>Ga0209347_1002019_pt1 | contig 28739 bp, 30 predicted proteins | sample AutmiccommuBRH23_FD_187382 | JGI IMG/M metagenome (GOLD analysis project Ga0209347, IMG submission 187382) | Deep subsurface microbial communities from Mt. Terri, Switzerland - Autotrophic microbial communities BRH/23 (SPAdes) (version 2) | ecosystem: Environmental > Aquatic > Deep subsurface >...
CCACATTGATTGTTGTATGTTAACAGCACCGAGTTTTTTAAGACTTCTCCATGTTGCCACTCTTAATCTTGATGGTTCTGTAGGTAGGTTATAGTTTATTACCAGCCATTTTCCTTTTTCCATTCTTCTCGCTCCCTTTTGTAACGTTCGTTACATCGAATATATCATGATGTAACATCCGTTACAAGTTTAGATCAACTAAATTTTTACTCCTCTATTTCCTCAACCCTTATCCCACTCTTTAGTGCCTCTGTCATTCAAAAAACCGTTCACAGCCATTTCGGTAAGCTTTAAATGAGTTGGACAGAGCAGATTGCCGTCTTGCGTATTGTTTATGATTGCGATTGCTTTATCAGTTCTTCTTCAATTTCGGCAGGGGGAAAGAGAAAACTAAATATGTTAGCATAAATAATAAGAAGGCAGGAGTTCCATGAGGTATGGAGCACCTGCCTATGATTTATCGCCTTTTATCCCTTTTCCCCTATCCGCTACGGCCTTTCACCCAACTTTTCCGACCAATACCTTATCTAATATTTTATTTAAATCTTCTTGTTGGAGCGGTTTGAACAGTATCTCAAGCGGTGAAGCTGACATTATTATGTGCATCCTGGATTCTCGGAAACACATAACCAGGTGGCCTCAAACCCGCGTAGATGCAGGAAAGTACACTCGTTATGTGTTTTACTCATAACGATGGGCTTAGAGACAGGCGAGACTTGAAATCCCTTGATTTTACGGGATTTTTGTTCAAACCTTGTTATGAGTCGGCGAGAATCCAGGGTGCATAAAAAACACTACTACCCCCAAACCTAACTTTAACAAAAAGGCCCAGAAGTCTAGCTTCAAGGTCTCTATGAATTAATTTTGCAGCTATTCACGACTGAGTATCGCATATTTCTCGAATAAATTCTCATCCTTATCAATTAATTCTAACATTCTTTGGGCAGGACCTTCAGGGACATTTCTATCAGCTTCCCAGGCCTCAACAGTCTTTTTTGATACTCCCAAAGCTCTGGCAAATACTTGTTGTGACAGTCGATGTTTTTCTCTTATCTCTTTTATTTCCGGTCCATGAAAGCGAGGCAATGAAGCAATTCTTACACGGTTAACTGTAACATTCTTCAATTCGCCTTTTTCATATTCAATTGCTTCGTTTAACCCATTAATGATACTGTCATAAACACTCACCGTGATCACTTCCTTCTCAACTCATCTTCCAGCTGTTCGATGAACTTTCTGATGCTATTCCGTTCCTCTTGGGTAAGATTATCCTTCTCATTCTTAGGATATGCTGAAATAAGATATAGTTTCTCGTAAATTAGAAAATCAACGTATACGACCCTTACCCTTATACTACCCCGTTTACCGCGATTGGGAAGTGCCCATCTTAGTTTTCTAAGCCCTCCTGTCCCAGTTACAACTGGTCCAGCTTGAGGGCGTTGGCATAAGAATTCTTCCAGAGAAACAATATCATCTTCTAGTAAGCCAAGATTTTCCCAACATTTTTCAAATTCTGGTACTCTTACAAATTCTCTGTACATTAGTATCCCTCACCAAAATTATACCCTACTAAATAGGGTGTGTCAATTTAGCCGAAAAGCCCAGCATTGCTGGACTTTCTATGTTCTAAAAAAATTGTATAAATTATTGAGTACTTATTCGGCAGAGGCGAGGGGATTTGCACCCCTGTATCGAAGAGTAACCACATAAGCGTCTACGCGTGTATCCTTTATTTTAAGTTTCGCCAGTAGTGACTCCTAAAGGCAAGGATTCATTTAATTACATTTTTTGGAAATACATGTGATTATAATATATTCCCGCTTCTTCCCCTATTCTTATAATTATTGAGATATTGCATAATCAATATCTCAACATGTAGACCATCGAAACATTTCAGTTTCATGGGGGGGGGTTCCTCAAATCACACATATATATTGCGCAATAGAATCTCATTTTTTGTAAAGAGTAGGTGGAGAAACTGAATTCAGAAGAGTTAAAGATCTTTGAAAACAATATGCGGTACAAATTTTGCCCCCATTGTGGTGGTAAACTATCCTTAGTAGAGACGCTTTCTCTTAGCAGACCGAAATGTGTAGATTGCAATAGAATATTCTATCAGAATCCTGCTGTGGGAGTTGCTGCCATAATTATTCGTGATAAAAAGATACTGTTGGGAAAGAGAAATGCAAGCTATCGTGATATGTGGTGTATTCCCTGCGGGTATGTGGAATATTACGAGGACGCTAGAGAAGCCTTGATTCGGGAAATCAAAGAAGAGACAAATCTGGATATCAAATTAAGCAGAGTATTTGATATCCATTCAAATTTCCATAATCCGGCCCAGCACACAGTGGGGATATGGTTTTTAGTTGAAGAATATCGAGGAAACATAACTCCAGGAGACGATATCGAAGCATTGGATTTCTTTTCAACTGCAGAGATCAAAGAACAAAACATAGTTGTTGCATTTCCTACAGATGTACGAGTATTGGATGATCTTGTTAATATGGGATTGATACTTTAATGAATCAGTTAAATCTAGGAATATCGAGCTTATAGAAATAGGGGCTTCAAAACTAGTTTAAGTATTGTTATTCAGTAATAAACCGTTCAACCTCACGCTTAAGTCGTTCTGCCATTTCACTCAGTTGTTCTGCGCTAGCAGCCATTTCTTGCGTTGCGGCAGACTGTTCCTCGGTCGATGCTGCAACTTGTTGTGTTTGTGCTACTGTATCAAGAATAATAGTTGATATTTCTTTTACAGAATGATTTATTTTGAGAGAGGAGACCTGAATGTGAGTGAAAATCTCTTGAATCTTACCATCGTCTTTTTCTGTTTCCTTAACTCTCTCAACAATTTGCTCTAGTGCTTTTCCACCCTGTTTGATGTTATCCAACTGAAGGTTAACTCTCTCTAGATTGCTCTCCATCGTACTGACTGTTACCGAAGTTTCAGCTTGAATATCCTTAATCAATTCAGCAATACTTTTTGCAGCTATCGTCGTTCTTTCCGAAAGTTTACTAATTTCCTGCGCTACTACCGAAAAACCTCGTCCTGCTTCGCCCGCTCTAGCCGCTTCAATTGAGGCGTTCAAAGCTAACAGACTTGTCTGTGAAGCAATACTCGTGATCATCGTTACAATTTTGCCGATTTCATCTGACCTTTGTCCCAGCTTTTGAACGGAATCTGTTGCGAATTCCACAGTTCTGCCTACAGCAGAAAGTTGATCAATTGCTTTTACCAAAGAATTTCGTCCTTCTTGTGCGAACAAGGAAGTTTCCTTAGCATTTTCATAAGTTCTTTGCGCTTCCTTAAGACCACGCTCAATCTCGTCACCGTTAAGGTCTAAAATATTCAAAACGGAGTTTGTATAATCACTTTGTCTTGAGGCACCTGCCGCTACCTCATTGCTGGCTATGGCAACCTGCTCTGAAGTCTTACCTGCTTGTTCGGCGGCCATCGTTATTTGTACTGCTGCATCTGAGGTATCTTTGGCTATGATTTTAACATTGAAAATAATCGTTCGTAATGATTCTACAGTTGCACATAATGAATTCCCTATACTTTTCATTTCTCCACTAGCTGTACAATTTTGAATTGTAAAATTCCCATCAGCAAGTTGGTTCGCAAAGCCAACCATTTCTTTAACATCTCGTTGAGTTTTACGATTAATCAACCAAGCAATTAATAGATTAATAATTAAGGCCAGCATAGCTAATGCCAAACCTATCATAATCCGTTGACTTGTCGCTTTTTGCATCATTAATTTTTCTTTAATTATAATCTGATCAATATTATCGTAGTAATTCCCTGTACCAATAACCCAGCTCCAAGGTCTGAATAAGAGAGAATAACTTCGTTTGGAATAAGCTTTTGGAGTGGCGCTTTTGTCGTCTGGTTTAGGAAAATCATATTGGGTGTATCCTCCACCATCCTGAGAGCCGCTATTTATTATTTCCTGAATATAATAAACCCCATTGGCATCCTTTGCCTCCCATCGACTTTTACCCTCACTTTCCTTGCCGAGATTGACAATATTCATTCCATTCGTTGTATCCGCCCAAATATACCCGTCTTTGCCGTACCTTAACCCTCTAATAATTGCTGCGGCCTGTTTTTGCGCCTCAACTTCACTTAGCTGTCCTTGGGTTGCCTTTTGTTGATATTCGTTAAGTATTGCTGTAGCCGTTTGTACTTCTTGTTTGACCTGTTGATCGAACTGCTCCATGTATATATCGTGGATTTGGGTTAATCCAGCATTTCCTTGCCCGATTAATGTAGTTATGCAATATCCACCAATGAGAATCATTGTAATTGTTGTTACCAAAACTATGATAAGAGCAGATCTGTATTTAGCCATCTTTATTACCCCCCCCTTAAAAATTCCCCAAAACTGTTGTTTAAATGTCTGTTTTATCCAGCATCTTGAGTCCTTCTTCAACGGATTCTACTATGGAAAAGAGTCGGTCCAGCTTAGTAATTCTGAACAAATCCCGGATGTAATCATCCTTGATGATGATGATCATGACCCTGCCTGTTTTTATGCGTTTGGCCGTATTAACAATCACCCCAAAACCAGTACTGTCAATCTGTTTAAGTGCTGTCAGATCAAGTAGATATCCCTCTGCATCTTCAAAGACTTCAGTAATCTCTTTCTTGACCTCCGTTATAGACTGATATATTAAACCTCCCTCAATATTAAGTTTAAGATAGTGATCAATTTTATTTGCAAAAACCTTTACTTGAACATCTTTCTTATCAAGAAACTTTTCCATTATCGTCTCTCCTTTTAATAATTGTATAGGTGGCTGCTCCATCGGGCGTTAAGCTACAATCAAAAAAATCTGTTAAGCAATTTATTAACAATAACCCTCTTCCACTTTCCATCATCAAAATGTCTTCAAACAAGACGTTTTCTAATGACTGTCTCCAGTCCTCTGCTAATCCTCCTCCATAGTCAGTTACACTTAATTCGACTATCTCTGAATTTGCTTTTGCTTCAATCTTAATAACATAAGGACAAGAGTCTTCATACTTTTGATTCATAGCTTTAACACTATTTATAAGCAGTTCATGCGCTGCAAACTGAACGTCCTTATACTGTTTAAACCCTTCATCTATTAAGAAACGTTCTATTTCATGATCCACTCTCTCGATTTCCTGACTAACAGGCATCATTTCCAGCCGCATGCTCTTCATGAGTTAGTTCCTCTCCACTATCTTTATCGATATAATTGATATGTCGTCCTGTCTATCTAATCGGGCGACCTGCTCTTTTATCCGATCCGCTAAGTAAATATCCGTCATTTGATTCCATTCATCAGCTAAGAATCCATTGACCTCTTCGTTAAGATGAACATTATTTTTTGCATATGTTTCTAGCACACCGTCTGTCATTAAAAAAATTACATTTTGCGTTGTATAGTGATATACTCCCTTTCTAATTTCAAAAGGGATTCCTAATCCTAAGGGGGGGCATCCTTCGTTCAACTTAAACCTTTTACCATCCTGATGGATAAGTAGGCCATCGGGGTGTCCAGCGTTAACGTATTCTATAGAGTTTTCCAGGGTATTAATAATTACATATATCGCCGTACAATAGTAATCTATTTCATTTCTAGCTGCTTGGTTAAAATCTGTCATATAATCATTGAGGGCACTTATCACATATTCAACTCCTGGATTATTTAATATCATGCTTGGGAGCAACGCCCTTAAATACATACAAATTAATGATGTAGCCGTTCCATGCCCCATCACATCAATTAGTATTATTCCAAACCTATTTTCATCTATCTGGTTCCAATAATATAGATCCCCTCCAAGAAACGTTTCGGGAAGATAAATCCCTTTTATAATGACTCGTTCAGTGAGGATAGGCTGAGGCAGAAGCTTTTGTTGGAGGCTCTCCGCAATTCTCAAGTCAGCAAAAACCTTCCTTTTGAAGTTTTCTTTCTCAGTAATGTCATTAAACACTAGTACAAAACGATATATTTTACCACTCACATTCATAACAGGCCTTATTTTCAGGCTAGCAATAATTTTTTCTCTTCCTTTAGAATTGTAAATGGTACAGTCTTTATCAAAATCCACTAGATTTTCATAGTTCTTAATATAAAAGACAATATCCTCCAAGCAATAATAGTTAATAGGAAGATCAAGAATACTCCTATTATTCAAATTTTCTCTTTGTAAACCCATCATACGGACAAAAGCCTCATTAAAGAATACAATATTTTTATCTTGTGTGATTACCGCCACTCCATTTGGAGACGCATCAACTGCAGCGACCTGGATTCGATATGAGTTTAGCGATAACTTTAATTCTTGTTCTTTTTGCATTTGCTCATCTAAGGCTTTCTTTAACCTTAGGGCCGATTGAATCCTTGTTAAGACTTCAGTGAATTTAAACGGTTTTTGGATATAGTCCATTACTCCAGCTTTAAAAGCTGCAGCCAGATCCTCCATGCTATTAGAGGCTGTGATCATAATAATTGGAACATTATCAAAAATTTTATGTTTCCTAATATGTCTGCAAAAATCTAGGCCGTCCATTTCTGGCATGATAAGGTCGGTTACAATAATATCAAAATGTTTATCCTTTGTTGAGTTGACCCTGCCTTTTGTTGAAATACCCAGTACCTTAAGTCCTTCATGAGCAGAATATACTGAATCTATATGCTTATAGCCTGCCTTTTTTAGGATATCTATTAGCAAAACCACATTAAATTTTGTGTCATCTACAACCAATATCCGTGCTTTATCATCTAGCTCATCCATTCCCATAGACACCAATTGGCAACTCCCTTCCTACTATGGGCTGTCACAGTACTAAAACAGATTAATTTTCTTCAAAACTTGTCATGTTATCAATAGTTGTATATGCCGATACTTTTGAAATAAAAAACCTAGTTCATAAATTAATTTATGAACTAGGCCGGTTGCGCTACTTATTCCACATGCATTAAGCGCCCAAATACAATACATGCTTCAAGATTTCCTTGATTTCTATCTGGAATTATTAAATTATCAGAACACTTACATTATTAGTATAGCACAACTTATATGCACAATTTGTAATAATAAGGCGTTGCGCATATAATATTACATAATTTTACATACATCATGTCAATAGAGAGTTGGTTAGAACTCGTTCCTAATAAGCAACAAACTTAAAATAAAATTATTATGCCCCTCCTTCCTCCACCGGGCATACGAACGACAGACTACAGGCTTACGGAGAGCCGGTTTCGGTTGACAAGAGGGCCATTCGGAGCATTAATAAGCCCAACAGTATTAACTGTTAGGCTTATTAAATGCATTTATCTGGGTCGACCCTATCCACCGACATACTTTAGTTATGTCTCTGCCTACTGTAAGCAGTAGCGTTCCAATTATTTTGTACAATAATTTACGAATACGATAATTTAACAAAACCTATTAAGAAACCACATTGACGCTTAGCTTTTATATCATTTCGCTATGTAAAAGAATTTAATGATGAACTTGTTAATAATATTTTGAAGTTCAAATGCCCTAGTGGATAAACTTTGGGCCGATGAAGAAACTTGTTCCATCGAAGCAGTTTGTTCTTCAACCCCTGCAGAGACCGTTTGTGCTTGATCTGCTGTCTCCTTACTAATTGCATCAACTTGTTTAACCGATGTAACTACTTGTTGATTACCACTCGCTATTTGTTGAATTATAGCAGATATCTGTTCCATTTGTGCGGATACATTTTCAACAAGTTTTGCGATTTCGCTAAAGGATTGTCCTGCCACATTTACGACTTCCATCCCCACTTTTACATTATTTACATTATCTTTAATAGTAGTTACTGCTGTACTGATATCACTCTGGTTTTGATTTATTAGGGTCGCGATTTGTATTGTAGCTTCACGAGATTGTTCTGCGAGTTTTCGAACTTCCTCAGCGACCACGGAAAAACCACGGCCCTGTTCACCAGCCCTAGCTGCTTCGATTGCCGCATTTAGAGCCAATAAATTGGTCTGGTCAGCTTCACGTACTTGTTTTATTGTTACAAAACAAGTACGTGAAAGCCCTATTGGAACACCTTCTCCTTTGTCATCTTCCACAAATCCATAGGCTACTCCCGCGCGAATCACTCGATTAACCCAACCTTTTGCAATCGCTGGTGGTTGCCCCCACCAATTTGGGTGAATTATTATAATCCCTTCTGCTTCAGCTATTTCCTGACAGTGTGCCTGAACTATTGGATCAGGTATTACTCCTTTTGAGATTTCCCCCAAGGAAAAATTGGAATTCATTCTTCGTGGTAAAAGCCTGACCTTACGATCTGGCTCAATATATTTCCCCGAACGCTCCGTCACTCCAAAGAGACTATAAGCACTATCAACCCCGCTGATACCAAGGTTTTCAGCCTAACTCAAATATAACACTATTAAGCACTCAACGTGCCCTGTCTCTGAGACATAAATTTACCCCAACGGGGTTATGGAGAGAGTAAGAAAGTGACTTAAATTACGATAGCTTAATCAAGAGTTGCGACAACTCTATTTACTTTTTTCAGTGCATTTGGGTTAATTTTCAATGTACAAGTTTCTTGTCCTGAGCCCCCATATATAGAAGAGTATTGAAACAACCTTTTATCGACAACACATGGTAAATTATGTCCCACCATTGAGACACTTCCTATAGTGCAACCAGTTACTTTTTCAACATCTTTTGCCCCGGCTAGCTTTACCTTGATGCATCCTAGAATACTCGCAACTTCATTAAAATCAATGTGGCCACGGTCGCCGGACACAATTAACGCAAAGAAACCTTTGTCCGTCTTCAGAATTAGTGTCGGGGCAGTTTGACCGATGGTTATACCAAAGTACGTTGCACCCTCCTGTGCAGTATGGATTGGAACAATATGGTTGATTAGTTCAAATGGAACGTTCTTCTCTTTGAAAAGAACTTGTAAGCTTTCCATACCCTTTTCCCCTTATTTTTTCATTTTTTCTCGCTCAGTTAGAAAGAGTTTGCAGTACGATGTCCCACATATCAGAACCCACTCTGGATTCACCAAACGAGTGAGCATCGCCAATGGAGGGGATCACGTTCCTGTTTCCAACGCCACTCCGGCAAGTTATCGCTCCGTAGGAATGTGAGAATCTGTTTGACAAAGTGGCAACGCCGTAATACGCCGTTCAATTACCCTATTACCCTGGAAAATAAGTATTTACGACTTCCTTTACATCCTCTAGCCAATCTTCCCTTTGTTCCAAGCTGCTGGTTACCACAACCCCATACATTTTTCTATAAAAGTTACGAACGCCACACAGATCAAAAATGCACGACTTCCATAAAATCTCCAATGGATCACCAAAGACATTTTGTTCACGTTCTTTTGGGGTGTTTGAGGTGTTAAATACGAGTGTTGCTTTTGCCTTCAAAAGCCCTATTGGAACACCTTCTCCTTTGTCATCTTCCACAAATCTATAGGCTACTCCCGCGCGAATCACTCGATCAACCCACCCTTTTAAAATCGCTGGTGGTTGCCCCCACCAATTTGGGTGAATTATTATAATCCCTTCTGCTTCAGCTATCTCCTGACAGTGTGCCTGAACTATTGGATCAGGTATTACTCCTTTTGAGATTTCCCCCCAAGGAAGAATTGGATTAAAATTCTCATCATATAGGTCATGAAAAGCGACCTCGTATCCATTACCAAGTAATGTTTGAACTACTTTATCGGCAATTGCATGATTAAAGCTTCCCTTTTGAGGATGGCCTAAAATAACTGAAATCTTCATAAATATCCTCCAATCGAAGTGTCATAGCCACCCAGACACCTTCTTATTTTACAGACTCAACCCAGCCAGCAAATCCCTAAACTACTTCAAAGCTTCTTTACCAAACAGGGACATCCTTCCCAATCTGGGAATGAGCGAGGCGAGCATACAGATTTATTTTACTTAGCGCAATTGCATGGATTGAGTTTTTGAGGCTATAATAAGACTCCTTTTTGTTGATATAGGCGGCCCTAATCTTTACCTTTTTCTCAAATCGCTAAGAATTCCCTGAATTGTGCGGTGATATACCTGTGGTGCAAAAACGGCTCCCCAACCACTGCCCAACTGAAACAATCCGTCATAAGCCTCACTATAGAACGACTTGATATAATGTGGAATATTTTGTTCCTTCAAAAAATCATCCACGATCTGTGCCTCAATCTGATGTTCTAAAATACAAGCCTTGGTGTAGCTTGATAAAACGTCCACTTTAATCAACTCCTCAGCAACCCCGATTTACGCTCCAAGATAAATGGAAACCCAGTACATTCCTCAACTCCAACAGTACCTCTTTCATTAGTTAGGTACACCCTTCCCCCAATCTGGGAATAAGCGGGGTGAGTAGATCTAAAATCCATACTATGGCATTTGTAAGCAAGGATTCAAGGGATCTGTGAAGTACTTCAAGTAATTTGTGGTATATAATGATGGTTTCTCTTCTCCGTAAATAACCTTTTTCTACATTTTGCCCTTCATATCCTTCCACGATAGTAAAAATAATCCAAGGGAAAACAAAAAAGCCAGACCTAACGATCCAGCTCAATATAATTCTAATGTGTACCCCATGTCATTATAAAAAGACTATACCTCTTCTCAAACCCGCTCATACCAAGGCTTTTGCACAACACTAAATAGCAATAGCACTATTAGGGTCTCCACGTGCCTTGATGTTACTTCAATGTAAGTTATATTCACTGAACATTTTAACAATCGTGTTCGGAAAATGGGTTGAGCATGCATAACTTCTCTTGGAGTTATATGGATTTTGGGAAGTTCAGTTAGCCAGCAGAATACAGTACGAAATAAGAATAATTGGTAGTTGTACTATGTGGTATAATTTTTAGTGTGGCGCATTCGCAGGATATTTTATAATATAAATCTGTAACTCTGCAATAACATACTATATGCCTTAAATTTAAAGATGTATAATTTATGAAAATACTTTCAAAGGAGTTACTTCATGAATATTACATCTTTTTTAATATACTGCGTTATAGTTACATTTACACCTGGACCTACAAATATCGTAATATTGTCCACGTCACATAATTTGGGGACAAAAAAGGCAATGGAATATTCGTATGGAGCAACAATTGCATTTGGTTTATTACTTGGTATTTCCGTTGTGTTTAATACTGTACTTATAACAGTAATACCAAAGATTTTAATTGTTATGCAGATCATCGGAAGCTTCTATATACTCTATCTTGCTTATCAAATATACAAAATGGATGTCTCAGAGTCGGCTGAGATACAAACCGCTACGTTTGTTTCTGGCTTCCTAACGCAGTTTGTAAATCCAAAAGTCGTACTGTTCACAATGACAGTAATTCCAAGCTTTGTTATGCCGTATTATACTGCTCCGCCAGCACTTGCAGTATTTGCTGCAGTAATAACAATGATTGGATTTTGCGCATTTGTTACATGGGTTCTCTTCGGTGTACTGTTTAAGGAATTTTTGAAGAAATATCAAAAGACTGTTAATATAGTTATGGCATTATTTTTAGTTTATTCTGCGATACTGGCATCTGGGGTAGTTGAGCTAACTAAGAGGTGATTCATTTGGATAGATTTATATATAAAAAATCGATTGGTGTTACTGTGTTGTCAGCAAGCTTTGCTGATTTTAAATATAAAAAGCACTCTCACAAGGAGTATGCATTAGGTGTAACTCTGCGAGGTATTCAGCAGTATAACTTAGACGGTAATTTTCAATCATCCTATCAAAATGGTGTTATGCTTTTTAATCCGGAACAGCCGCATGACGGTATGGCACATGATAAGACAGGTATTGATTATGTTATGGTATATATTAAGCCGGACCTGTTTTTAGAGATTCTTGAAAAGAAGGATATAGTCCGTTTCTCTTCTCCAATTGTGTATAATTACAGGCTTCAACAAAGAATCCTAACCCTTTCTTTTGCAATATTAGGTGGAAAGGCTGAAGCATTGTGCAGTGAATTGCTATTATCTCTTGCCGATAGCTTTACACAGCCCAATCTATTGATGAGTTACAAGAAGGATAATGATCTAACCAGAAAAGCAAAGGATATGATTCATTCCAGCCTAGAAAATGTACTAAGACTTGAAGATATTTGTAGAGAACTTGATATTTCAAAATTCCAGTTTATCAGAATGTTTAAAGCCGGTGCTGGAATTTCGCCCTATCAATATTTTCTAAACTGCAGGCTAGAACTTGCAAAGCAGTTAATAGAAAAAAACAAAGATGTTTATTCGGCAGTAGCAGAATGTGGTTTTGTTGATTTAACACATTTAAATAAGCATTTTAAAAGCATATATGGAATAACAGCATTTGAATATAGGTCCTCTCTAAGTTAGGGAGGACTAGTGACAAAAGACAGTACTCCTTATAATCGGCTTTTTTCATGAACCGACAAGCCATGTAAGTTGTGAAATATATTAGAAAGGTGTGAGCAATATGGCGGAATCAAAAAGTGGATTTACCCCACAAACCTCTGACTTCGCGAACCGTGTTAAATCAAGTTTTGCCCAGCAATCGGTCATGAATCTAATCGGTGCGGAACTCGTTAAGGTCCTCCCGGGTGAGATTGAGATTTTAATTCCGTTTCGTGATAATCTTACCCAACAACACGGTTTTCTGCATGCGGGCATTATTACAACCATCGTTGATAGCGCCTGCGGTTATGCGGCCTTGAGTCTAATGCCTGTAGGGGCTTCGGTCCTTACAGTTGAATTTAAGGTTAATCTTCTTGCCCCAGCGAAGGGCGAAAGGTTTGTAGCCAGAGGGATGGTAGTCAAACCGGGGCGGACTATAACTGTTTGCTCAGGCGAAGTTTTTGCTCTAGGTTCAGAAGAGCCCAAATTGGTTGCCACTATGACAGCAACGATGATGACGCTTCAAGGTCGTCCCGGAGTTGCCGAGGGCTAAGAACTTTGAATCTCTGTGTGATAATTTAAAAGAGAGGGAATAAAAGGATGAATAGTGCAACTAGAACTGAATTAGCTGTTTGTGGATTGGATTGTACAAGATGCGCGGACTATGAAAATGGCGAGATCAAGAGCTTAAGTGCGAGACTGGCATATCTGCTTAGAGGTTATGAACGAGTGGCAAGTCTGAAGTCGGTAAATGACCCCCTCTTCAATGAATATCCTATATTTCTCGAATTTCTACAGCACTTTGCCCAAGGAGCTTGTGGTGGTTGCCGGAGTGATAATTTACGGTGCCCTATCGAATGTCATGCCAAAACTTGTCATCGACAACATGGTGTGGATTTTTGTTTTGAATGCAACCAGTATCCATGCGACAAACAATTTGAAGGCAAGACCAGAGAAAGATGGTTGGAGCGAAACAATCGTATGAAGGAAATAGGCGTTGAGAATTATTATTTGGAACAAAGTAAATTACCCAGATATTAACAGGAAGTCTATTGGGAGTGTTATTTTAAGCAAATACCGTTGAAAGATATCCTTTCAATGGTATTCATTTTCTCCTATTATCCAAATAAGAATAATAGGAGCTTAAGGTACAGGCACGAATGTCAAAAATACGAACTGGCAAAATACAGGTATCAGCTAGAGCTGAACCCTTTTTTATTCGTATAACCATATCACTGGAATAATTCTATGAGGTATAATTGACGAATAGGATATTTCGAACTCATAACTATAATGGGAGGTATTCTGCATGAAGGTATTAATTATAACAGGAAGCCCGCATTCGAAGGGAACAACTGCATTGCTTGCAGATGAAGTTAGGGTTGGCGCAAAGGAAGCTGGTCACGAAGTCATTCGTATTGATACCGCAAAATTAGATGTTCACCCATGTCTTGGTTGTTATCATTGTCGCGATAACGATGGACGATGTGTATACAATGATGATATGACACAAATTTATCCACATCTGTTGACTGCAGATGTAATAATCTTGGTAACACCACTCTACTATTTTGGTATGACAGCACAACTGAAGCGTGTTGTTGACCGTTTTTTTGCTATCAATCCTATATTGCGCAAAACACCAAAACAACTCCATTTACTTGCTGCTTGTGGGGATAAAGATAAGTGGGCAATGGATGCCTTAGTCGTGCATTTTCAAACATTATGCCGTTACCTACATTGGCAAGAAGGAGAAAAGGTTCTCGCTATCGGTGCATATACTAGAGAAGACCTGAAAGACAGTGATTACCCAACGCGGGCAAGAAAATTGGGCGCAGAACTATAACTACAAAATGAATTCATATATTGCGCCACAGAATTGTTGTGAGCACACCTTCACAAAATTCATACACCCCTAACAATTAGCTTTAACTTCCAGTCATCTTACTAACTATATCTAGCCTGAGCTTATCCCAACTTCCACCCCTGTCCCCACCCAACAACTAAAAAATAAAACGCGTCGCCGAGAAAATTTGAATCTCAACCAACGCTTCACTCACTTACCGACATAAACGGTGTATTCCACTCAACCTCTATATCTAAGCCCTCGCCCTTTCGCTCATATACGACAATCTTGTCAATTAGCAAAGCCAAATCCGCGTGGGTAAGTTCCTTCTTATCAATGATCTCCTTCAAAATATCCAGTGCGCTTGCTACCTTTTCTTTCTCGTTATCCCTGAGTTCCTGTACGCTCTCTGCATCAATCAACTGACGTTCCAGCTTCTCAAGCTCGTCGCTAGATTCTTGCGTCATTTCAAGGAACAATTCTTCTTTGATTAATCCCTTCGCAAGTTGCCTCGAATAATTCTTTATCTCCCCCTTTTTGGCGTGGATAGCTGTCTGTAACCTATCAATGGTCTTTTCATTATCCTTGATCGAATGCTGCCTCTGCTCAAGGCTCTTGTCGAAATCATCCATTTTTAGTAGTCCGCTTTTGTAAAGGGCCTCTAGATGTTTGAAAATAATACCGTCAACATCATCATGACTCAGCATATGCCTTGAACAGTAAGCTTTGCCGTACTTATTATAGGTAGACAAACATAAAACAATTTCCTGCCACTCTTACTTACTGAGCCAATCGTAATAAGGTTTTTCCCACATTCCCCACATTTTAAAAGGCCAGTATACTTTTAAATTGATTTGTCCTTAGCCCTAACCCCGTTCTCTACCCTTTTAACAAACATGGCGTTGAGAGCCTCAAATTCAGCTTTATCTATAATGGCTGGTATAAGCCCCTCATTCACAAATTGGTCCTCAGGTGCAACCTTTATGATTTTCTTACCATTAATTTTGTTGCTCTTAGTTACTCCCCTTCGGACTGTCCCTATATACACATCATTCTTCAAGATCCGTTTGACTGTATCGCCATACCAGAGATGTTTATAGTCCCACTCCTTTATCCACCCATACCCATACAAGTTTTGTTTTCTTATAGCTGGTGTTTCTACCTGATGATCATTCAGATATTTGGCGATTTTGTTAAGGCCATTTCCTTCTGCATACAGGCGGAAAAGGAGCCGCACTGTTTCAGCGGCTCCTTCATCAACTATACATTTAGTTTTATCGGCAGGATCTTTCATATATCCAAAATGCGTAACATTAACCTCTCCGTTTTTCTGTTTAGTTCTCAGGGCAGCTATCGTCTTCTTACTAATATCCTTAACATAAAGCTCATTAAACCACCTCTTATTTCTTCGTCGGAAATGCGGGTGTCACATCAAATGTAGCGGAAACATCCTTTAGTAGTTCCGTGATCTTCAGATGCTGCGGGCAGGCGCTTTCACACTGCTTACAGTCGATGCAGTCGCCAGCCTTGCCGTGGTTGGTGGTAAGGTTAATATAGTAAACGAACTGGCTTGAAAAATTGCTGCTCATCGCACGCTTTGAGCTGTTATAGAGTGCAAAGTAATCCGGAATCGCGATGTTCTGGGGGCAGTCTTTCTCACAGTATCTGCAGGTTGTGCAGGGAATGGCCGTGTTTTCATTGATGATCTCGATGACCTGCCCGATGATCTCATGTTCATCCTTGCTCAAGGGTTTGAAATCTGCCATGTAGGACGTATTGTCGAGCAGCTGCTCCAGGGTATTCATACCGCTGAGTACCATCATCACACCCTCCTGACTGGCAGCGAACCGGATGGCCCAGGAGGGGACAGATGCCACCGGATTATAGTCCTTCATCAACTGTTCCGCTTTTTCTGGGACAAGAGCAAGGCTGCCGCCCTTGCAGGGTTCCATAACAATGATTGGCTTTCCGTGCTTTCTTGCCACCTCGTGGCATCGTCTGGATTGAATGCCGGGGTTTTCCCAGTCAATATAATTGATCTGCAGCTGAACAAAGTCCAACTCCGGGTGGGCGGTCAGAATCTCGTCCAACAGCTCCGGTGTATCATGGAAAGACATACCAAAGTTTTTGATTTTGCCCTCCTGCTTTTTCCGTAGGCCAAATCCAAAGCAGTCGAACTCACAGGCCTTCTTATAGGCGTTCACACCTATGTTATGAAGCAGGTAGTAATCAAAATAATCAACACCGCATTTTTCCAGCTGCTCATTGAAAATTCGTTCCATATCCTCCGCTGACTGAAAGTCTCTCATGGGCAGTTTTGTTGCCAGTTCAAATTCGTCCCTACGATATCTCTTGACAAGAGACTCTCTGACCACCTCTTCAGAACGATAGCCATGATAGACATAAGCTGTGTCAAAGTAGGTGAATCCTTTTTCCAGAAAGGTATCCACCAGTTTGTTGAACGTTTCGGTATCGAAGGATGTCTGGTCATCCTTATCCAGCAGTGGCAGCCTCATGCAGCCAAAACCAAATTTTTTATCCATATCTGTCGCCTCCGTCATATTTCAGTTTGTTGTAATCTTCATCTGACACAGGCTCCAGCGATTCAGACGGGCCTTTTTCCGGGCTGACCTCAATTGCAAGATGAACAAACCAGCTGTCTTTTGCTACGCCATGCCAATACACTGCGTCTGTTGGAATCTGGACAACATTGCCAGAATGCAAGTCTTGGGCGGGCTTGCTCCATTCCTGATAATAGCCCCTGCCGCCCGTAACCAGCAGGATTTGACCACCTGCGTGCTTATGCAGCTATTGCGGCAACCCGGCTCAAATTAATCCTCCGATCTTTTTAGCTCATTTTCTTTTTTAACTACCGATTGTTCATAACTCTCGATTTTATAATTTAAGCGTTCTAGGGTTTTCTTCATATCTTCCATTCTTGTTATGAGCTGTTTACGTTGCTCGATAAATAGTTCTTTTCTGGCCTCGATGGTCGTATCGCCCTGTTGAAACAGCCCAACATACTCAATCAATACTTCAATCGAAAGACCAGCACTTCGCATACATTTGATGAATTAGACCCACTTACAGTCTTCTTCAGTATAATCCCTGATTCCACTTTTATTGCGGTTCACAGTAGGAATCAGTCCGATGCGTTCATAATAGCGGAGTGTATCCTGTGAAAGATCAAATTTTCCACTTACTTCTGCAATCAGCATTGCGGTTCACCTCCTGATATCCAATATCATAACACTTGGAGTTAGCTCCAAGTCAAGCGCTTTTAAAAGGAGTGCAATTAAATTTTACTGCACTCCTTACCAGCCAATTCATTAAACATATAACCATTAATTCTAAGCCCAAAACATCGTACATTGAAGTAACGCCAACGTGCCCTGTCACGTTAAAAGGGATATAAATTACTATATAGGTACCACCAACAAAACGGCAGATTTCGTACGCTAAGCCATAGCAAGAGGAAAAACCAAAATCCTGTACGCTAACGAACTTTGGCTTCATAATCGGGCATGCATGCCCCTCTTAAAATTAAACTTGTTCAATTATTCCATCGTATGGTATGCTCAGACTGCCATTTACTAACTCCTATATTGTACCTTGAACAGCTTTTAGTAGGATGCTGTAATGAATATGATGAATAGGACGAGTTGCAAAATGAAGGTTTCAAATCCATTAGCTTTTCCTATATTAGTACTAGTATTTTTAGCTCTTGCTTTATAAACATGTTCGTCTTGACTTAAATGTACACTTAAATGTAATCCTTAAATTTCATTACCACCCCCCACCGAAGCAGAATAAGGTGTACCACTCCCACTTGTAGAAGTGGGAGTCTTACGATTTGGATAAATTTATAGCTATTGCTATACCCATACTTACGTTTCTTTCTCAATAACTACAGCGGTTCCATAAGCCACAATTTCACTCATCGTTTGCCCAATTTCACTGGAATCGAACCTCATCATCACAACTGCGTTTGCTCCCATAGCTTGGGCATTCTTAACCAAACGGTCTATAGCTTGTTTGCGTGTGTCTTCAAGTAATGATGTGTACTCATAGATTTCTCCACCGACAATACTGCGTAACCCGGCCATTATATTTCCGCCTAATCCCCGGCTTCGAACAACAACACCGAACACCTGGCCTCTAACATCTGTCACTTTATAACCTTTAATATTTTCGGTGGTAACCACTAACATGCCATATCCCCCTTTTTCATTTCTGGGTAATTAGAATGTTCTATTATTATGCAACGAACCAGTCAGATAAATGTAAAAGCTGGTTAATGCTTTTCTCAAGGCCCGAGAAAATAGGCACTATCCCTTTCATTCAACATCTTTTCAATCCTTCTCTTCATCCGTGATCTGAATCCCTTTGGAAAGAAAAAGATTATTTGAGATGACGCAATTTAACTTCTACAATAATACACAGGAAGCATTTTAAGCACCGCCTAAATAACAAAGGATTTCGCAACGGCGGGTTTTAACCGTTTGGTCAGCGATACCCCAATTAGAGCTTGCAGATAAATAAGGAAAGGTGGTATAATGACCACGGTATATAAATATACCATGGTCATTATAACTGTGTAGTTTTAATAATGGTAAATGGAGTGGATCGTTGATGACAAAAGAACCAAACCGGCAGGAAAGGAAAAAAGCTCAAACCAGGGGATTGATCTTCGAAACAGCGATGGAACTTTTCTTAAAGCAGGGCTATGACGATACAACTGTTGAGCAAATCGTAGCCAAAGCTGATGTTGCCAAAGGTACGTTTTTTAATCATTTCCCTACCAAGGATGCAATATTGTCTGAACTTGGTCGGCAGCGAGTGGAACTGGCTGAGGTGTTGCTACGAAAAGAGTTCAGTGTTCTAAGCAGCCCCCAAGAGAAGATCATTTGTTTACTAGAGGTTTTTGGCCAGGTTAATGAGGAAAACAAGGAAATTACGGAACTAGTGTTAAGACACATGTTTGTTCAAATGTTCTCTGATATTAAGCAGGAGAAACAAAACCAGCAGCAATTTATATTGGTCATTGAGGGCCTTGTGAGCGAAGGACAGATGCAGGGCGAATTTGTCAATAACCTTGAGCCCAGGCATGTAGCTGAGATCATTACCAGCATGTATTTCTTCACTCTTTACCAGTGGATACAAGGAGAACTAGAGAACTCTTTGCGACAGGAACTCCTCGCTAGGACTAATATTATATTAAGAGGGATACAAGCCAGACAGAAAATGGAATAGAGTCACTTAAGCAGAGAGTTAAAGAAAGTCGCTAGGATAAACAATTTAGAAAGTTACATCAATGAGAAATTAAGAAGTCCTGGGTGATTAAGGAGACTTAATTCATTTAGAGTTGTAAGAGTGAGCAGGGGGGAATGTTTGAGGATGGCTTTTATAGGAATTCTCCTGGGGATGTCAGCATCCATTATGATGCAGACCATTCTGGCCACTGTGCTACCGCAAGTGGTTCGCGAACTTGGGGGTGCCCACCTTTACGGCTGGGTCTTTAGTGGGTATATGGTGGCCTCTACTGTTACTATTCCCATATTTGCCAAGTTAGCGGATTTATACGGCAGAAAACGTTTTTATTTAGGGGGAATGCTCGTCTTCTTAATAGGTTCAGCTTTAAGCGGGACTGCAAATTCAATGACCGAGCTTGTGCTTTATCGAGCGCTTCAGGGTTTGGGCGCAGGCGCTATAGCACCGGCAGCTATTGCAATCATAAGTGACCTATTCCCTATAGAACAGCGGGGTAAAATGCTGGGTATTTTAGCGGTAGTTCAGGTCTTGGCTAATTTGGTGGGGCCTTTACTAGGCGGTTATATCACAGATAATTTTGGCTGGCAGTGGTCCTTTTTTGCCGTGCTTCCTGTTGGCATATTAGCTTCGATCTTTGTAGGAAGGGGTTTTCCAGAATTATCAAAGACTTCCAGTACATCGGATTTTGCTAAGATCGATTGGGCAGGCGGTCTTTTATTAGGGATTGGAACTACGATGTTTATTCAAGCTTTAAGAAGTTCGGTAGATTGGCAAGGAAAGCCATTATTAACCTTATTACTTTTTGGTCTGGCTGGAATGATTTTTACGGCTTTTTTCAGGCAAGAGAAACGCCACCTCGACCCTGTTGTTTCACTGGACTTAATGAAAACACAAAATGTTCTAGTATCCTTAGTAAGCGCCTTTTTATTGGGGACAGTAATGTATGGAACAATAGCAGTTTTACCTATCTATGGACAGGCGTTATGGGGGGGGACTTCTCTTCAGGGAGGGAAACTTTTACTTTTCTTTACGTTAGGAACAGGTCTAGGTGGGATTGTAAGCGGCAAGTTAACTCAAAAGTTCAGTTATGCCAGGCTAGCCTTAGGTGGCTGGACAGTGGTAACCATAGGGTTTTCTTTACTTACTTTTACAAGCAGAATCGATGTTTCTATTCTTCTTATGGCTCTATTAAACTTGATTAGTGGTTTTGGCTTAGGTATAACTATAGCGCTCTTTTTGTTACCGGCTCAGAACTCGGTGGCGGAAAATCGAAGAAGTGTCGCAGCTGGTCTAGTGCAACTATCCCGTAATCTCGGTGGAGCGATTGGGATTCCCCTTATTACAGGTTTACTAACTGCTACAGGTGGATTAGACCAAACCACTGGGACGACCGAAAATTTCTTCGTAATTTTCTTGGTCCTGGCCCTACTTTCAGCTTTGGGAGCCATAATCGGCAATCGTTTCAAAGGTTCCGTTATAATCGACCGAGAAAATTCTCGACTTAAGCCTTTCCAAAATACTTAAGGAGGCGGTATCGTGAAGAGTCGTTATATCTATTGTTTCGATGAACTGGACAAAAATACACTTGCTCTTGTAGGCGGAAAAGGTGCTAATCTTGGAGAACTGGTAAAAGCTGATTTTCCCGTTCCGGCAGGATTTTGTATAAGCGTGGCGGCGTATAAAAAAGCGGTCGCTGGTCTTGAAGAGAAGATCCATTTAGTTTTGGACAGTGTTGACTGGGAGAAACTAGATGATGTCGAGGAAAAGGCTGGGCAGATAAGAACTGTGATTCTGCAGGAGGCTGTATTCAATGACTTACAAGTCGAAATTGTCGAAGCCTACTTAAGCCTGAGTGGGAAAAGACAGCCTGCGGGAGCACTTGTTGCCGTACGTTCATCAGCCACCGCGGAAGATTTGCCTGACGCTAGTTTTGCCGGACAGCAGGATAGTTATCTCAATGTTCAGGGAGAAAAAAATGTACTGGACCAAGTTAAAAGTTGTTGGGCCTCTTTGTGGACGGCCAGGGCCATGGCTTACAGGCAGAAACAGGGCTTTGACCATAAAACAGTCTTTCTTTCAGTAGTCATCCAATTGATGGTTGATTCTGAAGTCGCGGGTGTAGCGTTTTCGGCAAATCCATTGAATGGTAAACTGGAACAGATACTTATTTCAGCATCCTACGGACTGGGGGAAACAGTCGTTGCCGGTACGGTAACACCGGACTCCTTTGTTCTGGCCAAAAAGGACCTTTCTCTTGTTGAAAGGACACTTGGGTTGAAAGAGAAACAGCTGATAAAAGAACCGGGTGGAAACAATAAACTCATCGATGTACCAAAGGCATTGAGGGAACGATTTTCGCTCTCTGAGGAGCAATTAAAGGAATTAGGCCAATTGGTGTGTAGGGTCGAAGAGCACTATAAAACACCTATGGATATTGAATGGGCGTACTTTCAAGGAAAACTTTACCTATTGCAGGCTAGGCCAATAACTACGCTTAAACAGGGTTCTAGCATAAAGGATAGTCTGATGTCTGGAAAATTGAGTAGAGTACAGCAATTTATGATTGATGATATTTTAGAACACTATCCGGAAGCTCCTACACCGCTGGATTATTCGGTAGTTACCATGAGTTATCAGTCCTTGCTGGATTCAGTGGCTGACTTAGGTAAGGTCTCCCAGGCTACGGAAATTATGACGCTGAGTAAGGATGGAGACTTAAGATTAAATCCCCCTAAAATACGGCCCTCCGTCCGAACCTTAGCGATACCTTTCAAGCTCTTTCGGAAAAACACGTTAAAGGCTGACCCCTGGCATAACACCTACGGGAAAAACATTAAACCTTTCGTCGATCGCGTTATGGCGGAGGATCTAGTTGGAAAAAGCGAGTCATTAATGATTGAACAATTTAGGGAGATATTTGACCTAGCATGTAAGGTCTGTGACTTAAGGTTTTACTATATATTTAAAGCTAACCTCATACCGATGACTGCCCTTTCCCTAATCTTGAAGTTGTTCTCTCCTAAAAGTCAACGGCCTGTTTTAACGGATCTAATGATGACTGCTTTGGATTATAAAACGGCAGTGATCGATCGAGCGATTAATCGACTTGCCGTTTTTGCTTACCAACATCCAGAAGTAAGAACGGTTTTTATCGAAGAAGACATTGATTTTTTTGGAGGAAAACCTATGAAGGATATATTTTCTCACCTAACAGGGGGAAACGAATTCTTACTAGGTGTTGATCGATTTCTCAAGGAATACGGTTTCCGCACCGAGAAAATGTATCAACCGTTTAGTGGAACGTCATGGCTTGAAGATCCGGCCTGTTTCTTAGTAATTATTAAAGCCGCCCTACAAGACACGCTCTTAGAGAAAAGGGAAGGAATTGAAATTGAGCGCAAGAACAAACACGAGCAATGGGTAAATTCGTTCAGCGCTGGATTAAAAGGACCTATAAAAAGAAGCTTCGAAAGGAATTACTTAAAAGTACGAGAGAATCACATTATCAGAGAGGATACCGTGTTTGCTTTAGAAAGTTTATTTACAGCAGGCCGGAAGATTGCCGGTGAATTGGGAAAGCGCCTAGTCCTGTGGGGTTCTCTAAAGGAAGCTGAAGACATTGTTTTTCTTACTAGAGAAGAAATCACGGAAGTTTTTTCAGGAAAAACTGATAGAAATAGTTGTATTCAAATGATAGAGGTACGAAAAAATCGGAATGCTGTGAATCAAACCTTATGGAAAGAAGCTCTTTATAGGAATTTGGATAGCAATGTAAATTCAGATAAACTTAAAGGTCTTGTGGGTAGCCCCGGGTTGGCAAAAGGGCCAGTGCGGATAATTACTGGCGTATCTGATTTCGGAAAACTAAAAAAAGGTGACATTCTAGTTTGTCCTTATACCGATCCTACGTGGACTCCCTTATTTGGTATGGTGGCTGCAGTCGTAGCAGATACCGGTGGGCCGTTATCCCATGCCGCTATTGTAGCGAGGGAATATGGCATACCCGCTGTTTTAGGCACGAAGGTGGGAACGAAATTTTTCCAAGAAGGAGAGGTTATTCTTGTAAATGGTGAGGACGGTTCAGTCTATCGAATTTAGTAGTAAACAATGATGATGCAAAACAATTGAGGTTTCACTTTAGTAATTCTTTACATTGTGAGTGAAACTCCAAAAATGGACAAAAAAATAAGCCCAGCATTTCTGCTAAACTATTGATATAAAGTAACGTCACAAGCCTAATGGATCTTTTATTAAAAGTGGATACGTCTTAGCAGTGGCGAAACTGTCGATGAAGAGGAATTTCCCAGGATGTCCAGTCAATTATATCTGAATCACTAAACCCTAAACGTAGTGTATAAAAGGTTTAGGAGTTCGCTATGGGGCGCTTGAGAACTGGTAAATAAACGAGATACCCTTGATAATCGCTCTCATTGTTGGGGCAAATAAATAAGCCCACCAGGATACTGCTAGGCTTATTAGTTGTATATTTATGCACCTTTTTACATGTTCTTCGTCTGATAAAGCAAATCTTCCATATTCGTAATCTTTAAATTATGCAACGTCCCAGGATAATTATTTCTAAAATAGTCCCATGCATCCCCACGGTTAATAGTGTATCGACCTTCTTGTTCGATTGTATCAGGTAACAATTTCATTACGTTTCTAGCCTTCTCCATATAAATTCGTTGACCTGATAGCAAGGTTAATACATTAGCAAATTGACCTGAAGTTACAAATATATTTTCTAAAGGCATCTACAAATTCCTCCTTTGATTGCTTATGAAATCAACAAACTGTAGCATTCACATTTTCCTAATTATTTTCCCCAAGCCTTTTAGAAATAATCGATATTTCTTTTAAGTGTACTAAAAAAAATAGCACTAAGAAAATGTAAAATATAATCGATTCTTCTTCAAATTTCACCTGTATTAGTGATGGTGCCATTCCTATTGACCACACGGTTTCAACTAATCTCCATCGGGCTTCAAAATATTCTTGCCGTTACCTTCCCTATCTACAAGATACATGATATGCAAAACCCATATACCGCCTTCATTTCCTTGTACCTTCTAGGATGGTTTTTTATTGAGATGTCCCCAGTAGATACGTTACGAGCAAGTCCCGAATAATGTTTGCAAACACCTGAACCAGAAAAAGTACTTACTTTTCCTTCTGGCTTAATCAAGGCTTTCACTTACTCTAAATATAGCTCTTTCAAGCACTCCACGTGCCCTATCACGCCATAAAGGCTATATTAGGCACTAAATTATTTATAAACAGTTGATTTGTCTAATACCTTATCAATAAATACATTTACTAATTCTGGATCAAACTGAACACCTGCGTTTTTTTGCAATTCTTCTATAACAAATGTTTCTGATAGAGCACTTCGATAACTTCTTTCACTAGTCATAGCATCATAGGCATCTACTATAGTTACTATTCTTGACACAAAGGGTATTTCGTCCCCTTTAAAGCCTTTTGGGTATCCTTTTCCATCCCATCTTTCATGGTGATGCAACACATAGTTAGCCACATCGGACATATCATTTACGGTATTAAGTAGTCTATATCCTATTTCTGGATGACGTTTAATTTCTTTCCACTCATCATCAGTGAGTTTACTCGGCTTATTTAGTACATTTTCATCTACAGCTATTTTACCAATATCATGAAATAACCCTACCGACTTAAGCTCCTCAATTTCACGTTCAGGTAATCCAAGGGCTTCCCCCATGTTTTTACATAGTGCTGAAACTCTATGGGAGTGGTGTTCTTCCCGTTTGTTTTTTTCATGAAGCGTATTTATTATGGCTTTAATTGCTTTCCCTCTCATGCTCGGGCTTTCATAGAGTTTTTTCTTATACATATAGTCTTCAGCTTTTTTGAGTATGTCTTGAGTTGTTTCCTCTTCAGTATTTTTAGTTTCAAAACCAAAAGAAAATAGAAATATTAATGGTGCCTACTTTTTCTTTCGATGCTAGATCAGTGATACGTTTTATGATTTGTTCTGTTTCAAAGGCATCCGTCTTAGGTAATACAATAACAAATTCATCTCCTCCGAGTCTGGCTATAATATCAGAAGCTCGGCATCCCTTTTTTATCACTTCAGCAACTTTCTTAAGAAGCTCATCACCCATGACATGTCCAAAAGAATCATTAATAAGTTTCAATCCATTAACATCACCCATAACAACGGTCATAGGAAGGTTTCGTTCTGTATCAAGTCTTTTTAACTCTACTTCGTAAAATCTGCGATTATATAACCCAGTAAGTTGATCGTGATAACTTAAAAACTCAATTTCTTTTAGCTTTTGTCTTTTTTCCGAAAAATCTCTAAACACTAATACCACACCAATAATTTTCCCATTTTCTTGCATAATCGGTGCGGCACTATCTTCGATAGGTCGCTCGATACCATCTTTTGATATCAATATGGTATGGTTGGCTAATTCAAGTATCTTTCCGCTTTCTAGTGTTTTCTTCACAATATTTTCGCACTTTTCCCGCGAAAACTCATTAACAATAATAAATACTTCTTCTATTGATTTTCCTCTTGCCGCTTCTTGAGTCCACCCAGTTAAAAATTCAGCTACTCTATTTATAAACATAATATTACCTTTATTATCGGTGGAAATTACTCCATCTCCTACCGATATTAGTGTTGTTTCCAAAAGATTCTTCTCTTTTTGAAGAGCTGTTTCCAACTTTTTGCGATTTGTAATGTCATGAAACGTCCATATTCTCCCATAGTATTTGCCTTCCTTGTCCATAACAGGCGCTGATTGTCTGTACAATACCATACCGTTCGTGAATTCAATCTCGTCATAGCTGGTTTCGTAAAGATGGTCATAGAGATATATAATCTTTTCTAAAAATTGTTCAGGGTCTTTAGTCAAGCCTACAACATGCTTAATCAACAAGTTATCATCTTCATCATCTATAATATGTTGGGGGACATTGAATAACTCAAAGATTCGATGATTGGTCAGAATCCGTGTTTGATTCTGGTTAACTACTAGTATCCCATCGAGTGATGAGTTCGTCTGTGCCTCAAGGAAGGCCGTCTTTGATCGCAACACCTCATCTGCCAGCTTTTGATCGTTGATGTCGCGAATACTCTCGATCGCGCCAATAATATTTCCTGACTGATCGTGCAAAGGCGAGGCCTTAGCAAAAACCCATGCTCCTTTATTATTGTAGACGGCGGGGCAAAACACTTCCGCCATGAGAGTATTACCTTCACGAATAAGGTTGGGATATTGTCTAGAAATCTCTTCGTGTTTCAAAAAGACTAAATCCATCAATTGCGGGCGCGCCTCCCCATAAAACGGGATAGTGTAGATGTAATCGCACTTGCCTATCATCTCTGCGGCAGAAATGCACGTTATTCTCTCAATGGCTTTATTCCAGATTATTACACACCCTTCCTTGTTAATGGCTAGAGTGGCATCTGGAAGAAAATCGATGATGTCAGTCAGTTGCCTCCGGTTCGACTGTAATGCTTCCTCTGCCTGCTTGCGTTCGGTGATTTCCTGCAGTAGATGTTGATTTATAATGTTTATAGAATCGTTTCTCTGAGTATGTATTTTTATAAACCTTGAAGAAAATATAGTACTTAAAATAAACACAACACTAATATTTATTACGTGAGATTTCCACATCGTGATATTAGGTAAAATGCTGGTTTTTGAAAACTCATAGAATGCAAAAAATATTGTTATGCCAAAAATATATAATATTATAATCTTTCTTGATTCTAGCTGTTTTAGATTGTGTTCTTCAGAATCCCTTGTTTTTTCTATATCTGACAAAGACGGTACATCCTTTCTTTTAAACATTCTCTGTAACAGAACCTTCAACCATCACTTCTCCTAATATTTTATATTTTAATTCATTCACTTCCGAGATAGCTAAAATAACATAATAGAAAACATAAATTTCTATGCCGTTCATAAAAAACTGTCAAATATCTTCAGTAAGCGGCCTCGGTCATATCCTTACGCCTAAATTACTCAAGACTTTACCCCGCGGGTTTACGCATGCACAGATGAAGAATTTCTCCATGGAGAAATATCAGAGACTTTCATATACAAATACCCTAGTCACAAAGAAACCCAGGTCTGCCGGAGGAATTTCACTAAATTACTTTCGCAGTTATTAGGATACCAGAATGATTTGCAAAAGGATAAAAAGTATCCTTACCTAATAAAAAACCTGATTTATAAATACAATTTATAAACCAGGCCGGTTGCGCTACTATTTTCCACATGTACCAAGCGCCCAAATAAATACATGCTTCAATTTTTCCTAAATTATAAATAATATTTAATTATTCTTCTCTTGTAATTATTCCATTATAACTTTGAATATGCGCAAAATTTGTCATAATGTGTCATTTAGTTATGCCTTTGAAGAATACCATCTCCTTAATCCGCAATGACAAGACTACCTTGCCATCCACTAGATTATCGAATTGACTACCTGCTAGTTTTAATTATTATACATTATGGCCTAATTCAAACTCGTAAAAATAATAGCTTAAACACGGAGCGATTATGAGGTGAGTAGACCGGGGGACTTACTGAGCTATTAATAGCAATAAATCTGTTTGAAAACGCTTGAATGAGTTCATATGTTTTATCTTTTGCTGCATTATCATCTTTATCAACTTTGCCATATTTCAAACCGATCAACATAATGGCACCGCTTACTGCGCCACAAGTTTTACCGATAAATCCCATACCAGCCCCGAAACCACAAGCAATTCGTTTTGCCATCTCCGTTTCTAATCCTAAGTCATGACAGTATGAATTCACCATCTAATTAGGTGTATGCCTCGCCTCGAATCAACCATAACCGATTTTGCCCGCCAGAGAGGAATTTGGACGAAAATGGAGAATATAGTCTCATGTGCCTTTAATGAATAGTAAATTATCCGAAGTCAGGGTAAATAAAAGGCTCATTTGCCGTATAAGCACATGAGCACATAAGTTTAGATATTTTCGAATTGCACCTGACTTTGGATAATTTTATTGGATGAAACTGCGGTAGGTAGTCACTATGGGGATATTAAGATTCCCCACCCCATTCATTTTATTGACTATGCTTCATTCCCCTTAAACTTATTAGCAGTTAGACCTGCATAACAAGTTTAAGGTACTTTGAACTGAGAAAAGTAGAATCACTTAAATTTTGTACTGATTGAAGAGTGTATCCACAA
>Ga0209347_1002020_pt1 | contig 28735 bp, 26 predicted proteins | sample AutmiccommuBRH23_FD_187382 | JGI IMG/M metagenome (GOLD analysis project Ga0209347, IMG submission 187382) | Deep subsurface microbial communities from Mt. Terri, Switzerland - Autotrophic microbial communities BRH/23 (SPAdes) (version 2) | ecosystem: Environmental > Aquatic > Deep subsurface >...
TAAACTCATGCTAGTTGGTCAGGCTTTGAATCGGCGCCGGGATCCGCCCGCCACGCCGGACAAATGCCGCAGAGGAAAAAGGCTTGACCGGAATTACCGGCGCCCGTCCGAGCAGCCCGCCATACTCCACGTAATCGCCCACGTTTTTGCCCACGGCCGGAATCAACCGCACGGCCGTTGTTTTTTTGTTAATCATACCGATGGCCGCCTCATCGGCAATGATGGCCGCCAGCGTCTCGGCGCTGGTGTCCCCGGGCACCGCGATCATGTCCAGACCCACCGAGCAGACGCAGGTCATCGCCTCCAGTTTATCAAGGGTGAGGGCCCCCGACTCCGCCGCCCGGATCATGCCGGCGTCTTCACTGAGGGGGATAAAGGCGCCGGAAAGGCCGCCCACGTAGGAGGACGCCATCGCCCCACCCTTTTTAACCGCATCGTTCAAAAGGGCCAGGGCGGCGGTCGAACCGTGGGTGCCGCACCGCTCCAACCCCATGGCCTCCAGGATTTCGGCCACGCTGTCGCCGACGGCGGGGGTGGGCGCCAGGGAAACGTCCACGATGCCGAAAGGCACCCCCAACCGCTGCGCCGCCGTGCGGCCCACCAGCTCACCCATCCGGGTTATTTTAAAGGCCGTCTTCTTAATGGTCTCGGCCAGCAGGCCGAAATCCCCGTCCGGCAATTTTTCAACCGCGCGCTTGACCACACCCGGTCCGCTCACCCCAACGTTGATCACGCATTCCGGTTCCCCGATTCCGTGAAAGGCCCCGGCCATAAAGGGGTTATCCTCCGGGACGTTGGCGAATACAACCAACTTGGCGCAGCCCAGCCCGTCCCGTTCCGCCGTCAGCTCGGCCGTTTTTTTAATGACCCGGCCCATCAGGTAAACAGCGTCCATGTTGATCCCGGCCTTGGTGGTGGCCACATTGACCGAAGAGCACACCCGCTCCGTAGCCGCCAGCGCTTCCGGGATGCTTTCAATGAGCACCCGGTCGGCACGGGTGAAACCTTTGTGAACCAGCGCTGAAAAACCGCCGATAAAGTTCACCCCGGCCGCCTGGGCCGCATCATCCATGGTTCTGGCAAAATCGACAAAATTGTCCGTGTTGCAGGGCTCAGCCACAATGGATATGGGAGTTACCGAGATTCTCTTGTTCACGATGGGGATGCCGTATTCCCGCTCGATCTCCAGACCCACCTGAACGAGCTTCCCGGCGAGGCGGGTAACTTTTTCGTAAATGCTTTGCCGGGCTTCGCGCTGGTTCCGGCTTGCGCAGTCACGCAGGCTGATCCCCATGGTGATCGTGCGAATATCCAGGTTTTCCTCCTGGACCATCCGGATGGTTTCCATTATCTCCTGCAGTGTAAGCATCGGCGACCTCCTTAAATCCTGTGCATAAAATTAAAAGCGTCTTCGTGCTGGGCGTCGATACGGACACCGAGGGCCTCACCCTTTTGGGCCAGTCTTTCTTTCAGAGTGCTCAGGTCAACCACGCTTTTCTCCATGTCGGCCACCATCACCATCACCAGGAACTCCTGGAGGATGGTCTGGCTGATGTCGAGGATGTTGATGCGGTTGTCGGACAAAACCTGGGCGACTCCCGCGATGATGCCAACCTGGTCGAGACCCAGCACCGTCACAATCACCCTTTTACCCTTGTACTCCTTTGCCGAAAATACGGACATAAATACGGCACTCCTCTCAAAAAAAATTAAAAGCTGTCATCCAGCTTTTGTTTTTGCATGTTCTGGTTTGAAAAAAATATTCACTTTGTTCTTTTAAACCGTCTCGCTTTTTGAACGGTAGAAAAGAGCCCGTATAAAAAAGCGGACAGACCAAGGAGAACGATCCCAATGATATACGCCTGCTGTTTCCAGTTTACGAATTCCAGCATAATTGGCCTCCCGGTAGATTATATGGAATAATCATAATGACAGAGACGCCGCTTGTCAAATCTTTTTCAGTACCCCGGATAGGGTGTAATTCCGGAAAAAAGTCTCACCGGTATTCCGGAAAGGGAGCTGCACAGGGTATTGAACAAGCCCCTTGTGCCAGGGTTGACTTGTCTTACAGTTGATGATAGATTAAACAATAGGATATTATAACCTCCGTCTCCCAGGCAGGTTTTGCAAGATTCGCTCTAACAAGTGAAGGGGGTCGTCGTTTGTTCGAACAGTACATGCTGCATTTCTGGGTTGGGAACTTCATCATCACCGCCACCGCCATCCTGGCTGCTATTTTTGTCATTCCCATCAATAAGGAAATGGCCGAGGTTGAAAAACATTCCTCCGGCCACAACGTTTCTCACTAGTTTCCGGGTTAAACATTTTTAAATCCCTGGGAGAGGGGTATTATTCATTTTTACGGGAGGGGCGCATGCCAAAGAACCCCAATGCTCATTTTTTAAGGAGAGTACCCCTTTTTGCAAGTCTAAATGAAGATGAGCTTTCCGCCATTGCAGCCATCGCCCTGGAACGGCGCTACCAGAAGGGGCGCATTATTTTCATGGAAGGGGAGCCGGGTGAAGCAATCTATTTCTTAAAATCAGGCCTGGTTAAGGTGAGCAAGCAGGACGAAGACGGCCGCGAACACATTCTTCACTACGTCAATCCCGGCGATGTGTTCGCAGAAATAGTGCTTTTTGACGCCGGCGGCTACCCGGCCACAGCCGAGGTGGTGGAGGACGCGGAAGTGGCTATGATCCGGAACCGGGACATGGATAATGTGCTGGTAAAAAATCCGGTGATGGCCACAGATCTGCTCAAAATCATGGCCCGTCGGCTTAGAAACGCTCAGCACCAGATCATGGAGCTGGCGCTCAAGGACACGACCCGGCGGCTGGCCGGGCTGCTCCTGAAACTGGCCGACGAACACGGCTCGGAAGCCGAAAGCGGCGTCCAGATCTGCCTTGCCCTGACCAACCAGGAACTGGCGAACATGGTCGGCACCTCGCGGGAAACTGTAAACCGGATTTTAAGTGAACTGAGGCGCAAAAAAGCGGTGGCCACGACAAAACAACAGGGGATCGTCATTTTCAAATCAAAACTTGAAACCTGGATGTAAAAAGAGTCTGCCGTCATGGCAGGCTCTTTTTACATTGACCGGAGCAAAAACGCAGGACGTAGTCGTCAAAATTCCAGCCGCCGAAAAACCGTGACGCCGCTTCTATGCCGGACCGGAACAAGTTGTCACGCCATTCGCTGACCCGGTCGAAGTCTGTCGTTTTCACACCGAGGGAGGGAATCGAGATGGTGCGCACGCGGCTCTTCGGGCTTAGCTCATACTGCTTGTCGTGGGCCTCCAGCATGGTGAAAACAATTGATTTCAGGAGGTCTAAGGGGTTGTAATGAGCATCCGGCTTCGATTCATCCGGCTCAACGATTTTAAAGCCGATCGTGGGGTGCTCCGGGCTGCCGGCGCCGTCAAAGATCCAGACCGGGTAGTTGCTCAAAACACCCCCGTCAACAATATAACTGACCTGCCGCCGGCCGCCCGGCCCGTAAAACCTCAACCGGTAAGGCTCGTAGAAGAAGGGCAGCGCCGCGCTCATCCGCACAGCCGCGGCAATACTCAGCCTGTCAGGGGAAATGTTATATTCCGCGATATCATCGGGCAGCTTAAGAAGTTTCCGCCTGGTTACATCAGAGGCAATGATGATTAACCGGTAGCGAAACCGGGGATTTCCCGCCTGTTCCTTCACCACCAGGTCACCGAATGTCCTGATCCCTTTTGCCGCAAGAATTTCTTCAATCCATTTTTCCAGGTAAGCCCCTTTATAAAGGCCGCTCCGCAACCACAGGCTCAAAGCCTGGCCAAAACAGGGAACGCCGTCTGTCCAGGTTGTGTCCTTAAATTTTCTCAGGTCAAGTCCATAAATTAAGCCTTTAATTTCTTTCGCTGAATAACCGCCGGCAATCAGAGCCGCGATGATCGCTCCGGCCGAAGTGCCGGCCACATTTTCCCAGGTGTAACCAAGCCTTTCGGCTTCGTAGAGTGCTCCGGCAATGCCGAACACCTTTACGCCGCCACCCTCAAAGACAGCATAGGCCTTATTGGCCAAAATAATCACTCCCCCTAAATATAGTTATTTTGGGGAGTGATGAAGTGTTACAAAAAAGGTTGAACCAGCCTGTAAAGATTAAGGAAAGGGGACACACCTCTCTTTGAAGCATGGTTTAGGGTCGGAGGAATGTCCCCAACGTAAAGTTCGAGCCATTGGCGCACTTATATTTTTGCAGCCAGGGGCAGATATTTTCCTTGACAGAACCTAAGTTCTGTGGCAAAATGATGTTGACAGAACACCAGTACGAGAAAGGTGGATCATACGATGAGCGAACGCGCAGTTTGCGCAGGCAAAAGCAGCGCCGTTTACTATCCGGGAATTGATGTCCTGGAAAAGACCAGGGGATGGCTTGAATCGAAGGACGGCGATCTGGAAAAAAATATTGCTTATGCTTTTTGCCTGATTACCGGGACCTATTTTTTGGCCCAGTTCATGCGACTGCTTTTTTGATGGGAAAATAGCGTTCAGGTATCTAATAACAACTATTTTTTCTACATTTTTAAACAATTGATTTATTGACTTTGCCCGAGCCTTATGCTATTATATTTCATGCCGGGCACAAAAGGCACGGCAACCACATCTGCGGCAGTGGCGGAATTGGCAGACGCGCAAGATTCAGGTTCTTGTGCCCGTAAGGGTGTGAAGGTTCAAGTCCTTTCTGCCGCACCAAGTAAGAAAAGGCTTCCAGGGTTTTGGAAGCCTTTTGTCTAATTCTCAAAATCCGGCTTTATGCCCATTTCGGCTTCAAACCGTTTTTCAAACTGCCGGCGCAGTGACGCCGCACGGTTCTTCTGGCCGGTACTGTTATATAAATGGATGAGCGTACCGCATGCCTTTTCATCAAATGGATCGACTTTCATGTGCCGCAATAATACTGCTTCCGCCATCTCCGGTTCGCCATCGGCCATGTGTAATCCTGCAAGATTATATGACACCTCTATAAACACAGATTTATAATGTTCACATGATAATGCCGCCCATTCATCGTATAGATCACCTCCGAGAAAATCCCCGTCATAAAGTCCGGTCATTCGTATAAGCAAAGCCTTGGTCTCTTCAGACGGAAGTTCTTTTGCTTTGTACTGCCTGTATAGTTCGGTAAAAATGCCGGTATCGGTTTCTATCGTATTCCGGCTGCACAGGTGAAAGCCGTTTTTGCTTTCGGCCAGAAGTGCGTCTTCACTTTCAAAGGCCAGTCCGAAACGGGCGAGGATCTTTCTCAGTTCACACAGCGCGGCCCGCAGTGATGTGGACGCAGCTTTCGCATTCGATTCCGGCCAGAATACCGTCGCCAAAACCTCTCTTGAAACTGTCTTTTCCGGATTTGCCAGCAAGTATTTCAGGATTCCGCATATCTTCCGCGTTTTCCATTCGTTTTCCCCTATCTCCACATTGTCTACAGACATCTTAAAACTGCCGAACAGTTTTACCCTGATCAGCTTTACTTTCTTTATCATCGGGGATACTGAACAGTTTAAGATAAACGCCTTTGGATCCGAAGACGCCTGCGCGGGGTTTCCCGCCATGCATGCCGCGGCGTCGGCGCCGAAATATATTCCTGCTATATTTTGCATATGGTAAGGGTTTATTTTTTTCTCGATACAGCGGGCGCATACCCTTACCAGAGCGGTGTAATTCATTTCGCGGAAATATACATAACCGCTGCCGGCCGTGGTCTCTCCCCATATCCTGAGATATTTCCCCTCAAGCCGATGGTCTTTTTTTCTGTAATACAGGTCCGCAAGGTGCATGGCAGTTCCACACATACTCTGGCGGGCTTTTTTGCCTTTTGAAGTTTTGTATGCTTTAAGAAGCAAGTTTTCTGCCTCGTCATAATTACCGGCTTCTTTGAACAACGCACCGGCAGTGGTCTGGCACAATTCTAGAAAACCTTGTCCCGGTTTAAGCGCTGCAAGTGCGCTTAATTCTGCAGACGCTTTTTGAGCCAGAGGTTCCGCCGGTGCATATTCGGCCTCCCACAGGTATTTTGTGATCCGTTCAACACAGACCATAATTGGATTATTAAATCTTGCAAACACACTGGCCGACTCGTCCATCTGGGTTACTGAGCCTTCAATGTCCCGGGTCTGGTATTTGCTATATGCGGCAAGCCTTAACGCATAGCCGAGCGCATAATCGGAATTGTATTTTTCTCCGATGGTTGCCAGCTCCACTACCAGCTTTTGCGAGGCTTCAATATCTCTCGTCAGCGAGGTGACGGCATGGCATGAGGCAAGCCCGATTGACCGCCAATGGTCATTTATCAGCGCCGTGGGATGATTGAGTATTTGACTGATCATTTCTTTGGCAGCCTCAAGGTCACCTTTTCTGCATAGGATTACACCTTTTGCCATCTTAAAGGTGTAATCCCATAACTGTTCGTAGAAATCAAGACGTTCTATGAATCTGCATAGTATATCCCCCAGCCTCAGTTTGTCCGCCCAGGCGAAATTCATAAATGCGCTGAACAACAGTGTTATGCGCGCATACCTGCTATTGGCCACAACCTTTAATTTTGGCAGGAGCGAAATGATGCTCTTTATATTCTTCAGGTCGTTTTTCTGGAAGGAGATAGCGGTCATTAAGCCTATGGCCTTCATCTGAAAATCAAAATTACCGCTCTGACGAAAGCCTGAAAATGCCCTGTGAAGGTACGCATAACCCTGGTCGGACTCGACGTTCATCTGCGATGCACCGTGCATAAACAGCAGATATGGATTGCTTTGCACCATTTCCCCGGGGAAAGCCTGTACAATGGACGTCACCCTGTCCGTATCCCCGGCGTCCATAAACCGCACGCCTTCCACAGATGCGATCTTGACGGCCTCGTTGGTTTTGCCTGCAGCTATCAGGAATCTGATTGCAAGGTTGAAATCGCCGAGTTTCATATAGTAATCTGCGGCGTTCAGATTCATCTCCTCTATTTCGCCCGGAGTGAAAAGTTCATTTAAAACCGACAGCAAAGCACTGCGGAAAAGGGAGTGAAAACGATAGCTTGTAGCTTTTGCTTTGGTTTTCTGTATGTACATATTGTTCTTTTCAAGCCAGGCAACGGTTTCGGCGGCATTCGCCAGGTTGAAAACCGCTTTCAAGCCGTCACAGGTGAAATCCGGCAGGATGGATATGCGGGCGAGGGTTTTTACCATGTCTTTATCGGACCCGCCAAAAGCCTCGTTGAAAAGATATCTGAACAGCATCTTCTGGTTATCGGCGCCGTCCGGAAGCAGCTTCCGCATATCAGAGGGGTTGAAGCCGACGGTGTGACCGATCATCGCAATTCCGGCAATCCAACCTTCCGAATGCTTATAAATAAAGTCGACATCGCTGTATTCCAGCTTGACTTTATATGTTTCCGAAATCAGCTTTTCAACCTCTTCTTTTGTGAAACGCAGGATTTGATCGTCGATCAAGGCCATATCCCCGCTTAAAGCCAATTTACCTGCCGGGATGCCCGTATCAACTCTCGACATGATGATTAACCGCAGATTTGGCGGCATATTGGTGATAAAGTATCTTATCGATTCCACGATGGCAGTGTTCCCCGCCACGTTGTGGAAGTCGTCGAAAATCATATATATGCAGTCCTTGCCGTCAGGGTACAGTGTCCAGGCGTCCTGACATATGACTGCATTGAGGAGCGGGTATTCCTCTGAGATTTTGCCGATACTTCTGAGGCTGCGGGCGGAGTCGGTCACCTCTTTGGCTTCCCGGCCGAAAAGGGCCTCGATCAAATGAGCATAGAAGACAGGGAGAAACGAATCCTCCTTCTCCATCCTGTACCAACGCATCTTGTCCCGGTTTTTACGAAGGGACAACAGGACTGCGGTGGTTTTGCCGAAACCTGCCGGAGCGGCGATGATCACCGCTCTGTGTCCGGCTATGTTCAGATTTTTAATCCTCTCGCTGTAGAGAACTCTGTTGGGAAGCTCGGGAATGGCCAGTTTTACCTTCAAAAGCGGAACGTTATCCATATGCTCACCTCAAAAAAATAGTCAAATTTATTAAAACGCCAAAAAATATCACGTTCATTTCACACTTGCTTTAGTAAAATCAGCCATATAAATACCGTCGTGACGAAAGGGAGATGCGTTCATGGCCGGCATGAACCGTAAGTGCCCCGTGTGCAGACAACCGGCTGCCCACGAAGACTGCGAACACAGCCGGTGCGGGGCACAGCTTTATATCTCATGTCCGTCCTGCGGACGCATGATCCTTATCCAAAGCAATTGCCGATGCTGCCGGGCGTCGGTGTACATGGTATGCCCGGACAAAGAATGCCGGCAGTTCCAAGTCATGTCGCCCGACGGCGGCTGCAGAAGCTGCGGGGCACAAAAAGATGATTAATTGTATTATATTACAAAAATCACTATTAGGGAGGGATTATTTTACGGTCAGCATGTTTTACGAAAACACTTGACAAGATGGTAATCCGGAAAGAGGAGGATCGGGAATGAAAAAAGCGCATGAAATTGATTTTACTGTCTATGGTGACGACATGCAATTTGTGGAAATAGGCCTGGACAGCGGGGAAAGCGTGGTAGCCGAGGCAGGAGCCATGATGTACATGGACGGCGGTATAGAGATGGACTCTGTGTTCGGGGACGGTTCGGGAAGGGACGGCGGAAAAGGTGTTATGGGAATGCTGATGGGGGCCGGTAAAAGGGTTCTTACCGGAGAGAGTCTTTTTATGACGGTATTTACCAACGGTGCATACGAAAGGAAGGCAGTGGCCTTTGCCGCACCCTACCCGGGGAAAATAATTCCTTTTGATTTATGTGATCACGGGGGGCAGATTATCTGCCAGAGAGACGCTTTTCTATGTGCGGCAAAAGGTATTTCCATTGAAATCGCCTTTCAGAAAAAAATAGGGGCGGGGCTTTTCGGCGGTGAAGGCTTTATTATGCAGAGACTTTTAGGGGACGGCCTGGCCTTCATGCATGCGGGTGGGACCATAATAAAGAAGGATCTGGCCCAGGGGGAAATGCTGAAGATTGATACCGGCTGCCTGGTGGCCATGACGGCATCGGTAAACTATGACGTGGAATTTGTCGGCAATATCAAAAGCGCCATTTTTGGCGGAGAAGGGCTGTTTTTTGCAACGCTGAAAGGCCCGGGCGCCGTATGGCTGCAGTCCCTCCCATTTTCCAGGCTGGCCGACAGAATGATTGCCGCAGGAAAAAAAGGGGGCGGAGGCAAGGAAGAAGGCAGCCTCCTTGGGAATATCGGGCTTGGGAACCTGTTTGGGAAGGATTAAATGAGTAAGCGATCCAATAACCATTAACTATTTAATAAGGAGGGAGGGCCTTTATGAAGGTTCGGTTAGTTCTGATCGCGGTGTGCTTTATGCTCATATTTCTGCCGGTATCGGCTTTCGCGGCGGGAGAACAGCCTGTATTGCAGGGGGCAGAGGTCATCGAGAACGGCGCTGTTGTAGAGCTGACGTTTGACAAAGACATGGCGCCGCCCGAAATCGGATCGGCAGGCTTTGCGGTCATGTTCGGTGTCACCGACAAACAGGTAACTGCGGCTCAGCTGAACGGTACAGACAGCAAAAAAATACGGCTGTCCCTTACAACGACGGTCAAAGGAGGCGAGGATGTCTGGCTGAGATACATTCCCGGGACAGTGTCGGCTGCGGACGGCGGGGTGCTGGCGGAGATTCCGTCTTATTACTTTAGCAACACCCTGCCCCGCCCCGTACAGGAGCCATATACATTCAGCGATGCGGGAGGTCTGCCTCCGGGGCTTACCCTTGATCCCGATACCGGGGTACTGAGCGGTACACCGACAGCATCCGGGTCTTTCAATTTTGGAATTAATGTTGTGGACAGCAATTCTGCCATTGACAGCCGTGCTTACTCCATTACCGTAGCTGAGGTGAGCAATGTCTGCCAAATCGGCGCAACGCAGTATGCCACTCTGGATGACGCGCTTGGAACCGTTGACCCCGGTCAGACGGCTACCATCAAGCTGCTGGACAATATCACCTATAACAAGGGAATTGAAATATCCGGCGGACAAAGCATTACGTTCGACCTGGACGGTTACACCCTTAACATCTCAACGCCTTTCGGCATCGGACTTTTGGTGACGAGCGGGTATGTAGCCTATACCAATCCGGGCGCAGCCGGCGCATTCCATGTTACCGGAGATACCTGCGGTGTGAGCGCAAACGGTGGCGGAGCTTCTGTCTCTGTGAGCAGTGCTACGGCCACCTCGGACGGCGGCAACGGCGCAGTTGCCTTGAGTGGCGGAGACGTTGTGGTCAACGGCAGCGTTCAGGGTGGATACAACGGAGCCAGCGCCGCAGGTGTCGGCAGCACCATTATCGTCAACGGCAACGCGACGGGGACCTCCGACCCCGTGAGCAGCAGCGGCGCAAGCGCCGGAGCAGGTGGACACGTCACCATAAACGGCGGAAATGCCCAAGGCTTGATGTATGGCGTTTATACTAACGGAGATGGCGCATTGATCACCATCAACGGCGGTAACGCCATCGGTACCGGTACCTACAGCCACGGCGCCCATACCGAGGGGGGCGGGTCCATCCACGTCACAGGAGATGTCCAGGGAACGCAATACGGCGTTTGTGACAGCGGCAGTTCTTCTTCCGTAACAGTGACCGGAAACGTTACAGTGACCGCCGCTTTGAACGGGTGGGGCGTTGATGTGGAATCAAGCGGCACGGTCCAGGTCGGCGGAAACGTCGTGGCGAACGGTCAAAGTCTGGGCGTATTTGCCACAAGCAGCGGAGAGGCCACCATAGACGGCGCGATTCAGGCGCTGCCTTCCAAATATATTCAGATCTATAATACGGTTACTCAAGAACCTGTTTATATGGACGGAAGTCCGGGAAGCCGCACCAACCCAACTACCAAGGACGGTTATTACACCTATTCCGCTGGTCCCAGCACCGTATGGGTCAAAATTCCAGCGACTGACAGCACCCCGCCGGTGTGGACTTTGGGTTATCCTAAAACATCATATGTCTCGGACGAGGATCTGGGACTGTCGGTGTCGGCCGACGAGGCCTGCACCGTCTACTACGTTGTCCTCACCGACGGGGCGATAGCTCCCACTGCGGATCAGGTTCGGAACGGGCACGATGCCGAGGAAAATATCCTCCCCTACCCTGGCAGCGACAGCTTTGAGTATACCAGCCCGCCAGGCATCAGAAGCCATGGAGTGATTGGACTCACTCCGGAAACCGATTACGACATCTATGTTGTGCTGGAGGATAGCGCGGGCAATTTGCAGGATGCACCGGCACGCATTGATGTAACGACGCTTCCGGATATCGATACCGTCCCCAATGATGCAAACTCGGGGATCACGAGTCAAGTTGCAGGACCGGTGGGCAGCAGGCAAGTTACATTGACCGTGACCGTACGGAACGCGGCAGGAGAAGCCATAACCGGCATTGGGCCGGGTTATTTTGAAGTATCCGTTGACGGAGGTTCTGCTCAGCGGTTTGACATCAGCCCTCTTTTTTCCGGTTTCTCCGATAAAGGGGATGGCACCTACACAGTGGTATTTACGGGTGATGCCGACGATACGGAATACAGCTTTACGGACCTGACTGTGTTCGGCGTGGTCATCGAGGCCGGGCCAACGACGGTAACGACCCAGCCGGCAGGGGCGGACACCACCCCACCGACCGTTCCGGGCGGCCTGCGTGTAATTGACCGGACTACGTCCAGCATCACCATCGCCTGGGATGCATCCGCGGATGCCAGCGGCATAGCCGGCTACGACATTCAAATGAAGCAGGGCAGCGGCGGCACATACTCGATAGTTGGATCCACTAACGGAAATGAAACTGAGTTTACTAAAAGCGGTTTAAATGCTTCCACCGCCTACTATTTCCAGGTGCGGGCCAGGGACGGCAGTTCCAACGCCAACGTCTCAAACTGGTCCGTCGGGATAAGCGCTACCACCGGGAGCAGTAGCGGCGGCGGTGGTGGCGGCTCAACAACGCCCCAGGCGCCCGTCAACTCGACCACCGGATCGGCCACGGTAACCCCATCTGCGGGCGGCACAGTGGGCTTGGGAAAAGAGGCCTCGGTGACCATCCCGGCCGGCGCCCTGCAAGGCAGTGACGGCGTACAGGTATCCGTGCAGAAGGCGGCCGCGCCCCCGGCCGCGCCTTCGGGTTTCATGGTAATGGGCGCGGCCTACCAGTTTACCGTGAACGGGCAGGATCACTATACATTCAACCAACCGGTGACCCTGACCTTCACCTTCGACCCGGCGGCCCTGGCCCCCGGCGAAACACCGGCGGTGTACTACTACGACGAGGTCAGGGGGCAGTGGGTAAACATTGGCGGCACGGTATCCGGCAACACTATCACAGTGACGGTGGACCATTTCACCAGATTCACCGTGATGGTGAAACAGGAAGAAAAAAAGGAAGGAAAACCGGAGGGAAAACCGGTGCCCATTTTAAATGACATCGCCGGCCACTGGGCGGAAAACAACATTAACCAATTGATAACCCTGGGCGCCGTTACCGGCTATCCCGACCATACCTTCAAACCGGATCATTCAATTACCAGGGCCGAGTTCGCCGCCATTCTGATCAAGGCGTTCAAGCTGACGCCCCAAAGCGGCAAAGTATTTGCCGACACCGCCGGCCACTGGGCCAAAGACAGTATAGCGACCGCCGCGTATTACGGAATCGTAAGCGGCTACGATGACGCCCACTTTGGACCGGATGACCCAATCACAAGGGAGCAGATGGCCGCGATGATCGTCAGATCCCTAAAACTTACCACGGTTTCTGAAAAAACGATCTTCACGGACAGCGCAGATATATCCGCCTGGGCTAACTCTGCCGTTGTCGCAGTGGTGAAAAGCGGGGTCATCAAAGGTTACCCAGACAATACATTTAGGCCCCGGGGAAATGCCACCAGGGCTGAAACAGCAACAGCCATCATCAATGCTTTGAAGTGAAAGGAGGAACGGAAATGACAGCGGGGAAAGCGTGATAGCCGAGGCCGGAGCCATGATGTACATGGACGGCGGTATAGAGATGGACTCGGTATTCGGGGACGGGTCGGGAAGGGACAGCGGAAAAGGCATTATGGGAATGTTGATGGGGGACGGGATTGCCGCAGGAAAAAAAGGGGGTGGAGGCAAGGAAGAAGGCAGCCTGCTTGGGAATATCGGGCTTGGGAACCTGTTTGGGAGGGATTAAATAAGTAAGCGATCCAATAATCTTTAACTATTTACTAATGAAGGAGGACCTTTTATGAAGAACAGGGTGTTAGTTTTGCTGACGGTGCTGGTATTTCTTTTTACTGCCGGCGCCGGAATAAGCCAGGCCGTAACTCCCGGCCCCCTTCCGGGCGCCGGCGCAGGTGTCGGCAGCGATGGAAGCGACACCGGCGCCGTCCCGCCCGGGAGCACGGGAAATACCGGCGCCGGAGTCAACAACCAGATCGATAACCAGATCAATAACACCACCGATACAACCAACAACGCCAATACCGATGTCAATATCAGCGGGAGCACTGTTTCCAACAGCAATATCGGCAGCAACAATCAGGTCACCCAGAGCACCGATGTCAAGAATACCAATGCTATTACCGTAAAGCAAGAGGTAAGCGTCCTGGTAAACGGCCGGCCGCTGCAGTCCGATGTGCCGTCTTTCATTAACGGGGACGACCGGACCATGGTCACCCTCCGCGCCATCGCCGAAGCCCTCGGCGCTAAGGTTGACTGGGACGGAGCCACTCAGACCATAACCATTACCCTTGGTGACAAGGTGGTTAAACTGGTAATAGGGCAAAATTCGTATACGGTCAATGGTCAGGAGAACTCCATGGATACGGCGGCCGCGCTCACAAACGGGCGCACGGTTGTTCCCGCCAGGGTGATCGGCGAGGCGCTGGGGGCAAAAGTGGGTTGGAACCCTCAAACCTCTGCCGTGACCATCGACAGCGGCTCCCCGACCAGTGAGCCGGCAGACCAGACAAATCAACAAGGAACGCAGCCCGCAGGCGAGACATCCCAGGCGGCTGACTGGAAAGCAAAATTCCCCCTTTACCCACCAAGTCAGAGGGATGACTTTAAACAACCCGATACCTATCTTCGAACAAATTCAAAGCTATCAGAATCAGGCCTCTTTGAGGCTAATACCACTATAAATTTTAATGGAAATTACAGCATTAAAGTCAAAGTTAATATAGTGGCGGTTGATGCAAACGGAAATACGCTCTGGACCGGCGGCAAGGAATACGAACTAAAGGAAAAAATGCCTTTAGACCAATGGACGTTACAACTACCTGCGGATATAATGCCAAAGGTCGCTAATGTGGGTATTCAACATTTAAAGCTTGGTTCGCAGCAATTGGAACAAAACCTTGGTTCAAATACCGACGCTTTATCGATTTCGCTACAACCTCTTACAGCCCATGACAAAGACGATAATATAAATTGGGTAGGCACCTTTCACATGGAATCGGATGCAACCCTGGATTTAACCTCCGGGAAGCTGGATGTTAATACAAAAACCTGGGATACAGATCCGGCTATCGGTTTTACGGGGGCGGTCCAGGTGGGTGTATGGGATTCCGGTGGAAATCTGTTATGGACTTCTAATGTTCACACGTTCGGTGTTGATAGCCCAGCGGTAGCCGCATTATCGTTTGGCTCTAAGCAATCCTCCAGGGAGGACCACTGGAGTGAAACCGCCCCCACCGATATACTGTCCAGGGCGGTTAAGCTGGAAATCAGGCACGGGCGCAAGAAGGAAACCGAAAATGGGAATCAGTTGTTTTAACCATTTAGTCAGCCGGTTAATTGATCCAAAAAAGAACAAAATTTAAAGAAACGAGGAGAAAAAATAATGAAAGCATTTTTTAAAAAATTTGCTGCTACCATACTTATGCTGTGTCTTGCGGTGTCAATGGTTTTTGCTGTAAGTCCGAAAGCGGAAGCCAGTGGCAAATTAGTTACCCAATATAAATTTAACGGCGATTTCAAGGATGCGTCCGGCAACGGAAATGACGGCGCCAAGATCGGTGATGTTTCTTTCGCGGACGACAGTACCGTGGGAAAATGCGCCGTTTTCAACGGTGGGTACATTAACGTGGAAAGCACTCCCGGGCTTAATCTGGGAAGCCAGTTTACCATCTCGGCATGGGTCATGGTAGATCCGATCATGGCGGCTGACGGCAATAAAAACGGCTCTATTATTTCCAAACTGGACGATAGCGGTAATTATAACCTTTATCATGCTTATACACGGGGTACATTTGGCGCAAGAATGGACGCAAGATTCACCAGCGGTGAGAAGTTAATTCAAACCGGACCGTATCAGGATTGGGGTTTGAGCGGCAACTGGTCTCACCTGGTATTTTCGTGCGACGGGCAAGCCCTTTATCTGTATCATAACGGAGCTTTGAAAGCAACAAAAGAAATCAGCGGCAGTGTAAAGTCGTCCGGCAACAAAATGAGGATCGGAACCGGAAATGATATAAATAACAGTAATTTATTCTTTAAGGGCCGTATGGCTGACTTGAGAATATATGACTATGCCTTGAGCTCTGATGAAATAAAGGCCATGTACGACGGAGGCGCCGATACCGCCCAATCACAGCCGGCCACAACTAGCGGCGCGACAACACCGGGCACATCCGCGGCCGGGACAACTGCCCCGGGAACGGGAACTGCGGGCACACCCACTTCCGGCAACAGCGGCGGCCCGGTAACCATCATCAACAACACAACCAACAATATAAGCAACGCCACCAATACGACAAACAGCGCCAACACCAGCACCAATATCACCGGCAGCACCATTTCCAACAGCAATGTCGCCAGCAATAACAAGACGACTCAAACCACCAATGTCGAAAACGCCGTAACCGTAAGCGAGTACGTCAACGTCACGGTCAACGGCCAGCCCCTCCAGTCGGACGTCAAGCCGTTTGTCAACATGGACGGGCGCACCATGCTGCCGGTTAGGGCCATCGCCGAAGCCCTGGGCGCCCAAGTCCAGTGGGATGAAGCTACGCAAACCGCTACCCTGACCCTGGGTGCGAAGACGGTCAAAGTCACAATCGGCCAGAACAGTATTCTTGTTGACGGTCAACCGGTTGGGATGGATACGGCCGCCGCCATTAAAGACGGCCGCACGCTGTTGCCGGTGAGGTCGGTGGGTGAAGCTCTGGGAGCCCGGGTAGGCTGGGACGAGCAGACCAAAACCGTGCAACTCGATCAGTAGTAACAAAGCGAAACAATACAATATAAGTGAGCCTTCAAGTGTTCGGAAGGGGTTATTCCCATTCCGAACCCTTGAAGGGATCCTCTGTGCTTCCAAAGGCATCATCAATGGAACGGCGGAGCAGGCTTCCCGGACCGACCACACCGCGCTGCTCTTCAAATTCCGATAAGCTTAAGGGGCGCATGCGCCTGGCCAGGGGCGCCGTCTTTTCCAGATTGTTTTCCATGGCCCGCTCAAAAAGGTTCACCGGCCGCCACCTCCTGCTTCCAGCATACAGTGAACACCAGTTCCAGTCAATGGGCTTATTCATTTCTCAATTTCACTAATTATTTGCGAAAAGCAGGCCTCATCCCCCCGCTCCACTAAGAATATTATGACGGTTTATTGACAAAAAGTAAGAAAGAGTATATACTCATTGTCAATAAGGGTAGCCGGAGCTGTCCGCTTGGATCTTGACGATTGAAAAGACAATCATAAATCGCTGAATGAACCACGGAGGTTTGACCTGAAGAATTCAGGCCAACACGTGGTTTTATTTTTTGGGGGTGATGGTAAGCGAAGGGATAACCCGGGCGCCTGCCCGCAATGCTTTTCAAAACGCTTTTAATAAAGTGAAAGAGTGTGAAGGAGTGATGTTTTTTGCATATCCCGGACGGTTTTCTCGACGCCAAGACCTGGGTGAGCGCGGCAGCGATCAGCGCCGGCGCCATCAGTTACAGCGTGAAAAAGACCAGGGAGGCGTTGAGCGAGCGGATGGTGCCGGTCATGGGCGTGCTCGCGGCCTTCATCTTTGCCGCCCAGATGATCAATTTCCCCATCGCCGGGGGCACATCGGGACACCTGTTGGGGGCGGCGCTGGCCACCGTTCTTCTGGGCCCCTGGGCATCGGGCCTGATCATCTCGACGGTTCTGATTATCCAGTGTCTCTTCTTTAACGACGGCGGGATTACCGCCCTGGGCGGAAACATTTTGAACATGGCCTTTATCGGAAGCCTGGTGGCCTACGCCGTGTACCGGTCGGTATCCGGCATCGGGGGCGGCAAGAGGTGGGAGCAGGCCGCCGTGTTCCTGGCTTCCTGGGTATCCGTGATGGTGGCCGCCTTTGCCGCGACGGTGGAAGTGGGTGTTTCCGGCAACCTCCCCGTCTCCTTCGGCGTGGCCCTTTCGGCCATGCTCGGCTGGCACGCGCTGATCGGCATCGGCGAGGGATTGATCACGGTGGCAGTGGTGTCTTTCGTGCGCAACGCGGGCTTGAGCCCGGCCTGGCAGCAGGAGAAGGCGCAAAGTGAGGTGAGCGGAGCATGAAAAATACGGTTCTGATCATCTTGCTGGCCGCCCTGGCCGTGGCTGTTTTTCTTTCACCATTTGCCTCCAGCAGCCCGGACGGGCTCGAACGGGTGGCGGAAGACCTCGGCTTTATTGAAAAAGGAGAGGAGCAGATTTTAAAATCACCGATCCCCGACTATGCCTTCCCGGGTATTGAAAATGAAAAAGCAGCCACCGCGCTGGCCGGAGCCGTGGGCACCCTGCTTACCTTCGGGGCTGTGTACGCGGTCGGCAGGGGTGCAAGCCGGAAGAAGAAAGAGGCGTAGAAGCAGAACTTAACGTATAATCATTGCATATTTTTGTGGGAATCGGCGGATTATGAACAGAGGAAATTTCGGTAATTGGGCCAGGAGTCGCTTGCCGAAACCTTGAGTCATGATAGAGAGGATTTTATCCGTATCAAAGAAGCCTGTCTTGAAAAGGCAGGCTTCTTCGATACGAAAATAGAACCAGATTTTCATCCACCGTTGTGCCCCGCAGGCGCATGGGTGTTTGATAGATCATTCCCCAAAATTTTAGCCGGCGGAAAAAGCTCAAACCAGGGCCGGCCTAAATGTGTGCTTCAAATGGACCTGTTGCTGTGGGTTAAAATTGTTTTACAATTCTCCCTCCTGCCGTATTCTTTTCACTACTGCCGCTTCTAAATCCTCAAGCGTTATGCTGTTGCCCAGCGCCTCGCCGTCAACAGCGATGTTGGGAGCGCCGGGTAAATTCCCGCTGTTACCAGTTTGTGATGGATAGACGACTTCCAACTCCACGTTATTGGGATATTTTTGTTTGACCTCACCGGCCAAAGTGCACAGACTCAGTCAGCGCTTACCAGCCGGCGTATTGGAATAAACCGTGATTTTAACCAACTCATTTCACCACCTTTCTTACGAAAATACTGTCTCCTCACCCTGTGAACCGGCAGGTTCATGCAAGTTTCTTAAACAAATGCTTCGTCCATTGAGGATTTCTTATGGTTGTGCCGCTCTGTGGTCCTTAGCCTACTCAAAGCTCAAGGCCTGTTGGGGGCATTGCTCCACACAATACGCCTAAAAAAATTATTTGTTTACAGGGTAACACAGCATTCGTTATAATACAAATGAATTGTTTATATTAACACTATGCGGTCAAGTAATAGTTACCCCGTAAAGAATAAGGAGTAACTTGAGCATTGTCTGAATTAAACCTTTATCAGTTAAAAATATTTTACAGTGTAGCAAGGAACTTAAGCTATTCGAAGGCAGGGGAGGAACTGGCTTTAAGCCAGCCTGCCGTGTCCCGGCAGGTGGCGGCACTGGAGAAATCCCTCGAACTTGAGCTTTTTGTTCAGAGGGGCCGGCAGGTAGAGCTTACCGACGCAGGGCGCAGCCTTTTCGATTACGCCGACCGGATATTTGACCTGGCGGGCCTGGCCGAGCGGGCCATGTCTCAGTTTAAGGACCTGGAACGCGGCCAGGTTTTAATCGGCGCCAGCACCGTTATCGGAAGCTACGTCCTTCCACCGGCGCTGCGGGCCTTCCAGGAGAGGTATCCCAACATTGATATTTCTTTGCGCCTGGGAAACAGCGCGACCATTGAGCAACTTGTTTTAGACAGGCAGTTGGACCTGGGCTTTGTGGGCAGTCCAGTGAAGGCGCCGGCCTTGCACGTTGAGCCCTATGACGAGGATGATCTTGTCCTGGCCCTTTCCCCGGCACACCCCTTGAAGGACAAAAAAAATATCCTGCTCGCAGACTTCCAGGAAGAAACCTTAATCTGGAGGGAAAAAGGCTCCGCCTCACGTGCTCTGGTTGAGCGTTTCCTGGAAACTCATGGTGGTGTGTTCAAAAAGAAAATGGAAATCAGCGGCACGGAAGCAATCAAACGGCTGGTGGCCGCAGGCGTGGGTCTCACTTTTATTTCCAGGCAAGCGGTGTCCCTGGAGGTATCCCTGGGGATTCTTCGGCTCGTAAATAACAACGAGTTCCAAATACCGATGCGCTATTACGTTATTTCAGCGAAGGACCAGCATTATTATCCGACCGTTCTGGCTTTTTTAAATTTTATCCGCAAACAGGCAGGAAGCTGACAGGCCTGAAATAACATTTAACAAATGGACGCCGAGGATGCTCGTATCAATAAATGGAGCAAGTAGTACCTGGGTTGAAGTAAAGAACCGGCGGTTTAGAGGCTAATTATTTTGCTCTTCGGCCGGCAGGATTATCGGCTGTGAATGGAGAAAATCAGCTTATTCTGTCTAAAATCAGGAGGTGATTTCCCATCGATTTTCTCAGCCTTGATGAATTTCTGGACCAGTCTCTGCAGGAAGATCTTAAAAACTTCAACAATGCCCACCGGAGCATGGTTAACGCGGTCAGGCGCGTCAAAAGCGCTGTCGACGAGGGCAACATGGATGCCCTTGAGCAGGTCCTGGCCCGCTACGACGAACTGGTGGACAGGCAAAAGGAGAACCTGCAGGGTCTAAAAGAGAAACTGCCGGCCTTTGACCTGCAGCTGTTCTTACAGGAAGGTTTCCACCAGGCTTTTCTGGAGGCGCTGGCTGAAGAAGGGCTTGCCGCTGAAGCGGAATACCCGGTCTACGAGGTGTTGCCCTTTAAGGTCCGGGTGATGCCCGACAAAGAGATGCTTACCGTTGATGACAGGGTTTACCGCAACCTGCGCCCGCGCGTCCTGGCCAGATATTTAAAGAAAGAAATCGACCGCTTGAACACGGCCTCATTCGACGCCCAGCGTTTTCTCCAGTCCCTGGCGGCCGCCTATGATACGGAGACGGCCAGGCATATCGCCAGGACCAAAATCGACTTGAGCGAGCAGGAAGTTATTTTAAAGGACGTGTACAACACCCTCACCCCCATGCCGCAGCAGAAGCGCAGCTATCCGCTGCAGTTGTTCGCCTTCGACCTGCACCGGGCGCTGCGCAGCCGGATGGACGCGCCCGACGGCCGGCGGCTGTCGCTCGGCAATGTCAAAAACCAGAAACAGGCAGTGATCGTTCTGGATGCCCAGGGTCAGCTCCAACGCTATGGAGTGATCAAGTTTTACAGGGAGGGGTAGCCGGTGGACCAAGCTGTAAGGGAAGCGGCGCTGGCCAGCCTGCGGCGCGGCCGGCCGCCGGCGGATGAAGCGGCGCTGGAGGCAATTACAGTCGGCGGGCGGGACGGTATCTGGGACTTCTGGCAGTCCCACTACCTCCAGGATTATATTGCCTCCGGCGGCAGCAAGGTGAAATTTTTAATCGGCAAGCCCGGCTCCGGCAAGACCCACGCCCTCCTCCTTTTACAGGAAGCAGCCCGGAGGCTTGGGTACATTACGGTTTTCGCGGATGCCCGCCAGGTGCGCCTGAACAAGTTTGAGTCCATCTACCAGACTGTGCTCGACGCGGTGGACGTGGATGCCCTCATTGCGGGTTTCTGCGGCTCGGTGGTCAGCAGCCTGGGCTATCAATCCGCCCAGATTCCTCCCGGGCAGGACTTTTACAGCTGGGCGGCGGAACAGGGCCGGGCGGCCGAAACCCTCAAGCGGGAAATCCAGGAAAAGCTGGATACCCTGTATCATGAGCGGAGGATCAATCGCAGCTTCGCGATGGCCTTTGCCCTTCTCTGTGCCGGCCACCTGGGTTTGCGCCCCCTGCTCCCGGAGCAAAAGGAGATCCTGACCGGCTGGTTGAAAGGGCGGCCGCTGCCGGCCAAGGTCTTGAAGCCCTTGAAAATCTTCACCCGCGTCGACCGGTACAATGCCCGGCACATGATGGCCTCTTTCCTTTATCTGCTCCGGCTCTGCGGCTGCCGGGGACTCTGCGTGACTGTGGACAACCTGGAAGCGCTGTTGGAGCGGGGGCCGGCGGGGCGGGCGCTCTACGGGCGAGCGGCGCGCAATGAGGTTTACGAAAGCCTGCGCCAGCTGATGGACGACTTTGCCGGTTTTGAAGGAGCTTTTTTTGCCTTTGCCGCGAGGCCCGAGTTGATCCACGACGAAAAAAGCGGTCTTAAATCCTACGAGGCCCTCTGGATGCGACTCCAAAACGAAGTTTCGGGCTCGCGCCCGAACAAGTTTGCCGACCTTTTCAACCAGGACGCCCTGGTGAAAGAGTTTTTTACCCCCGCAGCCGCTCTTGTGCTGCAAGACCGTTTGAACAGCTCCTTCGGCCTCGGCGCCGCCCTGCAGGGCGAGGACTTTCGCTGCCTGGCCGAAAACGTGAGCATGCTGTCCCCGGTGCGGCGGGTAGTGGAGGCCATCGTCGGCGAATACAGCGAAGGGGGTGACGTGGATGGACCGGTTTAGCGCCAAGCAGGTCATTGAGTGCCTGCGCTCGGGTGTTTCCTCCCGCCATTTAAGTTCTATATTTTCCTACGGGCGCGAAGCGGCCCTGGAGCGCGTGGACCGTGAGCTGAACCGCGTGCGGTCCGAAGGCGGTACTTTCTCCCTGGTCGTTAAGGGTAATTACGGCAACGGCAAAACGCACTTTTTAAATATCATCTTCCAGAAGGCGGAAGAGCTGAATTTTGCCGTCAGCTTTGTACCGCTCTCAAAAGAGACCCCCTTTGGCAAAATGGAACGGCTTTACCGCCGGGCCGCGGCTGAACTGTACCTGCCGGGGTACTCCCAGCCCGGTTTTTCATCCCTGCTGGAAGGTCTGAAGCCGGGCAGCGAGCAGGCCGAAGAGGTTTTGAACTACGCGGGGCGAAACCTGCACCCGAAACTGGAGGCCGTGTTGAGCAATTACCTGGAGGGCGGCGGTGACGCGTACAACCAGCATATTTTAATCAGTGACCTGGCCGGCGAATTTGTCCCGATCACCCAACTGAAGTCGATGAACCGCCTGAACTTCGGCAAAGCCCTGTCCATTCCGCGCTTTACGGTGAAAGAGAATGCGTTCGACTACTTCCGCTTTCTCGCGTACCTGATCCGGGCCAGCGGGTACGCCGGGTGGGTGCTCCTGTTTGACGAATTTGAGCAGCTGATGTATCATGGAGTCACTGCCCGGGCCGGCGCCTATTTAAACGCGGCCCGCTTCATGTCCCCTTCTTATGGGCTTACAGCCGCTTACACAGTCTTTTCGGCTTCTTCCAACCTCTGGTCCGAGCTCATCTGGAAGCAAAAAAACAGCGACTACGACACCGTTCCGGATAAACTTGCGGCCAAAGGCCGTCAGCACGATGTTCCGACATTAAGGGAGGTCTTCGGCTGCTTTTTGCGCGATAATCTCTTTCTGGACAGCCTCTCCGCCTTCGATATCCGCCGCATGCTGCAGGCTGTTCGCGATTGCCATGCGGAGGCCTACGGGTGGAAAGCGCCGGAAGACATTGAGCAGCTATCCGACAGCCTGTCCGGGGACAGGCCGCTGCGCACGTTAATCCGGGCTCTGGTCGAGTGCCTCGACCTGCAGTACCTTTACGCTGAAAGGCCGGAGATAACCGTGGAGACAGCGGAAGAGATCAGGCCGGCTGAGATTGTTGATCCGGAAGAAGAGGGAGAAGCTCCGGTGTGGGATAATTGATTCTTTCCCCCGGGCCGACAGCCGGGGCTTACCCCATGATGCTGGAGCGGTGAGGGTTTGAAATGGACGCAGCTCAGGCGATAACCGCCTTTAACGAGGCACTGGAGGAAGAGATAGCGTACCTGGCGCATGAGGGCGGACGCCCGGTGCCGGTCGTCGACGGGGTGTTGATCGACCGCGGCGAAAATGGGTTTTTATATATATTTGAACTTGAGCTGGAGGCCTTTTTACTTGATGGAACACCGGTGCGGGTCCGTTCCGGCCACCGTGAGACGGTAGGGGAGGTCGTCGCCGTACGTGGCTCCGAGCTGACCCTGGCGCTGGATGACAGCCTGGGGGACTACGTCCAGCGGGCCGAAGTGTTTTGTGAGCCGTGGTTTTTGCTGGCCGCCCTGCAGGACCGGCTGCGGGAGGTGCCGGCGAGGAATAGCAAGATGGCCCTGGCGGTGCTCGGGGCGGTTCCCGCCCGGGCGCGCCGCTATATCCCGCCCTCCGCGGCGCTCTTGGCCCAGGAAGAGGCTGCGCGCCTGGCGGATGAACGGGAAATCGCCTTTATCTGGGGCCCTCCGGGCACCGGCAAGACCGAAACCCTGGCCCGCATCGCCCGGCAATTTTACGAACAGGGCGGGCGCGTGCTGATCGTATCCCATGCCAATGTGGCTGTTGACGGAGCTGTGCTCAGGGCGGCCGCGCATATCGGGGAACCAGCGGTGTCCGGCACAGTGGTGCGGTGCGGCTGGGGCAGGCTGCCGGCGATGCGGCAAAGCGGCTGCATGGCGGCAAGCCTGGCGGCGGCCCGGAGCCCTGACCTGCGAGATCGCCTGAGAGATCTTGATTTCAGGCGCAGCACCGTGCTGGCGGACCTGCGCGCCGGCGTCCGGCCGGGCCTTCGCCTGCGCGAGATTGAGCAGTCACTGCGCGAGGTCCGGGCGCAGCTGAAAGAGGTGGAGGCGGATGTGGCCCGCGGGGCCCGGGTCGTTGGCGGCACGCTCGCGCTTGCGGCGACAGATCCCGTACTCTACCAGGGCGGCTATGACGCCGTCCTGTTGGACGAGGCCAGTATGGCTTACATCCCCCAGGTTTTTTTTGCCGCCTCGCTGGCCGGCCGCAGACTGGTGGTGAGCGGCGATTTCCGGCAGCTTGCCCCGGTGTCCCTCGCCGGAACGGAAGGGTGCAAACGCTGGCTGAAGCGCGACATCTTCGATCAGGCCGGCATCATAGATGCTTTTGAGGCCGGAAAGGCGCCGGATATTGCTGTTTTGCGCTATCAGCGCCGGATGCACCCGGCCATTGCCGGTTTTGTCAATGACGCCGTATACGGGGGACAGCTTTACAATGCGCCGGAAACCGCCGGCCGCGCCGCCCTGGCCGCCGCAGTCCCCTGCCCCGGCGCGGCGCTGGTGCTGGTGGACGTAAGCGACTTGGGCGTTTTTTGCTTCCGGCACGGCCATTCCCGTTTCAACCCGCTTTCCGCCTTATTGTCCCTGACTCTGGGTTGGATGATCAGGCAAAGTGGCCTTACAGTCGGACTGCTCACACCCTATGCCGCCCAGGCCAGGATTTTAAGCGCACTGGCGGCCGGGCTGCCCGGGGCGGCCGGTTCACGAGCGGAAGCGTCCGGCCTGGTTGCCGCCACCATTCACCGCTTCCAGGGGGCGGAGCAGGACGCGGTGGTTTTGGATCTGGTGGACGCCTTTCCCCAGCGCGGCCCGGGCGGGATTCTGTCCAGGCGGGAAGGCGGGGCCGCGCAGCGGCTGATCAACGTGGCGGTCACCAGGGCCCGGGGTAAGCTCTTCGTGCTGGCTCACCGATCCTTTTTGGAGAGCCGTTTGCCTGGCGACTCGACCGTACGGCAGCTTTTTCGCTTTATTGAGCAGAACGGCCGTGTGATCACCGGGCGAGAACTCCTCGCCGGTCTTCCGGCCCGAATCCAGGGCGAGGTCCTGGATCTTACCTGGCACACTGAGCGCTGGCCGGCCCTGCAGACCTGGCAGGAGGACATCCGCCGGGCCGAAGTGGTTCAACTGGACTGGCCGGCTGCCGCCGGCCCGCCGGAGCGGCCGGTGACAACCGCCCTGACGCAGCTGTTGGCCGGAGACGGCCGCCTCTCCATACGCGCCGGCCGGCCGTCAGACTTCCCCCCGGAGCTGCGGTGCCGTACCGGGAGCCGCCCGGGTGTATGCACGCCGCTCACGGCCGTTGACAGGCGCCTGCTCTGGTACGGCTGTCCCTGGCCGGGGGACGGCCGGGTGGATCACGTAAGCTTTCGTCTGCAAGGAGAAAGGGTATGCCGGACATTGATGTATTTGATGGAGCTTGATCTGCGAAAAGGTCTTCTGGGCGGGCGTTATGCGGGGCTGAAGGCCTATGTCGAGAATAACTTGCATTGCTCCCGCTGCGGCAGCCCGCTGACGGTACGCGCCGGGGCGGCTGCCGGCCCATTTATCGGCTGTACGGCCTTCCCCCGCTGCGATCTGCCGGCCCAAAGCCTGACGGTCGAGGTGCTGGAAGGATACCTGGCTGCTGCCGGGCTTACCTGCCCGTCCGGCCACCTCTTAAAAGCGGTTCCCACCGCGCGCGGCCCGCTGGCCCTATGCGCGCACCGTCCGGCCTGCCGCTGCGTATACCAGGCAGGGGATTTATTGTAGGACCAAACGTTCATGAATCTGCGGTTCACAAAGTAGTATGAAAATATTTAAATCAGGAGTGCGACAAAAGAGAACCGTCCCCTGTCGAACTGTCGCATTAAAGGAGATGTGTGGCATGTGTATGGAAAAGACCGATTGGGAGAGGGCGGTAGAATTTCACGGACATTCCTGTCCGGGGCTGGCGACGGGCTGCAAGGTGGCCCGGATTGCTTTGAAAGAGCTGGCGTCGCTCCGCTCCGCCGATGAAGAATTGGTGGCTGTCGTCGAGAACGACGCCTGCGGGGTTGACGCCATCCAGGTTCTTACCGGCTGCAGCCTGGGCAAGGGGAACCTGATCTACCGCGATTACGGCAAGCAGGTCTACACCCTGGCCTGCCGCGACAGCGGCCGGGCCGTCCGGATTGCCGTAAAGGGCTCTGTCTTCCGGAAGGACCCCGGCGCCAGTGAACTTCGTAAACTGGTTTTCAGCGGATCGGCCACTGATGAGGAGCGGCAAGACTTCCAGCGGCGGCAGCACGACCGCATCCACGATATTCTCGAAATGCCTGACGAAGACTTCTGCGAAGTGCGTCACGTCGAGAGCCGGCTGCCCGCCCGGGCGAGCATTTTCGACTCCCATCTCTGCGCCCGGTGCGGCGAGCAGGTGATGGAGCCCCGCGCCCGGGTGAGGGACGGCAAGATCGTCTGCATTCCCTGCGCGGAAAACTACAGCCGGGGATGGTAAAGAGCAGCGCTGCTTATATGCAGGTTGTCAGTCTGAGCTGACAACCTGGTTGCGGCCGGCTTCTTTGGCCTGGTAAAGCCGTCGGTCTGCGGTTTTAAGCAGGGGCGGGGAATCCTGTCCGTCTGCCGGGTATTGAGCCATCCCCGCGCTGAGGGTGATATTGCTCGCTTTTAACATCCCGAAGTGAGAAGCCTCGTTAAAGGCGGCACGAAAGCGTTCGATTACATTTAAGGCCGCCGGTATATCGGTTTGCGGCAGGATAAAAAGGAATTCCTCACCGCCGAAACGGGTGGCGATGTCGGTAGTGCGACAGTAACGGGAGGCTGTATGGGCCAGTGTGGTCAGCACCCGGTCCCCTTCGTTGTGCCCGTAAGTATCATTCACTTCTTTAAACCGGTCGATGTCGACCATGGCAATGGTGAAGACGCCGCCATAGCGATTGGTCCTTTCCACCTCACTCTGCAGTGCCGCCAGGGCATAACGGCGGTTGGGAAGACCGGTCAGGGAGTCGGTCAGGGAGTTCCGGGTGATGGTATTGATCGTGCGTACGTTTGTTATGGCCAGGCTGGTCACATCGGAGATCAGCCTGATCACTTCAATGTCGTCCTGATCAGGAAAGGGATCATCCTGTTGGGTCAAGAGACTGATGCAGCCGATAAAATCTCCTTTTCCGATTAACGGGCTGCAGATGTGACCCTGTACCTCCCGGCAGGGGTCGAGGTGCCTGCAAAAGAGCCCCTTGTTCCGGGAAGGGCTGACCAGGGGCTTGACCTGTTTCATAACCATACATACCCCTTGTGCCGGGCAGCCGTTTTCGCCCGTAATTTTTATGGTTCCGCGCTCAAGGACCAGCTGTAATTTCAAGCGGTCGCTGCTGGAGCACAGCAAGCGGATGGCGGCGTTTGGACTTATTATCTCGCGCAGGATATTGACAGCGGCGTTGTAGATGTCCATTTCGTTGTCAACATTAAAGAACATTTCAGCCAGGTTGATAATATCCTGCAATCGTTTCACGCGCAGGGAGTCGCGCCTGCTGACGGTACGCAGCAACTGGTCCTGCTCCGAAATATGTTGCAATATTTCGTCTATTTCGTCGAAACTTTGATGAAGCTTGTGAATGGTGCCGCGCAACCTTCCGACTGGTATTTCCAGGACAGGTAATTTAATATTATCTGACATCGGCGTTCCTCCCCCTGTTCCGGTGCTCAAGCGGCCTCACGCACAAGCATAAGGCAGTGTGCTTTCAAATTTTTCCTATCGATTCATCTATTCTTCCTAGTTTACGGGATTTCCTGCCCATGCGTTCGTGTTTGGATAATTTGTTTTCATCAAATTATGACTAAATTCTACAGGCCGGTCAGGTCCGATGGAACAGTCGCGTAAAGAAAAAAATCCGCTTGCCCGTAATTCAACGGTATGGGCGCGGATTTTTTTCGTTTTCCCCCTGGTACATTATTTCTGCGATTTTGTCCTTAGCGGCAACAATTTTTAGGCCGACAGCAGCCGGAGCCGTCCTGTTGGTGCTGATCAGTACAGCAGCCTTCGTGCTTGTGGTCGTGGGGTTGCGGCTGGCAGCAGGAATCCTGCTTTTTGTCGTCTTTAACAGGCTGGCAGCAACCGGTGGATTTGGTGTCCTCACAACACATAATCTTTTTCCTCCTTTCGTCTGTAGATCCGAAAAAGCAGCACAGCAGGTCTGGAAAGGGGACAATGGTTACGTATAGACCCGCATGTTATATTATGTTTAACCGTCATTCGGTTGCTTTTAATTTTATTCTTCTGCAACCATCAAAGTGACAGGCAAAAATAATTCACCGGAAATAACTTAACAACTTCATCCAGGTCCTTTTATTGACGGAGCAGTACAGGTAAATCCCCTCCCGCCGGACATCGATCAGCCCCGCGTTTTTTAATTCCTTGATGTGGTGGGAGATGGTGGAAGGGGCCAGAGCGACTTTGCTGCCCAGTTCACCCACGCAACAGCTGCCTTCGCCTTGCCGGAGGCAGCAGCATTCCTGGTCTTCGCTCCTCAGCTTCAAACCCTCGCGGTGAAGCAACTCGTAAAAAATGATCAGCCGGTGTTTGTTTGAAAGAGCTTTAAAGAGATTAGCAAGTTCTTCCATAAGCATCCATTTCTATACCTTTAGAATTATAGTACACTATCTTTTCCAACCTGTCAAGCCATTTTTTGGCTGCCTAGATGTCAAACTCTGCTGCGATAAAGGTGTGGTCGGACGGTTTTTCACGCCGGCGCATTTCCAC
>Ga0209347_1002022_pt1 | contig 28704 bp, 27 predicted proteins | sample AutmiccommuBRH23_FD_187382 | JGI IMG/M metagenome (GOLD analysis project Ga0209347, IMG submission 187382) | Deep subsurface microbial communities from Mt. Terri, Switzerland - Autotrophic microbial communities BRH/23 (SPAdes) (version 2) | ecosystem: Environmental > Aquatic > Deep subsurface >...
CGGTCCAAGCCGCAGACCACCGCCATCTGGGTACATAGTTCGATATAGCGGGCCAGCGCCGTATGCTGAGCCGGATCGGTGGGCAGGAACTCGAGCGCCACGCGCACCCAGGATTCGCTATCGTCGGCGGGGTCCGCCTCCAGGCGCATCACCCGCGCCGACAAGCGCACCTCGTCACCGAGTTCAGGTCTGACATGCAGGGCGCTGCTGCCGTAGATGTTCACGGCGCCCGGCGGCGGCAGTTCCATGCGCGCCAGACAGCCGGACAACGAGATGTTGAGCAGATCGGCGGCGAACGGATGGGAGTCTGCGAATGAGAGCTCGAGGACACAACTCAGGTGCGAAGGCACCCGGGTCTCACGCCTGCGCTCGGCCTCGGGGGCCACCCGTTGCAGGGTGTCGAGCAGCGTCGCCGCATCGAACGGTTTACACAGGTACCCATGGGCGCCTATCGCGAAGGCGACCCGCTCGGCGTCGGGGGCGTCTCGGCCGGTGACCACCAGGAACGGCGCCCGTGCAGTGGCCGGAATGGCGCGCAGCGCCCGCCCGAACTCCGCAGCGGGCATCCCCGCGCCCTCCAACTCGGTGAACACGCAGCGCACGGGTCGCCCCGGATCCCGTTGCAGCATGCGCAGCGCACTCTCGGGCGTGTCGGCCTCGAGCACGTCGCACACGCTGAGTTGATCGCGCAGAATGCCGGCCAGGTAACGCCGGGCCGATGCCGAGTGATCGACGATCAATGCCGCATAGCCATCGGCCATTTCCCTGCCTCCCCTGGGGTGTCCGTGAGGACTTGTTCTTGATGCGAGTCCACTGTTGTTCGCGGATTCGTCGCCCTGAGGCGACTCGCTTTCCGGCGAGAATAGCCGCGCCACCACGCAGTGTCGACCGGTTCACACAACGCTGTTCGCGCCTGAATTCCGACGCCCACCGATTACCACCGCTAAGACGTTGAGGCGGCAGCGGGAGCGCAGCGCAGATGGAGATTCGAGCGATCCGTCCAGCGCCCGAGCCACGGGACTATTGGGGGTCGGCTCGGGCGAGATCCTCGTCATCGCCCCTTGCGAGAGGCCGGGCTGCCGGGCCGGGAGTCGACCGCATATACTCCTCCCATGAGCGCCCCGGTCGATCGATCCATGCAGCGCGAGCCGCTGTTCAGCCGCGACGGCTTCTATCGGTTCGTGGTGCGCAGCAATGCCCTGCTGCACCGGCAGGCAGCGGCTGCAGCGCAGCGGGTCGTCGCCGCCGTGCTCGGCTGCTGCGGCACGACCGAACTGCGGCTGCTCGACCTGGCGTGCGGTGCCGATCCGGTCATCCCAGCGCACGTGATGGGTGCGTTCCCCGGCGTGGCCTTCCACTATCACGGCATCGACATCAACGCGGACCAGGTGGCCGGCGCGCGCACTTATCCGTTTCCCGCCAATGCGGCCACCGTGCGCATCGACGAGGGCAGCACTTGGAATCTCGAGGGGCCGGCGCTCTGGGAGCGCTACGACCTGATCTTCATGGGCATGAACCTGCACCACGGCACGCCCGAGGAGATTCACCGTCTGCTGCAGCAACTGGGCGCGCTGCTGGCGGAGCATGGCATCTTCTTCGACCACGACTGGTTCCGCCCGGAGGGCGAACCCTACCAGCGTCTACCGAAGACGGACCCGAACGCATCGTCCGCCGCGTCCCCGCAACGCCCGGCGGCGCCCGAGTTCGCGCGGTCGGCCACCGAATGGTCCGGCAGCGGCGATCCCCCATGGCGCGATCGCTTCTGCGAACTGATTCACCACCGCCTGCTGGAGGCCGGCGCGGAGCCGGCGGGCGCCGAGTCCACCTGCCGCCACATCCGCGCCCGCGACTTTCCCGTGTCGTTGAGTGAGTTCGAGCGCCTGTGTACCGGGGCCGGGCTACACGGACGCGCGCTGCGCTACGGCACTGACGACCCGCTGATGACCTACATCGCCGCCGCGATCGCGGCCCGCCGCGCCGGTCTGTTGGGTCAAGTCTGAGTCTCCGCCTCACCCGTTAGACATCCACTTGCGCCCTTCGGTAGCGGAGGCCCTCAAATGTACTTCACTGATGGGGCAGCAGGATTGGGTCGGAAGTTTGTGCAACACGTGAGAGACAGGAGGAAAGAATGGAGACTAAAAATCTGGTTTTGACCGCATGCGCGGCGCTTTTGTTCAGCGGTGCGGCCGCCGCCCAGCAGAACACCGAGCAGGGCGAGCTGTCGCCGCGCCAGTCCGAGATTTTCGGGGTAGTCGATGAGGACAAGGACGGCTACATCACCCGCGAGGAGGCCGATGGCAAATTGATCGTCGACTGGACAGCTGCAGACGAGAACAACGACGGCCGTCTCGACACCAGCGAATTCAGCGCCCTCGAGGAAGTGCCATCCGGCAGCAGCGAACCGGGCATGCAGGACCAGCCCCCTCGCTGAGTAACGCGCGCCAAACAAGCCCGGGCACCGCCCGGGTTTGTTTCGTCGCCGGATGCCGGATCGGCTCACCTCCCCCAAAACGTAGAACGGCCTGTGCGGACTACCCCGCGGGTGTCCGTGTCTTGCGTCCGCCTGCCGACACTCGCCATCGACGGCAGCGCGATGCTGATCCCTTGATCGCCGCAACGATCCTTGTATTGGGAACGCGCTCATCCGAGCGATGCCACGCCGCGACTGTGCCTGCCTGAACCGGCGGCAAGCGGGCGGGTGCGTGGGAGGAAACGTGAACCTCAGGCTCTGGCGGCTCGGGGGTACTCTGCTGGGATCTTTACCACGTTCGGGGGATCGTGGCGCATTTCACCATGTTGAACCCACACGCCGATCTCGGACCGAATCCGGGAATTCTGAGCACCTGGAGTGCCGTCAGAGCTGGGGGTCGAGCAGGGCAGCAAAAATGAGCGCGAGGAGGGCAACAACCCACACCGACAGCGGTTCGGCTCATCCTCACTGGGTGGGCGTCGCCTGGCGCTAAAACGAGGCACTGTCTAACATCGAGGGGAATGGCGAAAGGAGATATGCACCGCAAAGGAGAGATGCAATGACTATTAAGCGCTCCAATAAAGGTATCTCTGTCCTAATGCTTCCTTTTCTCGTGCCCCTGTTATCCAGTTGCGGAACCGCTCCGACGAAGGCTCCGGGTATTGATGTTGATGTCGTGGAGGTTTCGCCCAACGATCCTCAACCGGCTGGTGCTTGCGTAGATTACGCGATAAATGGCGCGAACGACTGTAGCGATTTTCTTTCCGCTTGCGGTACGGGTGGTAATAGTCACGCACATAGTGTGTCCGACTCAGGTTTTCCTGCCTCAACCAGGTACACTTGCCACGAAGGTAGCGAGCATAGGCCGGGCGACTAACGACGTTTTTGCCCCGCACTGCGGAGAGTAGCGCCGACCCGAGAAAGGTCGTCTTGCACCGGCTGAACAGTACTAGTCGCCTCGGTGACCGGGCCCCACGATCCGTACCAGAGCAGTTAGTGCACTCCGTTCAGTCAACGACCTCAAGCCGGGGTTTCTGTTTTGTCTCGAGAATCAATTGGTGCCCAGGGCCGGAGTCGAACCGGCACGGCCGAAGCCTGGGGATTTTAAGTCCCCTGCGTCTACCAATTTCGCCACCCGGGCAAAGACAAAGATCCGGTGGATTCTAGCGCCACACGGCAAGCCGGGGGAAACTCAGGGAAGGAGATGGAGGCTGAGCCCGGAATCGAACCGAGGTACGCGGATTTGCAGTCCGCTGCATGACCACTCTGCCACTCAGCCAGTCAGAACCAAAAAAGCCCCGGCCGTAGGACCGAGGCTTCCACTCAGACATTTGGAGCGGGAAACGAGACTCGAACTCGCGACCCCAACCTTGGCAAGGTTGTGCTCTACCAACTGAGCTATTCCCGCCTCGTAAAGGCTGCTTATTGTAACCAGCGGGCCTGGGCTGTCAAGGGCTTGGCGGACGCCCGGACACCGGCGTCGGCGAGACGCCCCGCTTCAAAACGGGCCACGCGCCGCGCAAGTACAAGGTCATGGACCAGATGGTCAACAGCGCCGCGACGTACAGCAGCACGAACCCGATATCCACCACCGGGATTACGCCGAACAGGTCGTCACGATAGATCAGGAACGGCAGCGCCACCAGCTGCGCGGTGGTCTTGACCTTGCCGATGGTGGATACAGCCACTTTGGTGGTTTCGCCGATCCCCGCCATCCACTCGCGCAAGGCCGAGATGGTGATCTCGCGGCCGACGATCACCGCCGCGGGGATCGCCAGCCAGATGGCGCCGTAGTCGGTCGGATTACGGTCCACCAGGAGGATCAGGACCACCGCGACCATGAGCTTGTCGGCCACGGGATCCAGGAATGCGCCGAACGCGGATGCCAGGTCGTAGCGTCGGGCGATGTGCCCGTCGGCCCAGTCGGTGAGCGCCGCCAGCACGAACAACCAGGTGCAGGCCTCGTTGGACCAACTCACCGGCAGGTAGTAGACCAGCACGAACACGGGGATCACGGCGATGCGCGACAGCGTGAGGATGATCGGTACGTTCAAACGCATATCCGCTCAACCGGCCTCGGCATGGAAGGCGTCGTAGATCCGCTGGGCCAGGTCTCGGCTGATACCCTGAACGCTGGCCAGGTCCTCGACACCGGCGCGGGCGATCTCGCGCAGCCCCCCGAATTGCTTCAGCAGCCGTTGGCGCCGCTTCGGGCCCATTCCCGGGATCGTCTCGAGCACGGAGGTGTTGCGCGTGCGCGATCGGCGCTGCCGGTGCCCGGTGATCGCGAAGCGGTGTGCTTCATCGCGGATCTGCTGCACTAGATGCAGGGCGGCCGAGTCCTCGGGCAGTATAATGGGCGCACTTTGGTCGGACAAGAACAGCGTTTCCAGCCCTGGGCGCCGCTCAGGCCCCTTGGCGATGCCGACGATGGTGACCCCCTCCACCTGCAGCTCTTCGAGCACTTCTCGAGCCTGGCGCACCTGCCCCTTGCCGCCGTCGATCAGCAGCACATCGGGCATCTTGCCCTCCCCCTGTTTGAGACGCGTATAGCGGCGCAGCAGTGCTTGGCGCATGGCCGCATAGTCGTCACCGGGGGCGATATCGTTGATGTTGAAGCGCCGGTAGTCGCTCTTCAATGGCCCTTCCGCGCCGAATACCACGCACGAGGCCACCGTCGCCTCGCCCATGGTGTGGCTGATATCGAAGCACTCCAGGCGCAGCGGTGCCTGGTCCAGCTTCAGTGCATCGCGTAATGCCTCGAGGCGCTGTTGGGTGCCGCTGCGACTGGCGAGCCGCGATCGCAGTGCGTGTTCGGCGTTGCTCACCGCCATCTGCACCCAGCGTGCGCGCTCACCGCGCACCCGGGGGCGCAGCGTCACCCGGCGTCCGGCCCGCTGCGCCAGGACCTGGGCCAGGAGCTCCGCATCCTCGAACGGATGGCTGATCAGGACCTCGGCCGGTACGTCCTTGTCCAGGTAATACTGCGCCAGGAAGCCCGCCAGGACCTCGCCGGCATCGGCGTCCTCGGGAATTTGGGGAAAAAAGGGCTTGTTGCCGAGATTCTGGCCGCCGCGGAAGAAGAACACCTGCACGCAGGCGGCACCGCCTTCCACCACGCAGCCGACCACATCCAGGTCGCCGCCCTCACCCGAGACGTACTGACGCTCGGCGATGCGCCGCAGGCTCGCGATCTGGTCGCGGTAGCGGGCAGCGCGCTCGAAATCCAGCTCCGCCGACGCCTGCTCCATGCGCCGCACCAGTTCGTCGATCACCTGGGCGCTGCGCCCCTCCAGGAACATCTCGGCATGGCGCACGTCGCGCAGGTAGTCCTCGGCATCCACCAGGCCGACGCACGGCGCGGTGCACCGTTTGATCTGATATTGCAGGCACGGCCGCGAGCGATTGCGGAAGAAGCTGTTCTCGCACTGACGCACCGGAAACAGCTTCTGCAACAGACTGAGGCTCTCCCGCACCGCACCGGCGGAGGGGTACGGCCCGAAATAGCGGCCCGGCTCGCGCTTGGCGCCGCGATGAAAGGTGAGGCGGGGGTATTCGTCTTTGCTGGAGAGATAGATGTACGGATAGCTCTTGTCGTCCCGCAACAGCACGTTGTAGCGGGGCCGCAGTTCCTTGATCAGTTGATTTTCGAGCAACAGGGCCTCGCCCTCGGTGTTGGTCACCGTGACCTCGACACCGGCCACCTGCTGCATCAATGCCCGGGTCTTGGGTGCGAGCCCCGAGGCTCGAAAGTAGCTCGAGACGCGCTTCTTGAGGTTCCCCGCCTTGCCCACGTACAACACGGCGCCGGCGCCATCCAGCATGCGGTACACACCGGGCAAGGTGGTGAGATCGCGCAGGAAGGCGCGGACGTCGAAGGGGTTTTGCTCGGCAGACATGATCGATACGGCTGAATCCCGGGCGTCCATTCTACGCCAGGGAGAACGGTGGCGCCTTCAGGCCAAAAGCTCGCGGGCGCGCTGGAATACCTGATGGAACATCCCTTCGGTGAGCCGCCGGGTCTGGGTGTTGTAGCGGCTGCAGTGATAGGAGTCGAGAAGCACCCGTTTGCCCGGCAGGGCGTGTTCGGCCCCGTGGCCGAACCGGTGTTGGCTGATCTTCAATGAGAAGCCGCGCAGGACCGCTGCATGGGCGATCTGTCCGAGGGCGAGCACCACGGAGTTCTCCGCCATGGCCGTCAGCTCGGTGGCGAGAAAGCCGTTGCACGCGCGTACCTCGCCCCCGGTTGGCTTGTTCTGGGGAGGCAGACACTTCACGGCGTTGGTGATGCGCGCTCCGCGCAGCCGCAGCCCATCGTGCGGCGCGACGGATTCCGCGCGGTTGCTGAAGCCGAAGCGGTGCAATGTCTGGTAGAGCAGAATGCCTGCGAAGTCCCCGGTGAAGGGCCGGCCGGTAGCATTGGCGCCGTGCATCCCCGGCGCGAGGCCCACCACCAACAGGCGGGCCTTGGGATCGCCGAACGGCGCCACGGGCGCGGCATGGTAGTCGGGGTGCTCGCGGCGCACGCCCGCGAGGAACTGGGCCAGTCGGGCGCAGCGGCGGCAGGCCGGGTCGAAGGACGGGTCGGACGACTTTGGCATGGCGATAGGAATGGGGATCTGGACCTCGTTTCTGATTCGCCGGCCGCTCCCCCTGGGCGACCCCGCCGGGATCAGGCCGGTTCGCTGCCCTCGATGACGCCGTGGCGCATGGCAAGGCGCAGCAGCTCTATATCGTTGAACACCCCGAGCTTCTCGAACAGCCGGTAGCGGTAAGTGCTGACCGTCTTCGGGCTCAAGCACAGGCGATCGGAGATGATCTGGACGCTGTGCCCTTGGGTGAACATCAACATCACCTGCATCTCCCGAGCCGAGAGTCGCTCGAAGGGCGATCCGGCCGAGCCCGCCATCGAGGACAGTGCGAGGCTCTGCGCGATGCCCGCGCTGATGTAGCGCTCGCCGGAGTACACCACTCGGATGGCGCGCACGATCTCCGCAAAGGCGCAATCCTTCGTGAGGTATCCCGCCGCGCCTGCCTCCAGCAGCCGGCTGGGAAAGGGCTCGTGGTCGTGCACCGTGCAGACGATCACCCGCAGATCGGGATCCATCTGCACCAGCTTGCGGGTCGCCTCCAGGCCGCCGATTCCGGGCATGTTGACGTCCATCAGCACGACGTCCGGGCGTCGGTTCTTGACGCTTTCCAGTGCCTCTTCCCCGGTCCCAGCCTCGCCGATCACCTCCATCCCGGAGGTATCTTCCAGCAATCTGCGGACGCCGGTGCGAACAAGCTCATGGTCGTCCACGAGCAAGACGCTGATCATCTTGTATCCCCCCGCTTACGCCGCAGCCGATAAGAGACGGTCTGCGCCGCAGACCTTGGCGTGATGGCTCTTCTTCCGTGAAGTCACCGCGGGATTCTATCACCAACCTGGCGCAAAGAGTCCCGCAGGATCGGGCGTGGAACACACATCGGGGCCTCACGTCGCGCATCCGAGGCCGCGATTCGCGTTTTGCCTTTCCGCAAGGGTCCAAGATACACTGCCCGCATGGCCCGTATCCGCATTGATCCATTACCTTAGAAATCGGTCGCAAGTTATTGGGAGAGGTGGCTGAGCGGTCGAAAGCGGCGGTCTTGAAAACCGTTGACCCGCAAGGGTCCGGGGGTTCGAATCCCTCCCTCTCCACCAAATCCAAACGGGGCCCGCAGCGGCCCCGTTTGGATTTGGCGGTGCCGGGAGGATTTGATGAGAACCCCTCGGTTCGAGCCGAGCCTGCGCAGCAGGCGAGACAACGCCGCCGCAAAGCGGCGGCGGCCCCGAAGGGGAGCGCCTCTGGATAATTCATGCCATCCAACGTCAGACGAGATTGGCCGCCATCATCCGATCCAGCTCCAGTGGTTTCGGGGCGATCTGGTGAGACTGCAGTCCGGTCTGGCCACCGCAGTCGAAGAGATAGGACACAGACGCCTCTTTCGGTGCCAAGTGCCTGAAAATCCCAGACACTCCGCATGGCTCGCTTCAATGGACCCTCGGGTCAGAATACCAATACGCGATCCGCGTCCAGAGTGAGGTCGGAGAGAGCCTCCATGGTGCTGGGTTGCGCGCCTTCCATCAGCTCGTTCTGGCCCAGGCCCCGCGCGTCCATGCACGTCCCGCACAGCAGAACCTGCCCCTTGCGCAGCACGGGTTTCAACATCCGCTCCAGATTGTAATAGCCTTCGGGCGTCCGCTGGCCGCGCTTGGCGCACGCAACGGCATCGGCCATCAGGAAAACGGTGAGCTCGGTGGAGGGGTCCTTTTTCAAGAGCGCATTGGCCAGGCGCAGGGCGTTGTAGCTGCGCTCGGTCCCGTAGGGGGGATCGTTCACGATCATCAAGACCTTCATCGTGCTGCTCCTTTGGGCGCCATGGCGAGGCCGCCCGCTACTTGTCCACCGAAAGTCCTGCCGCGTTCCAAACCGTCACGACCGCCCTTTACCACGTTTACATCGGCAAAGCCCTTCCGGGTCAGCGACTCGCGGCTCTGGCCTGCTTTGCTCGCATCTACAGCAACATAGAGAGCCTAATTCGTGACAATTATAGAGCACACTCCCGCCCTTGGTGCTACAGTCTCACCCAGGCGAGGCTCGCAAACGGCGCGGCTTGAAATCCTGCGCCCGATTCACCACCTTATAGTGGAACCCACCCGCTTGGGTGTGGTCCAATAGGCCACATAGAACCATTCCAAGCCAAATTGCAAAGGGGTCTGAGGAATGAACAACTTCGATCAGGTTGTCGCGCGACCGCGTGAATCGGTACTGACGACCAACAAGGTCATCCGCAACACTTACATGCTGCTGTCCCTGACGCTGCTATTCAGCGCCGCGACGGCAACCTTGTCATACGTGATGAACTGGCCCCATCCCGGGCTGCTGATTACGCTGGCCGGCTACTTCGGGCTGCTGTTCCTGACCGCCAAGTTCCGCAACAGCGCCCTCGGTCTCGTCTTCGTGTTCGCGCTGACCGGCTTCATGGGACTCACCCTCGGGCCGATGATCAACGCGTACGTCAACGTCTACAGCAACGGCAGCCAGCTGGTGGCCTACGCGCTGGGCGCAACGGGCGTGATTTTCCTGGGCCTGTCGGGCTACGCGCTGACCACCCGCAAGGACTTCAGCTTCCTCGGTGGGTTCCTGATGGCCGGCATCCTGGTGGCGTTCATCGGCGGCATTGCCGCGGCCATCTTCGGCTGGCCGATGGTGTCACTGGCGGTCTCCTCGATGTTCGTGCTGCTGATGGCTGGGTTGATCCTCTGGGAAACCAGCAACATCATCCACGGGGGCGAGACCAACTACATCATGGCAACGGTGACGCTGTACGTGACGATCTACAACCTGTTCACAAGCCTGTTGCACCTGCTGGGCGCCTTCGCCGGCGAGGACTGATCCCCGCAGGCTCGGACCCGACGAGAGCCCCGCTTTGGCGGGGCTTTTTTCTGGGCCGCGGCTGCGCTCAGGCGGTGGCCGCCCGCGGCGCACAGGCCGCGAGGATACGCTGCAACTCCGGCACGCAGGAACCGCAGTTCGTGCCCGCCTTGAGCGCAGCGCCGACAGCGGCGACCGAGGTCAGATGCCGGGCCCGAATGGCCGAAACCAGGGTCTCCCGGCCGACCCCGAAGCACGCACATACCTGCGGGCCCTCCGCCGCCCGCCCGCCTGCCCGCCCGGCCAGCACCGCCATGCGCTCGGGCGGCGACAGCGCGTCTTGGCCGAACAGGCCGCGCAGGACCCCCCGATGGCCGGCGATCGACGGCGCCGGCGCGACGAACCCGCAGGCCTCCAGCCGTCCGTCCCGGAGCCGGGCCGCCCGGTAGCGACCGGCCGCCAGGTCGCTGTACTCCGTCCACTCGTCCCGCCCTGAATCGAAGCCCAGCAGCTGTGCCATCACCGCCCGCCCCAGTGTGCCAGGCGCGCGGCCCGCGATCTCGTAGCGCCAGAGGCCGCGTTCGCGCACGCGGCACCAGTAGGCGAGACCGGCCAAATCCAGTGCCTCACGGCTCAGGATGAAGCCGTACCAAGCGGCGGCCCAGGCGCGAACGCGCACCGGCGTGTGCTTGTACTCGGGCTGTCCCGATACCGGGTCCCGCGCAGCGTTCACCACGGCGCCGATCCGCCCGGCGGCGCTGTTCTGCCCGGTCCAGTGGATGGGCACGAACACACACCCGGGCTGCTGCCCGGGCGATACCCGCGCCCGTACCCGCGCCCGTCCCCATGCGCTTTCCACCTCCACCACGGTGCCAGGTTCGATTCCCAGGCGCTGCGCATCGGCAGGATGCAGTTCGGCGTAGGGCTCCTCGGCGTGGCCGGCCAGCCGTGCCGAACGTCCCGAGCGGGTCATGGTGTGCCACTGGTCGCGCACCCTGCCGGTGTTCAGCACCAGGGGATACTCGCCGCGGCGGCCGTGGGCCGGCGGACGCGGCCGGATCGGCAGCAGCCGCGCGCGCCCGTCCCTGGTAAAGAACCGACCGTCGGCGAACAGCCGCGGCGTGCCACACGCCCGCCCCTGGCCGTCCAGGTACACGGGCCATTGGGTGGGCTGCAACCCGTCGTAGGCCGGTTCATCCAGCGTGGCGAGTGCTGCGATGTCGAATGCGCGCCGCCCACCGTTGCCGTGACCGGACAGCGCCGCATGCTCGACGAAAATCTGCTGGGCCGAGCCGTACGGGAACCCGTGACCGAAGCCCATGCGCCGAGCCACCTGGCTGACGATCCACCAATCCTCCCGCGCCTCCCCGGGCGCAGGCAGAAATGCACGCTGCCGGGAGATGGTGCGCTCAGAGTTGGTCACCGTCCCGCTGCGCTCCCCCCAGGTCAACGCCGGCAATCGCACCTTGGCAAACGCGCCCGTGTCGGTGCGCTGTTCGCAATCGGACATCACCAGCAGCTCGCAACGCCTCAGGGCGGCGCGGGCGAAGTCGGCGTCCGGCAGGCTGTCTGCCGGATTGGTGGCCATGATCCACAGCGCGCGCACACGACCGTCGTGCACGGCGCGAAACAGGTCCACGGCCTTGAGCCCTTCCCGGCGCGGGAGGCGCGGGGAATCCCAGAATCCCTGGACCAGGGCGCGATGCTCGGCGCAGTCCAGTTCCATGTGCGCGGCCAGCTGATTGGCCAGCCCCCCCACCTCGCGCCCGCCCATGGCGTTCGGCTGGCCGGTGATGGAAAACGGCCCCATGCCCGGGCGGCCGATGCGCCCGCTGAGCAAATGGCAATTGATGATGGCATTGACCTTGTCGGTGCCGCTGGACGACTGATTGACGCCCTGCGAAAACACCGTCACCACCCGTTCGTAGGCGGCAAACAGTTCGTAGAAGGCGCGTACGCCGTCTTCGGACAGCCCGCACTGCTCGGCCACCGTGCGCACCGACCCCGCGCTCGCCCGGGCGGCGGCAAGGGCGGCCTGCGCGCCCTCGGTACTGCGGGCCACGAACGCGGCATCCGCCGCGCCGCGCTGCGCCAGCCAGTGCAACAGGCCATTGAACAGCACCGCATCGGTGCCCGGCTTCACCGGCAGATGCAGCTCCGCCGCCTCGGCGGTCTCGGTCCGCCGCGGATCGATCACCACCAGGCGGCGTCGGACGCCGCGCCTGTCCGCCTCCACGATGCGCTGATACAGCACCGGATGGCACCAGGCCGCATTGCTGCCCACAAGGACCACCAGGTCGGCCAGTTCCACATCCGCGTAGCACCCGGGCACGGCATCTGCGCCGAACGCGCGCCGGTGGCCCGCGACCGCGGACGACATGCACAGGCGGGAATTGGTGTCGATGTTGGCCGAGCCGATGAAACCCTTCATGAGCTTGTTGGCGACGTAGTAGGCCTCGCTAGTCAGCTGACCGGAAACGTAGAACGCCACCGCGTCGGCGCCGTGGCGGCGGATCACCCGCCGGAATCCGTCGGCCACGGTGTTTAGGGCGGTATCCCAGTCGGTGCGGAGGCCGTCGATTTCCGGGTACAGCAGGCGCTCAGCCAGATCCAGGGTCTCACCCAAGGCCGCGCCCTTGGAACACAGTCGCCCGCGATTGGCCGGGTGCGAGGCGTCGCCCCGCAGGTGAACAGTCCCGGTGGCGTCCCGCTCGGCCACCACGCCGCAGCCGACGCCGCAATAAGGACACGTGGTGCGCACGGGCCCGGCCATGGCAGGCTTCAGCACACCACGGCGGCGTCCGCCGTCTCGAGCAACAGGTAGATCGCCCCCTGTTCGACGCGCACCGGAAACGTCGCTGCGCAGCCGTCGTCGGGTTCCACGGCCAAGCCGGTTTCCAGGTTCACCTGCCAATCGTGCAGGGGGCACGCCACCCGGGTACCGTGCACCATGCCCTGGGACAGAGGTCCGCCCCGGTGGGGGCAGCGATCGCGCAGGGCGAACACACGATCGTCCGCGGTGCGGAACACCGCAACGTTCCCATCGCTGCGCTCCACCACCCGGGCGCCCAACCGCGGGATTTCCTGGACCTGTCCCACTTCGATCCACAGGCCCGCCTGGCCGCTGTTCGATACCATTGCCGTCATCGCCCGCTCCTTCATTCGCTCTCGCCGCCGACGCCCTCAACCCACCCGGGCGAGGGGCGTGAACTCGTGGCGGTCCGCACCGCCTGCACGTTCGGCCCAGGGATCCACCTGGGCGAAGCGCTGGCCATGGTGGAAGCGCGCGGCCAACCCGCAGCGCCCTTCTGCGTCGTCCACCACCCGCTGCTTGACGTAGGACAGTCCGACCCGCTCCACCCACGGGGCGGTGCGTTCCAGATAGTGGGCCTGCTCCCGGTAGAGCTGCAGAAACGCGGCGCAGTGCTCCAGCACCTCATCGGGTGTGCGCACGTGGCACAGAAAGTCGGTCGCCCGCACTTTGACGCCGCCATTGCCGCCCACGTGCAATTCCCAGCCGGAGTCGACCGCCACCACGCCGAAGTCCTTGATGGTGGCCTCGGCGCAGTTGCGCGGACAGCCGCTCACGGCCATCTTGAACTTGTGGGGAGTCCACGCCCCCCAGGTCATCTTCTCGATGTCGATGCCCATGCGGGTGGAGTCCTGGGTGCCGAACCGACACCATTCCTTGCCGACGCAGGTCTTGACTGTGCGCACGGCCTTGCCGTAGGCGTGTCCGGAGACAAAGCCCGCTGCGGCGAGATCGCCCCAGACCGCCGGCAACTGTTCCTTTTTCAATCCCAGCAGATCGATGCGTTGGCCGCCGGTGATGTGGACGGTGCGAACCTGGTGTTTCTCGGCGATCTCGGCGATCGCCTTGAGCTCCGCCGGCGTGGTCTCGCCGCCCCACATGCGCGGTACCACGGAATAGGTTCCGTCCCGCTGAATATTGGCGTGGGCCCGCTCGTTGATGAAGCGCGATTGGTTGTCGTCCCGGTATTCACCTGGCCATGCACAGAGCAGGTAGTAGTTCAACGCCGGGCGACACTTGTTGCACCCGTCCGGCGTGGTCCACTCGAGGAAGCGCAGCACCGCGGCAATGTCTTTCAGGGCGTACTCGGCGATCGCCGTGCGTACCTCGTCATGGGTGCGCTCGGTACAGGGGCAAAGCGGCTTTTTTGCCGGCGTCTGGGAGTAGTCGCCGCCGAGCGTCGACGCCAGCAGGGACTCGACCAGCCCGGTGCACGAGCCGCAGGAGCCGGATGCCTTGGTATGGGCGCGAACCTCGTCCACCGTGAACAGCCTCTTCTCGGTGATCGCACGCACGATGGTGCCTTTGCATACGCCGTTGCAGCCGCAAATCTCCGCGCTGTCGGCCAGGGCGGCGACGCGGCTTTCGTTTCCGTGCCCGGAATCGCCCAGATGGGCCTGACCGAACAGCAGGTGCTCGCGAATGTCGCCGATATCCGTTCCATCGCGCATCAGCTGGAAGTACCAGGCCCCATCCAGGGCGTCGCCGTACATCACGGCGCCGCGAATGCGATTGTCCTTGACCACCAGCTTGCGGTAGGCACCCCGGGCGGCGTCCTGGTACACCAGATCTTCAGTGGCCTCGCCGCCCAGGAAGTCCCCCGCGGAGAACAGCTCGATGCCCGTGACCTTGAGCTTCGTGGAGGTCACCGAACCCTGGTAACGGGCCGTGCCGTAACGGGCCAGGTGGTTCGCGCATACCTTGGCCATCTCGAACAGCGGGGCCACCAGTCCGTAGGTGGTTCCGCGGTGCTGGACGCACTCGCCCACCGCATAGATGCGCGGGTCGAACGTCTGCAGGGTATCGTTCACGACCACTCCGCGTTCACAATGCAACTGCGCGGCACGTGCCAACTCCACGTTCGGGCGGATACCCACGGCCATCACCACCAGGTCGGCCTCGATCGCGGTTCCGTCCTTGAGGTGCACGCCGGTGACCCGTTCGCCGCCCTGGATCGCCGCGGTCTCGGCGCCGAGTAGAAAGCGCAGGCCCCGTGCCCGCAGCGAGTCCTGCAGCATCCACGCGGCGGCACGGTCCAGCTGGCGCTCCATCAACGTGTCCATCAGGTGCACCACCGTGACCTCCATGCCACGCTGCTGAAGCCCATTGGCCGCCTCCAGGCCGAGCAGGCCCCCGCCGATTACCACCGCACGGCAATGGCGGGAGGAGGACTCGAGCATGGCGTGCACGTCGGCAAGGTCCCGGAACGTCACTACCCCGGGGAGATCGGCACCCGGCAGGGGAAGCACGACCGGCGACGACCCCGTTGCGAGGATCAGCCGATCGTAGGACGCGGCGGAGCCATCCGCGGCCACCACCCGCCGGTTCGCACGGTCGATCTGTACGACCCGCGCCCCCGTGTGCAGGGTAATGCCACGTTCTCGGTACCACTCCTCGCCATTGAGCATGATGTCGTCGACGGAACGCTCTCCGGCCAGTACCGGCGAAAGCAGTATTCGGTTGTAGTTGCCATAGGGCTCGTCCCCGAACACCGTGATCGCGTACGCCTCCGGGGCCACCTGGAGCAACTCCTCGATGGTGCGCATGCCGGCCATGCCGTTTCCCACCAGTACCAGTCGTTGCTTCATCGCTGCCTCTCCCCTGGTTGGCGCCCGACTCCCCGTCCCGGCCGTCCCAGCGGCGCTCACGCGGCCTCCTCGGCTTCGGTCCGAGCCGCGTCGGCGGCCGCGGCATTCGTCTTGGCATGCCCTTGCGGCGTACCTTGGTCCGGCCGGCGCTGGCGCTCGTACAGGAATTCGAGCACCTCCCGGCGGCACTGGTTGTACCGGGGATCACCGGCCAGCTCGACCCGGCGGCGCGGTCGCGGGAGGTCGATTTCGAGAATCCGTCCCACGCGCGCTGCCGGCCCGTTGGTCATCATCACGATGCGGTCCGAAAGCAGTACGGCCTCGTCCACGTCATGGGTGATCATGATCACCGTATTGCGCAGTGCGCCGTGGATCTCCATCAGCGAATCCTGCAGATGGGCCCGGGTGAGGGCGTCCAGGGCGCCGAACGGCTCATCCATCAACAACACCTTCGGCTGCATTGCCAACGCCCGCGCGATTCCGACCCGCTGCTTCATGCCCCCGGAGATCTCGTCGGGACGCTTGTGCATGGCATGGTCCATGTGGACCAGAGCCAGGTTGTACTCGATCCAGCGGCGCATCTCGCGCTTCGACTTGGTGCGCCTGAATACCTGACGTACCGCCAGCTCAACGTTCTCGTAGGCGGTCAGCCATGGAAGCAGCGAGTGGTTCTGGAACACCACGGCACGCTCGGGTCCCGGCTCGTCCACCTCCCGCCCGTCCAGGATCACGCCACCCTCGGTGGCCTTGTGCAGTCCAGCCACGATATTGAGCACCGTGGACTTGCCGCAGCCGGAGTGGCCGATCAGGGAGACGAACTCACCCTTGGCGACTTTCAGAGTCACGCCGTCCAGGACCCGGAACGGCCCCTGCGCAGTGGGAAAATCGATGCCGACCTGAGTCAGTTCCAGGTGCGCGTGTGACATTTTGCTCTCCTTAACCTCTAGCGCACGACCGCGCTCTTGTCCCAGGACACCCGCCGCTGCAGTATCAGCATGCCTCGGTCCAGCAGAAAACCCACCGCCCCGATCACCAACACCGCGACCATGATCCGGCTCAGGGACTCGGAGCTGCCGTTCTGGAATTCGTCCCAGACGAATTTCCCGAGCCCTGGACTTTGAGCCAGCATCTCTGCCGCGATGAGCACCATCCAGGCGATCCCCAGCGAGACCCGCAGCCCCGTGAACATCATCGGGATGGATGACGGCAGCACCACCTTGCGTACGTGGGTCACCCACGACAGCCGCAGCACCCGACTGACGTTGTTGAGATCCCTGCTGACGCCGCCGACGCCCACAGCCGTGTTGATGATCGTCGGCCACAGGCAGCACAGGGTGACCGTGACCATGGAGTTCAAGAACGCCTTGTCGAGCAGCGGGTCCCGGCTCACGTACACCGCGCTGACGATCATCGTGACCAGCGGCAGCCACGCCAGCGGCGAGACGGGCTTGAAGATCTGAATCAAGGGATTCAATGCCGCGTGTACGGTCGGGCTCAGCCCCACCACCACACCCACGGGAATCGCGACCACGGACGCCAGCAAAAAGCCCGACATCACGATGATCAGGCTGGTCCCGATCTGGTCCAAGAACGTGCGCTTGCCGGTGTAGGCGCGCACCCGAACCTCGGCGGTCGGATTCCGCGCCATCCGCTCGGCGTTGCGCTGTTCCTGACGGTCGTAGAACGCCGCTTGCCGTGACCGCTCCCGCTGGTGCTCGTGATAGAGGTTGGCGGCCTGGCTCCAGACCTGGGCCGGGCCTGGGAACTGCCCCAGGGAGGTGTCGATGCGACCGGCTGCCCCATGCCAGATAAGCAGGAACACCGTCAGACCGAGCAATGGGACGAAGATGCCCCGGGCGAGCCCCGCAACGCCGACGCCGTTCCACCGTTCCCGCAGCGCGACGACCGCGGGGACCAACCACGCGGGTCGCATGCGTACCGATCTCGGCATTCCGCTCTCCGTCATTCGACCTTCCACTGGGCTCAGAGGACCTGGTCGCCCTTGAGCCCGATTGGAAACTGTTCCAAGTACGCGTTCGGCCTGGTGCCATCGAAGACAACGTCGTCGATGAACTCCGCCTGTGGCGCTCGGAATCCACTCTCCCGATCGAAGTCCGGGAAGTCCCTCGGGTTCATCTTGCCTTCGCGGATCAACTCCAGCGCCGCGATCCGATAGATGTCGGGCCGGTAGACCTGACGGGCCACGTCCATGTACCAGTCATCCGGCCTCGGTTCGGCAATCTGGCCCCAGCGGCGCATCTGGGTGAGATACCAGACCGCGTCGCTGTAATAGGGATAAGTCGCGTGATAGCGGAAGAAGACGTTGAAGTCGGGAACCGTCCGCGTGTCGCCTTTTTCGTACTCGAAGGTTCCGGTCATGCTATTGGCGATCACCTCGGCGTCGGCGCCGACATAGTCGGGCCGCGAGAGGATGGCCACCGCCTCGCTGCGGTTGGCGTTATCGTTCTCGTCCAGCCACTTGGCCGCGCGGAGCATCGCCTTGACCAGCCGCACGTGGGTATTTGGATACCTGTCCGCCCATGCCTTCGAGACGCCGAACACCTTTTCCGGGTTGTTCTTCCAGATCTCGTAGTCGGTGATCACGGGCACGCCGATCCCCTTGAACACCGCCTGCTGGTTCCACGGCTCGCCGACGCAGTAGCCGTGAATCGTGCCTGCCTCGAGGGTCGCCGGCATCTGCGGCGGTGGCGTCACCGACAGCAGCACGTCGGCGTTGATCTGTCCGCTCGTATCCCCCTTGTGGGGTGCGTAGTATCCGGGGTGCAGCCCGCCGGCCGCTAGCCAGTAGCGCAGCTCGTAATTGTGGGTGGAGACCGGGAACACCATCCCCATCTTGAACGGCTTTCCCGCCTTCCTGTACTCCTCCACCACCGGCTTCAGAGCGTCGGCCTTCACCGGGTGTACCGGCTTTCGATCCTGGTGGACCAGATTGGCCTTCATCATCTGCCAGACATCGTTGGAGACGGTGATGCCGTTGCCGTTCAGGTCCATGCTGAAGGCGGTGATAACGTGCGCCTGGGTGCCGAAACCGATGGTCGCCCCGAGAGGTTGACCGGCCAGCATGTGGGCGCCGTCCAGCTGACCGTCGATGACCCGGTCGAGCAGCACCTTCCAGTTGGCCTGCGCCTCGAGGGTGACGTACAGGCCCTCGTCCTCGAAGAAGAACTTCTCGTAAGCGATCGCCAGAGGCGCCATGTCGGTGAGCTTGATGAAGCCGAGCTTCAGCTCCTCCTTCTCCGGCGGACCTACGTCGGCCCCGGCAAGCGAAGCAAGGGTCCCGCTCACCCCCAACAGGAGGGCGGCGCATACCCGCAGCGCGGTGCAATGACGGAACCGGCGTCCCGCCGACGCATGTTTCGGATCGGCCTCACCCATGCTTCGCTCCCTCGGCAGTCTCTGTGTGCCATGCAACAAAAAAGGCGCCCGGTCTGCGCGTGAGTGGATCATCACGCGCAGACCGGGCGCCTTTGCCCATCGTGCTCGCCCTGTTCGGGCTGCCGACCGCCGTTGGCCGGCACTACCTGCGACTGCATGTGCACACGGCATGCCAACCTGGGAAACGCTTGATTACCGGGACCTGCGGCGCGGCTGCCGCGGTCGGTGCCGTTCCGGCGTGCGTCAAGTTGAGTCAATCCGCCGCTGCGATTGCCCGAAATGGTGCATCCGCGCAAGGCGGAGCGGGCTCATTTCGTCAAACGGATTTTCTGCCCTGGCGCCCGCGCCAGGCGTTCACCGCTGAGACTCAACGCAGTAGTTGGCTGATCGAAATGACGTCACGAGCAATATCGGCCAGGCGCTGGTTTCGATCCATGGCCAGTTTCCGCAGCACCTGGAAGGCCGTGTCCTCATCACACGCGCGCTGCGTCATGATGATTCCCTTGGCACGATCGATGAGCTTGCGATCCGCCAGCGTGGTCCTCGCCCGCTCGAGTTCCTGACGCAGGGCCTGGACTTCGCGAAATCGTGCCGCCGCGACGTCGAGAATCGGCTTTATACGGTGGCGGCTCAGTCCATCGACCACGTAGGCGCTGACACCCGCCTTGATCGCTCTATCGATGGCATCGGCGCTGCCCTCCTGCGCAAACATCACCACCGGCCGCGGCGCCGTGCGGGAGATACGGTGCATCTGTTCGAGTATCTGAGCGTCAAGGGAACGCATATGGATGACGATCATGTCCGGGTGGAGTTCCTGCACCCGCTGCAGCAGGTCCTCGCCCACCGGCATGCGGACCACCACGGCATATCCGGCATCGCACAGCGCGGGCTCGAGCACCGTGGAACATCCGTGCTCGCAGTCCACCAGCAGCACGCGCTGGCCGAGATGGTTCGGTCGAATCGGTCGGTTCATGGGAGCTCCCTTCCCTGTGGGAAGCAAACTCGGTGCCAGAACCGGCAATGAGAATACGGCGACCGCCGGGCAATGCCTGCACCGGTACAGTGCGCGCGATCGAGCGCGAATGACGCGGGTAAATTCCGCCACGCGAGGCCGGTGTGGCCTCAGCCCGCGGATGCTCCGGTCCAATGGACCGCGGGATCAGGTTCCTCGCAGAACCGCCAACTGCTTCAGAATGGGTGCGGTAACCGGTTCAAGCTTGCGGCGCATGACGCTGCCAACGGCGTCGGTGCGCGAAAAGATCGTACGCACCAACGGTTCGCCCACATGAGCGAGGATCTGAATCGCCCTGAGTTCCGCCGCCAGCGCCGGCAGGCGCTCGGCGATCTCGGCGCAGGCGTCGATCCGGGACCGGTCGGCGTCCGGGCTGGCGCTGAACCCGGCCTCACCCTGAGCCATGAGCTCGGTGACGTCACCGAAGTGCATGGCGGTGATGCGCGCGGGGAAAAAATAGGCACCCATGGTATCCAGCAGTTCACATACCGCATCCTGATTGCTGGGCCGCTTGAAGGCCTGTTCGCAGGTCTGCACGTAGGTCTGACCGGGACCCGACAGCACCCGCTGCAGGATGCGGGCGAACGGATTGCCGGCGGCGCTGAGGCCGTCCAGTGCGGGCAGATGATCGGCCGCATCGGCGCGCGGCGCCAGCGGCTCCGGCAAAGCATCGGGCTGGGCCTGCAGGAAACCGATGCGAAAGATGCTCTTCGACCGGCCGCGGTTCCAGATCTCCATTCGCGTGGCATCATCGATCAGGCCCGGCTGGAGTACGAGGCGGACGCTGTCGATGATGTCCCGGGGCTCCTCTTCGAAGGGGAGGAATTCCACCAGGAACGAAGCGAGCGCCTTGCCCATAACGCCTTGGGCGACGCAGTCGCGGGTCAGCATCCGGCGCGCATTGGCGGCATCGGGCATGGCCCACCACGCACGCGCCGCAAGATCGTCGGTCAGCCCATGGGCGCCGGCCACCGCCACGACCGCTTCGGGCTCCCCCAGCATCAGCAGATCGGCCAGGCGCGCATCGCGGGTCTGGCCCATGCGGGTCCAGCGCTTGAGGAATACCGGGTAGCCGCCGGGCGAACCGAGCACGCGGCTGGAGAGCAGCTCCCGCACGCGGCGCACGTACTGGTCCGGGCGACAGTTGGGATTGAGCTGAATCTGGGCCTCGTCCCCGGTGCGCGACAGCCCATAGACACGCAGCGTGCCCTCGTCGATGCGCACCGCGACGGCATTGGCGAGCAGGACGTTCAGCCGCAGGCTATCTTCGCTGGAAAGCTCCATGGGGATGGCCGCGTTCACTCGCCTCCTAGCAAGGGAGCGAGCTGTCCCGACATTTCCAGTTCCACCATGTCATCGTAGCCGCCCACGTGGGTCTCGCCGATGAATACCTGGGGCACCGTGCGACGTCCACCCGTGCGCTGCATCATCTCGTCGAAGCGGGCCGCGTCCAGATCGATGCGGATCTTCTCGATCTCAGCCACCCCCTTGCGGCGCAGCAAGTGCTCGGCGCGCACGCAGTAGGGACAGATCGCCGTACAGTACATCACCACTGAAGCCATGGCGGGCTACCTCTCGGGGGCGGATCGCAAAAGCGAAGGATTATACCAATGCGGTCCGTGGGAGCATGAATTCCCTGGCTTGAGCGTTGTAAATCGTGCCTTGAGTCGTCCGACTCGGGTTGCAACCGATAAGCGTTTCATGTATTTCTAATACTCCAATTTAAGCGGCGCTTTGGTGCCCATAAGCTGCGCTTCGCGCGTCGCGGATCAAAGAACGACAAAAAGGACCCTCCCCATGGGCAAATGGCAGCGCGCGGCGCACCTCCTGGTCGCCCACGACACCGTGACGGCAGGAGAAAAGCTTCTGGCCGGGATCGGGTGCTTCATCGGCATTCTGGTGGTGGCATGGACCAGCGACCCATACCTGAGCGGCGCCGGCCTGACGCTCATGGTCGCCTCCATGGGATCCTCCGCAGTCACGCTGTTCGTCGTCCCTCACAGCCCGTTTTCCCTGCCATGGTCGGTCTTCGGTGGACAGGTGGTCTCGGCCGCGGTGGGGATCACCGCGCTGTACCTGCTCAGCGACCCCTTGCTGACTGTGGCCGCGGCCGTAGGCGCGGCTGCGCTGGCCATGCATTTCCTGCGCTGTGTGCACCCCCCCGGCGGGGCTACCGCTGCCGCTGCGGCGCTCGGGGGCGCGCCCATGATGGACTTGGGCTATCAGTTCGTGATCACTCCGGTTGCGACCAACACGTTGGCGCTCCTGAGCGCCGCGTTTCTGCTGAACAACCTCGTCGCCTCGCGCCGCTATCCCGCCGGTCTGCGGCTGCTCCGCCGCTCGCAGGTCCAGGCAACGAGCGACGACGCCTACGTGTCCGACGCCTCCGAAGGGGGCCTGCCTTGGCTATCCAATGCCGATCTGGAGTCCGCGCTGCGGCAGATGAACACCGTGATCGATGTGGACGAGGAGGATTTGGCGCGCATTTATGCTCTCGCGGCAGATCACCACAACCATGCGCGGGAGGTCAAACCGCACGACGTGCAACTCGGCAGTTACTACAGCAACGGGCGCTACGGGCAGGACTGGTCCGTGCGCCAGATCGTCGACGAACCGGCCAACCATGATGAATCCTCCGGCACCGAACTGGTGACCTACCGGGTGGTCGCCGGTAAGGACCGGCGCGCCCGAGGCACGTGCAGCCGCGAGCAATTCGCCGACTGGGCCCGTTATCAGGTGTCGCGCAACGAGAATTGTTGGCGCAAGGCTGCGGCCGCTCCGGCGGACAAGCTGGCGATGGTCCAGGAGGGCTGACGTACGCCGCTATTCCGACATCTTACTTGCCGTTTTGTTCGAATATGCGATAATGCCGGCCTTCGATTTTCGTCCCGCGTGTGACCCTGGGAGCATGCGACCAGACTTTGTGAATCGTAGGAGAAAGCTATGGACCCCATGTACTACGAGACCATTACCAAGCTGGAGGAAATGGGAGCGGACCCCGAGTATATCCAGGGCTGGATCGGCGGGTTCCTGCAGAACCCAAAGCGCGAAGAACAGCGCCTCACCGATGCCTACGAGGCCGGTTATGCCGACGGTGAAGGCAAGTCCACGGACAATGCCAAGAACTGGATCAAGAAGTAAGAACCCGCAGGTCCACAGCGATTGGACTTAAAAAAGCGGGACATAATCCCGCTTTTTTAATTTCCATCCTGACCGCCTCTTCAGCTGAATAGATCCTCAACGGCCTTGACGGCCTTGTCGACGGCGTCCGGGCCGTCGATGTCCATTGCCTGGTCGATGACCCACTTGTTGGAATGGTGGCCCTCGCCCATGACCCTCTGCACGTTGCTGCCGAAGTAATGCAGGAAGCCGTAGCTGGCGCCTTCCTCCGGCGAGAACCTGCACCCCGCATAGCCCTCGGCCCGCACGTTGAGCATGGCGATGAATGGCTGGCGATAGTCGGCGGGCCCGAACAGGTCGGCGGCGTTGTCCTGCATATGATCGGCAAGCCGCAGGGCGAGAAAGGTGACGAACTCCCGGCGATCGTCTTCGTCCATGCGCCCATGGACCATTCGGTCTGCCACCTGCAGCAGCATCGCGAGGTATTCGCCGATCACCTTCACGCGCTGTTCGTCCGTGTCGTAGATGAAATCCTCGCCGTGGAGATTCTTGGCCTTTTCCAGCGCGATACGCCAGAAGATGAACGCCAGCGCCTGGGCATTCTCCTTCTGCATCTGCTCCGTGGGTCGGAGCTTGGCCCGCTCGGTCCAACGGCTCTTGATTCGCAGTGCCACGTCTAGATCCTCACTCCCACACTTGGCTGCCGAGTATACTTCGCAGGGACGGCGGCGCGGGTAGCAGCCTGATTCCGAACATGCTAGGGTAGAATATCAGAGCGTAATACTCGGGAATAGCTGACCCGACGGCTACCGCCTTCCGGTCACGGTGACTCCATGGACCTCGACGTACTCTCCACGCTGACGCCCGTCGTCCAGACCAACTGCCACATCGCCGACGCCAGTCACGCGGGCGACTATACCCTGTGCACCTACCTGCTCAAGATGCGCGAGTACTACCGCTGGGAGCAGGGGCTCCCGTTCGACGCGCGCCTGCCCAACGAGGCGGTCGGCAACTGGCTGCTCGCGCGCGAGGCCGCGTGGGACGAGCTTCGGGAACAGGATTACCAGCCACTGGTGATCGACGGCCGCACATACGAGCCGTTCGACAGTGCTGCCATCAATGCTGCGTTGGACGCCCACGGATTGGTATACAGCGGCGGGCTGGGCACGGGTTGCCGCCCGCACTTCTTTCTCGCTCGGCGGTTGCGCCGGGAAGATCACCCCGAGTACCGCATCCTGGTGTCCGGCCGGGAGTACGCACGCGACATGGCGGCGCCGCCGGCCATGAGCCAGGGCAACACCATCTTCATTCGCCGGGAGTCGCTGCGGCGCATGCTGTGGGAACGGGTCGAGGAATGGGGTTGGCGCAAGCAGGAAGGCGCAATGAGCCGGGCGCTAAACTACTACGATTTCCAGAATGGCGTCGACAGAGCACTGGACGCGATGACGGACAACGAGATCGAGGCGGTAATCCTACACGAGATCGGCGAGGTGAGAGCCGGTCAGGTGCTTGGCGAAGAATGGCACGACATGCTAGCGGCACTGCCCTCTTCGGCGGCCGAACTCATGGCGCGGGCAGTACGCGACCATCTGGCCGATTGCCTGTCGACGCTGCCCGCCTTGATCGAGAGCCCCACGCCGGCGTGCCTGCACTTCTATATCGGTAATCTGGGCTCCATGCGCAAGGAACTGTTCCCGGGGCTCAACCGCGCCTATCAGGACTGGATCGAACAGAACACCCTGGCGCCGCTGCACGACATCACCGGGCGGGGATCGCAGCACTGGCAGCACGTGGCCGAACGGATGCTGGAGTTGTACCGCAGCCACGGCGACTCCTGCCGCCAGCAGATCGAAGAGCTGGTGCAGTCCAACCGCCTCTAGGCGCCGTCGCCGAGCTTGACAGGCCTTTCACCGCTCGCGGAAAATCGAGCGCGGTTCCCGCGTCCAGCCTCCCATGCAGCAGAACAGTCGCGTCCACGTTCCCCCATACGCCTTCCGCGAAGCGAAGCCGAACAGCTTCATCTACGAGGTGGACCATGCGCTTCCGGCCCCGTTGTGCCGGGAAATGATTCGCCGCTTCGAGGACAAGGCCGAACAGCAGTACCTGGGCCGCATCGGACAGCGGGCCACCGAGGATCAGGGCATTAAACGCTCCACGGACCTGGTGGTCAGCGGCAAACCCGACTGGAAGGACATCGACACCAACCTGCACCACTCCATGTCCCTCATGATGCGCGGGTTCCGAGAGCGCTTCCCCTACTTCAAGGGGCCGTTCAAAGACATGGGCTACGCCATCCAGCGTACCGTGCCGGGTGAGTACTATCACTGGCACATTGACGGCGGCAGCCACGAGTTCGCCCAACGGCAACTGGTGGTGATCTGGTACCTGAACGACGTGGACGGACCGGGCGGCGAGACCGAGTTCCTGTTTCAGGGCGTCAAGATTCAACCCCGCGAGGGCAAGATGCTGCTGTTCCCCCCCTTCTGGACCCACGAGCACCGCGGCGTGACCCTGCAGCAGGGCGTGAAGTACATCGCCACCACCTGGGTGGTGTTCGCTTGAAGGCATACCTGCGCAGGAGCCGGGGAGGCTCAGGGACACAACGCCACGACTATTGCGCATGGGCCCGGAAGCCTCCCAGGAAGGCGAAGCCCGCTCCTGAGCGCTAGCTCGGCGCGCACAGGTGCTCGACGCGCTGGCGCCAGATACCGATGCGACGATCGATCTCCGACCCCGTGAGGTAAACCCGTTCACCGTTCGCGTCGAGTTCGTAGATTCCGCCACCGCGCTGCAGGCGAGCCAGCCCATCGCGGGCCTCGCTGCACTCACGAGCGCGCCGTTCGCGCCGCACCCGCTCCTCCTCGGCCCGGGCCTGCTTCCGCCGACGTTCCTCGGCGAACACCTCCAGCAACCGATCCCGGCGCACGTTGCGCTGCCCCTGGTCGGGCCCGGGCGAAGGCGGCGGCACCTTCAGTTCCATGGGTGCCTCGTCGGTGGTGCGCGGCCGGTCGCTGAATTGAACCCGGCCCTGCTCGTCCACCCAGCGGTACACCTGTGCACCGGCCCCGGATGCGCCGACCCCCGACAGAAGTACAGTCGCCAGCGCACACCCCAGTGCACGTTCAACCTTGCCTGCCACGTCCCCCTCCTTGCCGAGTCCTCCCGCGACCATGTTAGCGTGCCCGCGCGGCGCGGTCTGCCCGTCGTCCCGCCTCGCCGTCCGCCGTATACTGGGGTTCCCAAACGCCCATGAGATCCGAGCGATGATGCTTCACATCCCCCAGGTGATCGACCCGGCGCAACTCCAGGTGATCGGGCAGGCCCTGCGCGAAGCGCCGTTCATCGACGGCAAGCTGTCCGCCGGCATGCGCGCCAAACGGGTGAAGGACAACCGGGAGGTGCAGCAGGGCAGCGAAATCGCCGGCTACCTGAACAAGATCCTCCTCGGCAACCTGCACGCCAGCGCCCTGTTCCGAAACGCGGCTCTGCCGCACCGGGTGGCGACGCCCTTCTTCGCCAAGTACGAGCCGGGAATGACCTACGGCGACCATATCGACGACCCGGTCATGGGGGAAACCCAGCGCTTTCGCTGCGATATCGCCGTAACTGTGTTCCTGAACGGCCCGGAGGAGTACGACGGCGGAGAACTGGTGGTCCGCACCACCTACGGCGACCAGCGCGTAAAGCTGCCCGCGGGCGACGCAATTCTCTATCCGGCCTCCAGCCTCCACCATGTTGCCGAAGTGACCCGCGGCGCGCGCCTGGTGGCCGTCACCTGGGTCCAGAGCATGATCCGCGACGCCGGCAAACGCGAGGTCCTCTACGAGCTCAGTTTGGCCCGGGACACACTGCTGGCGCAGTCCCCGGAAGGCGCCGAAACCGCCCACGTCGACCACGCATACACCAATCTGGTCCGCATGTGGGCGGAGGTGTGAGTGCTTCTGGGTTGCGGCTGAAGACGCGGAGGGCGCAGAGCCGCAGAGTTCGCTTTGTGCAGGACCGCTACTTGTCACGTCCCACCGAGGTGCGTTTTGCGACAGCGCCTCCGCTCATTCGTTCACGCCTTCGTTGCGATCTCTGCGGCATTGCGTACTCCGCGTGAAATCCCGACGCGGAACGACATGCTCATTTCGCGAACAGCCGGGAGGGATCGGCCAAGGCTTTGAACTCGAGGGCGTTGCCGGAGGGGTCCAGCAGGAACATGGTGGCCTGTTCGCCCACCTGCCCTTCGAAGCGAATGGTGGGCTCGATGACAAAGGAAACGCCGGCCGCGCGCAAGCGGTCCGCAAGCGCCTGCCACTGATCCTTGTCCAGTACGGCACCAAAGTGCGGCACCGGGACGTCGTGGCCATCCACAGGGTTGGTGGCACGCAGCGGCTGCGCGCACTCGTCCAGATGCGCAACGATCTGATGGCCGAAGAAATCGAAATCCACCCACCGCTCCGAGCTGCGCCCTTCGCCACAGCCGAGCAGCCCCCCATAGAACCGCCGCGCCTCGCCGAGGTCGTGTACTGGAAACGCGAGGTGGAAAGGAATACTCATCGCCGCTGCCCGGCCTCTTTTTTCTATGCCGAGGCGCCGAGGCGCAGAGGAAACGGAGAATTGAACGTGATTGGCCGCCTCTGGGAAAATGCAGCAATGGCGACGTATTCAGGCGCTAAGCAGAGTTGCATGCGAGCGACGTCAGCGGAACGTGAGTTTCTCTCGCACACAATCACCATTTCTCTGCGCCTCCGCGCCTCGGCGTCGAGGCGGACTTTCAGGATTTCTTCTCGAAGTCCAAAGACGCCGAGTTGATGCAGTAGCGTACTCCGGTCGGCTCCGGGCCGTCCGGGAAGACGTGCCCCAGGTGACAACCGCAGCGCTCGCAGTGTACCTCCGTGCGGACCATACCGAAGTTGCTGTCCCGTTCCTCGGCCACCGGCGCCCCGTCCATAGGGGCGTAGAAGCTTGGCCAGCCGGAACCCGAGTCGTACTTAGTCTCCGAGCTGAACAGCTCTGCGCCGCAGCAGGCGCAGCGATAGACTCCCGCGGTCTTGAGGTCGTAGTACGGGCCCGTGAACGCCGGTTCGGTGCCCTTTTGCCGGCACACCCGGTACTGCTCGGGGGTCAGCTCACGGCGCCATTCGTCGTCGGTCTTGCGGATCTTCTCGGACATGGTTCTAGTTGCTGGTTGCTGGTTGCTGGTTGCTGGTTGCTGGTTGCCGGTTGCTGGTTGCTGGTTGCTGGTTGCTGGTTGCTGGTTGCTGGTTGCTGGTTGCTGGTTGCTAGTTGCTAGTTGCTAGTAAATATAGCCCGTCGCAGAAGCTTTTTCCTAGCCACTAGCCACTCGCTACTCCGGAAAACAGGGGACCTCGCGGCCCCCTGCGACACGGCTCAGTAACCACCCTTGCGCCGCGTCTCCGGCAACCCCGCCACACGACCGCCCTGCTTCGAGGGGTCCTTTGGAAACAGATCGTAGACGTCCTTCTGGCTGACCGACGTGCCCCACTTGGCGGACAGCGCCTTGACGATGCCGCGGGTATTGGGCTGGTTGCCGCCATTATCGAAATACTCGGACCGCAGATAGTTGATCAGGTCCCAGTGCTTGTCCGTGAGCGCGATACCTTCCTGTTCCGCGATGAACTTGGCCAGGTCCTCGTTCCAATCGTTCTGGTCCAACAAGAACCCATTGGCATCGGTCTCGA
>Ga0209347_1002023_pt1 | contig 28703 bp, 25 predicted proteins | sample AutmiccommuBRH23_FD_187382 | JGI IMG/M metagenome (GOLD analysis project Ga0209347, IMG submission 187382) | Deep subsurface microbial communities from Mt. Terri, Switzerland - Autotrophic microbial communities BRH/23 (SPAdes) (version 2) | ecosystem: Environmental > Aquatic > Deep subsurface >...
TGCATCCCGCGGGCTTTCGGCTATAGTTGCCGCAGATCTCCCACGTCCTGCCGGATCCGCCGGCGAGGAGGTGTTCCATGAGAAGGCGACTCTACTGCCTCGTGCCCGACACCCAGAGCGCACGCGCCATCGTCGACGAACTCCTGCTTGCGCGCATCGACGACCGCCACATCCACGTGCTCGCACGCGACGATATCCCCCTCAGCGATCTGCCGCAGGCCACACTGTTCCAACGCAGCGACCTGTTTCACGGCATCGAGGTGGGGCTGGTGGTGGGTGGGCTTACGGGTGCAGCGGCGGGTGCAGTGGCCGCCTTCGCACTGGCCGACTCGCTGCACGGCGGCGTGATCCTGGCGTGCGCCATGGCGGGCGCCCTGGTCGGGGCCTGGGCTTCGGGGATCATCAGCACCGACGTGCGCAGCACCCGGCTGAAGCAGTTCGAGCCGGCGCTGGATCGGGGCGAGCTCCTGTTGATGGTGGATACGCCGAAGGAACGGGTGCCGGAGATCGAGTCGCTGCTGCGCCGCCACCGCGAGGCCCATCTGGAAGGGGAGGAGCCCACCATCCCGGCGTTCCCCTGAGCAATGAGTACGGGCGCGCTCGGTCACGCCTGCCGCGCAGCCGCGCAGCACGCCCGTGAGATCCCACCTGCACCATCCCTGGAACCTGACTCCCTGTGAAGCCCGTGCGCTGCAGGAGCAGCTGCGCGATCGTGTGGAGTGCCGTGACCGGCTCGGACCTGTGCGCCGGGTGGCAGGAATCGACGTCGGATTCGAGAAGCGCGGCGCCATAACCCGGGCCGCGGTCGCGGTCCTCGGCTTTCCCGACCTGGCGCCCCTGGAAGAGGCCGTGGCGCGCCAGCCCACGCGCTTTCCCTACGTCCCCGGGCTGCTCTCCTTTCGGGAAATTCCCGCCGTCCTGGAAGCCTTCGAAGGGTTACGCCGACGGCCGGACCTGATCGTCTGCGACGGCCAGGGCTATGCCCATCCCCGCCGCTTCGGACTGGCTTCTCACCTGGGCGTGCTGCTGAATCTGCCGAGTATCGGCGCGGCCAAGACCCGGCTGATCGGCACTCACGGAGACGTGCCCCCCGAGCGCGGCGCCTGGACTCCCCTGGTGGACGGCGACGAGGTCATCGGTGCGGTGCTGCGCAGCCGCGCCGGCGTCAAGCCGCTGTATGTATCCATCGGCCATCGCATGAGCCTCGAGACTGCGGTGCGTTATACCATGGCCTGCACGACTCGGTATCGGCTGCCGGAAACCACCCGTGCGGCCCACCGTCTGGCGTCCTGCTGAACGTCCCACGGCGGCTCCCCGCTCGACTCGGCACCTCAGCCGGAAGACGGTGGACAGTGCCGCATGAAATGGCGATCCGCGCTCACGTCGGCCGCCAGCAGCACGTCGCCGTCCTGCACCTCCACGGCGACCGCTCCCAACGATTGGCCGGAACAGGGTCCGTAGATGCAATAACCATTCTCTATCAGGAACTGCGCACCGTGCAGGGCACATTGAATGAGGGTTTGATCGTAGTTCAGGAACTGGTCCGGCAACCACTCCATGGGTGCACCGGTGTGGGGACACGCATTGCGATACGCCCAGACATCGCCGCCCCGGCGCACGACCAGCAGCGCGAGTCCCTCCGGCTCCAGGCGCACGCCTTTGGAGCCCGGGTCGGCCAGTTCGGTGAGGCGGCATAGCAGCCGCCCTGCAGAGACAATCGCCATGATGTTCCTTCGACGGCGCGGGGCATTCTCAGGCTAGCACGGACCCCGTCGGCACATGGGATACGCTCCCAGCGAACACGGCATCGCCCTCTTGCGGGGCGATGATGCGGTGCTACGCAACGGCTCGCCTGCTCAGCGCGAGCATTCGACCCCGGAGATATTCAGCCCTGAGGTTCATTCCCGGGCCAGTCGGAATCCCAATTCGTCACTGCGGGTCTGCGGGGCGAATGGCGCCCGCTTGGCCGAGCGCACATTGTCTTGCACGCTGCGGTAAGAACCGCCGCGGGCGATCCGCGCCGTGCAATCGCCGCTGTCGACGGCAGCGGCGTCCCGGGGCGCCCCGGCGTAGGTCTCACGATAGCAATCGCGCACCCATTCCATGACATTGCCGGCCGTATCGTGCAGGCCCAGAGCGTTGCTCGCCAGAGCGCCCACGGCTGCCGCCTGGCGCCCGTCCCATTGGCTGCCGCAGTCGAAGCAATTGGCGCGTCCCTCGGCCGGGCCGTTCCCCCACCAATGAAACGTGGCGGTGCCGGCGCGGGCGGCATACTCCCACTCTGCCTCCGTGGGCAGCCGGTAACGACGGCCGGTCTGCTCGCTCAGCCACTCGGCATAGCTTACGGCGTCGTCCCAGGTGACGTTCACCGCCGGGTGTCGGGCGCGGCCGCGCCCGTCGTCGTCGGGAAAGGGACGCCCCGTGGACTCCGCGAAGCGATCGAACTCCTCGAACGTCACTTCGTATTTGCCGATGGAAAACCGCCGGACCTGCACTGCGCGCGGCGGCCGCTCGTCGAAGTACGGCGACGACCGCGGACTGCCCATGGTGAACTGCCCCTGCGGCAGGGGCACCATGACCGGGCCCAGGCCGCCGTCGGCCAAGGCGTCACGGTAGCTTTGCGGCGCCGGCGTCGCGGGCATCTGCTGCGAACGGCGCGCCTGCGGCTCGGCGGTTTCCGCGGACGGCGGCTCGGAACGACGCGCCTGCGGTTTCACCTCGGCGGTTTCCGCGGGCATCGCTGGCGGAGGCCGCACGGGTGTCGCGCGATCGGGAGGCGCCGCGGAGTCATGCTCGGGCACGGCGCCGATGGACTGCGATTCAGGGGCCGTCCGGGGCTGTTGCAGGTACCACCAGGCGGCGATCGCCGCCGCCACGAGCCCCATGACAATCCCTGCCGCCAGGCCGTATCGGCGTGACCGTACCGTAGGCAGCGCGAATAATCGATCATTGCGGTCAGCCACCCGCAACGCCCGGTCGACGGCGCCGGGGTCGGCCGGCCCCTCGCCGACGCTGCCGGCGAACTCGCCCAGGCGCCGCACCTCCTGATGCAACTGCGCGTTTTCGTCGCGCACCTGTGCCAGCATCGCCTCCGCTTCGGTCTTGTATCGAGCCAGCTGTTCGTCCATGGTTCGCTGCAGCTGCTGCACGTCGGCGCCACCGCCGGATTCTCCACCCAGCTGACGCGCTAGCGCCAACTCCGCATCCAGCTTACGCACCCGCTGCTGCGAGGCTTCCAACTCGTGCTTCAGACGCTTGAGTTCCTCGGCCGCCTGGCGCAGTTCCTGGTCGGCCAACTCACGGATGCTGGCCACCTCGGTGCGGACCTCCTCGCCGCCGATCCCGGCCAGTTGCGCGCGTAGCTGTTCGATTTCGTCCTGGGAACGTCCCAATTGATCCTGGAGCGCGGCGGTGGAGGTTTCCAACTCGCGGTTCCGGGCCTCCGCTTCGTCACGCCCCCGGCCCTGGCGCTCCACCTCGGCGCGTAGGGTGTCGAGCTGCTGATTCAAGTCGGTTGCCGCGTCGGCTTCGCGTCGGGCAGCCTCCTCGTGTTCGACCGCCGCGACCTCCAGCTCCTGGAGCTTGTCCGACAGCGCGCTGCGTTGGGTTTCGGCCTGCTCGCGGCCCTGACGCTGCGCTTCCACCTCGGTGCGCAGGGCCTCGAGCTCGAGCCTCAGACTGCCCGCCGCTTCCGACTCCTTGTGGGCCACCTCCTGCTGCTCCGCGACCGCCCGCTCCAGGTCCTGGAGCCTGGCCTCCAGGGCCGAACGTTGAATGTGGGCCTCTTCCAGCGCGTGCTGGTGCTCTGCGTCTACCTGCGCCAAGCGGGCGGCCAGTTCGCTGCGCGCGGACTCCACCTCCTCAAGGCGCTGGCGCTCCTGCTGGTACTGGCGCTCTGCCTCGTCGCCGCGTCCGCAGGCGTCGCCGAGCTCTTGGCGCACGGCATCGCGCTCCTCCCGCAGCGCGGCAATCCGCTCGTCGACCTGGCGTTCGTCGGTGTCGAGCTCGCGCTGCAGAATCTCGACCTGCGCCCGGGCCTCCTCCGCGGCCCGGCGGCGGCGATCCAACTCTGCCTCTGTGCCGGAAAGCTGCTCGCGCACCTGCTCCAGGCGCGTGCGTTCGCCGGCCAGGGCGGCTTCGTGTTCGCTGCGCAGTCGCTCACGCTCGGCCTGCAACTCGGCGAGCGATCGCTCCTGCTCTTCCCGGGCGCTGCGCTCCCGGTCCCGCTCCTGCTCGAGGGTGGCGTGGCGCTCCTCGCCTGCGCGGATACGGCGCTCAGCGTCGGCCGCCTGCTCGGCCAGCGCCGCGCGCAAACGCTCAATCTCGCTGCTCTGCTGGTCACGTTCCTCCTCGGCCTGCTGGCGCTGGATGGCGAGTTGCTGTTCCAGTTCGCCCAACCGCGATCGATCGCCCTGGGCGCGCTCCAGATCCAGGTCCCGCTGCCGCAGCGTCTCGCGTACCCGATCGAGCTCGTCGCGCAGGCTGTCCCGCTCCTGCGCCGCCGCCGCGGTGGCATCCTGGGCACCTTTCAGCTCGGCGCGACGCGCATCCGCCTGGGCCTGCACCTCGGCCAAGCGCCGCTCGGCCTCGCCGCGACCGTGTTCGATCTCCTGGCGCAGTGCGGTGCAGGCGGCCTCGCTTTCGTCCAGCCGCCCCTGTAGTTGACCGAGATCGGCGCCACGCTGCGACTCGAGGCTCTGCACGCGTCGCGACAGCTCATCGGCGCGGCTTTGCGCGTCGGCGAGCTCGGTCTTCACGGACGCGCCGGCCTGCTGCGCGGCCACCAATTGTTGCTCCAGCTCCTCCGTACGCCGCTGCGCCTCGCGAACGTCGGTCTGCAGGGATTCACCGCCTTGCCGTGATTGCGCAAGCTGCTGCTCCAATTCCTGCACGCGGGCAGCCGCCGTGGATTCGCTTTGCGCATGGTCGGCGATTCGCCGGCGCAGGGAATCCAGCTCCGCCGACTGACTCTGCAGTTGCTCGCCCAGCGCCCGCCGCTCGTCCTCGGCGCCATCCGTTTCGGCGCGCAGGCGCTCCTCCAGGGCCGTGTTTTCATCCTGCAGGGCGTCCAGGCGCTGCTGCGCCCGGACGCCCTGATCGCGCTCCTGCTGGAGCCGCTTCACCGTCTCCTGCGCTTCGGCCAGTTCGCGGCGCACGGCATCGAGTTCCCCCGCCTGCTCGGCGCGCGCACCGGCCTCGGCCCGTGCGGCGCTCAGCTCAGCAGCGAGCTCCGAGTGACTCTGCTCCAGCTCTTGCACCTGCTCGCGTAGAACGGTCAGCTCCTGCTCGCGCTCCGCGGCGGCATGGCGGGCCTGTTCCAGGTCCTGGCGCTGCGCCGCTGCCTGCTTCCGGACCTTGTCCATGCCTTCACGCAGCTGCTCCACCTCCTCGCCCATGGCCTCGGCGCGCTCGAAGGAGCGGTGCAGCTCGCGCAATTCCTGCTGCTTGTCCTGCAGGGCGCGGTCGAGCTTGGCGGCCTCGGTCTGCTTTTCGGCGATCTGCTGCTGCGCCGCCCGCAGTTTGGCGCGCACCTCATCGGCCTGCTGGCGAGCCTGCTTCAGGAAGGCCGCGGCTTTGGCTCGCGCCCGGGCGAGCTCGGCCTCGCCCCGCGCCAGTGCGCCGGGTGAGACGTCGCGCAAGGCAATGACCTCGGCGCTGGTCTCCTGTTCTTCGCCGGGGCCACGACTCAGGGCGTCGCGGGGCACGCTGTTCAATCCCCCCTCCAGAACGTAGGTGTCCAAGCCGCGCTGATTGAGCAGGAACGCCGCTCCGCTGCTGCGGGTACCGGTATCACAGCACACCACGTAGGCGCGTCCCTGCTGCAGCTCGCCGATTCGGTCGCGCACTGCCGCCAAAGGCACGTTCACACTGTCCGGGAGGTGTGCGTTCTGATATTCGCCCGGCAGGCGCACGTCCAGCCACGCGGCGCCCTCAGCCACCACGGCGCTGGCTCGCGTGAAATCGAGTTGATGGATCAGCGGCTCGCGCAGCAGCGCGTCGAAATCGGTCTTCGACAGGCGCATGAGCACGCCGTCGGTGAGCATGGTGACGTTGGCGTTGCGCCGAGCGCCCGACAGCAGCGCCTCTTCGCCGAAGCTGTCGCCGTCGCGCAGCTCAGCCACTTTGATCGGCTTTGAATTCTCGTTGGGGCGGCGGGTTACCTTGGCGCGCCCCTGCTTGATCATGTAGTAGTAGTCGCCCTCCTCGTCCTGGCTGACCACCGTCGTGCCCGCGGCCACGGCCTGCTCTTCCACCCGCATGAGGACCTGCTGAATGTTGTTGGCCGGCAGGCGCTGGAACAGCTCCGACTGGAGCATGCGGGTCATCCAATCCTCGTCGTCCTCGGACTGAATTTCGGTGACTTCGTAGCTGTTGGATTGGTCCCAGGCGAGCATCACGTCCAGCAGCCCGCTGTCCACCACCAACACCGTGCTGCGTCCCTGAGCCTTGGCGGAGAGCTGGCGCGGCTGCTGATGGGCGATGGGATGGCGTGCCGCCTCACTGCCGGCTTTGAGGGTCTCCTTCACCTCCCGACCGTGCATCAGGGCGATTTCCCCGGAGAGCAGGAAGTAGGTGTTCCCGTCGCGCTCGCCTTCCCGAAACAGGTATCGGCCGGCGACGATGTCCTTGGTCCCCGACTTGCTGACCAGCTCCTCGAAATGCGGGCGCGAGAGGCCGTTCAGGGGGACCAGGGATTTGAGCGCTTGCTTGTCCACCTGTTGCTGTACCGCCGCCATGCCTCGCTATCCACCCCTGTTCTGACTGGCACCCAGGATTGGGAAAAAGATCGTTCGACCAATTACTTGTAGCTCACTCGTGGAGGTCGAAACGTGGCCGCGGTCACAGGCTCGCGGCCTCGGGCGATGCGCGTTTGCAGCCCGCGACGGCGCTGCCCTACCATAACCGCCCACTACGACGCAGCGGGAGCCCGCATGTCATCCCCCCGATACAAGACCCCCGAGGAGGCCGAGGAGGCTTTCTATCGCGCCTTCGAGGAGGCGGACCTGAACGCCATGATGCGGATCTTCGCCGATGACGAGCAGGTCTCCTGCGCACATCCCATGGGCACCCTGCTCCAGGGACGCGACAGCGTGCGCGAGAGCTGGCGCCAACTGTTCTCCGGCGATCAGCACATGCGCTTTCGCACCGAGCCCCAACTGTTGCGCGCCGACGAGAATGTGGCTGTGCGAGTAGTGTTGGAACATATCTACCTGCAAGGCGACAGCCGCCCGCGGCCCGCCCTGCTGGCCACCAATGTCTTCATTCGTACCGGCCAGGGCTGGCGCATGCTGCTGCATCACGCGTCGCCCTCGGTCATTGACAACACCCGCCGGGAGTCGCAGGAGGAATCGCCCCGGGCCCTTCATTAACATCGGCGTCCGGCGCCGGTAGTTTAGCCCCAGAGATCCCTGTGGTAGGGGCGTTCGCGCAGCCGCAGAGGTGGGCCGCTACCTCTGCGGCTGCGCCGTGCTGGACCCCGGCGCGGCCATTGAGTACATTAACGGCCGTTCGCCAGCGGCCCCACGTCACGGGAGCCCCATGCAGGACTATCAGCGGGAATTCCTTGCGTTCGCCGTCGACGTCGGTGTGCTGCGCTTCGGCAGCTTCACCCTTAAATCCGGCCGCCAGAGCCCTTACTTCTTCAACAGCGGGCTGTTCAATTCAGGGGCGCGTCTGGCCCGACTCGGGCGCTTCTATGCGCAGGCCATCGTCGCCAGCGGCGTGGCGTTCGACCTCCTGTTCGGGCCGGCCTACAAAGGCATCCCCCTCGCCAGCGCCACCGCCATTGCTCTGGCGGACCACCATGGGCGCGATCATCCCTACGCGTTCAATCGCAAGGAAGCGAAGGATCACGGTGAAGGTGGCAGCGTGGTGGGCGCATCCCTGGCCGGGCGGGTGCTGATCATCGACGACGTGATCTCCGCCGGCACCTCGGTGCGCGAGTCCGTGGAGTTGATCCGAGCCGCCGGCGCCACCCCCGCGGGAGTCGTCATCGCCCTGGATCGCCAGGAACGGGGCCAGGGGGAGACCTCGGCCATCCAGGAAGTGGAGCGACACTTCAGCCTGGTGGTCACGAGCATCGTGACCCTGAGCGATGTGATCGAGTTCCTGCGCGAGCGTCCCGCCCTCGGCGGCGACCTCGACGCCATCGAGGCCTATCGTGCCCGCTACGGCGTGGCCTGAGCGACGTTCCCTCAGCCGACCAGCAGCCGTACCCCGATCAGCAGAGTCACCACTTCGAACACCCGCTTGATCAGCCGGTTGCCCTTCACGATGGCCAGGTGGGCGCCGGCATAGCCTCCCAAAAGGGAGCCGGCCAGCAGCGCCGGCAGCCAGTGCCAATGAATGTCCCCCAGCACGCCGAGGACCAGCGCCCCGGCGCCGTTCCAGAACAGCCCCACCAGCACCAGCGTGTAGGCCACCGCACGGCGGTAATCCAGTCCGAACCAGCGCACCAGCCACAGGGTGACGAACAGTCCCGAGCCCGAGGCGAGCGCGCCGTTGAGCACTCCGATGGCGAACAGCGCTGCCGCGCCCACGGCGAATCCGGCGGTATCGCGGCGCCGCGGGTGGTGGCTGAGCCCGAGTGCCGGGCTCAGCCAGGAGTACACCCCAAGCGCGGTGGTGAGCAGTCCCAGCGCGATTTCGGCGGCCCGATCCGGGATCTCGAGAATCAGCGAGGAGCCGAGCACCACTCCGGGCAGCCCGCTCGCCAGGATGAACACGGTGAAGCGCCGCTCCAGGGAGCTTTCGCGCAGGTGCCGCACGGTGGCCCCGACCCCCAGGGCGACGGTGGCCACCTTGTGCGTGGCGAGCGCCACGCCGAAGGGCAGGCCCAGGAGGATCAGCGCCGGCAGCTGGATGAGCCCGGCCCCGCCCCCAGCGAAGGCGGAGAACAGATTCGCGAAGAAGGAGATGAGGAACAGCAGGAATTGTGCGCTGAGGTCCACGGCGGAGGTCCAGGGTCAAGTAAGCTCGGTGTGTGCCGAATTGGTATACTGCCGGGCAGTCCGGCGTCTATCGACCGCGCAGCCGAGTATCGCACCATGTTCCCACGCCCCAGCCGACTCCACGTCCTTGTGCCCGTCCTCGCCCTGGTGCTGGCCGAGACGGCCTCGGGCGACCAGCGCCTGTACCGGTGGGTGGACGGCGATGGCAACGTTCACTACAGCGACCAGGTTCCCGCCGACCAGAGCAAGCCCGCGAAGGCGATTCTCAACGAGCGCGGCATGACGGTCGACCACGTCGATGCGGCGAAGACCTCTGAGCAGATCGCCGAGGAGAAACGCAAGCAGCGCGAAGCCGAAGCGCGGCGACAACGCGAGTCAAAACGGGCTGCCTACGATCGGGTCCTGCTCAACACCTTTCACAGCGAACAGGACATCGTCCATGCACGGGACTCCAAGATCGCCGCCCTGGAGAACATGGTCCGCATCGCAGAGCATGCCACCGTCCAACTGGAGGAACAGCGCGAAGCGCTGATCGCCCGCGCCGCAGCGGCCGAACGGGCCGGGCGCGCGGTGCCGGCGGATTTGGAAGCGGACCTCCAGGACATCCGCCGCCAAATGCAGAGCCGGGAGCGGTACATTCAGGAGAAGCGGGCGGAACAGGACGAGATCCGCGCCAAGTACGAGGGCGATATCCGCCGCTACCGCGAGCTACGGGCGGAGATGGGCTCACCCGGGCGTTAGCGGGCGTTCTTTCGACGGCTGCGACGAACGCATGCGGAGCCGCCGGATTGGGCTTTTTCCGTGAATCGTCGTTTCCGTGCCGCGAAACGTGAGTGGCACCACCCTGCACCAAGGCACGATGGCGCTCCCCGCGTCGGTCATGCTCCGCGTTATCTGCATTGAGTTGCCATCGGACCCGGCAGCCGTCGCCTAGGACGAACGGATGAGGGTGCCGACGCCCTGATCGGTGAACAGCTCCAGCAGCACGGCGTGCTCGACCCGACCGTCGATGATGTGCGCGGCCCGCACCCCGGAGTGCACCGCATCCAGGGCGCAGCGGATTTTGGGCAGCATGCCCCCGTGAATCGTTCCGTCGGCGATCAGCCCTTCCACCTGCGCGGCGCTCAGTCCCGACAGCAACCCACCGTCGGCGTCGAGCACCCCCCTGGTGTTCGTCAGCAGGATGAGCTTCTCCGCACCGAGCACCTCCGCCATCTTGCCGGCCACCAGGTCGGCATTGATGTTGTAGGAAAAACCGTCCTCGCCCACGCCGATGGGCGCGATAACGGGAATAAAGTCCCCGTGCACCAGCATGTTGACTACTGAAGGATCGATGCTCGCCACCTCGCCCACATGGCCGAGATCCACGATTTCGTTCTCCTGCGGGGTGTCGGACGGGCGCATGATCTTCAACTGTCGGGCGCGAATGAGATCGCCATCCTTGCCAGTCAGCCCCACGGCGTTACCGCCGTGGCGGTGGATCAGATTGACGATCTCCTTGTTCACCAGCCCACCGAGGACCATTTCCACCACGTCCATGGTCTCGCTGTCGGTGACGCGCATCCCCTGCACGAACTCGGTCTGTTTACCGATCTTCTCCAATAGCCGCCCGATCTGGGGCCCGCCGCCGTGGACCACCACCGGATTCATACCCACGGTCTTCATGAGCACGATATCGCGCGCAAAGCCACTCTTCAGGCGCGCGTCCACCATGGCGTTGCCGCCATACTTGATCACGATGGTGCGGTTGGCGAAGCGGCGGATATAGGGCAGCGCTTCGGTCAACACACGGGCGAAATTCATGGCGTCGTCGGCGTCAATGGTCATTGCAGTGGAGGCGGTCAATGCCGCCCTCCTCGCTCTATCGGGTGGCGGGAAAGTCGTGTCCGGCCCTGCGGGTCGTAAACTGACCCTCCGTGCTCCGGCCCCGGGGTCAAAATGGCAAGTTCAGCCCCGGATCCAGATCCAACAACTGCTGCCGAAACTCATCCTGGATGCGGCGCAGGCCCTCGGCATCCTCGGCCTCGAAGCGCAGCACCAGGCAAGGGGTTGTGTTCGAGGCGCGCACCAGCCCCCAGCCGTCCTCGAATTCCACCCGCAGCCCGTCGATGGTGATCAACCGTGCGCCGCCGAACCGGGCGCTCGCCAGCAGCCTCTGCATCAACTGGAAGTGCTCGCCCTCGGCCGTGGCGACGTTGAGCTCCGGCGTGCTCACGCTCTCGGGCAGGTCGGCGAAGACGTTGGCCGATGGGCGTGGCTCGGAGGCCAGTATCTCCAACAGACGGGCCGCGGCATAAAGCGCATCGTCAAACCCGAACCAGCGCTCCTTGTAGAAGATGTGGCCGCTCATCTCGCCCGCCAGCAGCGCGCCCGTTTCCATCATCTTGGCTTTGATCAGGGAGTGGCCGGTGGGTGCCATGATGGGCTCACCGCCATGCTCGCGCACCATCCGTTTGAGGTGCCGGGTGCACTTAACGTCGTAGATAATGGCCGCGCCCGGCTGGCGCAGCAGCACGTCCTGAGCGAGCAGCATCAGCAGGCGGTCGGGCCAGATGATCTTGCCGTCGGAGTCCACCACCCCGAGGCGGTCGCCGTCGCCGTCGAAAGCGATACCCAGGTCGGCGGACTGATCGGTCACCGCGCGGGTCAGGGCGATCAGGTTCTCCGGCTTCCCGGGATCCGGGTGATGGTTGGGGAAGTTTCCATCCACCTCGCAGAACAACTCCACCACTTCGCACCCGAGCCCACGCAGCAGCGCCGGCGCCAGCTCTCCAGCCACCCCGTTGCCGCAGTCGACGACCACCTTCATGGGCCGCGCCAAGCGCACGTCGCCGGTGATGCGATCGAGGTAGCTCGGCGCGACGTCCACGTTCTGCTGCGATCCCTCGCCGGTGATGAGCTTGCCCGTCTCGACGCGGTTGCGCAGCGCCTGGATGTCGTCGCTGTGCAGCGTCTGACCGGCGAGCATGATCTTGAGCCCATTGTAGTCAGCCGGGTTGTGGCTTCCCGTGAGCATGACCCCGGAGCCGCTGCCCAGGTAGTGGGTGGCAAAATACAGGACCGGCGTGGGCACGCGACCGATGTCGATCACCTCGCGCCCGCTGGCCACCAGACCCTGGATCAATGCCGCGGACAACTCCGGGCCGGACAGGCGCCCATCGCGGGCGACGATCACCTTCTGCTGGGCGCGCTCGTGGGCCTCGCTGCCGATGGCCTGGCCGATGGCGCGCACGATGTCCGCAGTGAGGGTCTGTCCCACCACGCCGCGGATGTCATAGGCCCGAAATATGGCCCCGGAAAGCTCGGGCGGCGGGGCACTCGGCGCCACCGCGGCCGCGGCCTCCGGTGCGGGTGCAGGCCGCTCCGGCGCGGTGCCCGCGGCGGGCTTCGGCTTGGCGGCTGCGCGGCCCGCGCCCGAGGCGCGGCGCGGCGCCTCCCGGGTCATGGCCTGAAGCTGTTCGAGCACGCCGCGGGAGTTCTTCAGGCGCGCCGGAACGCGCGTGGCCGGCGCGCCATCCCGGAGGTCCTTGGCCAGGCGCAGGATCGAGATCTGGTCCTGGAGCAGGGCCCCGAGGACCGCACGGTGCATCAGGAACATGACGATCCCCAACAGCACCAACACCACACCGAACGACGCCCAGTACACCAAGCCCTGGCCGGCACCGGCCCCGGTCCCGGCGGACCAATAGGCGAGCTGCCAGGCGGTGCCTGGCACGGCGACGGTATGCTGCGGCCCGCCGACCCCCTCCGGCCGACTGCCGCGGCTGGCCACGGTCAGGGTGTTGCCACCGGCCCCCTGGCCGAGCTCCACATAGCCGCCATTCAGGCGCATGCGGTTGACGATCTGCTGCAGCAGCCCCTGGGGCAGGGACACCAACAGCGTGCCCACGGCACGCCCGCCGGTGCCGCGGATGGCCTGGACCAAATCGATATGTTGATCGGCGCTGCCGGCCCGATGCACCTCGGCGGGTGGCGCCTGGTCCTGGCGCTCCGCCCGCTGGATCACGTCGAGGCACGCGTAGCTGATGGGCGGCGAAGCCGTGTTGTCGGGCGTATCGAAGCCCGCCGGCAGCAAGCGGATCCGAACGGCGGCCGGAAACAGGTAGGCGAGGGTCGCCTCCTTGCGGCGAAGTGCGTCGCCGGCGCCACCTTGCACCAGACCGACGACCTCCGCGTCGTTGGCCACGTACTCGAGACTGCCGCGGTACTGTGCGACCGCGGTCTCGATCTGACCGGCGAAGCCGTCGAGGACCGCCTCCGCCTGGGCCCGGCGCAACTCGTCGCCGCTGCTGGCGTAGCGGTCGTGGAGCAGGAGGGCGAGGGCTGCAAGCAGCACAGCGGTGCCCAGGAACACGACCCACCAGGCAGTCTCCAGACTGATGCGCCCGGGTTTGGTGGAGCGGTGCTGATGGGTGGATTTGCCGGACTTGGCGGATTCGGCGCCCGCGGTCTCGGCCGCGGCGTCGGTGCGCTGGCGCTTGAAGGGAAGCTTCATGGACCTTGCGATCTCTCGTGCTGCAGCGGCAACGCCGCTCAATGGCGCCCCGTGTGGCCGAAGCCCCCTGCGCCGCGGGTGCTGAGGTCGAACTCCTCCACCACCTCGAAGCCGACCCGCACCACGGGCACGAACATCATCTGCGCGATGCGTTCACCCACAGCGATAGTAAAGGCTTCACTGCCGCGGTTCCAGCACGACACGAAGAGCTGCCCCTGGTAGTCGGAATCGATCAGGCCGACCAGGTTGCCGAGCACCACCCCGTGTTTGTGGCCGAGACCGGAGCGGGGCAGCAGCACCGCGGCCAGGGAGGGATCGCCGATGTGGATCGCCAGCCCGGTGGGAATAAGGTGCGTCGCGCCGGGGGCAACGTCGAGAGGCTCGTTCAGGAGTGCACGCAGGTCCATGGCCGCGGCGCCATCGGTCGCGTAGTCCGGGAGCGGAAAATCCGTTCCCAAACGGCTATCGAGAATCTTCAGTTGTACCTTTTGCATGCAGCCTCTCGGCAATGACGTCGATCAAGTCCCGCGCCAGGCGACGCTTGGAAGCCCGCTGCAGACGCGCGCCCCCCTCGCTCCAGATCACTTCCAATTCGTTGTCATCGGCATCGAAGCCGAGCCCCGGACCGACCAGGTTGGCGGCCACCATGTCCACGGCCTTAGCCTGCAGCTTGGCGCCGGCGTGCTCCAGCAGTCGCTCGGTTTCCGCGGCAAAGCCCACGGTGAACGGCCGCCGCTCGAGTCGGGCTACGCTCGCCAGGATGTCGGGCGTCGGCGCGAGCGCCAGGGTGGTCGGCGCCGTACGCTTCTTGATCTTGCCGGCGGCAACCTCGAGCGGCCGGTAGTCGGCCACCGCTGCGGCGCTGATGAAGACGTCGCACTGTGCGGCCCGCGTCACGATCGCGTCGTACATCTCCTGGGCCGTCTCCACGTCCACCCGCTCGACCCCCTGCGGGGTCGCGAGGCTCACGGGGCCGCTCACCAGGGTCACCGCGGCGCCCGCCTCGGCGGCCGCTTCCGCCACGGCGAACCCCATCTTCCCGGAGCTGCGGTTGCTGAGATAGCGCACCGGGTCGATGGGCTCGCGGGTGGGGCCGGCGCTCACCAGCACGCGCCGATCCTGCAGCCGCCCGGTCGCGAACAGCGCCGCCAGCGCTGCGATCAGCGCCTCCGGCTCCACCATCCGGCCCTCCCCCGTCTCGCCGCACGCCTGGACACCGAGATCGGGGCCGAACAGCCGCACGCCGCGCGCGGCCAAGCGGTCACAATTGTCCCGGGTCGCTCGGTTGGCCCACATGAGCCGGTTCATGGCGGGCGCCACCGCCAGAGGGGCATCGGTGGCCAGGCACAGGGCGGCGAGCAGATCGTCGGCACGGCCGTTGGCCAGCCGGGCGAGGAAATCGGCGCTGGCCGGCGCCACCAGCACCGCATCGGCCCAGCGGGCCAGCTCGATGTGCCCCATGGCGGCCTCTGCGGCCGCATCGAACAGCTCGTCTCGCACCGGATGCCCGGACAGGGCCTGCAGGGTCAGGGGCGTGATGAAGCGGTGCGCGCCGGCGGTCATCACCACCCGCACATCGGCTCCGGAATCGCGCAGCCGGCGCACCAGATCCGCGCTCTTGTAGGCGGCGATGCTGCCGCTCACACCCAACAGCAGGCGCTTGTTCTGCAACCGATTCATGGCGGCGAGTGTACCAGAACGGACTGCACTGCGGATGGCGACGGCGAACCGGTTGCGACGTGAGCCCGAGCGTTGCGCGTCTGCTCGCAGGAGCGGCGTCAACCGCTCATGCGCCCACGCGGTACGACCTCACGCGGCGAAAGCCGCTCATCACGCCTCAACGGCTGCGCTCAACGATGACCGGTCCCGGGCGTTTTCTCCGACGCGCGGGCCGCCCCACGGATGTTCCAAATCTGCACTCGATTCCCGAAACACTTACAATGTCTGGCGAAATCCGCCGCGACAAGGAGCGTCCCATGGCGATCACCGACTGGCCCGCGCAGGAACGCCCGCGGGAGAAACTGCTGGACCGCGGCGCCGCCGCCCTGTCAGACGCCGAGCTGCTGGCCATCCTGCTGCGAACCGGAGTCCCGGGCAGGACCGCTGTCGACCTGGCCCGCGACCTGCTGCAGGAGTTCGGCGGCCTGCGCGGGTTGCTGGAGGCGGATCGGCGGCGCTTCTGCGCCGGCCCCGGGCTGGGCGATGCCAAGTTCGTGCTGCTGCAGGCGGTGCTGGAAATGGGCCGCCGCCACCTGGCGGCCAGCCTCGCCCGGGGTGACGTGCTGGACAGCCCGGATACCACCCGCGCCTATCTGGCCGCGTGCCTCCGCCACCGACCCAATGAGGTGTTCGCCTGCCTGTTCCTGGACAACCGCCACCGGGTTCTGGCATTTGAGGAACTGTTCTATGGCACCATCAACGGCGCCAGCGTCCACCCCCGACAGATCGTGCGCCGCGCCCTGGACCACAATGCCGCCGCCCTGATCCTGGCCCACAATCATCCTTCCGGCGTGGCCGAGCCCAGCCAGGCGGACATCCATCTCACCCGCAGACTGTGCGAATCCCTGCAGTTGGTGGACGTGCGGGTGCTGGACCATTTCGTCATCGGCGACGGGGAGATCGTCTCCCTGGCCGAGCGGGGCGTCCTCTGAGCCTCGCTCTCGCCGGGGTGCAGGCCCTGCCGGCGGTCGTGAGGCGGCTTGTGCCCCCGGGGGAGAGCCGCTAAAATGCGCGATCTTCGTCCGTCCCCGCCGACGGGCCCGAATTCAGCCGGAGCACGACCATGTCGAAAGTATGCCAGGTGACAGGCAAGCGCCCGATTACGGGAAACAACGTTTCTCACGCAAACAACAGGACCAGGCGTCGCTTTCTGCCCAATCTCCACACCCACCGGTTCTGGGTCGAGAGCGAGCAGCGTTGGGTACGCCTGCGTGTCTCCACCAAGGGCATGCGCATCATCGACAAACACGGCATCGACCGGGTGATCGCCGACATGCGCGCCCGCGGCGACAAAGTCTAAGGAGAACGGTCATGGCAAAGGCAGTACGCGAGAAGATCAAGCTGGTCTCCAGCGCCGGCACCGGACATTACTACACCACCACGAAGAACAAGCGCACCAAGCCCGAGAAGCTGGAGCTGAAGAAGTACGATCCGGTGGTACGCAAGCACGTCGCCTACAAGGAAGCCAAGATCAAGTAGGTGTCCGTGGTCGAATAGAAAAAAGCCCGCCTAGGCGGGCTTTTTTCGTTGCTGGATCGTGCAGCCTCCCGGGCGAGGGAGGAACGCCAGGGACGCTCAGGCGCTCTGCAGCGAGAATCCGCGGAGAGAGCGCGCGAAATCCTGCAACGCGTGGATGCCCGTGGCCTCGGCCTGAGCACACCATTCCCGCAGCGCAGCCATGAGCGAGTCGTGGCTCGCCGATGCCCGGCTCCAGATCTCCTGCAGCCGCAGCCGGAAGGTGTACACCGTCTGCAGCTCCTCGCTGCTCTGCAGTACGCTCTGCAGCTGGGCGCGCTCGCGCTCGTCCATCATGCTCTGCTCGCGCACCAGCAACGTCTTGAGCTTGCGTGCGCTCCAACCGGCGGTATCGGCACGCACCTGGCGCAGCACCGGCAGCACCACCTTCCGCCCGTATTCGGCGGTGACGTGCATCCGGGCGCCGACCACCGCCCGCAAGGTATCCATGTCGATGCGCTCCTTGCCGGGTTCGATGGTCGGTTTGGGCGCAACCTTCTTCACCCGCGCGAGCCCCATGGCTGCGAGCACGCGAATATAGAACCAGCCGATATCGAATTCCCACCACTTGCTGGAGAACTTGGCGGAGCTGGAAAACGCATGATGGTTGTTGTGCAGTTCCTCGCCGCCGATCCACAGGGCCAGGGGCCACAGGTTGGTGGAGGCGTCGCGGGTCTCATAATTACGATAGCCCCACCAGTGCGCGAGCCCGTTGATGACCCCGGCGGCCCAGAATGGGATCCACATCATCTGCACCGCCCACATGGCCACCCCGGCGGCGCCGAACAGGACCACGTCCAGCACCAACAGCAGCGCGATGCCCGCGGCCGGGTGCCCGGCATAGATCCGGCACTCCAGCCAGTCGTTGGGGGTACCGTGGCCGTAGCGCCTGAGCGTCTCGGGATTCGCCGCCTCGCGTCGATAGAGGCTGACGCCGTCGAGCATCAGCTTGCGGATGCCCTCCACCTGCGGACTGTGAGGATCCTCCTCGGTCTCGCATTTCGCGTGATGCTTGCGGTGTACCGCCACCCACTCGCCGGTCACCATGCCGGTGGAGAGCCACAGCCAGAAGCGGAAGAAATGGCTCACGACCGGGTGGATGTCGAGCCCGCGATGGGCTTGATGGCGGTGCAGATAGATGGTCACCGAGGCGATGGTGACTTGAACCATTACCAGCAGCACGACAGCTTTCTGCAGCAGGGACAAATTGAGCAGACCTTGCGCGAAGAAGGTCAGAACCGGGTCGGACATTCGGATTCACTCACGTGGCGATGCGGGGGGACTGGCACCGTGGCGGGCAGGTGCCATGCACTATAGGGGATCGTCCGCACGCCGTCCAGGACGACGCCACTAAACCCTTGTCGCGGCACGCCAATATCCCGCCGCGGTGGGACACTGACCTGGCTCAAGGATCCGGGCGCCCGGGCCGATACAAAGGTCGGCCAGGCGCCCATGCAGTAGGACCGACAGAGCACCCATGCCCGACTTCTTTCTTGGACGCCAGCCCATTTTCGACCGCGACCTGAGCGTGATGGGGTATGAGCTGCTGTACCGATCGGGGGAGCAGGCCCATGCCGGCCCCCTGAACGGCGATCAGGCCACCTCCCAGGTGATCCTCAACAGCATGGTCGAGATCGGCCTTCCGGAATTGGTGGGACGGCATCACGCCTTCATCAATCTCACCCGCAACTTTCTGCTCAATCCCGAGTTGTTGCCCCCGCCGGACGGGCGCATGGTGCTGGAAGTACTGGAGGACATCGACGTGGACGCGGCCGTGGTGGATGCCGTCGCCGATCTGTCGCGGCGCGGCTACCTACTGGCACTGGACGACTTCGAGTATCGCCCCGAGTTGGCGCCCCTGGTCGCCCAGGCCGATTTCATCAAGCTCGACCTGCTGAACCTCACCGAAGACCGATTGCAACAGCAGTTGACCGCCCTGTCGGGATTCACGGGCCGTCTGGTGGCGGAGAAGATCGAGGAGCGGGAGCAGTTCGAGCGCTGTCGGGAACTGGGCTTCGACTACTTCCAGGGCTACTTCCTGTCGCGCCCTAGCAACGTCAAGGGCAAGCGCCTGCCGGCCAATCGCCTCGCCACCATGGGACTGCTCGCCAAGCTGCAGAATCCGGACGCCGGCGTGGCCGAGCTGGAGGCGGTGATCTCCCGCGACATTACCCTCAGCTACAAGCTGCTGCGCTACATCAACTCCGCAGTATTCTTCGGGCGCCGGGACATCGCCTCTATACGCCACGCAATCGTCTATCTCGGACGCAATGCCATCCGCAGCTGGGCGACGCTGATCGCGCTCGCCGGTGTGGACGACAAGCCCGACGCGCTGGTGATCACCGCGCTCATGAGGGCGCGCATGTGCGATCGGCTGGCCGCCGCCACCGGCATGGCAGACACCGACGCCGCGTTCACCGTGGGGCTGTTTTCGGCCCTGGACGCCCTCATGGACGCGCCACTGGAGGAGTTGGTCCGTGCCCTGCCACTGTCCCCGGAGGTTTGCGACGGCCTTCTGGAGCGCAGCGGCGCCCTGGGAGAGCTGCTGACCGTGGCGCTGGACTACGAGCGCGGTGATTGGGAGCGGCTCACCGGCTACGTTCTCTCCCCGGGCGAGCTCACCGACATCTACGTCGGCGCGACCCAGTGGGCCGAGCAGACGCTGCAGACCCTCGGTTGACCTGCCAATAAGCGCCGATTGAACAACCTGCTGAGAAGGCGTCGCACGTCACCGCGGATTGGGGGGCGGGAGTCGTCATCTCACCTCGCGGTCAGCGACGCGTCAGCAGCAGGCTGCCGCTGCCGTGCACCCAGGCGTGCCACCCCGGCGCCAGATAGGTGCTCGCGATCCGCTCAAGGATCAGCGCGGGCCCCAGCATTCGCGTGCCCGGCACGAGCGCCTCGCGCCGAAACACTGCGGCCGGACTCTCGCAACCGTACACCACGGCCCGTTCGGTAATCGGCGAACCACCACCGGCGACTGCCGATGCGAGCGGCGGGTGCTGCACTGTCCCCCGTACTCCCAGGCGCAGGTTCACCAGCTCCACAGGCTCGTCCAACCGGTGACCGAAGCGCTGTTCATGCGCCCCATGAAAGGCCGCCGCCGCGGCGTCGGCGCATTCCCACGGCAGGGTCAACGTATAGGACTGCCCCCGGTAGCGAAGATCCGCTCCGCGGCTGATGGTCAGGGCGTCATCGGGCACCCCTTCGGCCGCCAACGCTTCGCGTCCAACCGCTTCCAGATCGGCGAAGGCAACAGCGACGGCCGCTTCGTCCACCTCCGTCAGCAGGCCCTTGAAGGTGCGTGAGAGTTCCCGCCCCGGCGGCGACACCAGCATTCCCAGGGCCGAGAGCACCCCGCCATGCACCGGCACCAGCGCCTGGTCCATACCCAGCGCCTCGGCCAGGGCGCAGACGTGCAGGCCGCCGGCGCCGCCGAAAGACACCAGGGTGAAATCCCGCGGGTCGATGCCCCGCTGGACGGAGATCACCCGCAAGGCCTGGGCCATGTGCTCATCGGCCAGACGCACGATGCCGGCGGCGGCGGCGTGCAGGCTGACCCTCAGGGCCTCGGCGACCCGCTGCACCGCCGCCCGCGCAGCGGCCGCGTCCAACGGCATGGTGCCGCCGAGAAACGCCTCCGGAACCAGGCGCCCGAGCACCAGGTTGGCGTCGGTCACCGTCGCCTGGTGCCCGCCGCGCCCGTAGCAGGCCGGTCCGGGGTCCGCGCCCGCCGAGCGCGGCCCCACCTGAAGCAGCCCGCCCGCGTCGACGCTGGCGAGCGAGCCGCCGCCGGCGCCGATGGTGTGCATGTCCACCATAGGGACGGCCACGGGATAGCCGCCGATGCGTCCCTCGCTGGTGAGAGCGATGGTGCCGTCGATGAGTGCCACGTCGGTTGAGGTCCCGCCCATGTCGAAGGTCAGCAGTCGCCGGCATCCGGCCGCCTCGCCCACGAACCGGGCCCCGCGCAGGCCCCCGGCCGGCCCCGACAGCAGCAGCCGCACTGCGTGCCGCACGGCCTGTGCGGCGTCCATGGCGTCGCCGGAGCTCTGCAGCACCGCCACCGGGGCCGGTGCCAGCGCCGCTTCCAGGCGCTCCAGGTAACCGGCTACCCGCGGACCGATCCAGGCGTTGAGCCAGGTGGCCACGCCGCGCTCGTACTCACGCTCTTCGGGAAGCACCTCGGAGGATCGGCACACGAACACGCCCCGTGGGACGATGGCCTCGATAGCGCGCTCGAAGCGCTCGTCCAGGAAGGAGAACAGCAGGTTGATCGCTACGGCTCGCGGCGCCAGGCGCTTCAAGGCCAGGCGCAGGTCCGCCAGGTCGGCCTCGGTCAGGGGCTCCACCACGACGCCGTCCGCGCCGAGTCGCCCGCCGGTCTGCAGGCACAATTCCGGCGGCACCGGCGGTTCGCGCAGCGGCGGCTGCAGGTCGTAGAGCTCCGCCCGGGCCTGGCGACCGATGGTCAGCAGATCAGCGAAACCGCGGTTGGTGATCAGGGCGGTGCGCACCCCGCGGCCTTCCAGCACGGCATTCGTGGCGACCGTCGATCCATGCACCACCCGCAGCCCCACAGTGTCCACCCCCAGCTCCCGCAATCCCTGCAGGATGGCCACCTCGGGCGCCGCGGGGGTGGACAGTACCTTGTGGACGCGCAGGCATTCGCCCTCCACGAGGACGAAATCCGTGAACGTGCCGCCGGTGTCAATGCCGACCAGCATGGCCCTGTCCGCCTCGCGCGCGACGTGATCGCCTCGGCGGGGATCTCATCGTATGGTTGATCGCCCCGCTTCCGCTGTAGTACTAATCGTCGGCGCCGACAACATGGACAGCGCCACCACCGTGCACCCATCCGTCGGCGATATTCTAGCGACATTCACCTGTTGACCGGGGTCCATGATCCTGACCTGCGCATCCGTGTAATGACCGTCCCCGCGCTCGATGCACAAGGGCTCGGCTATCGGTATGCCAATGGCCGCGGCGTCGAGCATCTGCACCTGCAGCTCGCCCGCGGCGACATCCTCGGTCTGCTGGGACTCAACGGCGCCGGCAAATCCACCGCCCTGCGCCTGCTGGCGGGAACCCTGCGCCCGGCGACCGGACGCGTCGTCATCGACGGGGTATCGGCAACCGAGCACCCTCTGCAGGCGCGGCGCAGGATGGGCTTTCTGCCCGAGCGCCCACCCCTGTATCGGGAGCTGACGGTGGAGGAGCACCTGGCCCTGGCGGGTCGACTCCAGGGACTCGCGGGGGCGCGGCTGCGCACGGCCGCGGCCGCCGTGCTCGAGCGCTGCGGCCTGGGCGAATGCCGCCGGCGCCTGGTGGGCGCCCTCTCCCAGGGCTACCGCCAACGCCTGGGCATCGCCCAGACCCTGATCCATCGCCCGGCGCTGCTGCTCCTGGACGAACCGACGGTGGGCCTGGATCCCGCTCAGATCCATTCGCTGCGGGCGCTGGTACGCGACCTCGGCGGCGAGTGCGCTGTGGTGCTCTCCAGCCATATCCTGCCGGAGGTGGCGGCGGTCTGCACCCGGGTGGCGCTGCTGCACCATGGCCGCCTGGTGCACCAGCAAGCCCTCGGCGGCCCCGCCGCCGACGTGGTGCTGCGGATCCGCCTGCAGCAGCCGCCGGCCGCCGCCGAGCTGGCCGCGGTTCCCGGGGTCGAGACCGTGGAGCCGATGGATTCCGGCCAGTACCTGGTCACGGTGCGCGCCGCCACCGTCATCGAAGCCCTGGTCCAGCGGGCCGCCTCCCAGGGGTGGGGCCTTCGGGAGCTGGCCCCTCGGGCCGACGCCCTGGAGGAGGTGTTCCTGCGCCTGACCCGGGGCGATGTCCAGGAGCCCGCCGCCTGATGGGCGCCCTGGCGCTCAAGGAGCTGCGCAGCCTGCTGCTGACCCCGTTGGGTTGGACGGTGCTGAGCGCCGTCACCCTGGTCCAGGGCGTGATTTTGTTGCGCCTGGCGCAGCACTACCAGGCGCACCCGGTGGTGGACGGGCCCCAGGCGGGCGTCACCTACAACGTCATCGCCCTGTATTTCGGGGCCGCCACCTACGTCGCCATGCTCGCGGTGCCGCTGCTGACCATGGGACAGTTCGCGGGCGAGCGCCAGCGGGGCACCTGGCCGCTGCTGGCAGCGGCGCCGCTGGGTGCGGCGCGCCTGGTGGCAGGCAAGTTCGTCGGCATGGCGCTGTTCCTCACTGTGCTTCTGTCCGTCCTGACAGTGCTGCCCTTGAGCCTCGCCGGCGCCACCCACCTGGATGGCGGCATGCTGCTGGCCGCCTGGCTGGGCGCCCTGCTCACGCTGCTCACCTACGCCGCCATCGGCCTGTACGCGTCCGCGCTGAGCCCCACCCCGGCCCTGGCCGCCGTGGGCACCATGCTCGCGCTGCTGCTGTTCTGGCTCCTGGAGATGCTCGCTACCACCGGCGTGGAACCCCTCGACCAGGCGCTTGCCGGGCTGTCGCTGTTCGGTCACCTGGAGCCGCTGCTGCGGGGACAGGTCGAGACCGCGGACCTGGCCTTCTTCGTCGTGGTCACCGGCGCCGCACTGATGTTGGCGGCGCTGCGGGTAGCCCGCTTGCGGGAGTTGGAGTAGCCGATGGCGCGCATTCCCGCGGGTCCGTGGGCGCGCCGGGGCGCCGCCGTGCTCGTACTGCTCGGCGCAGCGGCGCTGCTGTGGCTCGCAGAACGGCATTCCCACAGCTGGGACTGGACCGCCGCCGGGCGCCACACCCTGAGCGAATCCAGCCGCACCTTGCTGGCGAGCATGCCGGGGGCGGTACGCATCGAGGCCTTCGTTGCCCCTGACCCCGACCTGCGCCGCGCCGTGGTCGCATCGGTGGCGCGGTTTCAGCGCCACAAGCCCGACCTGGAGCTGGAGCTAGTGGACCCACGGGCCGAACCCGATCGGGCGCACCGTATGGATATCGCGCCGGGCGGCGAGCTGGTACTGCACTATCGCGGACGCCAAGCCAGGGTGCAGGTTGTGGACGAGGCCCGATTGACCTCGGCGCTCCTGTCCCTGGTCGACGGCTCCCGTCCCTGGGTGGTGTTCACCGAGGGGCGCGGCGAGCGCAGCCCGTTCGGAGAGGCCAATCACGACCTGGGCCGTTTCGCCGCGGCCCTGGGGGACCGGGGCATGCGGGTGCAGGCCCTTGACCCCGACAAGACGGCCGCCGTGCCGGACAACACGGCCGTGCTGGTACTCGGGTCCCCGCAGCGCCCGTTCACGCCGAACGGCGAGGCAGCCATTGCCCGGTATCTCGAACAGGGTGGTCGGGTCCTGTGGCTCCAGGACCCGGCCGAGGAGCCCCGGCACGAGTTCCTTGCCCGGGAGCTGGGCGTGCAGTGGCTTCCGGGGGTGGTGCTGAGCGCCCGCAACCGCCAGCTGGGTATCGACAACCCCGCCTTCGTGGTCTCCGCCACGGACCCCGACGCCCCCGTGACCGGCTCGGAACGGCGGGTGCTGCTTCCGGTGGCGAGCGCCCTGGAGGCCGGCTCCTCCGACTGGGAACTCCACCCGCTGCTCACCACGGACCGCAACAGCTGGAACGAAACCGGGCTCGCCAGCGGTGTCGAGGCGCGCTTCGGCGACAGCGACGGCGAGCGCCGCGGGCCGCTGACCCTCGGCGTGAGTCTGCAGCGCGAGGACGGCCCGGCTCGCGCCGTGGTGATCGGCGATGGCGACTTCCTCGCCAATGCCTACCTGGACAACGCCGCCAACCGGGACTTCGGCACGGCCGTGATTCACTGGCTTGCCGGGCAGGACCTGCTCGCCGGTATCGCCCGCCCACAGCCGCGGGACCTGGTCCTGAACCTGGACGACGCCGACCTCGCCCTGCTTGGCTGGGGGTTCCCGTTCGTCATGCCCGCCGGGCTCTGGCTCCTTGGATACACGCTGCGCCGGCGCCGCCGGCGCCGATGATGAGGCGGGCGCCCGCGCGGAGAGTACAATGGGCGGGTGCCTGAACTCCCCGAAGTCGAAACCACCCGCCGCGGCATCGCCCCCCATGTGCAGGGCCGCAGGGTGCGCGCGGTGCACGTGCGCCAGGGGCAGCTGCGCTGGCCGGTGCCGGACGCCCTCGCCAGGGACCTGCCCGGCCAGAGCATCGAGTCGGTGGCGCGGCGGGCCAAATACCTGCTGCTGACGACGCTCCGGGGAACCGTGATCATCCATCTGGGCATGTCCGGGAGCCTGCGAATCGTCCCGGCCGACGCGCCCCCTGGGCCCCACGATCACCTGGACATCGTGTTCGATGACGGCCGCGCCCTGCGCCTGCGGGATCCACGCCGCTTCGGCGCCGTGCTCTGGACCCGGGATGCGCCCGCCGCCCACCCGCGCTTGTCGGCGCTCGGCCCCGAACCCCTGGACCACCACGCGTTCACCGGCGCCTATCTGCATGGGCGCGCCCGCGGCCGCCGCCAATCGGTGAAATCCTTCCTGATGGACGCGCGCACCGTGGTGGGGGTCGGCAACATCTACGCCAACGAGGCCCTGTTCGCCGCAGGCATCCGGCCCACCACGCCGGCGGGACGCATTTCGCTGGCACGCTATGGCCGCCTGACGGCGGCCGTGCGCCAAGTGCTGCGCGAGGCCATTGCCGCCGGCGGCACCACCTTGCGGGATTTCGTCGCCAGCGACGGGCAGCCCGGCTACTTTCGCCAACGCCTGCAGGTCTACGACCGGGCCGGCGAGCCCTGCCTGACCTGCGGGACGGTCCTGCGCTCGGCGCGCATCGGCCAGCGCTCGAGCTTTTTCTGCGCCCGCTGCCAGCGCTGAGTCGGCAGCCGACCCGGTTCCTCCGTTTCGCACTATTCCCGATCCAATTCATGGGGTTATCCCTGGCGCATCCAGGGTGCGCGTAGTATCATCGGCGTTCGGTTTTTGGCCACACGGGGCATTCGTCAATGGCGGGGATGGAGAGCGAGAGCGGCACCGGCTGCTCGGCCAAGGCGCCCTACGCGCTGCAGGTGCTGGGCGACAGCATGGAGCCGGAGTTCCGCGACGGCGCGGTCATCATCGTCGACCCGAACCTACCGGCCTTCCATGGCGCCTATATCGTGTGCGACCACAATGGCGAAACCACCTTGCGCCGCTACGTGGAGCGGGAGGGACGGCGATTTCTGGTGGCCGTGAACGAAGGCTACGCCGATGAGGAGCTGAACGAATCGTTCAGTCTGCGGGGGGTGGTGACACAGCAGGCGCGCAACCGCCGCAACGGCCTCAAGCGCGCCAAGCACTACTTCGACCCGGACACCGGCCGCCCGACCGTCTGACCGGCCGCGCTAGGGGCGCTGCGCGCGCACCGGAACATCCCCGGGCACCTCCCAGGGCCGCACCTCGGCGGCACCCACGCCGCGAGGATCGCTGGCGGCGCGCAGGGCACCGCCATATTCCCAGGTCACCGCCTGCATGTTGCCCCAGGGGCGTTCCTGTTCCTGAAGGGTGTGGCCCATGAGTTCCAGGGAGGCGCGGCCGTCAGCGTCCACCGCCTCGGGCTCCAGTTCCACCACGTCCGGTAGATACTGATGATGGAACCGCGGGGCGCGCACCAGCGCGTCCGCGTCGCGCCCATCGGCGTACTCCAGGATTCCCAGCAGCACCATGCTGATGATGCGGCTCCCTCCCGGGGTGCCGAGGATGGCCACTCCGCGTTCGCTCTCTACGAAGGTCGGCGTCATGCTCGACAGGGGGCGTTTGCCCGGGGCGACCGCGTTGACCTCGTTGCCCACCAGACCGTAGACGTTCGGCACCCCGGGCTTGGCGGCGAAGTCGTCCATTTCGTCGTTGACCAGAACGCCGGTGCCCGGCACCACGAACCCGGCGCCAAAGGGATAATTGATGCTCAGGGTTGCGGCCACCCGGTTGCCCTCGCCGTCGAGAATGGAGAAATGGGTGGTGTGATTGCCGGCCGGCGGCGCCCCACTGACAGGCGCCAGGAGCGTACTGGGGGTGGCCTCGTCGGGGTGAATGCCGGCACGCAGGCCGGCGGCGTACTCGGGGCTGGCGAGTCGCCCCAAGGGCATGGAGACGAAGTCCGGATCACCCAGGTACTCGGCCCGATCGCGATAGGCCCGGCGCATGGCCTCGACGATGAAATGCACGCGACGGGGCGGTTCGAGGGCATCCAGGTCGTAGCCCGAGAGGATGTTGAGGATCTCCACCAGCAACACCCCGCCCGAGGATGGCGGCGCGGCGCTGGTGACGGTCATACCGCCGAACACCGCTCGCACCGGCTCGCGCTCCACCACCCGATAGCGCTGCAGATCTTCCAAAGACCAGATGCCGCCCGCGGCGCGCATCCCATCGACCAGCCGGCGCGCCACCGGTCCGGCATAGAACCCGGCGCGCCCGCTGCGCGCCAAGTGCTCGAGGGTGTCCGCCAAGTCCGGCTGGCGGATGCGGTGGCCTATCGTGGGGACGGTACCGTCGTCCAGGAACACCGCGGCGGCCTCGGGCGAGCGCAGCAGCACCTCGCGCCGGAATCCGGCCATCCGCCGGTAGTGATCGTCCACGGCGAACCCCTCCCGGGCGGCGCGGATCGCCGGCGCCAGGGAGTGGCTCAGGGGCAGGCGACCATAGCGCTCGGCGATGTACACCAGGGCTGCCGGCTCGCCGGGAATGCCCGCCGCCAAGGGCCCGTCCACCGACCGCCCGGGAATCACTTCGCCGGATGCGTCCAGATACATGTCGCGATGGGCCGCCAGAGGTGCGCGCTCGCGCCCGTCGACCATAACCTGATGCCCATCCTCGGCCCGGTGCAGCAGCCAGAAGCCGCCGCCGCCCAGGCCGGAGCTGTAGGGCTCCACCACCGCCAGCGTGGCGCTCACCGCCACAGCGGCGTCGAAGGCGTTGCCACCGGCGGCGAGGATCTCATGACCGGCGGCGGTCGCGACGGGGTGCGCGCTCGCCACGGCGGCTCCCGGCGGCTGGGGGGCCGCCCAGCCACCAGGAGACAGCAACGCCATCGCGACCAGCGTCAGCGCGCATTGCCTCTGTCGCCACAGGTTGGGAGCCATGCCATCGCCCTCGTCGCCGCCATCAGGCCGGCAAGTATGGCATGGACCCAGCCGGCGGTCCGCGGGTGGCGGCGCGTCGAGGCGGCCGGGCAACCAACCTAACGTGGCAACAGATGGGTGCGATACGCGGAGTGGCCATGCGGCCGGCGGGCACCTGCCGACCTCACATTGCCGGCTGGGGAAAGGTGCCTTCGTGGAGGAACACCTCCCGCGGGAACCCGTGGGCACCCCCCTCGACGCTCAGGAACGCCACGTGGTCGGCCCGGGTCTCGCAGAGCCACGACTGTTGGAAGGTCGGAGCGGGCTCGGCCAGTGCGGCGGGCGTGAAGAGGCCGATTCCGACGCCGCCGCTAGGGTCACGGGCGGACCGGTATTCAAACGCCTCGATCCGCCCCTCGCGCATGGCTTGGCCCAGGCGCTGACTGGCAGCGTAGCTGGCGGGGTGACTGATGTCGCTGGTGTACCGGGCGAAGGGCGGCGCCTGGAGGCGCACACCGCGGGACGTGGAAAAGGCGGCGCCGAACGCGGTGTGCTCGCTGGTGATCGCCCCCGCCGGCGGCGGCTGCTCCATACCCGCCCAGAACACCAGCCGGTAGTAGGCCACCTCCGCCAGGGTCGTGCCGATCGCTGCGCTGCCGTAGAGCAGGCTCGGCTCGTGGCGAGTGCCGAACCGGGAGCCATGGCGCAGCGGCGGATAGCGGAAGGGCGTTGCGAGGAGATAGTGCAGGTGCTCGGATGCCGCCAGCAGCCGCGGCTTGGAAGCCTCGATCAGCTCCTCGAGCTGGGCCTGCTCGGCCAGGTCGTCGACGATGCGGTTGGTCGCGATGCGCTCCTGACTCTCTACCATGCGGACCAGCGCACCGCCCAGGGGGGCCGGCGCGATGCGCCCCGCACAGGCGGCCCAGATGTCGAGCATCAGCCCTTGCCGCGCATGGCGTCGAGATACTCGACCACCTGCACGAGCCCGATCACGGTCCCGATCAGTACGGCAGGCCGCT
>Ga0209347_1002024_pt1 | contig 28699 bp, 24 predicted proteins | sample AutmiccommuBRH23_FD_187382 | JGI IMG/M metagenome (GOLD analysis project Ga0209347, IMG submission 187382) | Deep subsurface microbial communities from Mt. Terri, Switzerland - Autotrophic microbial communities BRH/23 (SPAdes) (version 2) | ecosystem: Environmental > Aquatic > Deep subsurface >...
TCTGCACCGCCTCCTTGCTCGCCGACTGGATCTCCTCGATCTGCGAGCGGATCTCCTCGGTCGCCCGCGCCGTCTGGCTCGCCAGGCTCTTCACCTCCGAGGCCACCACCGCGAAGCCCTTGCCGGCATCGCCCGCACGGGCGGCTTCGATGGTTGCGTTCAGCGCCAGCAGGTTGGTCTGCTCGGCGATGTCCTGGATCAGCGTGATGACGTCGCCGATCTGCTGGGCGGTGGCCGCCAGCGCCTGCACCCGGCTGTCGCCGCGCTCGGCCTCCTCGCTGGCCTGCCGCGACATCCGCGCCGCCCGCGTCATCTGCTCGCCGATCTCCGCCACCGTCGCCGCCAGTTCCTCCGCCGCCGCCGACACCGCCTGCACATTGGCGCTCGATTGCTCCGAAGACCCCGCCACCACCGTCGCCTGATTGCGCGCTTCGTCGGTCGCCTGGCTCATCGCCTCGGCGCGGGTTCGGACGTCCGTCACATAGCCGGCGAGGCTCTGGACGATGGCACCGACGGTCGATTCGAAGCTGCTGGCGAGCGCGTCCATGGCCTGCCGCTTCTCGGCCTCGGCGCGCTTGCCGGTCTCGATCTGCTCGGCCTCCAGGGCGCGCATCCGCTGGGCGTTCTCCTTGAACACCTGCACCGCCTCGGCGATGTCGGCGATCTCGTCCTTGCGCGCCCGGCCCGGCACCTCGACCGCGAGGTCGCCGTCGGCCAGCCGTCGCATCGAAGCCGCCATCTCGCGGATCGGCCGGGTCAGTCCGCGCCCAAGCACGACGGCGATCAGCAGTGCCAGCACCACGGCGCCGCCGGTGGCGCCGAGAATGACGATCCGCGCCAGGTCGCCCTCGGCGGCACGCGCCGAGGAGACCGTCTCGACGGCTGCATGAACGGCGTTCAGGACTTGCCCGGTCGAGGACCTGATGGTCCTCGCCGCACTCGCGCCTTCGGCGAGCGTGTCCAGCGTGGTGTCCAGGCCGGTCTGGAAGCCGTCGAGCTTGCCGTCGAGGCGTTTGAGGGACTCATGCGTGGACGGCTCGGTCGCGGCCGCTGCGAGCCGGCCGAGCGTCGCCCGGAGCGCTTCGATGCCGGCACGGGTGGTGGCGACGCTCGCCTCCGCGCCGCCGGATTCGAACACCGCGCCGGCCGCCTGGCGCAGTTGCCGGATTTCCGCCACCGCCTCGATGGCCGCCGTGCTCGATGCGACCGATCCGGCCAGGGCGGACGATGCGGCGGTGATCGCCGCCTGGGTGGTGCGGCGGTGGTCGTGCTGCGCCCTCGTGGTGATCGTGGCGTTCTGGCTGATGCGCCGCGACACCCGGTCGAGCGCCTTCGATGCCTCCTCATCGGTACGGCCGGATGCCAGCCAGGTGTCGAGTGCCTTGACGTACTCCGCGACGATCGCCGACAGGGAGACGAGGATCGGGGCCTCGGGACCGGTGCTGATCAATTCGCGCAGGCCATCGGAGGCCTTCGTCATGCTCGCGGCGGCCTTCCGCACCATCGCTTCGGCACCGTCGTCCCCGGTGCGCAGGCGCAGGGTGGCGTACTGCGCCTCGATGGTCGCGCGGCCGAGTTCGTCGGCGAGTCCGACGGCGGCGATCCGGCGCAGTTGCTCTGCGGCTGCCTCGTCGCGCTTGCGGGTCGCGGTCGCGTAATGCGCCTGTTCATGGGCCTTTACCGCGACGGCCAGGGTCTCGATCTCGTCGATGCCGGCGAGCAGCGCGCTCCTGGTCGCGTCGACGCCCTCGGTGAGCCCGACCAGGACGTCGAAGGAACCCTCCATCCGGGCGATGCTGCCGCCCACCCGGTCGAGGCCCTCGGCCACTGCAGTCTCGCGCGCCGCCGCGAGCTTCCGGCGCGCCTCGTCGATGCGGGCGGGATCGTGACGGGCCAGGTAGGCGTCGATGTCGCCGCCGGCGGCGCGTGCGAGGTCGGCGATCGCCGCCATCCGGTCGGCATCGTGGACCGACTCCGCGTAGCGTTCCAGACCCAGCCAGCCCGCGGCGCCCAACACGCCGGTCACCAGCACGACCGCGCCGAAACCGACACCGATCCTGCTCCCGATCCGCATCTCTCGATCCCCCGTCACCCCAAGACCACCACTCCGGGAATTGGGTGCCAGCGGCGGTTAAGTTTCAATTAATTTGTGCCGCAGAGGGCAATAATGTTCTGTTTCGTTTGTGATTTATTTGAATTTTAGAGTAATTGTTTTCGGAAATCCGCCTCGTGTCAGGACGCCCGGATACGCGCGAGGAAGTCGTGCACCTCGCGGTCGAGGGTCTGCGCGGCGCTCGCCAGCTCGCCACACATCGACAGCACGGCGGCGGCGCTTTCGCCGGTGCGCTCCGACGCATCCGAGACCTCCAGGATGGCGCCGGAAACCTGCGAACTGCCGGCCGCCGCTTCCTGGGTGTTGCGGGCGATCTCGTTGGTGGTGGCGCTCTGCTCCTCGACCGCCGCCGCTACCGCGCCGTTCATGGCATCGAGCTCGCCGACGGCCTCGCCGATCGCCTGGATCGCCGACACCGCGTCGCGGCTGCTCTCCTGGATCTCGGCGATCTGGACGCGGATCTCCTCCGTCGCCTTGGCGGTCTGGCTGGCCAGGCTCTTGACCTCGGAGGCGACGACCGCGAAGCCTTTGCCGGCCTCGCCCGCCCGTGCCGCCTCGATGGTCGCATTCAGGGCCAGCAGGTTGGTCTGCTCGGCGATCGCCTGGATCAGGGTCAGGACGTCGCCGATCCGCTGTGCCGTCGCGGCAAGCGCCTGCACCCGGGTGTCGCCGCGCCGTGCCTCCTCGCTGGCCCGTCCGGCCATCTCGGCGGCCCGCGCGACCTGGCCGCCGATCTCGTTCACCGAGGCCGCCAGCTCCTCGGCCGCCGCCGACACCGCCTGAACGTTGGCGCTCGCCTCCTCGGACGAGGTGGCGACGCTGGTGGCCTGCTGGCGCGCGTGCTCCGATGCCTGCGACATGCTCTCGGCGCGGCCGCGGACATCGCTGACGAACCCGGCCAGCCCCTGCACCACCGAGCCGACCGAGCGCTCGAAGCTGGATGCCAGCTCGTCCATCATCCGGCGCTTGTCCTCCTCCGTGCGCCGGTCGGTCTCCTTCTGCTCGGCCTCGAGTCGTCGCATGCGCTCGGCGTTCTCCTTGAACACCTGCACCGCCTTGGCCATGTCGGCGATCTCGTCGGAACGCTCCCGGCCCGGCACCTCGACGTCGAGGTCGTCGGCGGCGAGGCGGTCCATCGCCAACGTCATCGAGCGGATCGGCCGGGTGATGCTGCGGCCGAGCGCGAACGCCACGACGATCGCCAGCACCGCGGCACCGGCGGAGCCGCCGGCCAGCACGGTGCGGGCGAGCTGGCCGTCGGTGTCCCGGGCTTCCGAGAACCGGCTGACCGAGTGCCCGACCGTGGTGCTGACGTCGTCGGCGGCACGCGCCATCGCGCCGGCTGCCTCACCCGCCTTGGCGAAGGCGTCGATCATGCCGTCGAATGCGGTGCGGTAGCCGGCGGTCTCCTGCCCGGCGGCACCCAGGGCTTCCCGGGTCGACGGCTCCGACGCGGCGGTGGCGAGACGGGTGACGCCGGCCTCCAGCCCGGCCAGGGCCGCGACCACCATCTCCCGCGCCTCGATCCCGCCGCGGGTGCGGTCGAATTCGACCTGGGCGAGTGACAGAGACCGGACGTCGGCCACCATCCGAAGGGCGTCCGTCATGGTGGCGACGGCATGCTGGAGCGCGACGGTGGCCGCCTCGGCCTGCTCGCGGGCGTTGTTGTAGCTGGCGATCTGCAGGCCTGCGACCTCCGACGCGAGCCGGCCGATCTGGCTCGACACGCTCTCCAGAGCGGCGGCGGCCTGCTCGGAGGCAGCGGTGTAGGGGGCGGCCTCGGTGAGTGCGTCGAACGCCTGCCGATAATCGTTGACGGCTGATGCGAGCTCGCCGGCGAGCGCCCCTTCCGGTCCGTCGCCGGCCGCCCGCTTCAGGTTCAGCGCCGCCAGGAACATGCCCTTGATGGCCTCACGGGTGTGGTCGGCCTGCTGCTGCTCGTTGGTCAGCCGGTAGAGCGCTTCCTGGTGGCGGGCCGCCAGGGTGGCGCGCTGCAGCGCCTCGGCCTGCTGTGCCCCCTTCAGCTTGGCGGCCTGCAGGGTGAGTGCCTCCAGCCGGGTTTGGGCGACGGCGTCGTAGCGCGCACTCTCGGTCTGGCGGATCCGCTCGGCCAGCTGCTCCAGGCTCTGGGTGCCGAACTGCATTTCCGAGGACAGGCCCTCGACCTCCTGGGCCAGCCGGACCAATTCCGCGAAGGCGCCTTCGAACCGGCGGATGGCGTCCGACAGCGCGACGACGCCGATCGCGTCGGCACCCTCGCGTGCCTCGTGCAGGCTGGACCTGGCGCGGACGACCGCGGTCTCGTCGTTGGTGACCCGGAAGGTGATGGCATCGCTGTTCGCCGATCCGACGCGGTCGGCGATCGCCGCCATCCGCACCGCGCCGTCGACGGATCCGGCGTAGCGGTCGAGCCCGAGCCAGCCGGCGAGGCCAAGCATGCCGGTGAGGGCGACCATCGCCGCGAATCCGGTGCTGATCTTGGTTCCGATCCGCATCTTCGCCTTCTCCCGTCCAGAAAAATCCTATCCGTTCCTCTGAATAAACCCCCGCAATCAGTTAAAAAAAGCCTTACGCAACCGGTGCTTGCATTCTGCTGATAAAATTAAACATAAAATCGACAACTATTTCTTAAGTAATTCCAGAAAATCCTAGCATTGCGCAACTCGGCCGGTGACACAAGTCCGGTTGCCACGAACAATATGAAAGGAGGAGGAAATGGTCGGACGTTTCGTCGCCGCGGCGATTGCAGGGACATTGCTTTTGGGCACTATCGGTGCGCAGGCCAACGACTTCGCGCCGCAGATCACCAAGGAGCTGAACGCGAAGATCAAGCCATGGCTCGGCGATCCAACCTTGATCGACGCGGTCAAGGCGCAGAATTCCAGGACCGCAGGGCTGACGGCCGGCGACATCGACAGGCTCGACAAGCAATGGCGGGCCGAGGCGAAGAGCGGGACTGGGCCGTTGATCGACGAGGTGCGCGCGACCCCGCTCTCCGCCTTCCTGAAGGCCAGGAAGGAAGCGTCGGGCGGGCTGTACTCGGAGATCTTCGTCATGGACGCCAAGGGCCTCAACGTCGGCATGAGCGACTCGACGTCCGACTATATGCAGGGCGACGAGGCCAAGTGGCAGAAGACCTATCCGGTCGCGCCGGATGCGGTGTTCATCGACGACGTCGAGTTCGACGACTCCAGCAAAGCCTTCCAGTCGCAGGTCAGCACGACCATCGTCGACCCGGCGTCGGGCAAGGCGATCGGCGCGATCACAATCGGCATCAACGTCGAGAAGCTCTGACCAACGGCCCCGGCGGACCGGCCTGCGCGGCGCGGAAATCCGCGCCGCGCAGTCTTGCACGTGCAAGGGGCCGGGCGTAGTTTGCACGCCGTCGCCAATCCGCCAGCTCAAAGGAAAAGTCATGGGCATTCTCGCCGAACGGCTCAGCCGCGTGAAGCCGTCGCCCACCATCGCCGTGACCAACAAGGCCCGCGAGCTCAAGGCCGCCGGCCACGACGTCATCGGCCTCGGCGCCGGCGAGCCCGACTTCGACACCCCGCAGCACATCCGCGAGGCGGGCAAGGCGGCCATCGATCGCGGCGACACCAAGTACACGGCGGTCGGCGGCACGCCGGAACTGAAGGACGCGATCTGCGCCAAATTCAAGCGCGACAACAACCTCGTCTACAAGCCGAACCAGATCATCGTCGGCACCGGCGGCAAGCAGGTGCTGTACAACGCCTTCATGGCGTCGCTGAACCCGGGCGACGAGGTGATCATTCCCGCACCCTACTGGGTCAGCTACCCGGACATGGCGATCCTGGCCGAGGGCACGCCGGTGTTCGTCGACTGCCCGCAGGAGACTGGCTTCAAGTTGCAGCCCGCCGATCTGGAGCGGGCGATCACGCCGAAGACCAAGTGGCTGGTGATGAACTCGCCGTCGAACCCGACGGGTGCCGGCTACACCCGCGAGGACATGAAGAAGATCACCGACGTGCTGATGCGACATCCGCATGTCTGGGTGCTGACCGACGACATGTACGAGCACCTCGTCTATGACGACTTCAAGTTCTGCACCCCGGCCGAGGTCGAGCCGGGCCTGTACGACCGCACGCTGACGGTCAACGGTGTCTCCAAGGCCTACTGCATGACCGGCTGGCGGATCGGCTATGCCGGTGGCCCGGCGGACCTGATCAAGGCGATGACCGACATCCAGTCGCAGTCGACCTCGAACCCGTCGTCGATCAGCCAGGCCGCCTCGGTGGCGGCGTTGAACGGCCCGCACGACTTCATCGCCGCCCATAACGAGGTGTTCAAGCAGCGCCGCGACCTGGTGGTGTCGATGCTGAACCAGGCCAATGGCCTCAACTGTCCGACCCCGGAGGGTGCCTTCTACGTCTATCCGTCCTGCAAGGGCGTGATCGGCAAGAAGACCCCGGCCGGCAAGGTGATCGCCAGCGACAGCGACTTCGTGTCGGCGCTGCTGGAGGCCGAGGGCGTCGCGGCGGTGCAGGGCGAGGCATTTGGCCTGTCGCCGCACTTCCGGATCTCCTATGCCACGGCGACCGAACTGCTGGAGGAGGCCTGCCTGCGCATCCAGCGGTTCTGCGGCTCGCTGCGCTGAGGGAAGGCGTGCGCCGGCAACCGTCGCTCGGTGGGTCCCGGGTCGGGCTGCGCCCGCCCGGGATGACGACATGAGAGAAACGGCCCCCCTTTTCTGCCGTCATCCCGGACGCGCACCGCGCGATCCGGGACCCACCCGACGCGTTGCCGGACCCTCCCTGTAACCGAATCGTCTTGCACCCTTCCTCCCGCCGGGCCGAAGATGCATGCACCGACGCCGGTCGTCCCGGCGTTCCGACGAATTGGCCCTCGGACCAGGGGCGACCACGGGTCACACGACCCGGGACGCCCCCGCTTAAACCTCGACGCGGGTGGCGTACCCGGGCGAACCGAGGGAGAAGCACATGGCAGGAGGACCGAACGGCGCCACACGCTGCGCCGTGATCGTTGGACCGTACCAGTCCGGAAAGACCAGCCTGTTCGAGGCGCTGCTCGCCGCCTGCGGGGCGATCCCGCGCAAGGGCTCGGTCAAGGACGGCACGACGGTCGGCGACACGGCGCCGGAGTCTCGCGCCCGCAACGCCAGCACCGAGCTGACCATCGGATACGGTGATTATCTCGGGGATTCCTGGAGCTTCATCGACACGCCCGGCAACATCGAATTCTCGCCCGACGCGCGCTACGCCTGCATGGTCGCCGACCTCGCCATCGTGGTGGTCGAGCCGGAGGCGGCGAAGGCCGCGGCGGCCGGACCGATCCTCAAGTTCCTCGACGACCACGACGTCCCGCATGTCGTGATGATCAACAAGATGGATTCCGACAACGAGCGGGTCCGCGACGTCCTGTCGGCGCTGCAGGGTTATTCGGCGCGCCCGCTGGTGCTCCGCCAGGTGCCGATCCGCGAGGGCGACGCCGTCACCGGCTATGTCGACCTGGTCAGCGAGCGGGCCTACCGCTATCGCAACGGCGAGCCTTCGGCGCTCATCGAGCTGCCGGGCGCGGTGGTCGAGCGCGAGGTCGAGGCGCGGACGCATCTGCTGGAGACCCTGGCCGATTTCGACGACGGTCTGCTCGAGCAGCTGCTTGAGGAAGTCGACCCCGACAGGAAGGACGTCTACGCGCACCTCACCGAGACCATGCAGGCCGATCTGCTGGTGCCGGTCGTGCTGGGCGCCGGCGAGCGCGACCACGGCGTGCAGCGGCTGCTGAAGCTGATCCGGCACGAGGGGCCCAGCCACACCGCCACCGTCGCCCGGCGCGGCATCGCGGTCGAGGGCGAGCCGCTGGCGCAGGTGTTCCGGACCGTGCACGCAGCACACATGGGCAAGCTGTCCTATGTCCGGATGTGGCGGGGCACCATCAAGGACGGCGACGTCCTGAACGGCGCCAAGGTCTCGGGCATCTACCGGCCGCTCGGCGCCAAGCTCGACAAGGCGCCGTCGGCGTCGCAGGGCGAGATCGTCGCTTTCGGCCGCATGGAGCCGATCCAGACCGGCGATGTCCTGACACCCTCGGGCGGCGTGCCGGAGGCCGGGTTGACCTGGCCGGCGCCGCCGCAGCCGGTCTACGCCGTCGCGGTGCGGGTGCCGGAGCGCAACGACGAGGTGAAGGTGTCCGGCGCGCTCGCCAAGCTGTGCGAGGAGGACCCGTCGCTGCTGGTCAAGAACGACGCCGAACTCGGCGAGCTGATCCTGTGGGGCCAGGGCGACACGCATCTGAAGGTGGTGGTCGAGCGGCTGCGCAACCGCTTCAAGCTGAATGTCGAGACCGGCCGCCCGGCCGTCGCCTACCGCGAGACCATCCGGCGCTCGACCGAGCAGCACGCCCGCCACAAGAAGCAGTCGGGCGGCCATGGGCAGTTCGCCGACATCAAGGTGACGATCGAGGCGCTGCCGCGGGGCGCCGGCTTCCAGTTCACCGACACCGTCGTCGGCGGCTCGGTGCCCAAGCAGTACATCCCGGCGGTCGAGGAGGGGGCCCGCGACTATACCCGCCGCGGGCCGCTCGGCTTCCCGGTGGTCGACGTCAAGGTGACCCTGACCGACGGCGGCTTCCATTCGGTCGACAGCTCCGACATGGCGTTCAAGATCGCCGCCCGGATGGCGCTGTCCGAGGCGATGCCGAAATGCGATCCGGTGCTGCTGGAGCCGATCCACGAGGTGACCATCTCGGTGCCGACCGAGGCGACCAGCCGGGTGCACGGCATCCTGTCGAGTCGGCGCGGCCAGATCCTCGGCTTCGACGCCAAGGACGGCTGGCCGGGCTGGGACGCGGTGACCGCCTACCTGCCGGAGTCGGAGATCCACGACCTGATCCTGGACCTGCGGGCGCAGAGCCAGGGGCTGGCATCGTTCCAGTGGCGGTTCGACCACCTGTCCGAGCTGACCGGCCGGCTGGCCGACCAGGTGGTGCAGCACCGCGAGCAGGCGGACGCCCGCTGACCGCCGGGTGTGGAGTGAAACGGAAGTCTCCCGGGCGGCATTGTCCGTCCGGGAGCCGGCCGGTCCTCACCCCGAGTTGATTTGGCGTTTGCCGCGGAACGGCCTAGCTCGGAAACGGTCAACGCGATGCCAGGAGGTCCGCCATGCTGATCAAGCGTAACCGGGGGTGGGAGATCCCCGAGAGCCGGGCGACCCCGGAATCGGCCTGGCTCGATCGCCGCCGCCTGCTGAAGGGCCTTGCGGCCGGGCCGATCCTGGCGGGCGCGGCCTCGCTCGCCGGCTGCATGGAGGAGGCGGAGGCCGACCAGCAGCTGGCCGCCGCACCGATTGCCGACCCCTCGGCCGGGCTCTACCCGCCGAAGACCAACATGCGCTACCGCGGCGAGCGGCCGATGACGGCCGAGGACCAGGCGACGACCTACAACAACTTCTACGAGTTCGGCAGCCACAAGAACATCTGGCGCGCGGCGCAGGTGCTGCCGATCCGGCCCTGGACGGTGACCTTCGACGGCATGGTCGAGGCGCCGGCTTCGGTCGCCATCGACGACCTGCTGACCGCCATGGGGCCGCTGGAGGAGCGGGTCTACCGCCACCGCTGTGTCGAGGCATGGTCGATGACGGTGCCTTGGGCGGGGTTCCCGATGAAGCGGCTGGTGGAGTACGCCAAGCCGCTCGGGTCAGCCAAATACGTGGTGATGCAGACCTTCCAGAACCCGCAGATCGCATCCGGCCAGAAGCAGTACTGGTACCCCTGGCCCTATATCGAGGGCCTGACCATCGCCGAGGCCACCAACGAGCTGGCGTTCATGGCGACCGGCATCTACGGCAAGCCGATGCCGCCGCAGAACGGCTCGCCGATCCGCCTGGTGGTGCCGTGGAAATACGGCTTCAAGGCGGTGAAGTCGATCGTGCGCTTCACCTTCACCGACCAGCGCCCGGTGTCGTTCTGGGAGCGCCTGCAGGCCGCCGAATACGGCTTCTGGGCGAATGTGAACCCGCAGGTCTCGCATCCGCGCTGGTCGCAGGCGACCGAGCAGCCGCTCGGCCAGTCCGATCGCATCCCGACACTCCTCTACAACGGCTACGGCGACTATGTCGCCGACCTCTACAAGGGGATGGAGGGGGAGCGCCTGTTCGTCTGAGCGCCGCTCAGAGGAGTGCCGGTCAGAATTCGACGCCGAAGCGGTCCAGGAAGATGGTGAGGGCGAGGATCATGTCGACCTGCTCGCCGTCGTCGGCGAGCGGCAGGTAGATGCGCTCCAGCCGCAGGTAGTCCTGCAGCCGCCACAGCGTCGGCCGGCCGACACGCCAGGCCGGCAGTTTCGTGCGGACGACGTCGTGCATGTAGATGCGGACCTGCTCGTCGCGCGACTGCGGATGCGTCTCGTCGAGATACTCGCCGGTCGAGTCGTGGTCGAACGCGCGGGCGACGCTGGTGCCGATAAGGCGGTAGCGCAGCCGCGGCGACGGCTCGCGCTCTACGTCGATCAGCCAGACATTCGGCAGCAGCGCGGGAATGTCGAGCGGGTCCAGGTGCCGGCGGCCGGGCAGCCCGGAGGCTGGGTGGATCGACCGCCAATAGCCGATAAGCTCGCGGACCTTGCGATGCAGCGGCTGCTGCAGCAGAACCTCCACGGGCGCGCAAAGCTCGCGTTCGTCGTCGGGCGTCTGCGGGTCAACCAAGAGCGGTACTCCCGGCAAGAGGTGGCCCGGGGACCGCGCGGTCCCGAACTCGATCACGCTATCCTGGTCCCGGCGCGGTTAACGAAGTGTGAGCACGACGATGCGCCGCGGGTGCGCCGTCCGCGCCGGTCCGCTACAGTCCGGCCAAACCGGAAGACGAAACCGAAGGGAGGCATCGGATGGCTCGGCTGCAGGACAAGGTGGTTGTGATCACCGGGGCGGCGTCTGGAATCGGACGCGCGTCGTCGGCGCTGTTTGCGCGCGAGGGGGCGGTGGTGGTGATGGCCGACCTGAAGCGCGACGCCGGCGAGGCGGCGGCGGCGGAGATCGTCGCGGCGGGCGGCCGGGCCGAGTTCGTGGTCGCCGATGTCTCCAAGGAGGACGACATGCGGGCGCTGATCGATGGTGCCGCCGCCCGGCACGGCCGGCTCGACGTCATGTACAACAATGCCGGCGGCGCCACCGGCAAGGACGGCAAGGTCACCGAGATGCCGCTCGACGAGTTCTGGCGCACCATCTCGGTCGACCTGTTCGGGACCTTCCTCGGCTGCCGCTTCGCGATCCCGCACATGGCCGCCGGCGGCGGCGGCTCGATCATCAACACCACCTCGATCCGGGCGCTGATCGGTACCGCCGGCGCCGACGCCTACTCGGCGGCCAAGGGCGGCGTGCTGACGCTCACGCGCTCGCTGGCCATGCAGTGGCACACCGCGAAGATCCGCGTGAACGCGATCGGGCCGGGCGTGGTGGCGACCGAGCGGGTGAAGGCGATGCTGCGGCCCGACGATCCGCTGGTCGCCAAGTCGTTGATGGGGGTGCTGGAGCCCGACGACATCGCCTACATGGCGCTGTACCTGGCGTCCGACGAGTCGCGCCGGATCACCGGCGCCATCCTGCCGGCGGAGAGTGGCGCCAGCGCGTTCTGAGGCGATGCGGCTGCTGGCGATCTCCGACCTGCACCTGGCTTCGGTCGTCAACCGTGAGGCCCTGGAAGCACTCCCCGAGCATCCCGACGACTGGCTGATCGTCGCCGGCGACGTGGCCGAGCGCCTGGACCTGGTGGACTGGGCGCTGGGCCTTCTGGCCGCGCGTTTCGCCCGGGTGATCTGGGTGCCCGGGAACCACGAGCTGTGGACGGTCGCCCGCGAGGGTCCGGACGCGGCCCGCGGGGTGGAGCGCTACGACCGGCTGGTGGCGCTCGCCCGGGCGCGTGGCGTGGTCACGCCGGAGGACCGATTCCCGCACTGGCCGGGGCGGCTGCCGCCGGGGGTCGGGCGGCTGCTGATCGTGCCGCTGTTCCTGCTCTACGACTACAGCTTCCGGCCCGATGAGGTGGCGCTGGCGGACGTGATCGCCTGGGCGGACGAGACCCACAACGTCTGCGCCGACGAACTGCATCTCGCCCCGGATCCGTTCAGCAGCCGGCCGGACTGGTGCCGCGCCCGGCTCGACGAGGCGCGGCACCGGCTTTCGCGCGAGCTGCCGGCCGACGCGCACACCGTCCTGGTCAACCACTGGCCGCTGCGGCGCGACCTGGTCCGCATTCCGAGGGTGCCGCGGTTCACGCCGTGGTGCGGCAGCACCGCGACCGAGGACTGGCACGTCCGCTACCGGGCGCACGCCGTGGTCACCGGCCACCTGCACACTCGCCGCACCGACACCGTGCACGGCACGCGGTTCGAGGAGGTGTCGCTCGGTTATCCGAGGCAGTGGGAGCATGGTCGCGGGGTCGAGGGGTATCTGCGCGTCATCCTGTGAGCCGGGCCTCCACTTCGGTCGGTTCTTCCGGTTGCGGAACGCATTCCGGCTCCACTCGGATCCGGTCGGTTCCGGCGCGACAGCCGGTCGCCGCGCGGGCTGTCGGCGACCGCCCGAAGCGCTATAAGCTCGGCGTCAACCAGGAGGAATCCGATGAAGATGCGCGCCGCGGTCCTCAGGACCATCGCCCCGGACCGTCCCTATGCGAAGACCCTGCCGATCTCGGTGGAGGAGGTCGAATTGCAGGGGCCGCAGGCCGGCGAGGTCATGGTGAAGATCGCCGGGGCCGGGCTATGCCATTCCGACCTGTCGGTGATCGACGGCTCGCGGCCGCGGCCGCTGCCGGTGGCGCTGGGCCACGAGGGTGCCGGCACGGTGGTCGAGGTCGGTCCGGGCGTGCGCGACATCGCACCGGGTGACCCGGTGGTGTTCCAGTTCTCCGCCAGCTGCGGGCGCTGCGAGCGCTGCCTGGAGGGGCGGCCGCAGATCTGCATCGCGCATGGCGCGGCACGCGCCAAGGGCGAGCTGATGGGCGGCGGCAAGCGGCTGCGCGACGCCCGTGGCGAGCCGATCAACCACCAGTCCGGGGTGTCGTGCTTCGCCGAGTACGCGGTGGTCGACCGCGGCTCGGTGGTGCGGGTCGACAAGGACATGCCGCTGGCGATGGCGGCGGTGTTCGGCTGCGCGGTGATGACCGGCGTCGGCGCGGCGCTCAACACCGCCGGCGTGCGGCCGGGGCAGAAGGTGGCGGTGATCGGCCTCGGCGGCGTCGGCCTGTCCGGGCTGCTCGGAGCCAAGCTGGCGGGACCGTCGGTGCTGATCGCGATCGACGTCAACCCGGCCAAGCTCGGGCTCGCCCGCCAGCTCGGCGCCGACCATGCGATCGACGCACGCGAGGCCGACCATCTCGACCAGGTCCGTGACCTGACCGGCGGCGGTGTCGACATCGCCATCGAACTCGCCGGCTCGGTCAAGGCGCTGGAGACCGGCTACGGCGTGCTGCGCACCGGCGGCACCCTGGTGACCGCCGGCCTGGCCCCGGCCGGCGCGCAGTTCCCGATCCACGCCGCCGACCTGGTGACCCGCGAGATCACGGTCAAGGGCAGCTACATGGGCTCCTGCGTGCCGGTGCGCGACATCCCGCGCTTCATCGAGGCCTACCGCCAGGGCCGGCTGCCGGTCGACCGGCTGATCGGCGAGCACATCGGCTTCGACGCGATCAACCAGGGCTTCGACCGGCTCGCCGACGGCGAGGTGATCCGCCAGATCCTGGTGCCCGAAGGCTGAGAACGGACGCGTTCAGTTGCGCGAGGCGGTGGCGTCGATGACTGCCGAGAGGTCGCCATAGGCGTCGAAGATCGTCTCGACGTTCTGGTAGTCGCGCGCCGCGACGAAGCTCAGCACCTTGCCGGAGACCATCAGCGACTGGTGCAGCATCACCCGCGGCGCGGCCTTGCGGCCGGCAGTGGCGGGCACGGCGAGCACGGTCGCCAGCACCGGCCCGTAGCGGTCGCGGTGGACGATGCCGAGCTCCTTGCGGCCGCCCGGCGCCAGGGTCTTCCAGGCCGCCTCGAGGTCGCGGGCCAGACGCGCGACGTCGGCCTGGTAGTCCTTCACGGCGCGATCCTTCAGGGCGCCGGAGATCGCCGCGGCGAGCGCCGGCTGGTCGAATGCGAACACCGGCTCCAGATGCGTCTCGGCGATCATGACGTAGCCGAGCCGCGCCAGGGTCGGCGGCCCACCGGCGCGCCGGCCATCGAGGGTGCGGCAGCCGGTATACGCCAGCAGTACCACGAACTCGCCCCCGGCCGCCGCCGCGAGCTGGTCGAGCACGCCGCGATCCTGGGGGTGGTCGCGATCGAAGAAGCAGTCGTCGCCGGCGAGAGCGATGCGCATCTCGCGATCGGCGATCGCCACTACGCGTTCCTCCCGGGCCTCGGCGCGCCCGGACAGCAACGACGCCGTCAGTATCGACAGCAACACGGCGAGCGCGATCGCCGGGTGCCGGTATGGCACCGTCCGGCCCCTCACTCGCCCAACGACTCGGCGACGATGCACGAGAACAGCGGGCGCGCCGGCTCGATCGCCTGCGCCTGCGCGCGGATCGCGCCATAGGCCAGGTCCACGGCCTTCGCGGCCTCGAGCTGCAGACCGGCCGCCTGCTCGAAACAGGCTTTCGCCGTGTTGTAGGTCACGCCGCTCTCGATCACCTGGTTGCCGATGATCGTCACCAGCATCCACACTAGCTTCATGGCCCGCCTCCCGGACTCGCGAGACGCCACACTAGCAGGGGCGGGGCTTGGATTCACCGCCCCCTGCGCGACCGGCGACAGTTCCCGGCCGACCGTTGCAGGAGCGCATCGGTATGGCGGCGGACACGCGTGTTCGCGACCACCGCCACCTTGCGTCGTGTCAGGATAACACTCTGGACGAGAGGACGCGGCATGCGGACACGCGGCGACATCATGGCCTGGCGGCGGGCGACCCGGGATCGGCTGATCGCGGCGAGGATGGCGATGCCGGCGGCGGAGCGGGAGGGCCTCGCCGCCGCCGCGCTGGCCGCGCTGGAGGCCGCGGCCGAGCTGTCGCGGTTCGCGGTGGTCGGCCTGTACTGGCCGTTTCGCGGCGAGATCGACACGCGCCCGTTGGCGCGTGCGCTGATCGCCCGCGGCACCCGGGTCGGCCTGCCGGTGGTGGTGACCCGCGACGCCCCGGTGGAATTCCGCGAGTGGACCCCGGACGCGCCGATGGCCCGCGGCGTGTGGAACATCCCGGTTCCGGACGGCACACCCGAGGTGTTTCCCGCCTGCCTGGTGGTGCCGCTGGTCGGCTTCGACGCCGCCGGCTTTCGCCTCGGCTATGGCGGCGGCTATTACGACCGCAGCCTGGCGGCCCGCCGGGTCTGGGCGATCGGGCTCGGCTTCGACCTCGGCCGGCTCGACAGCATCCACCCGCTCGACCACGACGTGCCGATGGACGGCATCGTCACCGAGAGCGGCGTCGCCCGGCATGCGCGGCCGGCGGGGGCCGCCATGGACGAGCCGGCGTCCCCCTATGCTTCGCCTGCCTGCCTGCTGTCGGAGATCGACAACGCCGACCCCGGACCCTGGCGGTGAGGTCCTAGCCGGCTTCGGGATCGTCGATCGGCTGGTGGAAATGCTCGGCCCAGCCGATCAGCATCATCGCCTCGGGGCCGCCGGTGCGATCCCGCATCGGGCACACCACCGTCTCGTACCATGACCGCAGGCCGGTGCTCGCCCGGTAGGCGATACGCTGGAATCGCGGGCAACCGCCGGCAACGGCTGAGGCGAACAGCGCGCGCAGCTGCTTCTGGGTGCCCTGCGTCTCGAGTTCGGACAGCAGCCGCCCGGTGTTGTCGCGTGGCGTGTGGGCGACGATATTGGTGCCGACCAGCCGGTAGCGGAAATCCAGACCGCCGGGCAGTCCGTCCACCATGTAGGTGTAGGGCAGCAACCCGCGCATGTCGGCGGGATCGACGGCGGCACGATCGGGCAGCCCGCCCGCGGACCCGAGCCGGCGCCAGTATGCCAGCCCGTCGCGGCAGATATCGGATGTCAGCACCGATGGATCACCGGCCGGCAGCGACACCGCCTGCACCATCACGTCCCGGGCGTTAATCCGGCGGTCCCTGCGGTCGTGATCGATCAAGCAGCATACCCTCGGGTGATCTCGCTCGTCGGGACATGAAGCCGGCCACGATGCCCGGCGTCCAGACAATCTCGGGTGCCTGCGTCGGCCGTCATGGCAGCAGGCCGAGCCCGACGAGTTCACTGCGCAACCGCTCCGGCAACGCCGAGGGGTCCGGCAATCCTTCCGCGACGAACACTCCCAGGGTCGCCCGATAGCGCGATGCGGCCGGATCGAGGGGCGTCCCGGCGCCGCCCCGCGCGCGGGTGATCAGCGGTTGCACGACATGCTCCGGGAACAGCGCCCAGCCGGCTGACGCCTGCGCATTGAGCATGCTGCGGCGCTGCAGCAGCAGGCGGGTGGCGTCGGCGTCGGCATCGTCGACGGCGTAGCTGTAAAGCAGCCGGTCGGCCGGCGGCAAGCCGGCGTCCAGCAGCGCGTCGAGCACCGCCAGCCGCTCGCCGTCGGGCAGCAAAGATCCGTCCTGCGGGACCAGGACGCTGCGCCCGAAGCCGAGCACCAGCCCGTCGAGGGCGCAATGGCCGGGCGCGGTGACGAAGCGGCCGCCGGCCCGGATCGCCGCCGGCCGCTCGGATGCCGGCATGGCGGCGAGCCCGGCATAGAAGCGGTGCGCCGCGCGGCAATCGGCCTCCGCGGCATGGTGCCGCCAAACCCAGCCGGCGGCGAGCAGCGCGAGTGCTGCGAGCACCAGCATCGCCGGCGCGCTCGACGCCTGCCAGCCGTCGCGCAGGACGATCCAGACGAGCCAGCCGGTCGCCGTCAGCGCCCACAGCGCCGCGACCGCCATCGCGTAGACCAGGAAGTCGAGCGCCGCCCAGCCGCCGCCGGCGAACCGGCCGGCGGCCAGCAGGCCGGCACCCAGGAGGGCGAAGGGGAGCGTGATCCACAGCAGGGCCATCGCGTCCCTCCGCCAGCGCCGCATCAGGTCGCCCATGCCGGGCTACCAGCCGCCACCACCGCCTCCACCGCCACCGCCGCCGGACGACCCGCCGCCGGAGGAGCCACCGCTGGACGGAGGCGAGGAGGAGGCTGCGGCCGCGCCGGCAAGGCCGCCCGCGAGGCTGCCCGCGATGCCTGCCGAGCCGATCGAGCCGCCGCCGCTCATCCGGAACCAGCCGGGCTGCATGGCCTGGCGTGCCTTGTCCGGGTCGCCGAGGCTGGCGGTTAGGCGGTGGAGGACCTTGTCGCTCCATTCCGTCTCGACGCCGAGTGCCATCGCATAGGGCAGGTGCCGCTCGAACAGGGCGGCGGTGACCTCCGGCTCGCGTCCGGCGGCGTCGAGCCGGCCGGCCTCGGCGACCGAGAGGTACAGGCGGTAGCCCTCGATGGCGTCGAGGGTCTTGCGGCCGAGGTTGGTCGGCGCCGTCAGCAGGTGCCAGAAGACGACCGCGATCAGCGCCGGCAGGATCGCCGGCCCCAACGAGGCCGGGGCCGCGAAATCGGAGACCAGGGCCAGCATCGCGACGGCGGGAAGCAAGCCGAGGCTGCTGCCGCCGATCAGGATGACCGGCTCCAGCCAATGCCTGCGGGCGACGAGCCCGAACAGCCGCGCCAGGCCCATGCCGAGGAAGACCAGGCCGACGCCGCCGAAGGCGAGTGCGAACAGGGTCAGGGCGCCGACGGTCAGCATGTCGTCGCCGCCGTCGACATCGCCGATCAGGCTGCACAGCGCGGCGACAGCCCCGATCACAACGCCGCCGGCCCAAAGGTCGCGGTTGCGCCGGAAGTAGGCCTGGCCGTACTCCCGGCCGATGGCCGAGACCAGGCCCGTCAGCGCCGCACCCAGGCGCGGTTCATACCCGCCGCCGAAGCGGATGGCGTCGCCGTCGTCCTGGAACAGCGCCTTGAGCACCGCCGCCTCGCCCGGCGGCAGGCCGCGCTGCCGACGGCCGAGCCGCTCGACCAGATACTCGCCGTCGCCCTCGTCCTCGATGCCGACGAGCCGCCGCGTGGCCAGGCTGGAGATCGCCACGGCCAGCGCGCGGCTGGCGGCGAAGCCGCCGCGGAATCCTTGGTTCCAGATATAGCCGGTCGCCACCGGCGACAGTCCGTCCGGCGCTTCGAACAGCGGGATCACCGTGCCCTTCGGCGGGTCGCGGCCGACCCGGTGCCAGGCCACCACAAAGTAGGCGAGCAGCACGACCGTCAGGACGTAGCCGGCGAGCGTGCCGCGGTTGGCGGCGATGAAGGCCAGCCGCTGGTCGCCGGGCCGCGGGCGCGTCACCGTCCCTTCCGGCCAGGCGACGGCGATCGTGAAACCCTCGCCCGGGGCCAGCGTGCGGGTGGTCGCCAGCTGCACCGTGCCGCCATCACGCCGCAGGATCTCGAAGTCCGCGCCCTGCCAGCCGCGCGGGCCGGTATAGCCGGCGACCGCGGTCGCCGCCGCACCCGGCGGCAGGCGCACCGTCGCGCTCGCCCGGTCGATCGGGAAGGCCCAGTCGTTGCCGGTGACGTTCCAGTAGAGCTCGTCCTCGCCCGACCGGTGCAGCAGTTGCGGACTGGTCTCGTAGGTGAGGGCGTAGCGGTGGCGGCCATGCTCCAGCAGCACGTCGGGATCGCCGAAATAGACGCGCACCCCGATGTTCAGCGGCTTGCTGAACCACGGCTCCGGCCGACCGTTGCGCTCGACTGCGACGACGCGGAAGTCGACACGGTGGTTGAACCCGAGCCCGGTGATGCCGCGGGTCGGGAAGTCGCGGAAGATGCCGCGCTGGATCTGCCGGCCGGCGGCGATCACCTCGATGGTCTCGACGACCCGCAGCACACCGTCCGGTCGCACCGTCACCTGCGCGTCGAAGGACAGGATCCGCTCGCTCTGCGCCACCGCCGGCGGCATGGCGGCGAGCAGCATCAGGAGCAGCGCGAGGCATCCGCCAAGTCGCACGGCGGCCCGGGCGATCATCGCCGGCCCGCCTACTGGAACGAGACCGCCGGCAGCGCCCGGTCGCCGGCGTTCTCGATCTCGAAGTATTCCTGCTGCGTGAAACGGAACCAGCCGGCGACGATGTTGCTCGGGAAGGATTCGATCAGCGTGTTCAGGTCGCGCACCGTGCCGTTGTAGTAGCGCCGGGCCATCTGGATCTGGTCCTCCAGGTCGGCGAGGCTCTGCTGCAGCTCCACGAAGTTGCCGTCGGCCTTCAGGTCGGGGTAGTTCTCGGCCACCGCGAACAGCCGGCCGAGCGCTCCGGACAGGGCGCCCTCGGCCTGCTGCCGGGCGGCCGGGCCGGCGTCCGATGCCGCCTGCACCCGCGCCCGCATCTCGGTGACCGCCTCCAGCACGCCGCTCTCGTGCCGGGCGTAGCCCTTGACCGTCTCGACCAGGTTGGGGACCAGGTCGGCGCGGCGCTTGAGCTGCACGTCGATTCCGCTCCACCCCTCGCGGGAGCGCTGCCGCAGTGCCACCAGCCGGTTGTAGATGACGATGCCCCAGCCGACCGCGGCCACCGCCACGACGACCAGCACCAGCGATGCCGGAAATTCCTCCATACGCTCAGCTCCCGCCCCGATTCCCGCTCCCCACCTTCTGGATGGAAAGCCGGGGGATCATAGCGCCTTGCAGGGGGCGAGCGGAGGAGTTTCGCGGCGCCTGCTCACCCGCCGCCGGATTCCAGGAACTCCATGACCCCGATGACGTGGCGGGCCCGGCCGCCATCGGCACCGACCGGCAGCAGCAGGCGGGCGTACAGCTTCAGGTCGTCGAGGCCGGCCTGCTCCAGGCTGTTCTGCACGAGCACGCCGGCGAGATCCTCGGCGCAGCGCCGATGCTCGTACAGGGTCTCGTCGAGGGCTGCGCCGGACATCAGTTCGGTCAGCGCGCGACCCTTGAGACCGTGGCCGTAGCGGCTGTTCACCGCCTCGCCGACCAGCCGGAAGCGGAAGTCGCCGTCGATCGCGTCCAGCAGGATCAGGTGCGGCAGCAGCGCCGGCATCGCCAGCGGGTCGATGTCGGTGCGCTCCGGGGCCGCGCGGCCGCCGGCCCAGCCCCGCCACAACGCCAGCAGCCGCGCAGGCAGCCCGAGGCGCGCCAGCGCCGGCGGCGGCGAGGCGGGGTCGAACACGGCGAGACGCTCGCGGCGGAACGTCGGCTGCGGCCGGCGGATCGGGCCTGACATCGGGTCCTGGCGGTGGCCGGGGCGGGAGGTTTTGTGCGCCGCACCATGCCAGGATCGGGTTAATGAGGGGTTACCCCTCTCGACGCTTATCGCCGGCGCTCCCGCCGCGTCTGGCGCGAGTGAACTCCATGCTGGATACCCGCATCATTGGCGGTCAAACGCCTCCCCCTAGGACGGCGGATGCGGCGAAACCGCCCTGCGGGACAGTCTTGCGACAGCCTTCGCGCTAGTATCTTCTTGAAGCTTCGTCCGGCACTGAGGATACGCTCGATGCCCGCACCGAGCCAGTTCAACGTCGCCTGGTACTTGGCCAACAACCTCGACGTCGCGGCAGCCGGCGTCGATCCCTACGAGCATTTTCTGCACTCCGGGATCGCCGAGGGCCGTACCACCGACACCTTCAACGAGAACTCGTACCTGGCGCGTTACCCCGATGTCGCGGCGGCGGTCGCCCGTGGCGACTATGCCACCGGTTGGGAGCATTACGTCGCCTGGGGCAGCGCCGAGCTTCGCGATGCCTCGGGTCCGCTTTATCTCCAGGGCGCCTCGGCGGCGGACGCGCTATCGGCGGCGGGAACGTCGAAGGGCGCGACGATACGCGGCTTCGGCGGCGCCGACACGTTGACCGGGAGCATGGGAGCCGACCTGATCTACGGCAACCAGAACCTCGACTATCTCTATGGCGGCTACGGCGACGACACCATCTACGGCGGCCAGAACGACGGTCCGGCGGGCAGTGACGGCATTCAGCGGCAGGGAGCGGAAACGATCGTCGGCGGGCAAGGCCGGGACCTGATCTACGGCAACTTCGGGGCCGATCGCATCGACCTCTCAGATAGTGAGTATTCAGATACCGTGTACGGCGGTCAGGACAACGACACGATCGTGGGCGTCATGAATGGCGATATGGTTTATGGGAACCTGGGAGACGACCGGATCGAAATGAGTTATCTCGCGGGCCAGGCAACGCTGTACGGCGGCGGCGGGGCGGATATAGTGGAGCCAATCGGCCGTCCCTTTGATCTTTATTGGAAAGATTTCAATCCAGAGGAGGGCGATCGAATCTCCGCATCGAGACTTGTATTCTATCGAGATAATTTTGGTTCATATGATCAATTCCTCAGCTTTGATCCGGATCGTCAGTATCTTTATTTTTACGATCCCATCATTCGGGGAGGGTTTGGCATTTATGTAGGGCGAAGCGACTTCAGCGAAGATTGGTTTGTCGGACTCTAGGGCGCGGTGGCGGCTTCACGTCCGGGCATGGGTTCGGATGTGTCGGGCCAGGATGGTGTCGCTTCCGCGAAAGCGGCGGCCGCTCGACTACGCCACTTTAGCGTACACCGTCTCGCCGGTCAGCCCGGCGGCATCCATGGCGCCGGCGATCTTCGCGATCTCGGCATCCGACAGCCGCATCAGCGGCGGCCGGACGTGTGCTGCGCGCATCCGTCCGAGATGCACCAGCGCCTCCTTCATACGGTTGTGCATGTCGAGGAAGGGCGGGTCGTAGAAGGCGCCGGTGGTCGGATAGATCCGGTCGGAGACGGCGCGCGCCGCCGCCAGGTCGCCGCGCTCGACGGCGCGGAACAGCGCCACCTGCAGGGCGGCGATGACGCTGCCCGCCCCCGACAGCAGACCATCGCAGCCCAGCACCAGCGACGACAGCAGCCACGACGAGTGCGTCGACAGCACCGCCACCCGGCGCGGCAGGGCATGCAGCTCGCGCAGCTGGCGCTCGTGCTGCTTGGGGTCGTTGCACCAGTCCTTGATGGCGACCACGGTGTCGATCTCCTCGCAGATCCGCAGCAGCGTCTCCACCGGATAGCCGAGGCCACCGGCCAGCGGGTACTGGAACACGATGATCGGCAGGTCGCAGGCCTCGCGGATCGTGCGGAAATGCCCCAGCGCCATCTCCGGGCGCATGGCGCCGCCCGAGGTGAAGGTGGCGGACGGGAACACCAGCAGCGCGCTCGCGCCGCCGCGCTCGGCCCGCCGGGCGATGCCGGCCGCCAGGTGCGAGCCGTCGGAATACACGCCGTGCACCACCGGCAGCCGGCCGCCGACCTCCTCCATGGTGATCGCCATCACCCGCTCCTGCTCGTCGATCGTGCAGGTGGCGACCTCGCTGGCATGGGCATTGACGGTGATCGCGGTGATGCCCTCGACCGCGGCGACGTCGTTGAGATGCGCGCGCAGCCCGGCCTCGTCGATCGACAAGTCGGCGTGGAACGGCAGCAGGCAGGCGGGGATCACCCCGCGCGGCTGGAACGGCGGCGGTGCGGTCACGGCGGTGTCCTCCCCAGGACGGCTTCTGTTGCGGCGAGTGTAGGGGAGGGCGGGGGAGCTCGGAAGAGGCGGCGTCGCCGCGCGCTCTCACGCACCGTCGCGCAGGCTCGGCACGTTGCCGACCAGCAGGCGGTCGATGCGGCCGTCGTCCGCGGCGAAGGGCAGGATCAGTCGGTCCCACTGGGCGATCTGGATGTCGTGGTGCGTCGCGTGATGGGCGAACAGCGGCCGTCGCTCGGCGACGACGGCGCGGTAGGTCGCCACGAAATAGGCGGCGACCAGCGGTGCCGGAACCTCCCAGACGCGCTTTCCGGTCATCTCGATCCCGGCATATTCGGCCACGATCGTGCCGTACAGCCGGTAGAGGAAGTCGGTGCCGCCGTCGAGCGGCTCGAGCAGCATCAGGTAGCCGAGCGCCGGGCCGAGGTCGAGCGGATCGATGATCCGCGACGGCGGCACGCCGCTATCGCCGCGCTGGTCGCGCCAATACCGGTTCAGGAAGCGCAGCGGCTGCTGCGCCAGGGAGGCATCGTCGGGCGCCCAGCGGAGCACGGGCGGCGGGCTGTCGATCTCCCGGAACAGCGTGTCCACCGGACCGCTGCGGCCGGCGATCACCGCGTCGGTGAGGTCGTCGGCCAACCGCTGCAACTGCTCCGGGGAGCGCTCGACCCGGAACGCGCCGGGCCACACCCGCCGAACCGCGCCGATCGCCGTCTCCCGGAACGGGAACCCCCGCATCAGCCGTCCTCCCGGCATGCCGCCTGGCTGCCTTGGCCTGGGCCGCCCCAAGGCCATTCTAGCATCGTGGCTTATTCGATTCCGGTTAATGTCTGGTTGACGAGTCCGGCTTGACAGCCGGCCCTGCCGGGCAAGAGTCCGTCATGCGAACATCCGGCGCCGCATGCGCCCAACCGGGGGATACGATGCGAGGAACATGGATCGCGCTGGCACTGCTGCCGGCGCTCTTGGCTGGGGCGCTGCAGGCGCTGCCGGCGCGTGCCGAGGGGGTGGTGTTCCTCACCCGCCACGCCGAGAAGAGCATGGAGGTGGCGGGGGACGCCGCACCGCTGCTGCCCGAGGGCGTCGCTCGCGCCCGCACGCTGGCCGGCATGCTGGCGGGAGCCGGCATCGAGGAACTGATCACCACCGACGCGCTGCGCAGCCGGCAGACCGGCGCACCCTTCGCCGAGCGCACCGGCCTGCAGCCGCAGGTGATGACGCGCGACGAGGAGGTCGCCTTCGCCGGCAGGCTGCGCGAGAAGCCGGATGCCAAGGACCGGCTGATCGTCGGCCACACCCGCAACATCCCGCGCATCCTGGAGGCGCTCGGCGTGCCGGACGGCGGCAAGGTGGCGCTGAACCCCGACACCGACTACGACAACCTGTTCGTGGTGCAGATGTACCCGGACCGCCCGGCCAGCATGGTGCGGATCCGTTACCCGATCGCGCCGGGGGGTTGAGCGGCGGCCGGCCACGGGCAAAAAAATTGCCCGGCAGCGGGGGCTGCCGGGCAAGTTGAACAGGGAGGCTTCACGTCTGGGAGACGTAGGACCCCGGAGGGCCCTGCTCCGAGCGGGGGGCTCGGAGGAGGCTGTTGCAACGCAACAACCCAACAATAGGAGAGATAGGTTGCCGAACGCTTAACGACCATTTGCAAAACGACAGTTCCGCTATGCGTCTGGTGCATGGCTCTCGATGCCAAAAACGCCACACCCGCATGGCAGGGCTCAGAACTGCGATTTCGCAACCTCCTGGATCAGGAAGTCTCTCAGCACCGTAATCCGCTTCGAGTGCCGAAGTTCCTCCGGATACACGAAATAGGCCGGCACCTGCGGTCCTTCCAGATCCGGGACCACCCGCACCAGGCTGACGTCCTCGCGGGCCATGTAGTCGGGCAGGGCGGCGATGCCGATGCCGGTCTGCACGGCGCGGTACATGGCGAAATAGTTGTTCACCCGCAGCACCGACGCCGGCCGGCCGCGCGGCCCGGAGGCGACGTCCAGCAGCCAGTTGACGTTGGGGAACGGCGGATGCGCGGTCTCGCCGTAGATGACCAGCCGGTGGTCGGCGAGGTCGGCCGGCGAGCGCGGCACCCCGGCACCCTTCAGGTAGGAGGGCGCGGCATACAGGTGGAACTTGATGGTCTTCAGATGGCGCTGGATCAGGTCGGGCTGGCGCGGCGGGGTGAGGCGCAGGGCCACGTCGGCCTGGCGCATCGACAGGTCGAGTTCGCTGTCGTTGAGGATCAGCGTCAGGCTGATCTCGGGATACAGCTCGAGAAACGCCCCGATCCGCGGTGTCAGCCAGTTGGACCCGAGCGCCACCGTGGTGGTCAACCGCAGCGGCCCCTTCGGCCGGTCCTTGCCCTCCGACAGGATCGCCTCGGTGGTCGCCAGCTTGGCGAACACGTCGCGCGCCGTCTGATACAGGATCTCGCCCTGTTCGGTCAGGATCAGGCCACGAGCGTGCCGGTGGAATAGCGGCACCCGCAGGCTCTCTTCCAGATGGCCGATCTGCCGGCTGACCGCGGACTGGCTCAGATTCAGGGTGTCGCCGGCATGCGTGAAGCTGCCGGCCTCGGCGACCGCGTGAAAGATGCGCAGCTTGTCCCAGTCCATGACCCGCCCGCCGACACCGGCGCGGCGTCCACCGCGCCATCTATCCTTACACGAGACCGGGCGCCGGGTTAACCCTTTCGGCCGCCTGCCGGAATCCGGGCGCTACTCGGCGGCGGCGGCCTGGGCGGTGTCCTCGAGTTCCGAGACGTAGCGCTCGGCCTCCAGCGCCGCCATGCAGCCCATGCCGGCGGCGGTGACGGCCTGGCGGTACACCTTGTCGACGCAGTCGCCGGCGGCGAACACGCCGGGGACGGTGGTGCGCGGGCTGCCCTGCTCGACGATCAGGTAGCCCTCGCCGTCGACCGGCAGCTGGCCGCGGAACGGCTTGGTCGCCGGGTCGTGGCCGATCGCCACGAACAGCCCTTCCGCCGGGATCACCATGGCGGCACCGTTCTGCGCGTGCTTCAGGCGGACCGCCTCGACGCCGGCGAACGGGCCGTCGCCGCCCAGCACCTCGTCGACCACATGGTCCCAGATCACCCGCACCTTGGGATGGCGGAACAGCCGGTCCTGCATGATCTTCTCGGCGCGCAGGCTGTCGCGGCGGTGCACCAGGGTGACCGAGCTGCAGATGTTGGCGAGGTACAGCGCCTCTTCGACCGCGGTGTTGCCGCCGCCAACCACCACCACGTCCTTGTTGCGGTAGAAGAAGCCGTCGCAGGTGGCGCAGGCCGAGACGCCGCGGCCGTTGAAGTGCCGCTCGCTCGGCAGCCCGAGCCAGCGCGCCTGGGCGCCGGTGGCGACGATCACCGCCTCGGCGAGGTAGACGTCGCCGCTGTCGCCGATGCAGCGCAGCGGGCGGGCGGCGAAATCGACGTCGACGATGACGTCGCTCACGATCCGCGTGCCGACATGCTCGGCCTGCTTCTGCATCTGCTCCATCAGCCAGGGGCCCTGGATGACGTCGGCGAAGCCCGGGTAGTTCTCGACGTCGGAGGTGATGGTCATCTGGCCGCCCGGCTGCAGGCCGGCGACCAGCATCGGTGCCAGGTTGGCGCGCGCGGTGTAGATGCCGGCGGTCAGCCCGGCCGCACCGGCGCCGATGATCAGGACCTTCACGCGATGCTCGGCCATCTACTTCTCCGTCCTTGGGAACCCGCCCAACATAGTGAGGCGGGCCGGGGCTCTCAACCGACCGTTCGGTGACATTGATCCATGCTGCAAAGGCGCCGAGTCGCACGAGGCGGCGGGAGTTTGGGATCCGGCTCAGCCGCCCGGCGGCAGATCGCGACTCCGCGCCGTCAGAACCCGAACATGTGATCGAGCGAGAACGCCGCGCCGTCACGGATCAGTCCGTGATAGCCGAACAGCCGGCAGGTGGTGTCGCGGATCAGCACGTAGCCGCCGCCCGCCGCCCGCGCCAGGTCGGCGGCGCCGAAAATCTCCGCGGCGCGCCACAGCCGCGAGCCGCCGCAGGCGATCGCCAGCGGCGCGCGGGCGATCTCCGCGCCGTCGCGCGCGGTCAGCACCAGGGTGGTGTCGGAGCGCGCATGCCATGGCGTGGAGGCCGGGTAGATCAGGTGGCAGAGCGTGTCGACCCGCTCCAGGTCGTTGCCGAGCCGCAGGAACAGCCGGGTCGACAGCCCTGGCGGCGGCCCGCCATAGCTCTGCGGTTCGCCCTTGAAGGTCAGCACGCCGTTGAAGACGTGGGCGCCGAAGCTGGTGTCGGCGGCGTGCCCGGTCTCCCGGTCCTCGTAGCGGAACAGGCCGTGCAGCCAGCCGTCGGGGGCGTGGTCGGGGGTCTCGGCGGCGCCGGCCTCGAAGTCATAGATCAGCTCCAGGTGGCCGTAGCCGGAGGGCAGCCGGGCGCCGGCCAGCAACTCCCCCGCCTCGATCGCCACGCTGTCCGACCGCTTCAGCACGCCGAAGCGGTGGCGGGCCGCCTCGGTGCCGGCGGCATCGTAGATCACCGCCTGGATCGGCAGCCGGGTCTGTGCGGTCGACATCGGCGTCGGCAGGGCGAAGGAGCGGTAACGGTCGACCGGCAGCACCGGGGCCGGCAGGATCCAGCCCTTGCCGAGATGCTCGGAGGCCTGGGCGATCCGCGGGTCCGGCTTCAGGTCGACGCGCTCGACGTTGACGTGGGCGATGCGGTTGCGCCGGTTCCCCGCCTGGATCTCGTAGCGCGGCCGTACCACGTGCTTGCCGGCGCGCAGCTCGAACTGCGCCGGCCAGCGCTCGTCCGGGAACAGCGCTACCGGGTCGAGCGCCCGGCAGCCGAAGCCGGGTATCGCCTCGGCGAACGGGCGGATGTCGTCGCGGCCCATGAGGTTCAGGCCGATGGCGCCGGCCGGGACCGGGTTCGGGTGGGCGTTCTGCAGCCACAGCGTCACCCGCTCGCCGGTCTTCGGCGCCGGCAGTCCGGCATAGAGGTCGGCCGGCCAGGCGTTGGCGTCGTGGGTGCAGGACAGCTCGTCCTCGGCGTCGCCATAGGTGTCGACCGCGTATTTGACGACGTCGTGGCCGCGCGCGCCGATGGCGTGGATGAACAGCGTGCCGGCGAAGTCGCCGAGACCGAAGCGGCGGCGGATCTCGGCGCTGTCGATCACGATGCCGGCGGCGCTGTCGGCGGCGCCATCGAGCAGCGGCTGCTCCCAGGTCGCCAGCGCCCGCCCGTCGGCATCGAACAGCCGCATCCACAGCCTGAGGTCGCGGCCGCCATAGCCGGTCCAGTAGTTGGCGGTGACCAGCCGGGTGTGGCGGCCGGCCTCGTCGCGCAGGAAGGCGTGGTTGGTGGCGAAGTTCAGCGGGTCGAGATATTTGCGCGGATTGCTCAGCATCGCCGCCGGCAGGCGGGCGGCGTCGAGGGTGACCAGCTCGGCGCCGGCCGGCAGCAGGTGGCGGATGTGGTCCGCCGCGCGCGCGGCGTCGAAGCCGGCGATCAGAACTGCACGGGCATCGCTGGACGGCAGCTCGGTCACCGGCCGCGCGACGTGGCCGAGCACCGCCTCGCCGATGCGCTCGATTGCCTGCACGAACACCCCGGCGACCGTCAGCCGCCCAAGATCATGCAGTTCGGCGAGCGTCCCGAGATGCCCCATCGGGTCGTACAGCGCCACCGGCCCAGCAGCCGCCAGCCGGTCGAGCAGGGTGCCGAGCGCCTCGGCCGCCAGCGGGTGCCCAACGGCCTTGAAGAAGCTGAAGCCGCCGACCTGGTTGGAGAAGGTGTCGATCTTGAGGGGCATGGCGCGGGTCCGGATGCCGTCGGGTTCCGGGCGATGCATACCCGACCGCAGCGGGACGGGCAACGCAACGCGATGACACAGGGGAGGAACCGACTCCGGCCCCGGGATCACGAGGTGCCGGCAACGCGAGCCGCAACCCGGTCCTTCGTGGCCCGCCGCTTCGCGGCAGGCACCTCAGAGCGTGAGAATGTATCCCAGTGGGTCTGCGCCGGCTTCCCGCGTCCGTCCGCCAGGAGGGCGGCGCAGCGCGATGCGGCGCATCGGGCAAGCCGCCCGA
>Ga0209347_1002025_pt1 | contig 28681 bp, 23 predicted proteins | sample AutmiccommuBRH23_FD_187382 | JGI IMG/M metagenome (GOLD analysis project Ga0209347, IMG submission 187382) | Deep subsurface microbial communities from Mt. Terri, Switzerland - Autotrophic microbial communities BRH/23 (SPAdes) (version 2) | ecosystem: Environmental > Aquatic > Deep subsurface >...
AGAGAGTGGGAGGATCTCACCCGGAAAATGGGTTATTGGGTAGATATGAGCGAACCTTATATCACTTATGATAACCGCTATATAGAAACACTGTGGTATCTGCTCAGGGAGTTGTACAATAACGGGTATATGTACAAGGGTTATACCATACAACCCTACTCTCCCGCTGCCGGCACCGGGTTGAGCACCCATGAACTGAACCAGCCGGGATGCTATCGCGACGTGAAGGATACCACCTGCACAGCACAATTCCTGATCAAAGAACCGTTACCCGAGTGGAGAGAATTTGGTGAACCCTTCTTCCTGGCATGGACAACAACGCCGTGGACACTGCCCTCCAATATGTTGCTGGCAGTAGGGAAGAATATTGAATATATTGCGGTAAAGACATACAACCAATATACAGGTATGCCGATGACGGCAATACTTGCAAAAAACCTGCTGCACCTTTATTTCCCGGCAAAGAATGAGACATTGTCCCTGGATGATTATAAACAGGGTGACAAGCATATACCTTATCGTGTCGTTGATAAGGTATGGAAAGGTGCTGAGCTTGCCGGAATCAGTTATGAGCAGCTCATCCCCTGGGTAAAAGTAACCGACCGTGCGTTTAAAGTTGTTACCGGTGATTTCGTAACTACTGAGGATGGTACGGGCATTGTACACATTGCTCCTACATTTGGTGCTGATGACGCGAAAGTGGGGAAGGAATATGATGTGCCCGGATTGACACTGACCGACAGAGAGGGTGTCCTCAGGCCGATGGTGGACCTGACCGGCAAATTTTTCTCTCTCGAAGAGCTCGACCCCCTGTTTGTTCAGAACAATGTGAACGTTCAGCTTTATGGAGATTATGCCGGAAGATACGTGAAGAATGCCTATGATGACTCACTCACTGATGATGATAGCACGCTCGATGTGGATCTGTCGGTCATGCTGAAACAGAACAACAGGGCTTTCCGTATAGAAAAGCATGTGCATAGTTATCCGCATTGCTGGCGCACCGATAAGCCTGTACTCTATTATCCGCTCGATAGCTGGTTTATCCGGACAACAGCCTGTCGTGATAAAATGATTGAGCTGAACAACACGATTAACTGGAAACCACAGTCCACCGGGACGGGACGTTTCGGTAAATGGCTCGAGAACCTGCAGGACTGGAACCTGAGCCGGAGTCGTTACTGGGGGACACCCCTGCCTATCTGGCGTACCGAAGACGGAAAAGAAGAAAAGTGTATAGGCTCTGTGAAAGAGTTGCAGGATGAGATGCAGAAGGCACTGGATGCCGGCGTGATGACGGAGCTACCCTGGAAGGAGTTAAATCTGCAGGATTATAAAGTACTGGCGTATGACCAGATTGATCTCCATCGCCCCTATGTTGATCAGATCGTGCTGGTGTCTGACAGTGGCAAGCCTATGCATCGCGAGCCTGATCTGATAGATGTCTGGTTCGACAGTGGTGCCATGCCGTTTGCGCAGGTTTTTTATCCTCATATCGGTGAAGAGGCGTTTCAGAAAGTGTTCCCTGCCGATTTTATTGCCGAGGGAGTGGATCAGACGCGGGGATGGTTTTACACCCTGCATGCTATTGCATCGATGGTGAAAGGGAGTGTGGCATTCAAGAATGTTATCTCCAACGGGCTGGTGCTCGATAAAAACGGGAATAAGATGTCCAAGCGTCTGGGCAATGCCGTGGATCCTTTCGAAACGATAGAGAAGCATGGTTCCGATCCGCTGCGGTGGTACATGATCACCAATGCTGCACCATGGGACAACCTGAAGTTTGATATTGAAGGGGTGGAAGAGGCGCGGCGTAAGTTCTTCGGAACGCTCTACAACACCTATTCCTTCTTTGTGCTCTATGCCAATGTGGATGATTTCAATGATCAATATCCGCAGATTGCCATCGATCAACGACCCGAGATAGACCGCTGGATCATTTCATTGTTGAATTCACTGGTGGAGGAGGTGGAGCAGGGTTACAGCACCTACGAACCAACCAAAGCCGGACGTGCCATCTCCGATTTTGTGAATGATAATCTCAGCAACTGGTTCGTTCGGCTGAACCGCAAACGTTTCTGGGGTGGGGAGATGACCGACGATAAATTGTCGGCTTATCAGACATTGTATCACTGCCTGGTGACGGTGGCGAAACTGATGGCACCCATTGCTCCTTTCTATGCCGACAGACTCTATCTCGATTTAACGGCAACAACGGGAAGTGAAGGTTTTGAGTCGGTGCATCTGGCTGATTTCCCCGTCTCAAATAGTTCACTGATTGACAGACAGCTTGAAGAGCAGATGTATCTTGCACAAACAGCATCATCGATCGTCCTTGCACTGCGCAGGAAGGTGAACATTAAAGTGCGGCAACCTCTCTCAAAAATAATGATCCCGCTGGTGGATGAAGAACAGAGAAGAAATATTCAGTCCGTTGAATCTCTCATCCTTGGTGAAGTGAATGTGAAAGAGCTCAAGTTCGTGGATTCAGCCAATGAGATGCTAGTGAAAAGGGTGAAGCCTGATTTCAAAAAACTGGGTCCGCGCTACGGGAAAATAATGAAACAGCTTGCGTTGAGGATACAGGGGATGGAGAAGAGTGAGATCAATGAGCTGGAGAAAAGTAGTTTTGTCACGTTGTTTGTCGATGGGCAGGAAGCGGTGATTACAACGGATGATGTGGAGATTCTCTCGGAGGATATCCCCGGCTGGCTCGTTGGTAACGAAGGACGGTTGACCGTGGCACTTGATATCACCCTGAGTGATGCGCTTCAGAAGGAGGGTCTTGCTCGCGAGCTGGTGAACAGGATTCAGAACCTTCGCAAAGCGATGAATTTTGATATAACAGATCGCATCACCATTAAGCTCTCATCTAACCCCGCTTTTGATGCAGCTATTACCGATAATAGCAGTTACATCAAGAATCAGGTGCTGGCTGATGAGATAATCATCGTGAACGAACAGCTGGAAAATGTGATAGAAATTGATGATCAGTCACTGACTATCAGTATAAATAAAAACAATTGAGAATTACCTGTTTTATATGTATCTTTGTGCCGGAAATGATAAGTGAACAATATAAAACTCCGGTTGTTGTAATGAAACTTTGATTCCAAAAAGAGACACAGCCCTAAACCCTATTTATTATGAGTGAGAAGACTAGATATTCAGATGTGGAATTGGATGAATTCCGTGCAATCATTAATGAAAAACTGCAGGTGGCCAAACAGGAGTATGAAAATTATCGTGCTGCTGTAACGAACACTGACGGTAATGACACGATTGATACCTCACCCACCTATAAGGTGCTGGAAGAGGGTGCCTCCACGCTCTCCAAGGAAGAAGCTGGACGACTGGCACAACGACAGATGAAATTTATTCAGAATTTGCAAGCTGCTTTGATCCGCATTGAAAACGGAACATATGGTGTTTGTCGTGAAACCGGCAAACTGATACCCAAGGAGCGTCTACGTGCAGTTCCTCATGCTACGTTGAGCATAGAAGCCAAATCAGCAAAGAAGAAATAATTACTGTTTTCATGAAAGTTACCGTGGTATCTGTGAATTTAAAGGAGAGGGGTGATACACCTTTCATTGGAGATATATCCTTAAATATGATGTATGAAAAATAGTACACAGAAGGCAATGGTTGCCGTGGTCGTCGTCTTTCTTGTTCTTCTCGTCGATCAGCTCTTCAAGATATGGGTGAAAACGCATATGGAATTGAAAGAAACCATTCATATTTCCGACTGGTTCAAGATTTATTTCGTTGAAAACAATGGGATGGCTTTCGGAATTGAAGCCGGAGGAAAGCTCTTTCTCTCACTTTTTCGTATTATTGCTGTTGTGTTTATTGTGTTTTATATCAGGAGGCTGGTGAAGGAAAATTACACAACAGGTTTTATTTTATGTGTCACACTTGTTCTTGCAGGTGCATCGGGAAATATCGTTGACAGCATCTTCTACGGAATGATTTTCGAAGCCAGTTATCCCGGTCATCTCTCTTCTTTTGTTCCCTGGGGAGATGGATATGCCTCCTTCCTTCACGGTAAGGTGGTTGATATGTTGTACTTCCCAATGATCAGCGGCACTTATCCCGACTGGGTACCTGTTGTAGGAGGGCAGGAGTTTCTATTCTTTAGGTTCATTTTTAATATAGCTGACTCGGCAATTACCGTAGGTGTTATTCTGATATTAATATTTTACAGAAGAACTTTATCTTATTCATTGCTCTCGAAGAAAGAGCGTGATGACCTTGTAAAAGAAAAAGAAGCAAAAGAAATTGCAGGTGAAATATAGGATTGTGTCATATCTCTTTCTTTCCTTTCTGTTGATTTTGATGCTCTCCGCTTGTCAGAACCGTCCCAAGGAGGTGTTGAACAGGAAGAGCATGGAGCAATTGATGTATGATGTGTATGTTGCTGAGGCAATCCTGGAAAATGATTATAACAACTTCAATACTCCTGAGAAAAAAGAAGCTTATATAAACGAAGTATTCAAGGCACATGAGGTAACACAGGCACAATGGGATACATCTCTGTCATGGTATTCAGACCGAATTGATCTATACCTGAAGATGAATGATTCTGTGAAAGTGCGTTTGCAACGTGTTCGTAAAGATATTGACAGGCAAGTGGAGAGGCTTAATGCGCAACAGATTATCGATCCGGCGCTTTTATCCCCATCCTATATTCCTCCCTACTATTCATTTTCTATGCCCGGTACGAAAAAAGGATTTTGTTTCCTGTTAGATTCTGCCGCGTTTCTATCCAGGATCTCTGATGATCGTTTCTCTTTCACTTTCAGTGTAATCGGCATTCCTCCACTTTTCACCTCCGATTTATCATCAATGCTCACATTGGTGTATGGCGATACCACTATTTCTCAATCGCACGAGATCAGAGAAAATAAAACCTACAGCATGGCTGCGTCGAGATTTATCCCGGGTGACACACTAACACAAATTAATGGTTTTGTTCATTTGCAGGAGAGATCCGGTATCACACCCGCTATCCAGTTGTACAATATTTATCTCGGAGACGGGAGATTGGACTCTGTCGAAGTGAATTCCGCGGAGGTGCATCCTGCACCTCTTGCAAAAGAACCATTAATGATTGACAGCATGAAAATAGCGCAATAATAACATCATATAGAGAAAAGCTATTTGTCATAATGACATCTTTTTTAGATAAATTATTATATTTGCATGGTAAAACAGAGAGAATAAAATAACAAATTTAACATTCAAATAATCAATACTTAACATCAAATGGAAAAAAAGAGAGTTTACACCTTTGGAGACGGCGTTGCTGAGGGACGGGCAGACATGAAAAACCTGCTTGGAGGTAAAGGAGCGAACCTTGCCGAAATGAACTTAATCGGTGTTCCCGTTCCTCCGGGTTTTACCATTACTACGGAGGTTTGCACTGAATACAACGAACTAGGCAAAGAATATGTGATCGGCGTCTTGAAAGGAGAGGTTGAGAAGGCTGTTTCCCGGATTGAACAGCTGACCGGAACAAAATTCGGAGATAAGGAGAACCCCTGTCTTGTCTCTGTTCGTTCGGGAGCACGTGTATCCATGCCCGGTATGATGGATACCGTATTAAATCTGGGATTGAACGATGAAGCCGTAGAGGGGATTGCCAGGAAATCGGGTAATGAACGTTTCGCGTGGGATTCTTATCGCCGCTTTGTACAGATGTATGGCGATGTGGTGCTGGGATTGAAACCTCAAAGCAAGGAAGATATAGATCCTTTTGAAGAGATCATGGAAGAGATGAAGGAATCGAAAGGGATAGAGTTGGATACAGATTTCACCACTGAAGATCTGAAAGAGCTCGTGAAAAAATTCAAGGCTGCAGTGAAAGAAAACACCGGCAACGATTTCCCGGTTAGTCCCTGGGATCAGTTATGGGGAGCTGTTTGCTCTGTTTTCGACAGTTGGATGAACGAGCGTGCCATCCTCTATCGTAAAATGAATAACTTTCCTGAAGAGTGGGGTACAGCCGTCAACGTGCAGGCAATGGTTTACGGGAATATGGGTAAAACATCCGGCACAGGTGTTGCCTTTACGCGCGATGCTGCTACGGGTGAAGATATCTTCAATGGTGAATATCTGATTGATGCGCAAGGTGAGGATGTGGTGGCAGGAGTACGTACTCCTCAGGAAATCACTATCGAAGGATCTCGCCGTTGGGCAAAGATGAAGGGTATTTCCGAAGAAGTGCGCGCAGCCAGTTATCCCTCGTTGGAAGAGGCGCTGCCTGAATGTGCGAAGGAGCTTATAGAAGTACAGCAAAAGCTGGAAGATTATTTTAAAGATATGCAGGATCTCGAATTTACCATTCAGGATGGAAAACTCTGGATATTGCAGACACGCAGCGGAAAACGTACCGGTGCGGCGATGGTGAAGATAGCGGTCGATATGCTTCATCAAGGTTATATCGATGAGAAAACGGCTTTGAGACGCTGTGATCCCGAGAAACTGGATGAGTTGCTTCACCCTGTTTTTGATAAGAACGCGCTTGCTAAGGCAAAGCCGCTTACTCACGGGCTGCCGGCATCACCGGGAGCAGCTGCAGGACAGGTTGTTTTTCATGCCGATGAGGCTGAAGAGTGGTTTAAAGAGGGAAAAAAAGTGATCCTCTGTCGTACAGAGACATCCCCTGAAGACCTGCGTGGTATGGCATCGTCACAAGGTATTCTTACCGCCCGCGGAGGGATGACCTCACATGCGGCCGTTGTTGCACGCGGTATGGGCAAGTGTTGTGTTTCGGCAGCCAACAATCTGGTGATTGATTATAAAGCACGTAAAATGACCATTCACGGTAAGGAGCTGAAAGAGGGAGACTGGATCGCCCTGGATGGCTCTACCGGGAACGTCTATGAGGGTAAAATAATTACGCAGGATGCAGAGATCGACGCCGATTTCAATGAGCTGATGAAGCTTGCAGAAAAGTATGCGCGTATGGATGTAAGAACCAACGCCGACACCCCACACGATGCCATGGTTGCCCGCAACTTTGGTGCTAAGGGGATTGGTTTGTGCCGTACCGAGCATATGTTCTTCGAGGAAGATAAGATTATCACCATGCGCGAGATGATTCTTGCCAAAGATGAGGAAGGCCGCCGCACAGCGCTGGAGAAACTGCTCCCGTTGCAGAAAAAAGACTTTATGGGTATATTCAGGGCTATGAAAGGATACGCCGTGACCATTCGTCTGCTCGACCCACCGCTGCATGAATTTGTACCTCACGATGAAAAGGGACAGATGGAGATGGCCAAAGTGATGGATATCTCCTATAAAGATATTCACGACCGTGTTGAAGGACTTATGGAGTCTAATCCAATGCTTGGTTTACGCGGATGCCGTCTTGGTAACCTCTACCCGGAGATCACTGAGATGCAGACACGTGCCATCATGGAAGCTGCGATTGAACTGAAGAGTGAGGGAATCAAAGCCATTCCGGAAATCATGGTTCCTCTCACTGGCATTGTTTATGAGTTCATGGCGCAGAAGGAGATTATTGAAAATACCATCCAGCAAGTGTTTGCTGAGAAGAGCGATTCTGTGGAATACAAGATAGGGACGATGATCGAGATCCCGCGTGCAGCACTTACGGCACATAAGATAGCCAGGGAGGCTGATTTCTTCTCTTTCGGCACCAACGACCTTACGCAGTTGACATTCGGTTACAGTCGTGACGATGTAGCCAAGTTCCTGCCGATGTATCTCGATAAGGGAATTCTTAAACATGATCCCTTCGCCGTGATTGATCAGAACGGTGTGGGACAGCTCGTGCGCATGGCCGTGCAAAAAGGCCGTGAGGTACGTCCAACACTTAAATGTGGTATCTGTGGTGAACATGGTGGTGAACCGACATCGGTTAAATTCTGCCATACCGTTGGCCTGAACTATGTCTCCTGCTCTCCTTTCCGTGTACCTATTGCCCGTCTGGCAGCAGCACAGGCAGCCATTGAAGGTTAAACAGAAGGTTTTAATATGTTTTTCTCAGAGACGCCCACAAAGGCGTCTCTGTTCCTTTTTAGCCGGTCATCTCCGAAATTTCAGGGTGCCAATTCTTTATAACTACTTTTAACCATCAAACTATTTTGCAGCTTAGTGGATTATCACTACTTTTACATCGCTATTTTTAAACAGATTGTTCTATGAAGTATTCATTTAAGATATTGCTTTTTCTTCTTACTTTGTCAGCTACTCAGTATGTTATTTCTCAAAATAATGTGATTGACGAGATTGTGTGGGTGGTGGGTGACGAAGCCATACTGAAATCAGAAGTGGAGGAATACCGCAAGGAGATCCTGATGCAAAACCAGCGCATCGATGGCGATCCCTACTGTTTCATACCCGAACAGCTGGCCATCCAGAAGCTTTTTCTCGATCAGGCCAAACTGGACAGTATTGAGGTACAGGAATCAGATGTGAACCGCACACTTGAATATCATATCAATGAACAGATTGCTACGAACGGTTCTGTGGAAAGATTGGAAGAGTATTGGGGAAAGAGTATTGCCACCATACGGGAAGACCTGCGGCAGCAGATCAGAGAGTATCAGCTTGTGGAGGGAGTACAACAAAAACACTTCGGTAGTGTACAGCTGACTCCGTCGGAAATCAGGAAATATTACAACACCCTTCCACAGGATAGTCTGCCCTTTATTCCCACCACGCTGGAGGTGCAGATTATTACTGCTGAGCCTAAAATACCGCTGGAAGAGCTTGATAAGGTGAAAGCCCGCCTGCGTGAATATACCGATCAGATCAACAGCGGGGAGAAGGACTTCTCCACCCTGGCACTGCTTTATTCAGAGGACCCCTCCGCCATCAAGGGTGGTGAACTTGGTTTTATGAACCGTTCGGGATTTGTTCCCGAGTTTGCCAGTGTGGCCTTTGCCCTGAGTGATCCCAAGAAGGTCTCCAACGTGGTGGAGTCGGAATATGGGTTTCATATTATCCAGTTGATTGAACGCAGAGGAGATATGGGTAATTTTCGTCATATCCTGTTGAAGCCCAAGGTGCCCCAGGAGTCACTCGACACGGCACTTGTGCGTTTGGATTCAATTCGCGTCGGGATTGTCAATAAAAAGATTACATTCGATGAGGCAGCTACTTTCCTCTCAGCTGATAAGGATACACGGAACAACAAAGGGATCATGGTAAATAATTTACGCAACTCCAATTCAGGTACTCCCCGCTTTGCATTGAACGAATTGAATCAGGATATCGCGAAAATAGCCGGAGAGATGAAAGAGGGAGAGATCTCCAAGCCGTTCATCATGCTCAATGATAAAGGACGACAGGTGGCTGCCATGATCAAGATAACAGCCCGTAACGAGGGGCATAAGGCCACACTGAACAGTGATTATCAGGTCATCAAGCAGATGGCGGAAAATGACAAGAAGCAAAAACAGATAGATGAGTGGCTGCAGAAGAAAATAGATAAAACCTATGTGCGTATTGACCCCGACTGGCAGGGGTGTGAGCTCAAATACAAAGGATGGCAGAAGTAACAGCCTTTTTTTAAGATGAGAAAGCAAGGTTCACAATTCATACAGGAAAGCATACTTCTCTTAAGTGTGCTTTTTGTCATCATGGCGTCGGCCCAAGCACAACAGCCACCTCCCGTAAGCTCATCAGTGCCACCTGCTGTCCAGATTATTGAGATGAGGCAGGCGGATCTGTGGAGTAAGAGAGCCGGCTTTGATGCCGAGATCCTGACCGGTAAAGTGATCTTCTTTCATGAAGGTGCATTTATGTATTGCGACAGCGCCTATCTCTATCAGCAGACCAACACCTTTGAGGCATTCAGCAATGTGAGGATGGAGCAGGGCGATACCATCTTTGTCTATGGTGATTATCTGCACTACGATGGCAACACGCGGCTGGCAAGACTTCGTGAGAACATCCGTATGGAAGACAGGACGGTCACACTCTTCACTGATAGCCTGGATTTTGATCGGGAAGCCAATCTCGGTTACTACTTTGAGGGTGGTATGCTGGTGGATGAGGAGAATGAGTTGACCTCCTACTGGGGACAGTATGATCCTGATAGCAAGCAAGCATTGTTCAGCGATAGTGTGAAGCTGGTGAACGAAGATTATATTATCTATGCAGATACATTGAAATACAACACTGAATCGAAATATGCCGATATCCTGGGCCCTTCACGCATCGTCTCTGACAGCGGCTATGTTCACACCAGCAAGGGGTGGTACAATACGGCCACGGATGATGCACGACTGTTGGATCGTTCAGAGGTGTACAGCAACGATGGGATGAAAGTACTTATCGGTGACACTATTCTCTATAACCGTCAGACCGGAGAGGGTGAAGTGTTTGGCAACATGTATCTCGAAGACAAGGAGAAGAAAGCCATTCTGCAGGGAAATTACGGTTTCTATAATGAAAAAACGGAGTACGGACTTGCAACCGATTCGGCTTTTGCCATCGATTATTCACAGCAGGAGAGCATGTTCGTGCACGGCGATACGCTGGTGATGGAGACCGATTCTACGAATCGCGATATCAAAGCGTTCTACGAAGTGCGTTTCTATCGATCCGACATCCAGGGAGTGTGCGATTCGCTGCATTATTCATCATGTGACTCGATGGTCTATATGGTTGGTGATCCCGTTATATGGAACGAAAATAATCAGATACTGGGTAATCAGATCGATTTTTATCTGAACGACTCTACAATAGAGAAAGCCATCATAAAAGATTATGCCCTGTCTGTGCAGGACAGAAAGGAAGAAGAACAGTATAATCAACTCAGTGGAAGGGATATGACCGCTTTCTTCCGTGATGGTGATCTGTATCATGTGCTGGTGGAGGGCAATGCGGAGTCATTGTATTACCTGGTTGAAGAAGATAGTACTATTATAGGATTGAATAAAACGGAGAGCGCATATCTCTCTATGGATATTGAGAATGAACAGATTAAAAAGCTGAAACTTTGGTCTTCAACCAGAGCTGTAACTACTCCTCTGCCACAACTGAACCCCGAAGATGCCCGTCTAGAGGGGTTCATCTGGCTCGATTATCTGCGGCCTGCAGGACCCGACGATATCTTCCGCAGTAATGAGAGGCGCAGCTCTGAAGCTACTGAGCCTCGTCAAAGGCGTTTTGAGAGGGAAGATGTCACATTGTAACCAACGGGTCATTTGTCCATCTGCCATCTATTCTTTATTTTTGTAACATCATAAACAATGAAAGCTATGGGTAGTTTCTTTTTCTATAACAACAGAAAACCGCGTAAATTCAATTATACGCCTATCCTGTTTAATCCGGATGAAGAGGAACGCAGGGAAAAGTTGGAAAAACGAATTGAGAACGTAAAAAAAGAGATGGGAGTACTCCCCGCAGCCGAAGAGGAAACAGCTGAGAAAAAAGAGTTTAAATCTGAGTTCATCTCACAAACCCGACATCTGAAGAAACGAATGGAGGGTGATGCTTCGGGAAAAACTACCTTTTTCGCCAATAACGGTTTACTCATTATTTTACTCATTGTTCTTTTTGCCATCTTCTTTTTCTGGTTATTGGGTTAGAAAACAGACGATTCTATTTATGTCAGATATTATACATCTTCTTCCCGATTCCATTGCAAATCAGATTGCTGCCGGCGAGGTTATCCAACGTCCCGCATCGGTGGTGAAAGAGTTGGTGGAGAATGCGCTCGATGCCGGAGCAAAGCATATCACGATAAGCATCAAAGATGCCGGTCGTACGCTCATTCAGGTGATTGATGACGGAAAGGGGATGTCGGCAACAGATGCACGGATGGCGTTTGAACGGCATGCAACATCAAAAATCAAGAGTGTTGACGATCTGTTTGCTCTGACCACCATGGGCTTCCGTGGTGAGGCACTGCCATCCATCGCGGCAATTTCTCAGGTTGAGGTGAAGAGCCGAAGGGCAGAGGATGAACTGGGTACATTGATTGTCATATCCGGGTCGAAGCTTGAAAAACAGGAGATCATTTCATCTGCTGCCGGTACCTCTATCTCGGTGAAGAATATCTTCTTCAATGTGCCGGCACGAAGAAAATTCCTGAAATCAAACGAAACTGAACGCAGGAATATTTTTACGGAAATAGAACGTATTGTACTGGTAAATCCCGATACTGCGTTCACACTCATAGAGAATGATCTGGAAACGCTCCATCTGCCCAAAGCAGGTCTGAGGCAGCGTATTGTGCAGCTGGAAGGGAAGAATGTCAATCATCAACTGATAGAGATAGAGGAGGAGACCACACTGGGAAAGATTCACGGATATGTATCACGACCTGAGTTTGCAAAAAAAGGGAGGGTGAGTCAGTTTTTCTTCGTTAACAACCGTTATATCAGACATCCCTATTTTCACAGGGCAGTGATCTCTTCATTTGAGCCGTTGATTGCTGCAAACGAAAAGCCAAGCTATTATATCTACCTGCAGGTTAATCCGGATACGATTGATGTCAATATCCATCCTACAAAGACCGAAGTGAAATTTGAAAATGAACAGGCACTCTGGCAAATACTGATGGTTACGGTAAAGGAGTCTCTCGGGAAATTCAATGCTATCCCTACGATCGATTTTGATACCGATGATGCACCGGATATACCTCTGTTCGATCCTTCCCGCAGTTCATCGATGCCCAGAGTGAGCCTGGACCCCAACTACAATCCTTTTCGAAACTCCCATACCGGAGCAGGTCACTCGTCTGCCCCTGCTTTTGAATGGGAGCAGCTTTATAAAGGGTTTGAGAATGAGAAAGAGTTGTCGTCGGGTGGTGAAGGTAGTCCAGGCGCTACACTATTCAAGCCGGCCGGAACGGAGCAAAACCTGCCCGAGACAGAGCTGTATCCTGAACATTATCAGTTTAAACAAAAATATATACTCACTTCGGTGAAATCGGGATTGATGGTCATCGATCAACATAAAGCGCATGTGCGCATCCTTTTCGATAAATATCTGGAACAGATAAGGAATAAGAGAGGCGTCTCGCAGCGGGTACTGTTTCCGGAGGTGCTTGATCTCTCCGCATCCGAAGCGGCAGCCCTCCCTTCCATCATGGAGGATCTGGAGGCACTCGGTTTTGAACTGAGCAACCTGGGTAATCACAGCTTCGCCGTGCAGGGTGTTCCCGGCGAGATTGAGAATGCTGATCCTTCACTGCTCATACGTTTTATGATTGGTAAAAGCCTTGAAACAGGGAGTGATGTTAAGGCAGATATTCAGGAATCCATTGCACTCTCACTGGCCAAACTGACCTCTATACCTCACGGCAGAACGCTGACATCCGAAGAGATGTTGCTTATCGTAAGTCAACTGTTTGCTTCAAGAACGCCCACTTATACGCCCGATGGGCAAACGGTGGTAACTGTGATTTCCGATGCAGACATAGAAAAGAAAATGCTATAAACAAACCTAATCTTAATAATTGAGACACTATGAACTATTCTTATTGTGGAAACAGCGGATTACAGTTGTCCCGGATATCGTTGGGATTGTGGCACAATTTCGGGTTCGGAGATGATTATGCAATGGCACGTGAGATGATTATTCATGCTTTTGAGCAGGGAGTAACCCATTTCGATCTGGCAAATAATTACGGTCCTCCTCCGGGATCGGCAGAATCCAACTTCGGTAAAATATTGAAAGAGAATCTCGCTTCTCATCGTGATGAGATGATTATTTCGTCCAAAGCGGGACATCTGATGTGGGAAGGGCCTTACGGTGACGGATCATCGAGGAAGAACCTCATGGCAAGTATCAATCAGAGTCTCAAGCGGACAGGATTGGACTATTTCGATATTTTCTATTCCCATCGTTACGACTCCATCACACCTGTTGAGGAGACCATGCAGGCACTTGTGGATATCGTCCGTCAGGGAAAAGCCCTCTACGTGGGGATCTCCAAGTATCCTCCCCTTGAAGCACGGGAAGCATTGAACTATTTAAGGCAAAGGGATGTACCCTGCCTTATTTTTCAGGATAAGTACAGTATGTTCAACCGAATGCCGGAAGAGGAGATACTGAATCTCACAAAGGAGTTTGGTACAGGTTTTATTGCTTTCTCACCGTTGGCACAGGGTCTCCTTACCGATAAATACCTGCATGGTATTCCCGACTATTCACGTGCAGCTGATCCTGCGGGATTCCTGAAGAAAGAGCAGGTTACCCCACAGCTGGTGGAGAAGGTGAAGCAGTTAAACAAAATAGCAGCACAACGCGGGCAGACAATGGCGGAGATGGCTTTGGCATGGGCTCTGAGAGATGAGAGGGTTACTTCACTCATCGTTGGCACCCGCAATATAGAACAGTTAAACGATAATCTGAATGCACTGCATAATCTCTCGTTCACGCAGGAAGAATTGAGTCTGATAGATACAATTCTCGCAGGAGCCTCGTTGTGATAATACTACTGCTCTGTCTGATGTTGGATCATCAGAGAAATTCTGAATGAAAAAAATTAGAGTAATACTGTTATTGTTACTTGCAGCCGTTTTATCCTGTGTGGATGATCCGTCTCGCCTCACTGTGCCCTTTGCACCGGTGAGTTTCAGGATAGATCTGAACGGACCTGACTACCAGCTGAAGACCCGATTGCACTTTTTAACGTTTACGGAAATGGAGAGGCGTCTTCCTTCTGACCGTCTGGGTTATGCAGGATTACTGGTTGTTTCCGATGGAATAGGTAACGCTATCTACGCGTATGATCTCTGTTGCCCCTATGAAGACAGTAGAGAGATCAACGTGATTCCTGATTATGAGGGTGAGGCTGTCTGCCCCTCCTGTGGCTCTGTCTTTGTCACAATGTTCGGGCTCAGCGACAACAATGGTATGCGCGGTTTTGGCAGTGTAAAATCAGGTCCTGCCACTGAACCCTTACAGAGTTACAGGGTAATGCCTCTACAGTCCGGCAGATATAGTATTGTGAACTAATTCTAGTCCCGGAGAGATAGTTATGTATGAATATATTTTAACAAGTGAGAATTTTAAGAAATAGCTACTTTTACTATCTTTGTACTCCTGATTATTCTTCAGGGTTATCATCACAGTTTTAAAAATATACCCAAAATACTCTTTGGATGAGAAAAGTCTATATTTTTTCTTTGTTACTGGTTACAGGTCTCGTGTTGTCACAGGTTGTTCCCCATTTGCTGGGTAAGAACTTTTATTCATTTAAAACAATTACCGACGGGTTATTGTATATCTCACTTGCTTTTATCATGATCAATGTAGGGCGTGAGTTTGAGATAAACAAGAAGCACTGGCGCAGCTACACCGTGGATTATTTCGTAGCAATGGGTGCAGCCGCATTTCCGTGGGTGTTTGTGGCATTGTATTATTTGTTCGCGGTGGCACCACCGGAGTTACAAATATGGAAAAATAGCGATATCTGGAAAGAGACATTTCTGTTAAGCCGGTTTGCCGCACCCACATCTGCCGGGATACTCTTCACCATGCTTGCTGCCGCGGGATTGAGGCATACATGGGTGTATAATAAAGTACAGGTGCTGGCTATCTTCGACGATCTGGATACAATATTGCTGATGATCCCTCTTCAAATACTGATGATCGGGATGCGCTGGCAAATGTTTGTTATCCTCGTTGTTGCTTTTATGTTGATATGGTTGGGCTGGAAAAAAATGAACAGCTACAATCTTCGTCAGGATTGGAAATCTATTTTATTTTTCGCGGTTCTTATGTTTGGTGTGATTCATGCCATTTACATTGTATCAATGCAATTATATGGTGAAGGTGGAAGTATACACATTGAGATTCTTCTTCCTGCCTTTGTCCTGGGGATGATGATGAAATCGGATCACAGCGTGGTTCAACGAAAGAGTGACGAGAAGGCATCTTCCTTCATATCCTATTTCTTTATGCTTTTGGTTGGTTTAAGCATGCCTCTTTTCCTTGGTGTGGATTTTGCAGCGGTTGCCGAACAATCACAATCGGTTATCTCTCAAATACCGATGCTTTCCTGGAGTGTGATCGCCATACATGTGGTGATGGTTACACTTATTTCCAATATTGGAAAACTCTTCCCCCTGTTATTCTACAGGGATAGAAAAATAGGTGAGAGGCTGGCTGTTTCCATAGGGATGTTTACCCGTGGAGAAGTGGGTGCAGGTGTGCTCTTCATTGCCATTGGATATCATATGAGCGGTGTATTGCTTGTTATCTCCGTTTTGGCGATGTGTTTGAATCTGCTCCTTACCGGATTCTTTATTGGTTACGCGAAAAAGCTGGCCTTGACCTCGGCACAGGAGATGTTACATAAGAATACATCACCGGATCTTTAAATTAATTGCGCTGCCGGGTGGAGAAATTCACGTAAATGCTTTGAAAAACGGATAAACATATTTACATTTGCAGTCGCAAAAATAATAGCTCATTATTGGTAGAGCACGACCTTGCCCAAAAAGAAAATGAAACCGACCTTGGCAAGGTAATAGTTGAAATATTGCGAAAGTAGCTCAGTTGGTAGAGCACGACCTTGCCAAGGTCGGGGTCGCGGGTTCGAGTCCCGTCTTTCGCTCAGGATGGGGTTAATAAGTTTCCCCGATCTAGTCGCAAAGTCCTATATTTGGCGCAAGGTCTGCTCGGATGGTGGAATGGTAGACACGCAAGACTTAAAATCTTGTGACCATAACGGTTGTGCGGGTTCAAGTCCCGCTCCGAGTACAGCTTACAAAGGATAAAGCCTTGATATATTACTGATATCAGGGCTTTTCTTTATATACCATTGCCTGAAACGATCTACTTTATAAGGGGAGATCCTTTGGAAAAAGCTTTGAGCCATATAAATCCAACGGTCATGGCCAATCCGGAGGCTATGAGCACCGATAGTTTGGCTATGTCGCCATATAATTCGTTTTGGGGAAATGAGAGGTTTGACACAAAGATGGACATCGTGAAACCAATCCCTGCCAGAATGCCGACACCAATAAACTGTGACCATTTTATCTTCCCAAATTTGGACAGATTGAGCTTGACCATCAGGTAGACTGCCAGAGAGATACCAATTGGTTTGCCGAGGAACAGCCCCAGGATGATACCCAGTGAGAGTGGGGATCCCAGTCCTGAAAGGGATGTAGATGAGATCGCGATACTTGTGTTTGCAAGGGCAAAGATGGGGATTATGACGAAATTAACAGGAAAATTGAGCTTGGTTTCAAAAGTAGCCATCTTGTTTGCAGGTAGTAAAAAAGCGAGTATCACCCCTGCAATAGAGGCATGAACACCCGATTGAAACATAGAATACCACATGGCTACTCCCAGCATCATCATGATCAGTGAGCCTAACCTGTTGTGAAGGCGTCGATTTACGAAAAATATGACCACTCCAAGCAGAACCACCAGCAGTAACCACTGCAGATCCAAGCCTGTTCCGTAAAACAAGGCGATGATAACAATCGCGCATAAGTCATCGATGATGGCCAGTGCAGTTAGGAATACCTTCATTGAATGTGGTACCGCTTTCCCCAGCAGACTGACGATTCCCAGAGAAAACGCAATATCTGTTGCAGTGGGGATTGCCCATCCTCCTGAGTATATTGTGCCTCCGGCAATCATTTGAAAGATTAATATTGGGAAAGCTACTCCGAAAAGAGCGGAAACGGCAGGAAGCATCATCCTCTTGGGGGTAGAGAGCTCTCCCACAGTTGCTTCTCTTTTGATGTCGATTGCCACATGGAAGAAGAATAGTGTCATCAACGCATCATTGATAAAATGTGTGATATCGTGTGGCAAACGAAGATGATGAAACCAGGGAATCTCTGTCTTCCAGAAGCTGGAATAATCGACTCCTGTTCCACTGATATTTGTTAGAATCAATGACAGGATAGTACAGAATAGCAAAAGCACACCCAGTGATCTGCTGTCGTTAATTATTCGTTTAAATAGTGTGGCAGATGATTGCAACATGCTATTGTTCGTGCTCATTAATCAATAACTGTATACGCATATTTATCGCAGAAGGAAACTAAAATCATCTTCTCCGGTTAATTCAAGGGGATTCTGTCCATATCTGAAAATACGTGCATTGCGGGTGCCCATCAGTACCAGATCCTTATCGTCATGGAGAAATATTGTACCTTCGCGCAGACCTACTACGAATACGTCTCTGTTCACTTCAATGAACTCATTGATGCGTGTCTCGCGTGTTTCCCCTCCGTGATTTGCAGGGTTATCGTCCAGGTAATGGGGATTAATCTGAAATGGAACCAGATTCAGTGTTTTGAACTTTTCGGGTTGTACGATGGGCATATCGTTCGTTGTACTCAGTGTCGGGCAGGCGATGTTAGCGCCGGCACTCCATCCGATATAGGGAGCTCCTTTTTTTACTTTTTTGCGGATCACTTTCATCAGACCTTTTTCCTGCAGCATTTTCACCAGCTGCCATGTGTTCCCTCCTCCCACTACAATGGCATCGGCATTTTCAATCGCCTCAACAGGATTGATAAACCGGTGGATACTTGTGACATGATGACCTATTTCGGCAAAACGGGCATTTACTTTTTCCTCATACGCTTCAAAAGAAAACGTCACTGCAGCATAGGGGATGAAGATGGCATTCATCGCTTTTTCACCCAGAAAATCTTTGATATACTTTTTGGGATAGTCCAGATACTCTTCACCCGGATTGGTAGAATTGCTGATAAGCAGAAGTCTCATATTGCTAAAGATATTTGTTGATGAAGTGCAAATGTAAAGAAAAATAGGGCAAGAATGTTATTTTTAAGCGCTAATTAGACTATTTTTGTGGTTAAATAGATAAGATAATGGAATCGGTTTTACGCGAAATACGGTCCGATCTAAGGCTCTCAATGAATGGAGTAATTGCCACCAGCATGCGAGAGAAGGGATTGCATTACCGTATGAATTTTGGAGTGGATATCCCTAAAATCAAAGAGATAGCAAAGAGGTATGAATCAGGGTCAACGCTGGCTGAAGTTTTATGGAAAGAGGATGTACGTGAGATGAAAATTCTTGCAACGATGCTTTATCCATCAGCTTCTCTCACGAAAGAGAGTGCAGACAGATGGGTCATGGCCATTTTTAATCAGGAGATCCGCGAGCAGGCATGCAGGAACCTTTTCCAGGAGGTGGCTTTTGCAGACGCACTGGTGAATGACTGGACAAAAAATGAGGATGAGAAAATTCGTACAACCGGTTACTGGCTGTTCGCAAGATTATGCATTACCCGTTCTGCTGCTGTGACGCGTATTGAGATAAATCAACTGCTGAGCGATGCTGTCAACGATCTGAAGAGTGAATCGCTGTTGCTTCGCCAATCTGCGTTGAATGCACTGAAATTCTACGGCAGAATTTCCCGGGAAAAGGCGGAGAATGTACTTCAAAGAGTTGCGTCTTTTGAAAATTCAGGTAATCTTCAGGAAAAAGAGATGCTCGATCAGCTTCTTTTTGAATTTGGATATGCCGATTAATTCCTGAAATTTTTCCTGATAAAGAACATCGACAGAAAGAGATTCAGGATAAGAAAACCTCCTGTTCCGGCAATGAAGACACCTTTCCATTGAGGAAGCACAATCAGGGATACTATCGTCGCTATCACGATGAGGGAAATCAAAATCCATAGAGTGGTGAGAATTGTTTTTCTTTTAGCCATAATCCAAATATTTACCTGCAAAATTATTAAAAAAAATCATTCCACCTCTCTTTTCATCCAATTCAATATGTCGGAGAGCACTTCCGTAGAGATGGTTTGATCTGAATTGGCATATTCATTCATCTCTCCTGTAATGCTTTCCTGAAAAATGTGATTCAGACCTGGATATGATTTTGTAACACTACGGTAGTTCCTCCCTTTTTGTAATGCTCTTTTTATTGCTGTGAGGTTCTTTTCAGCCGGCACCTGTGTGTCGTTTTCACCATTGATCGCATAAACAGGACATGATACCTTCTCGATGTAGATTGCCGGGTCAATCGCGAGAAAACTACGGTATCCGGGGGTGATCATGGCATTGAACTGATTGCGCAGGTAGGTCTCCTTCTCCACTTTCAGCTTTATCAGAAGGGGGAGCTGCTCCCAGAGGAACGACAATTGATCGCGCAGTGCTGTTCTGTCGTTCTCTGAACCATCCCACTCCAGCAGACTCTCAAACATTTCCCTGTTGATCTTTTGAATCATCTCAATCGTCTCCGGCTCCATACCCTGCTGCCTCATTGAATGATCGTTCTGGTCCATCACAACTTCTATCCCTCTGGTTCCGGGGCCGGCCATCATCACAATAAAAGCAATCTCCTTGTCAACTGCCGCAACCATGGGAGCGATGATACCTCCTTCACTGTGGCCGAGAAGCCCGATGTGTGAAGGGGCGATCTCTTTCCTCTGCCGCAGGTACTCCACGGCTGCATGTGCATCGGCGGTAAAATCCTGAATGGTCGCTTTGCTGTAGTCGCCTGTCGATGCACCCACACCCCGCTTGTCATAGCGTAGAACGGCAAAACCGTTTCGGGTAAGGTAGTCTGATATCACCAGGAAAGGTTTATGTCCGAACAGTGTTTCATCGCGGTCATTGGGGCCGCTTCCGGCAATGAGCACAACAGCCGGGAAAACACCTGCTTTGTCCGGCAATGTAAGTGTGCCTGCAAGTGAGAGACTCTCTTCCTTATCGGGGATGATTGTTATCGCTTCCGAAATATAAGGCAGCGGCGCTAACGGTGTTTGCGGACGACTGAACTGCGGCCCTTGAGTTCGCATCAACAGAAGAGAAAATGGAATGCCACCCTGATTAAAGGTTCCTTTGAGCGTATCGTTCTCAAGCGTTCCTTTGTAATATAGTCCCAATCCGGTGGCTACAATCTCAACTCTGTTCTCTTTGAAGGTTGTTCTTGTTGTAGGCAAGCCAAAAGCACCCTGATCGGGACTATCCATCTTTGTGGTGAGGATTGTGTCGTTCCTTTCAATATGAAATACAAGGAGCAGTGCTCTGTTCTGTACCTCTAATGATCCACCCCAGCTCCCTGTGATATCTTGTGCACTAAGCGTTACAACCACAAAGAGCAGGATGACGAAAAAAACTGTTTTATTCATGATGGTAGGGTTCGTTATTTAAAATGGTCATTGCGCGGTAGAGTTGTTCAGCAAATACAACTCTTACCATTTGATGTGTAAAGGTCAATTTTGAGAGCGACAACTTTTCGTTAGCTCTGTCATATATTTCACTGGAAAATCCATACGGTCCTCCAATGACAAAAACCAGTCGTTTTGAGACAGAGTGTGTTTTCTTCTCCATGAACCGGGCAAACTCAACAGAGCTGTATTGCTTGCCTTTATCATCGAGTAAAACAACGTAGTCTGACGACTGCAAGGTTTTCAGAATCATGTTTCCTTCCTCCGTTTTTTGTTCTTTCTCCGTAAGTTTTTTCCTGTTTCTCAGGTCTGGTACAACATTCATTTCGAAAGAGATGTAATAATTCACCCTCTTCTTATATTCTTCGATGATTTGTGCGAAAAAAAGATCATCTGTTTTACCTACTGTAAGTAATAAAACCTTCATTCTTGATAAAATACTTTACATCATCTGGCTCACTTCAGCCATGCTGAAGTGGTTGACAATGGGGTTGATTATATAATATTAACATCGACTTGAGCAATTTGACCTCAAGAGATTAAAAAAGGCTCTGTTACCAACAAATATAGCTGTTTATTTCGTACTTTTGTAATAAAATTTTTGTAAAAATATAACAATATGTGCATTTAAAGTGTTTACTTCTAAATGCAGCAGTTTCGATATAAAATATGGAAGAGAAAGAATTGATAAGTAACCTTATTAAGCTGGCCTTTGCCGAAGATATTGGCGATGGTGATCATACAACCTTGTGCAGTATCCCTGCCACAGAAGCAGGTCGTTCAAAGCTCCTGATAAAGGAGGAAGGTATTCTTGCAGGTGTGGAAATGGCAAAGGTCGTTTTTCGAACGTTTGATTCAGGTTTACAAACAGATGTTCTCATAAACGATGGCACCCCTGTTAAGCCGGGTGATATATCATTTATTGTTTCCGGGAAAGTGCAATCGATCCTTCAGGCCGAACGACTTGTGCTTAATATCATGCAGCGGATGAGCGGTATTGCGACCATTACCAACAAGTATGTGAAACAGCTGGAGGGTACATCGGCAAAAGTGCTTGATACAAGAAAAACGACTCCCGGAATGCGCATGTTGGAAAAGCAAGCCGTAATGATAGGTGGAGGCATGAATCACAGGATAGGTCTTTACGACATGATCTTGCTGAAAGACAATCACGTGGATTTTGCCGGAGGAATTGAAAACGCTATTAGGGGCGCACAGAAATATTTGAAAGATAAAAAGAAAGATCTCAAGATAGAAATCGAGGTAAGAAGTCTGGATGAACTTGAAGAGGCACTCCGTGTCGGAGGTGTCGACAGGATCATGCTTGATAATTTCACCCCTGAAAAGAGCCGTGAAGCGGTGAAGATTGTGAATGGGCGTGTGGAGCTGGAGTCATCGGGAGGAATTACAATCGATACAATACGGCAATACGCTGAAACAGGTATTGATTATATTTCCGTAGGCGCACTGACTCATTCGGTGAAAAGTCTCGATATGAGTCTGAAAGCAATATAGAAGAAGATGGATCAAAACGAAAATAAACAGGAGCTGCTCGATAAAAGATATATGCGTATGGCCTTTATCTGGGCTGAGAATTCCTATTGCAAACGCAGGAAAGTGGGAGCTCTCCTGGTGAAGGATAAAATGATTATTTCAGACGGCTACAACGGAACACCATCGGGTTTCGAGAACGTATGTGAAGACGAAGAGAACGTCACTAAGCCCTATGTACTCCATGCGGAGGCGAACGCCATCACCAAGGTTGCCCGTTCCAATAACAGTAGCGACGGGGCAACGCTCTATGTTACATCATCTCCCTGCATAGAATGTGCCAAACTGATCATCCAGGCCGGAATAGCGCGTGTGGTCTATTCCGACGCATACCGGTTAAGTGATGGCATCAATCTGTTAAGCAAAGCGAACATTGCGCTTGTTTCCGTTGAGATGGACAAATAGTATATAAAGAAGGGAATTGAATGGATTCAGAAAAAAAAGTTAGGACGTGGCTTCCATTGTGGATTGGTATCGGCATTGCGTTGGGAATATTTATCGGGAGCAAATACAGCCAGTTCGGCAACTCGGGTAGAGCTGAAGGGACCGGCAAAATTGATGCTGTGTTGAACTATATCCGTGAGTCATATGTTGATACGGTAAATATGCGTTTGTTGGTAGAAGATGCTTTGCCAAATATTGTACAGGAGCTGGATCCACATTCGGAATACATCTCAGCTGCCGATATGAAACGGGTGAATGAAGACCTGGAAGGTCATTTCTCGGGGATTGGCGTGAGCTTTTATCTGTTGAGAGACACCATCGTGGTGACCGGTATTGTTCCTGGAGGCCCTTCTGAGGCAGCCGGGATACAGCCGTGGGACAGAATTGTGATGGTCAATGATACACTTGTTGCCGGGGAAAAGATTCAAAACGAAGATGTGTTGAAAAAACTTCGCGGTGAGAAAGGCTCGGAAGTGAAGCTGGGTATCAGGAGAGATAACGGGAGCCGTTTAAATGATATTACCGTGACGCGTGGTGATATCCCTATGAGTAGTGTGAATGCTGCCTATATGCTCACCGATAAAACAGGCTTTATCAAATTAGGGAGAAATTTCGGGTTTAACACCTTTAGTGAGTTCATCTCTGCCGTATCAAAATTGAAAAGTCAGGGTGCAAAAGCATTTATAATCGATTTACGAGGCAACGCGGGTGGATCACTCGAGATTGTTGTCGCCATGGTGAATGAGTTTCTGAACAGAGGAGATCTTATTGTATATGCAGAGGGTCGTAATTTCCCGCGGACCGATAACTATGCCAACGGTTCAGGAACCTGTAAAGAGGATGATGTGATCGTACTGGTGGATGAGTTAAGTGCATCAGCGAGTGAGATTTTTGCAGGAGCTATTCAGGATCATGACAGAGGTCTGGTGATTGGCAGACGATCTTTTGGTAAAGGGCTGGTGCAAAGCCAGCGAAATTTCCCCGATGGATCAGCAGTAAGACTCACTGTCGCCAGATATTACACTGCTTCAGGTCGATCTATTCAGCGTGGTTACGAAAAAGGGAAGTACGATGAATATGAGATGGATGCCATTAATCGTTATCTGGAAGGTGATTATATCAATGTAGATACGATGAACAACCTCTCTCCCTATAAAACGCTGGGAGGCAGAACGGTGTTCGGCGGTGACGGTATTATGCCCGATATTTTCGTCGCACGTGATACTGTCGGTATCAACTCCTATTACAATATGGTCGTGAATAAGCGATTGGATGAGAAATACGCAATGACCTATTCCGATATGTACAGGAGCAAGTTAAGCCATTTTGATAACTGGCAGGATCTCTATCAATATTTACAGCAGCAGCCGCTTTTGTTGAATCTTGTTAGTTTTGCCGATCATAACGGTATTAGAAGGAGACCCTATTATATTCAGGAGTCAGGTGAACTCTTTGAGAATACGATGTACGCCTACATCGTGAGAAACTTCTTTGGCGAGGAGGCTTTCTGGGCTGCTTATTATAAAAAAGACCCTTTGGTGAAAAAAGGTGTTGAACTTATTGAATCGGGTAGAGCATCATACGAATCAGTTGTGAACGAGGATTATAAAGACTGATAGAGATGTTTTTCAGTGAGAATGATTATTTGTATGTACTATGCATATGTTCAATGAAATTGTTTGTAACTTTGCGTTCCCTAAGCGTTTAATGGGAATTATAATTTAACGTTATCTTTATGAGTAAGATATTTCAGAATTTTTTATCCAACAGGGTTTTATCCCGCTTTTCTATATTTGTGATCGACAATTTGATGATCGTTTTCTCCTGTTTTACCATGTACTTTGTGAAATACGGTTTCGAAGGATTAACGCAGGAAGTGAGAAATGATGGAATGATGTTGTGTATGCTTCTCATTGTTTTTAATACGATCACCTTTATTTCATTTCGCACGTTCAGAGGTATCCTGCGGTTTTCCTCTTTTTCCGATCTTATGCGGATTATTTATGCGTTGGTTTTGGGGTATACACTTACATACATTGCTGTTGTTTTTCTGATTAGAATTACTGCCAGTTTCAATATAACCAACGTCATTTTTGCTGCGATCTTCTTACTCAATATGTTCCTGATGATATTTTCGAGAATATTAGTGAAGGAGGTCTATGAGGCCATCACCGGCAGAAATGTCAAGCCGGTAAATGTCTTTATATACGGTACAAAACAGGCTGGTATCAGTGTCGCCAAAGCGTTGAAGGGAAACAACGAATTCAACTATCGTGTACTCGGGTTTATCTCTGATGAAAACCATATGATTGGAAAGGAACTGATGGGAGTAACCATATATGCCAACAATGAGAACCTTTTCAGAACATTGGAGGCCAAAGATGTGAAGACCATCATCGTATCGCCTCAAAAGATGGAGGAGATTAAGAACTCAAACCTGCTGGCCAATTTCGTGGATCACAATATATCCCTGCTCACCACGGTTCCCGTTAACGAGTGGAGCGGGGCCATTATAAGCAGGGAGCAGTTGAAGGATGTACAGATTGAAGATCTGCTGCCGCGTGATCCGATACACATCAATATGCTGGAGATTGCTTCTAACCTTGAAGGCAAACGTGTTTTGGTTACCGGAGCGGCCGGCTCCATCGGAAGTGAAATTGTGCGGCAGGTTGCTTCGTTTAATCCTTACAGCATCATACTTATCGACCAGGCAGAGACCCCTCTTCATGATATGCGGCTGGAGCTGCAGGAGAAGTGGCGGGACCTGCGCACTGAAATTGTTGTGGCAGATATAGGCAATGCCTCACGTATGGAGAAGGTTTTTGCAAAGACCCGGCCACAGTTCATTTTTCATGCTGCCGCCTACAAGCATGTGCCCATGATGGAGGACAATGTTTCGGAATCGATACAGACAAACGTTCTGGGGGCGAAGATAGTGGCTGATCTTGCAGTGAAGTACGGAGCACAGAAGTTTGTGATGGTTTCTACCGATAAGGCGGTGAATCCCTCTAACGTGATGGGTTGTTCGAAAAGAATTTGTGAAATCTATGTGCAGGCACTGGCAAAACATGTGGAAAGAACGGGGCTTAAATCCACTCAGTTCATCACAACTCGTTTTGGAAACGTGTTGGGATCAAACGGTTCTGTGATACCATTGTTCAGGGATCAGATTAAGCATGGCGGACCTGTAACGGTCACTCATCCTGAAATCATCCGCTATTTTATGACTATCCCCGAAGCGTGCCAGCTGGTGCTGGAAGCCGGCTCTTTTGGGCAGAACGGTGAGATCTATATTTTCGATATGGGTAAACCGGTGAAGATCCTGGATCTGGCAAAAAGGATGATACGTCTGTCGGGATCGAAGAATGTGAAGATTGAATTTACCGGATTGCGTCACGGTGAGAAGCTCTATGAGGAGTTGCTGAACATTGCCGAGCATAGCAAGCCCACCCGTCATGATAAGATCATGGTCGCTGAAGTCAGGGAGTACGGATATGCTGAAGTGAGCCAGAAAATTGATGCACTGATCAAAACCTCCTACGATTATGACGACATGCGTACGGTGAAAAAGATGAAAGAGATTGTTCCTGAGTTTCAGAGTATCAACTCACCTTACGAGGCTGTTGACCGATTGCTTGAGAAGATAGCGAAAAATGGAGCGCTATCAAAAGGATAGACTTTTTTACTTTTCGCTCAGATCACTCTGCGTATCGCAAAGTTTTGTATAATAGCCCCCCTGTGCATATAGAGAGGCGTGTTGCCCCGATTCCACTATCTGCCCCTCTTTCAGTACGTAAATTTCATCTGCATTTTTAATGGTTGATAACCGGTGTGCGATCACTATGGTTGTGCGGTTTTTCAACAGGTTCTCCAATGCTTCCTGCACCAGCCTTTCTGAATCAGTATCCAGTGCCGATGTGGCTTCATCTAAAATCAATATCTCCGGGTTTTTTAATATTGCCCTGGCTATACTGATTCGTTGTCGCTGCCCTCCCGATAATTTTCCACCCCGGTCGCCAATGTTCGTTTGGTACCCTTTCTCGGTAGCGATGATAAATTCGTGGGCGTTGGCAATTTTTGCCGCTTCAATAACCTGGCTCTCCGTCACATCATTCACGCCGAAAGCAATATTATTGTAAAAAGTATCATTAAATAAAATGGCTTCCTGGTTTACATAACCCACAAGCGATCGCAGGTCATGCAGTTTCACATCTTTGATATTGATCTCATCGACGTAAATCCCGCCATCCTGTATATCATAGAAACGGGGGAGCAGGTCAGCAAGCGTTGATTTGCCTGATCCTGATTGTCCAACCAGGGCGATTGTTTTCCCTTTTTCGATTTTCAAACTCACGCCTTTTATCACCCAGTCGTTGTTGTATTTAAACCATACATCCCTGTACTGAATGGTTTCACTGAAAGTTAATGTTAATGGATCGTTAGGTTCTGAGATGGGGTTGTCGGCATGCAGGATCCTGTCGATACGTTCCATCGAGGCCAGCCCTCTTTGTATCGCATAGGCCGATTTTGAGAACTCCTTTGCCGGGTTAATGATGCTGTAGAAGATGGTCAGATAGTAGATAAAGGTGGCGGCATCGATCAGGCCCCTGCCACCCAGTATCAGCGAGCCTCCAAACCAAAGCACGATAGCGATGGTGATGGTCCCCAGAAGTTCGCTCATGGGGTGCGCAAGCTGTTGCCTGCGGGCTATCCTGTTGGACATCCGCCTGAACTCATTGCTTCCCTTGTGAAACCGCCCTGAAATCTTGCTTTCTGCATTGAACGCCTTGATGACCCTCAGTCCGCTTAAGGTCTCTTCCACCTGCGACATCAACTCTCCCCACTTGTTCTGCGCCTCAAATGAGCTTCTTTTAAGGGTACGGCCCACTCTGCCCATGATGAATCCCATCCCCGGCAGCACGATCAGCACAAAGAGTGTGAGCTGCCAGCTCAGGATGGTCATTGTGGTAAGATAGATGATAATCAGGATCGGGTTCTTGAACAGCATATCGAGTGAGCTCATTACCGAGTTCTCCACCTCATTCACATCTCCCGATATCCTTGATAATATATCTCCTTTTCTCTCTTCCGTAAAAAACCCGATGGGTAAGGTGAGAATCTTGTCGTTTATCCTGTTGCGGATATCTTTCACCACGCCTGTTCTTATAGGTATAATAAAGTAAGAGCCCAGATATGCCGTACCCGTTTTCAGAAGAGTCATCACAATCAGTATAACCGCCAGCATCATCAAAGTAAAACTGCTACCGTGTGTCTCCATAAATTGCGTAATGAACCAGTTCACATTGTTAAATACGGTATCAATAAAGGAATAATCAGGATTGGACCATGGGATAAATGAAAATGATTTTGTATTAACCTTGAACAGTACCTGAAGAATAGGGATGATGGTAGCCAGCGAAAAGACATTCAATATGGCGGTGAGGACATTGAAAAGAAATGTCAGAGAGAGATATTTCCTGAATGGAGGAAGGAATCTTTTTAGTATTTGTATAATACCTTTCATCTATTGTATGCTTTTTGTCGTGTTGCAGCCAAAAAATGGCTCATCTGAAT
>Ga0209347_1002026_pt1 | contig 28675 bp, 25 predicted proteins | sample AutmiccommuBRH23_FD_187382 | JGI IMG/M metagenome (GOLD analysis project Ga0209347, IMG submission 187382) | Deep subsurface microbial communities from Mt. Terri, Switzerland - Autotrophic microbial communities BRH/23 (SPAdes) (version 2) | ecosystem: Environmental > Aquatic > Deep subsurface >...
AATGCGGAGCAATTCCAGGGCAGCGTCATCGACCTGCCGAAGCGCGAAGACATCCGCCTGCCGATTCAGGAAAACCTGATCGTCGAACTCTATTCGAAGTAACCCGCTGGCGAGGAGGCCGTTACAAACTATGTGGTCTGACTTTCAAAAACCGAAAAAGCTCGAGTACGACGCCGAGACTCTCACACAGACCTACGGCCGGTTCGTTGCCCAGCCTTTCGAACGTGGGTGGGGCACGACGATCGGCAATGCCCTTCGTCGCGTTCTGCTCTCCTCGATCGAGGGAGCGGCCGTCACCGCGGTCCGTGTCGAAGGCGTTCTCCATGAGTTCTCCTCACTCCAGGGAGTCGTGGAGGACATGACGGATATCGTCCTCAATCTCAAGCAGATTTCCTTCCGCCTTCATGGCGGCGGGCCCAAGACCCTCTTCCTCGAGAAGAAAGGCCCCGGCCCTGTCACCGCCGCGGACATCGATGAGGATCCCGACGTCGAGATTCTCGATCCGTCCGCGCACATCTGCACCCTCTCCAAAGAGGGGAATCTCAAGATGGAGCTCCGCCTCCGTCAGGGTCGCGGCTATGTCGTCGCCGACAAGAACGCCGATCCGGACCTCCCCCTCGGGTACATTCCCGTCGACTCGATCCACTCGCCCGTACGGCGTGTCAACTATCGGATCGAGGGGGCGCGCGTCGGCCAGATGACCGATTACGACCGCCTCGTCCTCGAGGTCTGGACCAACGGGGCTGCGACCCCGCAGGAAGCGCTCGGCAGCGCCTCCCAGCTCATCGGCGAGCATCTGTCGATCTTCAGCGCCTTCCAGACCGTCGCGCACGAGGAAGAGGTTCGCGAGCAGCAGGAAACCGACCCACGGGTCGCCGAACTGCTCTCGAAGCCGATCGAGGAGCTCGACCTCTCGGTCCGCTCCGCGAACTGCCTCAAGAACGCCAACATCCGAACTCTCGGTGATCTGGTCCAGCGCACCGAGCGCGAGATGCTTGCGACCAAGAACTTCGGCCGTAAGTCGCTCGACGAGATCAAGGACGTGCTCACCAGCTACGGCCTGTCGTTCGGCATGGGAAGCAGGGCCGGAGAGAAGCGGGCCGAAGCGGCCCACGCAGGCGAGTAATTTCTTTTCGCGAGCGCGTTCGCCCTCCGGCGGCGCGCTCGCGGCATTTTCGTCCGCAGGTTCACGGCAGAAGCATTCAGTACTGAGAAAGGCTCACCATGAGACACGGCATGTCCTACCGCAAGCTCGGCAGAACTTCGGGCCATCGAGCCGCGATGTTCCGGAACCAGCTCGCCTCGATCATCGAGCACGAGCGCATCGTGACTACGCTGCCCAAAGCCAAGGAGCTGCGGCCGCTCATCGAGAAACTCGTCACCCTGAGCCGGGAAGATTCGGTTCACAATCGCCGCCAGGCCGCCCGTCAGGTCCTCGACGACGCCATGGTCCAGAAGCTGTTCGCGACCATCGCTCCCCGCTTCACCGACCGCCCGGGTGGCTATACCCGGATCGTGAAGCTCGGACCCCGTCGCGGCGACGGAACCGAGATGGCCATTCTCGAGTTCATCGATTACGAGCTCGGCAAGGCGCCGGCAACCTCGACCGCTTCCAAGGGTGAGGCCAAGGCGGCCCGCAAGGCCAAGAAGGCCGAAGAGGGCGCCGAAGGCGGTGAGGAAACCGCAGAGAAGAAGCCGAAGAAGACCGCTGCGAAGAAGTCCGCGCCCGCCAAGGGCGGCGGCGCCAAGAAGTCCGCTTCCAAGCCGGCCGCTTCGAAGAAGGCAGCACCCAAGAAGGGTGCGACTCGAGGCGCGAAAAAAGGCTCCTGAAACACTCGCATTCCACGTACTGAGGCCCGCCAAACGGCGGGCCTGTTTTTTTGCCTTCGGGTTTCTTTCACAGCCTCTCAGGGGGGATATCTCACCGCACACGGGTGGCCATGATCACCGGCCGGAACCGGGCGGGGGTGGGATATTCAGGCTGGCGGGGCCCCGAGTAAGGCGCCTCGCGTGAGGCCCGTAAATGACGCTCCACCGAGAATCCCTTCTTCCCATTCGTGAGGTTGCAGCAAAGCTGGGCATCGCGGACGAGCTCCTCCACCCGTACGGCCGGCACAGCGCCAAAATCGATCTGGAGGTGTTCGAAGACCTGGCGGACCAGCCCGGGGGGAAGATGATTCTTGTGACGGCGATGACGCCGACGAGCACGGGGGAAGGCAAGACAGTTACCTCCATCGGTCTCGCACAGGCGCTCGAGCGGCTGGGACACAGCTCCGTCGCCACCCTCCGGGAGCCTTCCCTCGGCCCGGTCTTCGGGGTCAAGGGGGGAGCCACCGGTGCCGGACGCTCGCAGCTCGAGCCCTCCCAGCAGATCAACCTTCACTTCAACGGAGACATCCACGCCATCACGGCTGCGCACAACCTTCTGGCGGCGATGGTGGACTCCCACCTCTTCCACGGCAATGAACTGGAGATCGCGCCCGAGTCGGTCTCCTGGCCTCGTGCCATGGACATGAACGAGCGCGCGCTTCGCCAGATCGTCATCGGGCTGGGGGGGCGCCTGAACGGGGTGCCGCGCGAAAGCGGCTTCGTGATCACCGCGGCTTCCGAGATCATGGCCATTCTGGCCCTCGCGAGCTCGCGGGAAGACCTGCGCAGACGCCTCTCGGAGATCGTCGTCGGATTCACGCGCTCCGGCCAGCCGGTCAAGGCGCAAGAGCTCCGGGCGGTGGGGGCGATGATGGTGCTCCTGCACGAAGCGCTGATGCCGAACCTCGTGCAGACGACCGAGGGGACCCCCGCGCTGGTTCATGCCGGACCGTTCGCAAACATCGCGCACGGCACGTCGAGCGTACTGTCGCAGCAGATGGCGCTGAAGCTGGCGGACTTCGTCGTCAATGAAACGGGGTTTGCCTCGGATCTCGGAGCCGAGAAGTACTTCGACATCGTCTCTCCCTCCAGCGGGATCAAGCCGTCGGTGGCCGTCCTGGTGGCCACCGTGAAGGCTCTGAGGGCGCACGGGTCCGACGGCGGAGCCGTTCCAATCGAGAGCACTGAGGCCCTCGTGGCGGGATTCCACAACCTCGCGCGGCACATCGACAATGTGAGGAAATTCGGCGTTCCGGTGGTGGTCTCCGTCAACCGATTCACCACCGACAGCGAATCCGACGTTCAGACGGTCGTCGATTTCTGCGAGTCGAGCGGAACGGAAGTCGCCGTGACGGAGTTCTTCGCGGAAGGTGGAGCCGGTGGCCTCGACCTCGGCGAGAAAGTCGTCCGGGCCGCGCGAAGCTGCGATCTGTCGAAGGTTGGCCCCATCTACGCGCGAGACTGGCCTTACGAGACGAAGCTGCGGACCCTGGCCAGGGAAATTTATGGGGCGAAAGACGTGGTCATCGAGCCTTCCGCACGGAAGAAACTGAAGGAGTACTCCTCGCTCGGTTACACGAATCTTCCGGTCTGCGTCGCCAAGACGCAGTCATCGCTCTCGGACGACCCGAAGCTTCTCGGCGCGCCCTCGGACTGGACACTTCGCATCAGCGATGCCCGGCTGGCCGCGGGTGCCGGGTTCATCGTCATGACGGCCGGCAACATGATGCTCATGCCGGGACTGCCGAGACGTCCGCAGGCGGTCGAAATGGATCTGGTCGACGAGACCGCCGAGATCGTCGGGATGCGCTAGGTTCCAGGCTCGCGCGGGCGACTGCGGGTCACTTCACGAGCTTCGAGATGGCGCGGAACTCGTCAGTGCCCGCCTCGACGGTCATTTCGAAAAGCACCATTTCCGTGCTCGTGAGTTTGGCTCCCTCCGCTTCGAGCCGCCGTAGAGCGATTTCCCGGTTCTGCGCGGTCCTCGACGACACCGCATCCGCCACGATGAAAACCTCGTACCCCGCGTCGAGCAGGTCGATGGCCGTCTGCCAGATGCAGACGTGCGTCTCGATGCCGGCCAGGAGGATCTGCTTCCGGCCTGCGCTGATGAGCTGTTCCGCGAACTCGCCGCAGGCCTGGCCGGAAAAGCACATCTTCTGGACGGGCTTGGCCGCGTAGGTCTCATCGAGGGTCGTTTTCAGCTCGGCCACGGTCTCGCCGAGGCCTTTCGGATACTGCTCGGTCATCGCCAGAGGGACGCCGAGAATGTGGCATCCGCGGATCAGCCGTTCCACATTGCGCCGCACGGCGTCGAATCCGTCGATCACCTCCGCGAACTTTTCCTGAACGTCGATCACGGCCAGAAGAGCCTTGCTTCTGTCGATTCTTCTCATCATTGATTCTCCTCGAGTTCCCCGGGTTCGGGCGAGCCATCGGGCGACAGGACCGGGAACCGCGGTCTGCCTCCTTCGAGCACGGCAGTGACATCCTCGGCGACGGTTCTCGCCATTTCGGTTCGGGCTTCGACGGTCGCGCTGCCGAGGTGAGGCAGCAGGATGACGTTGTCGAGGCCGAGCAATCGGACTTCCACTTCCGGCTCTTCCTCGTAGACGTCGAGGGCGGCGCCGCGAATGGTGCCGTTCTCGAGCGTCTCGGCGAGCGCCTTCTCGTCGATCACGGGACCCCTCGACGTATTGACGATACAGGCGTCGCGCTTCATGAGCGCGAGAGCCTGCCGGTCGATCAGGTGGTGGGTCTCGGGAGTGAGAGGGGTGTGGATGGAGACGAAGTCGCTCGTCCGGAGGAGGTCATCGAGCTCCAGCCGGTCCGCCGGGAAGCCAAGGTCGCGGGACGAGCGTGAGTGATAAACCACCTCCATGCCGAACGCGAGCGCCCGGCGCGCAACCGCTGAGCCGATGCGTCCCATCCCCACGATCCCGAGACGCTTCCCCTGAAGCGAGGCGCCGAGAAGCATGAGCGGGTCCCAGAATCGAAACTCGCCGTTGCGCACCAGCCGGTCTCCCTCGAGGAGCCGCCGATTGATCGCGAGGAGCAGCGCAAGAGTGAGGTCGGCTGTGGCATCGGTGAGGACGCCGGGAGTGTGGGTGACGACGATTCCGAGCTCGCGGGCTGCTTCTAGATCGATGTTGTTGACACCTACCGCGTAATTGCCGATCACCCGAAGGTTCGGATTGGAGGAGAGCACGCGCCGGCTGAGCGGATCCGTCAGGAGCGTGATCGCGCCGTCTGCTTCCGCGAGGATGGTGATCAGCTCGTCCTCGGAACGCGGGGGCTCGGTCGGATGAGAGGTCACCTCATACTTCCGGCTGAGGATGCGGGTCGCTTCCCCGGGGAGGGCGGCGGTGATTACGACCGACTGCTTCATCGCTGGATCTATGAAAAGGGAGGGGTGAGCCCGGCTTCAGCTCGCTGCGTCGCCTTCATCGCGGGCTCTCGCGAGCCTCGGTTCGGCCGATGATACTGCCGAGGTCGGTGATGGCATCGTTGATACGGCGACGAGTCTCCTCATCGGGACATGCGTCGGCCGCTTCCGCAAGTCTCGTATAGGAACGATAGATCGTGTCGAAAAAAAGCTTCTTCTCGTTCTGGAGATCTTCAATCTGCCGCTGCAGGTCATCCTCGCGTGTCATCGTTTCCCTCCGGGCGGTTGCCGGTTGCAAAATGGGGCCCATCGAGAGCGGCCCGCCGGCTGGCGAGAGTCGCTATGGAGCCGCGACCAGCCTGAGGAGGTGGTCCTCGAAAAGCCCTTCCGATCGCTCCACGATCCGGCCGATTTCCTCTCCCTGGCGGTAGTAAATGAAGGTCGGAACGAGGTCGATCGACTTCCCTTCGACCAGGGCGGCTGGCTCGCGCTTCGCGCGGTCGATCGCGATCCAGTCTACGGGAATCGAAGTGCCGTAATCCTTCTCAGCCAGCTCGAGGATTTTGAGAAAGCGGGGAACTTCACGCTGGCTGTCAGAGCACCAGGTTCCCAGGTAAACGGCGATCCGGTCGCCTTCCTGAACCGATGCGGCGATCATCTCGACGACGGCGGGATCGGGGGCGTACTCCACCATCCGTTCCCGATACTCGGGAAGGACGAGAAGACGCTCAGGAGAGGTCGGGCCGACTTCCACCGGCAGTGGCGGCTGCTCGATCGCCGCGAGCCGCTCGTCGATCTCGTCGATCCTTCCTTCGTCGATGACGACGGCGCTCACCACGTCGCCCCGCTCGAGTTGATCGACGACGCCGCTCATCCCCCCGGCCACCCGGCCGAAGATCGTGTATCCGCCGTCGAGGTGCGGTTGAGGGGAGTGCGTGATGAAAAACTGAGATCCGCCGGTATCGGGGCCGGAAAGGGCCATGCCCACCGCGCCGCGGGTGTACTTCTGCAGGTTGATCTCGTCCCGGATCGCGTAACCCGGCCCTCCGGACTGGTCGTTGCGCGGATCTCCCCCCTGCACAACGAAGTTCGGGACCACGCGCATGAAAGTCGTGCCGTCGAAGTAACCCTTCCTTGCCAGTTCAACGAAGTTCCATGATGTCAGGGGGGCGTCGCGGCTCATCAGTGCGAGGGTGATGACGCCGCGGCTGGTCTGGAGAGTTGCGGAATGAGCGTCCTGTGCCCATCGGGCGACGTCTTCGTACCAGGAGAGCGGCTTTTCGATGGGGAGAGGAGTGTACTGACGCCGTCCTCCGGTCCGCTGGAGGGCTTCCGCCGCGATTCTTCGGACGACCGGGTCGTTGCTGAACACCAGTTCGTGCAGGACCGCGGTCGCCTCCGGTTCTTCCATTGCCGCGATGGCGCTCGTGGCGGCGACCGCAGCGTCATTCATCTCGTCATCGCCCGCAGCTGCGAGCGCGGCGCGAAGCCGGGCGAGCCTGGTGGGTGAATCGACGCCGGGCAGCTCGGCAAATCTGCCGATCGCGATCGAGCGAACGACGGGATCGTCGTCTTCGAGCGCCCGCTCGATCGCCTCGCGCATCACCGCGAGGCGAGGCTCCGGAATGGCCGAAAGAGCCGCCGCGCGAACAGCCGGGTCGGCGTCTCGGAGAAGGCGTTCGCGGATGCGGGAGCCCGTCTCGTCGTCTCCTGTGGCCTCGAGCGCCCGGATCCTGATGAACCGCGAATCCGTCTCGAGCAGTGCCTCGATCTCGCCGGCATGAGTAGCTGCGAGGTAGCGGACGGCCGTAGCGGTGGCCACCTCTCTCTGCCAGGACGAGCCTTCCGCCGCGAGGCTGAGCAGACGGATTCGTGCCTGCTCATTCACGGTCGAGAGCCGGCCGATCAGGGGGATCGCGCTGATCAGGACTCCGGGGTCGGCATCACGAGTGAGAGAGAGAAGGCCGAGCAGTTCGGCGGGAGTCGGATTGAGCGAGCCGGGATGGGCGGTGGCGATCTGGTCGAGAGCGACCAGGGCGTTGGTCCGCACCCAAGGGTGGACGTCCGAGACGGCTTCGAGGAGAGGCGCGATGGACTGTGGATCGGCGATGCGCCCGAGCGCCCGCGCCGCGTAGGAGCGGGTCAGCGTGTCGGGATCGGTCAGCAGGAGCTGGAGCCGATGGCGAGCCTCAGGTGCGGAGCGACGAGAGAGTGAATACGCAGCTTCTCGCCGGACATCCGCATCCGTCTCCGCCAGCCACGTCGCGGCGAGGTTCGCCGCCTCGGGAGCTTCAAAGCGAAACAGGAACCGGATAGCTCGCGCCCGGACGCCGACGGGGCGCGAGGGAGATACGAGCTCGGAGTAGGTCTGGAAAGGGAGCACGCTGGCGAGCTTCGAGAGAGCTTCGATCGCTTCGGCGGAAACGCCCGCGTGCTCGGGGTCGTTCGCAAGTGAGAGGAGCGCAGGAATCCCGGCCGGGTCGCCGATCTCGCCGAGGGCGAAGGCAGCAGCCTCCCGCACCTCGGCGTAGCTGTCTTTCGCCAGCTCGGCGAGCACCGCCACGCCGGCCATCTGCTCGCTCTCATCGCGGATCCCGTCGGCGTCCTCGTCGAGGAACGTCGCCGGCCCGATGCGTCCGAGGGCCATGGCAATGCGGCGGCGATGCGCTGGATTGTCATGGGCCGCCCAGGTCTGGATGATCGCGGAATCGAACTCCCGTCGGTCCTCGAGCCTCAGAACCACCGCCTCTTCGGGCGGGGTGACGGGATAGGCCGTCGTCATCACGGGCGCCGAGGCGGGGGGCGGGAGACGGGCCGGAGCCTGAGCACAGCCAAAGACGAGGAATGCGAGCGGGAAGGCTAGAAAGGCGCGTGTCGGAGTCATCGGCATTGGGATCTTTCAAGGCTCCCCGGGTGAAGGAGCGCGGTGCGCTTCTGGTGGCCTTTGGCCGGGGGGAAGTCTACCGCACCCGGTGATCCGGGTTCCGGCCCAGGCGGACATTTCAGAAAGCCTGTCCCCGGGGGCTCCGAGACGGTAGGATGGAGCAACAGGCGAATGAATCTGCAGGCTCGAAGGTTGGACTCCTGAAAGATGAACGAAGAGAACCGGACTCGGGCGTATGCCCTCGCCGTCAACCACACGCGGACCCCGTACATTTTCCTGCTGATCGGCCTGGTTCTGATGCTGATCGGCTCGTGGATCGGACTGTTCCGGGCACCCGCTGAAGTCTTCATGGGGGACGTGTACCGCATCCTCTACATGCACGTTCCTACCGCCTGGAACGCGATGCTGGCGCTCACGTTCACGTTCATCTGTGCCCTGATGTACCTGATCCGCGGGGGGTGGAGGTGGGACGCGCGGATGGAAGCGGGCATGGAAGTCGGTGTCATCTTGTCGGCGATGCTCTGCATGCAGGGCTCGATCTGGGCCAAGCCGACGTGGGGCGTATGGTGGGACTGGGACCCGCGACTGACCACGACGGCGATCATGCTGGTGGCGTTTCTCGGGATTCTGGCCCTGCGGCGTTTCGTGGACGATCCGAACCGCCGGGCAACCTGGTCGGCCGTAACGACGATCGTCGCGTTCGTCGACGTTCCGATCGTCTACTTTTCAGTCAGCTGGTGGAATTCGCTTCATCAGCTTCAGTCGAGTCCTGACACGGTCTCGCCCGAGTTCATACTCCCGCTGAGATTGAACGCGTTCGGTGTGCTCGCGCTGATGATCGGGTGGATCACGATCCGAACGCGCGTCGCGGCGATGAGACTCGAGGACGAGCTCGGACCGCCGGAGCCCGAGATGATTGATGCGGCGCTTGCCGTGGAGAGTGCGAAATGAGCGGCGTCATCGAAGGTGGCTGGGGTTTCGTCTGGGCTGCATACGGCCTGTCGGCTTTCATTTTCGCTGCATATACCTGGTCGGTCATCGCACGCTACCGCGCCGAACGATCGCGAAAGAACAGGGAGCTCTGATCATGGCAGGTGGGAATCGCAGGAATCGTTGGTTCGCGCTCGGCGCGCTCGCCGTTGCCGCGGTGGCCTTTTTCATCATCACGCTCGGCGGGATCGGCGAGAACCTCGTTTATTACTGGGGGCCGAGCGAGGTCCATGCCGCGGGTGACAAAGCGGTCGGCGCGTCGATCCGGCTGGGCGGGCAGGTGGCGGCGAACTCGATCAAGGAGCTGGGTGGCGCGAGCCTCGAATTTGACGTCACGGACGGAAGCCAGATCGTCCACGTCCGATCGGCCGGCGTTCCGCCGCAGATGTTTCGTGAAGGAATCGGAGTCGTGGTGGAAGGGACGATGACGCGTGGCGGCTACTTCGAGAGCCAGAGGCTGATGGTCTCGCACGGGAATGAGTACCAGGCCCCGACCGAGGGGAAGCCCGCATCCGTCCAGGAGCTGATGAAGACCACCGAAGGCCTGCCGGTCGAGTCCGGGTCCTGAGCTGAAACTCCAATGGAACAATCTACTGACTGGATACCCGCACTCATTGTCCTCGCGCTCGGCGTCGTCATCGGCCTGATCGTTTACTGGCGCGCCTCGAAACGGGAGCCGATTCCGCCGCCCAGTGAGGTCGCGCTCGAAGAACGGGATCACCGCGCGAGGTTCGACGCGCTGATTCAGCAGCTTCGGGAGCTCGACGACCTCGGCTCGAAGAGAACGCCCGAGCAGCTTGCGCGCGAGCGGCGCGCTCTGGAGACCGAGGCCGCCCTCGCCCTCCGGGAACTGACGGCACTCCCGCAGCCCCAGTCCCACAGCGCGTCCGAGCCGGTCCCCGCCGAGCCCTCGAGCCAGCCGCGATCGGTGCTTCCCGGTTTCCTCTGGGGCGCAGGGACGGTCTTCGCAATTGCAGTCCTCGTGATCTTCGTGACCAGGGGAGCGTTCGACCGACCCGAAGGGGGCTCTCTTACAGGTGGTTCGATGTCTCCCGCGCCTCAGGCTGCGGGATCACCGATGATCGACCTCGGTGCGCTCCAGCAGGCGGTTGCGCAGAACCCCGAGAACCTGGATGCGCGCCTCGATCTGGCCCAGGCGATGCTGATCAACCAGGACATTGCCGGCGTGGCCGAGCAGACCCGCCAGGTCCTCTCGAGGGATCCCCAGAACCCTCGCGCGCTCAGCTACGGCTCGCTCGTCGAGCTGGCGTCCGGAAATACCGAGCGCGCGCTAGGAATGGCCGAGCGATCGATCGAGGGAGATCCGTCGAACCCGGAGACCTGGGTTCACCTGGCGCTGATCCAGGTCCAGAATGGGACGCCCGCGGAGGCGGAGTCGACGATGCGGGAAGCGATGACCCGTTTTCCCGCCGAGGCCGCGACTCTCGAAGGGATCCTCTCCGAGCTCATTCCCCCCTCCTCGCAGGCTCCCGCACCCGCCATGACGGATGGTGTCATCATCGACCTGGAGACGGGTCGAGCCGGTGGGGGAACAGTTTTCCTGTTCGTTTATCCCGCCGGTTCGAGCGATGCCGTCGCGGTGCGCCGAGAGAGTATTCAGTCTCTGCCGGCGCGGGTCGCGCTGGGACCGGCGGACCTGATGTCGGGGTCGGCGCTGCCCGACGAGATGCGCATCGTCGCGCGGCTCGACGGCGACGGCCTCGCGCGGACCCGCGAGCCGGGTGACCTCGAGGGGAGCGCAGCCGAGGTTCGATCGGGCTCTTCGATCAGGATCCGGATGGAACCCGTGGAGTAGAGGAGAGGTCCTGCGACTGGGACCCGCCCGAGATGCCTCCGGAGACGATGAAGGCCATGACCTGGGCGCTGTCTGCGTCGATCGGGGTGATCCGAGCCGCGGAGACGAGCAGCAGGTTTCCCGCGAAGTTGTAGGACTGGGGGAAATAGACGGCGATCAGATCGCTGCCTGGAAGAAAGTCGATTTTGTCCCGCGTCACGAATCCGAGAGCGCTCGCCTCGATCGCAGGAAGAGAGACCAGCACAGGGCGGTTGAATTTCTTCCGGTCGCCGACGAAGGCCTCGACGAGATCCTTGATCGCGAGGTAGATGATTTTCACCAGAGGGGCGCGCATGAAGATCATGTCCGTCAGCCGCAGGAGCTTCCTGCCGATGACGTTTCCGGCGAGCATGCCGACCGCCAGGATCAGCAGGATGGTCACGCCGATACCGACGCCCGGATAGGGGGCCTCGATCCAGCGGTCGATGGTGAGGAAAGTGATCGCCACGAGCCAGATGGTCGCGACGATCGGAATCAGGATCGCGAGTCCGCGAAGAAAATTCTTGATCAGGAAGTTCATCAGGATGCTCCGTGGAGCCCGATTGTAGTCGCTGTGGCTCGGGAAGCTCGGCTCAGGCCGCCCCGCACCCGCCGGATGTGGCGGGAAGGGGCGAAACATGTTAGAACCTGCCGTCCCATTTTTGCGGGGGACGGAAGCTCAGAAAGGTGAACAGATGCGATATCTCGTAACGGGCGGGGCCGGATTCATCGGCTCGAACTTCATTCGGTTTCTTTTCAATAAGTACGGAGACGACGCGCAGGTCGTGAACCTCGACAAGCTCACCTACGCTGGGATCCGGGAGAATCTCGCCGAATACGAAGGGAAGCCCAATTACCGTTTCCAGCAGGGGGATATCGCCCGGCCGGAAGACGTGGCGGAAGCCTACAAGGGAGTCGATGGCAGCGGGGTGGACGTCGTCGTCAATTTCGCGGCGGAGACCCACGTGGATCGCTCGCTGATGGAGGCGGGCACGTTCATCGAGACGGACGTTCACGGTGTGCTCGTGCTGCTGGAAGAGGCCCGCAAGCATGCGCCGAAGCTGAAGAAATTCATTCAGATCTCCACCGACGAGGTGTACGGCTCGATCGAGGAAGGGTCCTTCACCGAGATGGACCCGATGAACCCCCGAAATCCCTACTCCGCATCCAAGGCGGGAGGCGACCGGATGGCGTTTGCCTACTCGCAGACCTATGGAATGCCGGTGGTCATCACCCGGGCGTCGAACAACTTCGGACCGTTCCAGTACCCGGAGAAGCTGATCCCGCTCTTCGTGACCAACGCGATCGACGACGTGCCGCTGCCGCTGTACGGTGACGGGAGGAACGTTCGTGACTGGCTCTGGGCGGACGACCACTGCGCCGGCGTCGATTTCCTGATCGACCGCGGCGAGCCGGGCGAGGTCTACAACATCGGCGGAGGGAACGAGCGCGAGAACCGCGAAGTGACTCAGAAGATCCTCGAGCTGGTCGGAAAGCCGCCGACACTGGTGCGTCACGTGGCGGACCGGCAGGGCCACGATCGCCGCTACTCGCTCGACTCTTCGAAGCTGGCGGCACTCGGATTCCAGGCTGCGACCAACTTCGATGCAGCGCTCGAGAAAACCGTCCGCTGGTACGTCGAGAACCAGTCGTGGTGGCGCTCGATCAAAGAGAAGAGCGCAGAGTACAAGGCGTACTACGCGAAGCAGTATGAAACAAGGGGCTAGGGACTAGGGACTAGGGACCAGGGGCCAGGAAGGGCAAAAACAACACCGGAAGCGGGGCAAGAACCGGGGACGTCGATTGATGTTGATGTTGCTCTTCCTAGTCCCTAGCCCCTAGTCCCTAGCCCCTGCCTCTAAAGTTGCGGCTTGAGCAAGCCTGCCACCGACTCCTTGGCCCGAGAGAACCAGGATCGCTTGCGCCATTTGGGGAGAAAGATCTCGACCGAGCGCGCGAGGTCTTCTTCGAACATCCGGTCCATCTGTCGCGAGATGCCCGCGTCGTAAATTCCGACGTTGATCTCGTCGTTGAGCCGAAAGCTCCGCTCGTCGAAGTTCGACGACCCGATGGTCGTCCATGCCCCGTCGACGACCATGGTCTTCGCGTGGATCATCGTTCCCTGATACTCGAAGATTCGAATGCCGCGCTTGAGCAGCCTGTCGTAATGCCAGTGGCTGGCGGCTCGGACGACAGCGACGTCGGTCCACTTGCCGGGGACGATCACGCGCACGTCCACGCCCCTTCGCGCTGCCCCCTCGAGCGCTCGCAGGGCGTCCCGGTCCGGAATGAAGTAAGCGTTCGTGATCCAGATTCGCTCTTTCGCGCTCACCAGTGCGATCGCGTAGGAGAGCTTTACGGTCGAGACGCCCTCCGAGGGGGACGACTTGATCACGTTGACCAGCGAATCTCCGGCCGGATCGACTCGCGGATAGAAATCGAGTCCGGTGGGAACGAGCCCCCGGGCTTTCACCCAGTTGTCCATGAAAGCGAACTGCATCTGCGTTACTGCGGGCCCCTCGACCCTCACCTGCGTCTCCCGCCAGTGATCCTCGGTGTCGGCGTCGCCCGCCCAGTTGTCGGCGATCCCGACCCCTCCCGTGAATCCGATCCTTCCATCCACGATCAGGAGCTTGCGATGGGTGCGGTGATTCGCCCTCGACAGCGTGTACCAGCGGATGGGGTGATACCAGGAGATGTCCACGCCGTTCTGCTTGAGAAAGTCGAGAAGGCTTGGGGACATCGAAGCCGATCCCACCGCGTCCAGAATCAGAAGCACCTGCACTCCCGCCCGCGAACGCTCGGCCAGGGCCTCGGCAAAGGTTCTTCCGATCTCTCCGTCCCAGTAGATGTAGGTCTCCATGGTGATCGATCGTCGCGCGGAACGGATCGCCGCCAGCATCGAGGGAAAGATCTGGACTCCGTTGCAGAGAACGTCGACGCGATTCCCCGGGATGAGCGCCGATCCCGTGAGCGCGTGCATCGTCTGCACGAACCCTTCGTCCCGGATGCCGAACTGGTGCTTCATCCGGTACTCCATCGGATTCTTCCGACGGATCAGGGGGACCGCGGATCGCAGCGGGTAGTGAGGATACTTCCGCTTGAACATCAGAACCCGCTCCGGAGGAGCCAGTAAAGGGCCGCGAGCGCGATGATGATGGCGCCGAGAGCGAGCACGAGGAAGATTCCGACCACCATCAGGACGGCGAAGAACATGTCGCCGGCCGACCGCGGGGGACGCTTCCGGTCGCGGTGCTCGATCAGAATCTGGATGTTTCCGAGGTTTTCCTTGAAGAAGATGTCCGCCAGGTCTCCGAATAGCGGGATGGAGCCGACCAGAACGTCGACGCCGACGTTGAGGATCATTCGAAACACCCGGCGGGCCGAGACCCGATGACGGATCGCCCCGAGAATGATCCATGCCGAAAGAAACCCACCGACCGCGTCTCCGACCCCCGGGACCAGCCCGATCGCGGCCGAGATCCCGATGCGTCTTCGCGTGCCCGGAATGGCCACCGCGGAGTCCAGCATCCAGGCGAACTTTCGGAGGGCGACCAGATCGGGCGGAAGCATCTCATCCGGCTCGACGATCTCGGGTACGAGTGCTGGCTCTTTGGACGGCATCGTTTCCGCTCTGATGCAAACCACGGGGCAACCACCCGCCTCCCCTTCTCCGCGAATTCGGCCGATGGGGGTTGATCGAGTACGATTTGTGCTTGGAAGCCCCGGGAAAGCCTTTCCTGGGGCTCGAGCTTAGCCGATGACCGGACAGGAAGAGAAGAAAGAAGAGGAACCTGCCCACCGGCCATTTTCCCAGCGGGTGCGGAGCGCCCGGAAGTGGTTCTGGGACAGCTGGACGGACGAGGCAGTTCTGGTTCACCGGCGGGCGGCGCAGGGGAAGGTCAAGGCTCGGATCCGGATGGTCGAGCTGTTTCTCTTCATCCGGGAGCTGTGGCGGGAGTTCTGGAAAGCCGAAGTAACCAATCGGGCCGCCTCGCTGGCCTACACCACCCTGCTCTCGCTGATACCGCTGCTGGTCGCTTTTTCCACCCGGCTGGGCGAATGGTTCCAGACCGCCCTGCCCGAGTTCCGCTCGCGCCTCGACCAGTTTCTCAATCTCGTCATCCCGTACGACTCGACGCAGTTTGCCCACCACATCAACCGGTTCCTCGAGAACGCCGGGGCTGCATCGGGGGTAGGCGGCGTGGTCTTCCTCTTCATTTCCTTCCGATTGTTCATGGCCGTCGAAGGCGCGGTGAACCAGATCTGGAAGGTCGAGACGCTTCGCGGATATCGTCCGCGCATCCGCGCCTTCACGATGATCCTGTTCTGGGGACCGGTGCTGATCGGGCTCTCGTTCACCTCGATCGCCGCGGTCGAGCGCGGATCCATTCTGTCGAACATCATCTACAACAAGGCGCTGTCGACCGTTTTTCCGTTGATGGTCATCTTCCTGGCCTTCACGATGCTCTTCTGGCTGGTCCCGGCCACGCGGGTCAAGTTGTCCTCGGCCGCACTCGGAGCGCTTGTCGCGGCACTCTTGTTCGAGCTCGTTCGCTTCGGGTTCGGATACTACGTCCAGACTCTCTTCGAAGGCCGCCTGAACGTCATCTACGGCGCCTTCGGACTCTTCATCCTCTTCCTCCTTTCTCTCGAACTGATGTGGGTGGTCATTCTTCTCGGTGTCGCGGTGAGCTACGTCTACCAGAATCTTCAGGGAATTCTCCGGGCGAGCGAGCAGCAACTGGAGGACCGGCAGTCCTACGACCTCTATTACGCGTTCCGGGCTCTGATTGAGATCACCAGAAGGTTCGAGCAGCGCGACGAGCCGCTCTCCTCCTATCGCCTGGCCGAGTTGTTCAAGTCGACCGACGTTCAGATGGCCAGGGTGCTGAAGAAGCTCGAAGAGGCCGGTCTGGTTCGCTCGATCAGCGGCGAGTGGACCGGCTACGTGCCGGGCTGCGATCCCGACAGGATCTCGGTCGAAGAGGTCGTCCTGCACATGGAGGGCGGCGGGCGTGAAGTACCGGCCGGCGACGCCGACGATGGGCCGCGCGAGGCAGTGGTCGCATTGTTCCAGACCGTGCGGACCTGCACGCACGAGGCGCTGGGGCGTCGCTCGATCGGGCAGATCGTGCGTGAGCTCTATGGCGACCGGCGGCCGAGCCGGGCGGTCGACTTACGGCCGGTCCATTGAGCCGGCGCGTTCCGCTCTCGATCTGAGGAGTCGCACGCGGCGAAATGTCTCGTAGGCCAGCGTTGCGGTGACGACCCAGAGCGTTCCGGCGGAAATGCCGGCGACGATGTCGGTCACCCAGTGAACTCCGAGGTAGACCCGCGAGAGCGCAATTGCGATGACGCAGGTCACGGCGGTCGCGAGAATGGCACTGCGAGCGCGCCAGGTCGTGAATCGCCGGATGCCCACGTACGCGAGCGCGCCGAAGACCACCGCCGCACCCATGGCGTGGCCGCTGGGAAACGAATATCCGCTGGCATGGCGGAGCGCGACCGAGAGGTCCGGGCGCTCCCGCGCGAAGAAGGCTTTCAGGGAGATGTTCAACAGCGCGCCGACTCCGCTGGTGACTGCGAGGTACGCCACCCAACGGAACCGTTTTTCGATCGCGAGCAGCACGGACGCGATCACGCAGAGGATCGCCAGGCCGACCGGGGTTCCGACCACCGTGAAGAAAGTGAAGAAGTCGGTGCCGGCCTGCGTATGGAGGTTGACCGCGGCGCCGTGAATCCGCTGGTCGATCTCGAGGAGCTCCGGACTCGATTCCCGAAGTTCTTCAGCCAGCTCCGCGAACACCCATCCGGTGGCGGCCGAGGCGACGAAGCCGGCGATCAGGATCGACGCCACAGGAGCCCACGACTTCCATCGCTCCCACCCGCTCTCCCGCCGGCCGAGCAGCGTGGCGAGCTTCTCGTGACGCTCGATCTGCCGGAGAGCGATGTCACGCGCTCGAATAACCGCCAGCGAGAGAAAAGGGAGCAGATTGTGGATCGCCAGCCAGAGCCCGAAAAAGAAAAGGGCGAACAGCAGCCAGGAAAGGAGGACGGCCGTCATCGGGACAGTTTATCGCGAGGTTCAGAACCCGCCGGACATGTACTTCCACTGAACGATCTTGTCGTTGATCTCGCGGAGGCGGTGGCTGATCATCCGGCAGAGAAGGCTGAGGAACTGAAGGGAGGCGGCGGGGTCCATCGAAAGGACCTCGCGCAGCGTGGCGCGATCGATCGAGAGCACGGTGGCGTCGGTCTCGTGCGCCTTGGCATCGGCGGAGCGGGGCTTGTCGTCGATCAGCGCCATCTCGCCGAAGAAGTCCCCCCGGTCGAGCACGGCCAGAGCTTCTTCGCCGACCCCCGGGATGAACTTCGAGATCCGGATCCGGCCGTCGAGCACGATGTAGAGCTTGTCGCCCTTGTCCCCCTCGCGAAAAATCATCGATCCGCTGCGGAAGCGCTCCTCCGAAGAGAAGGTCGCGAGAAGCTTCATTTCCGCTGCTGAGAGGCCGCGCTCGCGGAAAAGGCCGACCTTGTCCTCGGAAGCCACACGAACCTGCTGGGTCTCGCGCCGCGCCTCGGCTCCCTTCCTTCCGGGAGCCTTCTTCCCCTCTTCCTGGAAGAAGGACTTCAGCTGCTCGTTGGCCTCGCGTACCTTCTCGGCGAGCGATCGCCAGAACGCCCAGTGGAGGCCGACCGCGAGCTCCGCGCTCGCTTCCATCGCCAGATCGACCGCGCTGAAGGAGAATTCGTAACAGGTGGTCGGCGCGAGCGCCAGGGCGTCGGTCGACCGAAGCGTGCGATCGATGAAGTTCATTTCGCCGAGAACCTCCTTCGGCCCGATCCGCGCGAGATGCTGCGGGCCGAAGGGCGTATCTTTCCGAACCTCGATCGATCCGTCCTTGACGACGTAGAAGTCCATCGAGCGGTCGTTCTCGTGGAAGAGGAACTCATCCGTAGACAGGTCGCGCAGCTTGACGAACCGGGCGAGCCGGGAGAGCTGGGCGTCGGTCAGATGCTCGAAGACGTCCAGAACGCGCAACTCTTCCGCGACGATCCCCGAGATCTTTCGCCGGTCCGAATCCCGGGCAACCTTCTTTGCGATGACCGCCAGGGCGGCCTTCTGCTCGTTGCCGTGAAGGCGGCTCTTTCGGTGCTCCAGAGCTTCTGTGATTGCCTGGAGCGAATCGACGCGGGTCCGGATGCGGGCGTTGAGGGCGCGGGCGTCGAGCTCGAGAACTTTCTTGACCGTGTTGATCATCCGCCGCAGCGGCCCCGTCTCCTCCCCCTTCTGATCGGTCGAGAGCAGGAACGCGTCGATGAACTCTTCCAGTGAGCGGTCGAAATCCTTCAACTCGAACCGGATTCGCCCGGAAAGCTCGGCCAGGCCGCGGTCGAACGGGTTGAGCCGGCGGGCCTCTTCGATCTCCCGCACCGCGAGCTCCCATTCGCCCTGTGCGAAATAGAGCTGCGCGAGGACCTGCCACGGCCGGAAATTATTGGGGCAGCTCAGTTTTGCGAGCTCCAGCAGCTCGATGGCCTTCCCGGTCTCGTCCCGGGCCATGTAGAACTGGGCGAGTCCGACGTATTGCGAGGCGTCGATTTCCTCGCGGGCGCTCTCCAGAAGGAGCGATTCGCGAAGGTGGGCGAATTGATCCTTCTCCGCCTGACGTTGGACCTCGCGAATCCGGGCGAGCCGGATCTTGATCGTCGCCGACCCCGGGCGCAGCTTGGACGCCATCTCGTACAGGTGAATCGCCTCGTCGAACATCCGCTGGTCGGCGTAGCGGCGCGCGAGCAGAAGGAGATCCTCGACTTCGATGGGGATCGAATCGTCAGCGGAGGCGGAAGTCGGCCGGATACGGCCCGACGGCTGTTCACTCATCTGGGCGGCGTTATTATACGGCGACGGCCTCCCGGGGCTCCCTTTCATGCGCTGCAAACTCCTCATCGGTTTCCTCTTGATGCTCTCCGCGCTCTCTTCTCACGCGCAGGAGCCGGAAACGACCTTTCGGCAGGCCGTGCCGGGTTGGGAGTTCTCGTTTCCCCGCGACCATGGCAGTCACGACGAGTTTCAGACCGAATGGTGGTACTTCACGGGTCATCTCAGCGGTCCCGCGGGGCGGCGCTTCGGGTATGAGCTGACCTTTTTTCGAGTCGGCGTGAATCCCAACCCGGGCGCCATGGCCAGCGCGTGGGAGCTGGAGAACCTCGCGCTGGCACATTTCGCGGTGACGGATATCGAGCGGAAGGAGTTCCGGTTCTACGAAAAGGTGAATCGCGCGAGCCCATTCACCGCAGGCGCCGCGCGGGGAAACCTCGACGTGTTCCACGAGGCGTGGTCGGCAAGAGCCGCTCCTGATGGAAGCTGGAGAATCCGCGCGGCCGGCGGGAAGGACCAGCTGGATCTGGTCCTCCGATCCCGCAAGCCACCGGCCATCCACGGAAATGATGGGGTCAGCGTTAAGGGGAAGGAAGCTGGGGCTGCATCCCACTACTACTCGATGACGCGGCTCGACGCGGAGGGAAAGATCGTCGTCGACGGCGAATCGTTCGACGTTGCGGGAGAGTCGTGGATGGATCACGAGTTCAGCACGTCGATCCTGGACGAGACGCAGTCGGGATGGGACTGGTTCTCGCTTCAGCTCGAGAACGGAACGGAGCTGATGCTCTACCAGATCCGCACGAACGCGGGAGGCGTCGACGCCGCGTCGTCCGGCAGTTTCATCGACGAGGAGGGAAAGGTGCTGCACCTCCGCGAGTCGGATTTCACCATCCGGCCGGTGGGTTCGTGGAAATCGCCGGAAAGCGGCGGGGTCTACCCGATGGGATGGCAGATCGAAGTTCCCTCGCTGAAACTCTCTCTCCGCGTTCGCGAAGAGATGAAAGCCCAGGAGCTGGTGACCTCGGCCTCGACCGACATCACCTACTGGGAGGGGGCGGTGCAGGTCAGCGGATCGTCCCGAGGGGCGGGCTACGTCGAGCTGACGGGCTACGCGGCGCCGTTCCGGATGCCGAAAGCCAGGGACTAGGGGCTAGGGATTAGGGGTCAGGGAAAGGCAAAGGCAAGAGCAGTGTCATCCTGAGCCGGCGAAGCGCGGCGAAGGATCTCAAAATGGCAGGATCGCGCGTGTCGTGGGAATGGACCCACGCTGGTTCATTAGAAGGGAGCGCCGCGCTGAACAGGCTCCCTACGAGAAGCGTGCGCGCGACCGAAGGAACTCAGAATTGCAGAATCCCGCCACCTGCGCGTTTCCTCCGCACCGGCCAACGCGATCCTCTCAGACTTTGGCTTTGTCTTTCCCTGGCCCCTGGCCCCTAATCCCCAGCCCCCCGCCTAGTCACGTAATACGCCGCGAAGCTGCCGAGCCAGTGCCCCCCCTCGTAGTGCTCGGCGCTGACCGCTTTGAGGCCCGAGTCGCCGTGGGCCTTGGCGACCGCCTCGATCGCGGGAATCCGCGGGTCATCCTTCGGAAGCGCCGAAGCGATTCCATCGAGCATCCATGCACGGCTCAGATTGAGGCCGTCCAGGTGGACGAGCTTCCCGTCGGTGGCGTCGGTGACCACGGCCGGTCGAAGCCAGCCCGTCTCGCCCTCCACGCCGATCGTCGGAAGAAAGGACCCGAGCCATGCCGCGAAGCCGGCGGGAGAAAGTATGCGGCGCACGGCGTCGGCTTCAGCCAGGCATGGCGATACGAAATCCTCGCCCGACGGCTCGTACTCGATCGGGCAATCGCGGTCGCGAAGGTAAAAGCTGCGAATCCGTTCTTCGAGGAGAGCTGCCAGCTTCTCGTCGCCGCGGCTCCGCGCGTAGTCGAGCATCAGGCCGAGCGCGAAGGCGCTCTGGGAATGCTCGCCTGATCGCACCGGGAAGGAGAGCTTCCGCAGCCAGCCCGAGATCCGTTCGACCGCTGCCTTCTCCAGAGGAGCGAGAGCGGCGGCCCATCGCGCAGCCTGCGGGTCGTCCCACTCCTGCAGCTCTGCCGCGAGTTGAAGCAGCCAGGCCAGGCCGTAAGGCCGCTCGAAGCTGGCCCTTCCTTCTCCCTGAAGGTAGGCGGTTTCGATCGCGACGTTCTCCGGCGTGAGGCTTTCCGCGAGAGCTTTTCTCGCCTCTGCCGCAAACGGCTCGTTCGGATGCAGCCTCGCCAGGCGGGCGAGCAGCCAGTGGCCGTGAACCGCGGAATGCCAGTCGTAGCATCCGTAGAAGGAGGGCGTGAGCTCTCGGGGCGGACGCGCGTCGTCGTCCGAGTGCATCACGTGCGCGATCTTGTTCGGATATTCGCGATGCACACAGTCGAGCGCGAGGGCCGAAAGGCGGGCAGAGACCTGAGGGCTCAAGTCCGCTGCCCCGAGAGACGGTGCCGACAGAGCCACGGCGAGCGCAACGAGCAGGATTCTGTTCATGAGGAGAAGAATATCGGAAAGGGGCGTGAGGGGATGGGTTACTCGGCCTTCAGCTCCGTCGCCAGCGGGATGCGGCCCGCCATCTGGGCTGGAATGAGGCCGGAAACGATGGTCGCCAGAATGGTGACGGCGAGCGAGATCGCCACGATCTCTCCCGGAGGTGAGAACTCGATGGTCCAGCCGAACGACTGGCGATTGATGACGAAAATGAGGATCGCGGAGAGAAGCCAGCCGCAGATCAGCCCGAGCGCGCCGGCGACGATGCCGAGGATCGAGGCCTCGAGAATGATCATTGCTGAGAGCTGTCTGCGATCGAGGCCGAGAACGCGGAGAAGAGCGATCTCGCGTCGCCGCTCCAGGATCATCGCCGTAAGCGTGTTCACCACCGCGAGGACGGCCACCGTCAGCGCGACCGCCAGAAGCGCCCAGGTGATCAGGAAGGTCTGATCGAAGATGCGAAGCACGTTCTCGCGGATCGTAGCGTTGGTCATGACGAACGCGGAGTACTTCGCGGCAACCGCTCTTTCGATCTCCCGCCTCGCCGTCTCCGGATCGACACCCTCGCGCAGATAGACCGACACGGTATTGCTGTCCTCGTCGCCGAAGGTTTCGAGCCAGACCGAGCGGTCCATCACGATGACCCCCCGGTCGCTGGAGTAATCGCGGTAGATGCCGGCGATCACGAATCTCTCCGGACCGCGAGGGGCGGGCACCGTGATGTACTCGCCGGGATCGAGGTTGTTCTTCAGCGCGAGAGACTCCGAGACGAAGACCCCTCGATGCTCGAGCGCGGTGGCGAGTGCCTGCTTCGATGACGACGGAGCGACCATGGGCAGCGATCCGTAGTCGAGCGAGGTCCGGAGCTCGCCGCTCCCCACCGTGATGAGCGTGTCGTTCCAGATCACCTCGCGCCCGCGAAAGCGGTCGACCGACGCGACCTGAGGCATCGCCCGCACTTCCTCGACCAGCTCCGGAGGAAGTGTCGCGACCGCGGAGTTGGAGAGCCCCGCCGCGGGGCGAATCCAGAGATCCGACTGGACGGTCTGCGCGACCCAGTCGTCGACGGTGTCTCGAAAACTGCCGATCATCACCGCGACCGACACCATCATGGCGATTGCGGTCGAAAGCGCGGCCGTGGCGACTGCGGTACGGCGCAACGAAGCGGGAATGGACGATGCGGCCAGCCGGCCCGGAACGCCGAAGAGGCGCGCGAAGACCCCTTCGAGCCCCTGGCTCGCGGCCTGAAGGGCTCCTGGGGCAAGCAGCGAAAAGCCCGCGATCAACGCCACCACGGCCGCGTAGCCGGCCACGGGCAGGCCTTTGATCGGACCGAGGCGGCTCAGAAGCCAGGCAAGCGCGAAGCAGACCGCGGCCGCCGCTCCGAGAAGTGAGGTTCGCGAGCGGGAGAGCCTCACGTAGAGGCCGGGGCGAATCATGGCGCTCGGGCGGAGACGCGCCGCCTCGAGCGCGGGCTGAGCTGAGGCCGCGATCGAGACGATGAGGCCGACCGCCAGGCCCGAGATCGCGGTGAGCGGCGTCATCTCCACCGGCCCGACTCCTCCTCCCGCGACGTAGAGCTGGCTCACCGTCCTGCCGACCAGTTCCACGGCTCCGGTTGCGAGCAGCCACCCCAGCCCCACCCCGAGCACGGATCCGATCGCTCCGAACGTGGCCCCCTCGGCGAGGAACGCCACGAAGATCTGGGCGGGAGCGACGCCGAGCGTCTTGAACACCCCGATGTCCCGGCGGCGCCTGAGGATGGAGATCAAGACCGTGTTGTAGACAAGAAAGACTCCGACCAGCAGAGCGACTGCAGCGAGAGCGAAGAGGTTGACCCGGAACGCGCGCAGCATTCGGTCGACGCGGTCATTCCGTCGAGACGGTCGTTCGAGGAGGGCGCCGGCCGGCAGCGCCTCTTCGATGCTCCGTCTCATCGCCGCGGGAACCGGCTCCGGAAGAATGAGATCGACGCGCGAGAGCCGCCCGGTCAGGCCGAGCGCATGCTGAGCCACTGCGATGTCGAGGATGATGAGGCTCCCGTTGAACGCGGTAGCGGGTCCCTCGGGGTGGAGGATCCCGCGAACGGTCAATGGGACCATGCGGTCCCGATAGCGGATCTCGAGGCGGTCCCCGATCCCCAGGCCGCGCTCCTCGGCGAAAGTCAGCGGTATGACTGCGGATCCCTCGGTGAAAAGCGTCAGGAGCTCGGCGAGCGACGGGCTCTCCGCAGCTTCGGTTTCTGCCTCGCTCTCACCCGTGGAGATTCGCGCCCATCGGTAGTCGCGGAAATGGATGTCGGACATCAGGTCGACCGCGAGGATCCGAACCGGCTGCCCGTCGGCGATCGCGATGGCTTCCGTTTCGATGACGGGAGCGAAGCGCCCACCGCCATCCCAGAGAAATGTGAGCTCGCGCAGCAGAGTCTCGTCAAGCTCTCCCGCTGAGGGGACGATCTGATAGTTCGCGCGTCCCGACACGGCGTCGATCGAGTCCGAGAATGACCGGATCGCGCTCCGGTTCGCGAGCTGGATCGCCACGATCACCGAGACGCCGACCGCGATTCCGGCGACCGTGAGAAGAGTCCTGAGCGGTTCCCTGACCAGCGGGCGGAGCACCAGGCCGCTCAGAATTCTCGCGAACGGGACGCTCACCGCACCGGCTCCGCCGCGCCGACCGCGCCGTCCAGAACGCGCAGAATGTAGTCACCTCTCACGGCCGCCCGGTCGGAATGAGTCGCCATGACGATCGTCGGAGCATGAGAGCGATGGACCGCGGTCAGGAGGTCGAGAATCGATTCACCCGTTCGCGTGTCGAGATTTCCGGTCGGTTCGTCGGCGATCAGCAGCGGCGGTCGATGAACGATGGCGCGGGCGATCGCCACCCGCTGCATCTCTCCTCCGGAGAGCTCGTTAGGATGGTGCCCGGCCCGGTGCGCCAACCCGACCGACTCGAGGCTTTCGCCGACCCGGTCGCGAACTTCGCTCTCTTTCATTCTGAGGAGATGGAGCGGAAAGGCCACGTTTTCGCGCACGGTGAAGGTCGGAATCAGGTTGAAGAACTGGAAGACGAACCCGATGGATTGGCGGCGGATCAGGGTCAGCTCGCGCTCGGACATGCTCGAGATCTCGCGGTCGCCGAGCCTGAGCGACCCCCCCGTGGGGCGATCGACGGCCCCGATGAGGTTCAGAAGGGTCGATTTCCCGCTTCCGGACGGCCCCATGAGGACCGCGAACGCCCCCGCCTTGATCCGGAGGGTGACCCCGGAGAGCGCCTCCACGGCGGCGGTATCCTCGGTTCTGCCGTAGCGGTGGCGGATGTCGGTGAGCTGGATCGGAATTCCCATGACTTCGGGGCGCGGACTGCGTAAGTTTACGCGGAAGGCGGACTCCGGCCGGAGGGAAACCGGCCAGATCCGCTCATGGCATTCAGTTGGCAGCGGACCCATCCCGAGGGGAGAATGAGGCGGTGAGGGTATTCAGCGGGGAGATCAGGCTTTTCCGGACGTTCGGGGTGTCGATCTACCTCGACTACTCCTGGTTCATCTTTTTCTTCCTGGTGGTCTGGACCTTCGGCCGGGTCTATTTCCGAATCCAGGATCCGGGCTTCGGACCGATTCTCGCCTGGGTTCTCGGCGTGGCTGCGGCGATCCTTCTGTTCGCCTCCGTCATCTTTCACGAGCTCTCTCATGCCCTGGTGTCGAACCGGCTGGGGTTTCCGATCCGGCGGATCACCCTGTTCATCTTCGGCGGCGTCGCGCACATGCACTCGGAGCCGACCGATCCGAAGACCGAGTTCGAGGTTGCAGCCGCGGGGCCGGTGGCCAGCATCTTTCTCTGGTTCGCTTTTCTGCAGGCGCAGTCGGTGGCGGCTGCGGGCGAGTGGGCGGCGCTTCATTCGCTGTTTGAAGTGACCGCGCGGCTGAATCTCGCGCTCGCCCTGTTCAACCTCGTTCCGGGATTTCCTCTCGACGGCGGACGGCTGCTGCGATCGTCGGTCTGGTGGAAGACTCGCAACCACAAGAAGGCGACCGCGTGGGCTGCGCGCGGGGGGGAAGTCTTCGGATACGCGCTGATGGCGGTCGGAATCGTGACGATCTTCATCGACCCCGCCCGCGGATGGCTGAATGGCATCTGGTACATCCTGATCGGAATCTTCGTGCGGAACGCCGCCGAGCAGAGTTACCGGCACGTCCTGATCGAGGATGTGCTGGAGGGGATTCGCGTGTCGGAGATCATGGGGACCAATACGCTCGTTGTGGGCGAAGCGGAGCCGGTGTCGCGGCTGGTCGAAGAGAAGTTCTGGATTCACAAGTTCACGGCGTATCCGGTTCTCAGCTCGGAAGGACGGGTCATCGGGATCGTTGAGCTGGAGGACGTCTCGGGGGTAGCGAAGCCGGACCGGCACCAGCGGACGGCGGGTTCGGTGATGAAGCGGATTCCGACGGCACGGCTGGCTCATCCGACGATGCGAACGTCGACCGCGCTCAAGCACATGATCTCTCTTTCGCTCGACCATCTGCCGGTCGTGGATGATCAGGGCAACCTCGTGGGGATCGTCACTCGAAGCGACATCATGAACATGTTCCAGATCCGGAGCGACCTCGGGGAGGAGGTCGTGGTTTGACTCCGGGAGCGAAGGGTCCGGACCGCGGCACGGCGTTCGCAGCGCCCCGATCGCAGCGCAGTGCCTGGTTGGCGCTGGCGATCCCGGCGATCCTGATCGTCTGGTTACTCGCGCTCCTGACGGGCGCAACCTTCGGTGGATGGGCGTATCTTCTTCCGATCGCGGCGCTGGTGCTGACGGCTCGAGCCGTCCAGGCAGCCTTCAGGAGGCGCCACTTGACTGAAACCTCGCGAAAGCATTGAATCGGAGTCTGCTGGAGGAGCTATGCAGGAAGAAGGAATGTCGTCAGACGCTCCGGGAACGGGTTCCCGGACCGCGAACTCGAAAATGGGCAAGGCGAAGGAGATCATCGGCGAGCGATACTCCAGGGCCAGCGACCAGGCGAAGAAGACGTACGGCACGGTCCGGGAGAAGGTATCCGAGGTCGACGTCGACGGCGTGATGGAGCAGGTGCGCGCCTACGTGCGGGAGAATCCCGGGAAGGCTCTGCTGTTCTCGGTCGGTACGGGATTTCTCCTCGGGTTGCTTCTGCGCAGTGATGATGACGAGGAGTGAACGTGAGCGATCGATATTCGGACGATTACGAGAGCGCCGCTGGCGGTTTGAATTTCGATGGTGACATCCGGGAAAGGGTGAGCGATCTCGGCTCGCGACTCGCCAATGAGGGGCCGGGCGCCCTGCTCGAGCAGATCGAGGAGATGGTTCCGGAATCCTGGAAGGAGCACATCGCTCAGTTTCCGATCAGCGCCATCGTGATCGGTGTCGGCGTCGGAGTCTTTCTCGGGCTGAAGAAGGGCAACGAGATCATCACGGCGGGTTCTTCGCTCGTGGCCGCGGCCGCGGCAGCGAACATCAACGCGATGATGTCGGGCGCGCGAGGATCCGACTCGGAGTGACGATGCCCAGGTGGCTGTGTGCCGACGTCCGGCGTGGCCCGTGCCTGCCGGACGTTCCTGTATCTGGGGGATTCGGGCGATGACGCTTCTTCAACCGGTTCTCAGCGAGGTCGTGCGGGCTGTTCTCCCGAACGGGCTGACTGTTCTCGCGTCCGAGCAGCCGGGGACGGGCGTCGCGGCGATTGTCTGCTGGGTACGGGCCGGCTACTTTCACGAAGCAGACGAGGTGGCCGGAATGGCCCACCTCATCGAGCACATGTTCTTCAAGGGGTCGGAGCGTTTCCCGGGGGCGGAGGAGATTGCGCGGCACGTTTCGACCCTCGGCGGGACGACGAACGCCGCGACGATTTACGACGCCACGCACTATTACTTCGTCCTTCCGTCGGCCGCCTTCGAGCCCGGCGTGGAGATTCAGGCGGACGCGATTCTCTCGCCGCTCTTCGATCCGGAGGAGCTAGCGCGGGAGGCGGAAGTCGTCATCGAGGAATCGAATAGAAAGCTCGACAATCCTGCAGCCGTCGCGACCGAGAGGATGTACGCTGCCGCCTTTCAGCGCCACCGCATGCGCCGGTGGCGTATCGGATCGAACGACGTGCTTCGGTCGATCCGCCGCGATGCTCTGGTGGAGTTCTTTCGGGGGCTGTATCGCCCCGCGAATATGATCGTTGCCGTCGCGGGCGATGTCACCCGCGAGCGCGTCTTCGAGGCAGTCGGAAACGCATTCGGATCCATCCCGGCGGGCGAGGTGAACAAGCAGAGGGGAGCCACCGAGCCGCCGCAGCGGGAGTTCCGGTTCTCCGAGTCCCGCGGCGACATCAGACAGTCGTTCTCAGTCTTCGGATGGCACACCCCTGGCGAGCAGAGCGAGGACGAGCCCGCGCTCGAGATCCTCGCCGAGATCCTCGGAGGGGGGCGATCGTCGCGCCTCTATCGCCACGTGGTCCGCACAGGCGGGGCAAGCAGTGCCACCGCGTCCAACTCGACATGGGAAGACGTCGGGATCTTCACCATACGCAGCTCCTTCGATGACGAAGAGATCTCCACGGTCGAGAGGGCGATCGTCCGCGAAGTCGAGGCGATGAAGAGATACGGGCCCGTCGAGTTCGAGCTCGCGCTCGCCCGCAACAGGATCGAGGCCGACACGGTCTTCGGAATTCAGGACGCGCTCGGGAGGGCGTCGGCTCTGGCCTGGCAGGAGTCCCGCGGCGGATACGAGCGTCTCGGGAAACATCTCACCGCTCTTGCCGGCGTCACGCCGGCGAAGGTTCGGGAGGTCGCCAACCGTTACCTGACCTTCGAAAATCTCACGCTTCACCGGTACCGCCCCGCCGGGACCGCGACCGCGGAAGCGCCGCTCGTTCTCACATCGCTCTCCGCGGCTGCTGGCGCAGGGGGAATCACCGAGCCGAAAACCATCGTCGCTCCGGCACCGGGTCCGCTCGTCCGGGGCGCTGGCAGCGCGCGGCCGATTCAGCGCTTCGTGCTCACCAACGGGATGACGCTGTTCGTGCAGGAGCGTCCCGGCACCCCCTCCGTGGCCGTCGAAGTGTCGTTTGCCGGCGGGCGGATGCGCGAGTGCTCGGCGAACGCGGGCATCACCGCGCTGATGACTCGGATGATGCGCAGAGGAACAAAGCGCCGCACGGGGGACGAGCTCGACCGCGGCATCGAGTATCTCGGGTCGGGTTTCACCACCCGTCTGGCCGACGACTACTTCAGTTTCGGACTCGAGATTCTCCGTTCTCATCTCTCATCCGGTGTCGACCTGCTCGCCGAGATGGTCCTCG
>Ga0209347_1002027_pt1 | contig 28664 bp, 21 predicted proteins | sample AutmiccommuBRH23_FD_187382 | JGI IMG/M metagenome (GOLD analysis project Ga0209347, IMG submission 187382) | Deep subsurface microbial communities from Mt. Terri, Switzerland - Autotrophic microbial communities BRH/23 (SPAdes) (version 2) | ecosystem: Environmental > Aquatic > Deep subsurface >...
CGGCGGTCCCCGCCCTGCCGGGCAAAGTCCCGGTACACCAGCATCGAGAGAAGTCGGTGCGCCGTTGACCGGGCGACGTCGAGCCGCCGTGCCACCTCGGTCACGGTCTGTGGTCCTTCCACTTGGAGGATCACGGCGAGCTGGAGCGCGTGGTCCACACTCTGGAGCGCGTAGTGGGGTTTGTTCTTCATAGCAGAATCCTCTGTTCTCCCATGGTGAATCTAACGAATCATCTCCTCTCATGGCAACGAAGCCCCTGAATCCTCCAAATATCGCCACCGCGCTGGGCACCCGCCCGGCCTGGCTCGTCACGCTGCTCTGTTGGCTCATCGTCGTCTTCGACGGCTACGACCTGATCGTCTACGGCACGACCATCCCGGCCCTCCTCGAGGAGCCCGGCTGGCACCTGACCCCGGCAACCGCCGGGTTCGTCGGCAGCCTCGCCTTCGCCGGGATGCTGATCGGCGCCCTCGGTGCCGGCTATCTCGCTGACCGGCTCGGTCGGCGCCGGACGATCCTCTGGTGCACGCTGTGGTTCTCCCTCTTCACGGCGCTCTGTGCGATCGCGACGACGCCCGAGATCTTCGGGCTCTTCCGCTTCATCGCCGGCCTGGGGCTCGGCGGCCTCGTCCCCTCGGCCAACGCCCTGACCGCGGAGTTCGTCTCGCGCAAGCACCGCTCTGCCGTGTCGACGATCATGATGTCCGGAGTGCCGATCGGCGGCTCGGCCGCCGCCCTCGTCGGCCTGTGGCTCCTCCCGGAGCTCGGCTGGCGCTCGATGTACGCCGTGGCGTTCCTGGCTGTCGTCGTCCTGCTGCCCCTCTGTTTCGTGCTCCTGCCCGAGTCGCCCACGTGGCTGCGCGCCCACGGCCGGAGGGACGAGGCACTCGCGGTCGAAGCCCGCTACTCCCTCGTGCACGACGCCTCGGAGCACAGCGGCGAGGAGCACGCCCCGGGCTTCCGGACCATCCTCAGCGGCCAGTGGCGCCGGCCGACCGTCCTGTTCGCCGCCGCCACCGTCGCGACGCTCTTCGCCTGGTACGGTCTCGGCACCTGGCTGCCGAAGCTGATGGGCTCGGACGCCCGGTTCGAGATGGGCCAGCCCCTGCACTTCCTCCTCGCCCTCAACCTCGGCGCCGTGCTCGGATCCGTCGTCACGGCCTGGGCCGGAGTGCGCTTCGGCCCCCTCCGCAGCGCGATCTTCGCCGCGGCGGCCGCCGCGCTCGGTCTCGCCTTCCTGCTCACCTACCCGACCGACATCCTGCCGATCTACGGCGCGCTCATCCTCGCCGGTGTGGGCACCCACGGCACCCAGTGCCTCATCATCGCGGCCGTGGCGACGCACTACCCGTCCCGGCTGCGCGGCACGTCGCTCGGCTTCGCCCTCGGCGTCGGCCGGATCGGCGCCGTCCTCGCCCCGCAGGTCGGCGGCTGGCTCCTCGCGGCCGGGCTCGGCGTCGGGAGCAACTTCCTCGCGTTCTCCATCGCGGCCGGCATCGCGGCCGTGCTCCTGCTCATCACCATGCTCGCCACCCGGCCGGCAGCGCAACCCGCTGACATCCGCGACCAGCTCCTCGTCCACTGAAAGGAACTCCGATGACCACCCAGGTGAACACCTCAGCGAGCTCCGAGACCCCCCGGGCCCGAGCGGTGCAGACGGACCCCGGCACCCCGGTCAGCATCAAGGCGGTCGACGCGCCGGACCAGCCGACGGTGACCCCCGAGCTCGAGGACCTCTACCGCGGCTTCGAGAAGGAGCTGCTCGTCCCGCTCTGGACCGAGATCGGCGACCTCATGCCGCCGCACCCACGGTCCAAGGCCCAGCCGCACCGCTGGGAGTGGGCCACCCTGCTCGAGCTGGCCGGGCGTGCGGGTGACCTCGTGCCCGTCGGACGAGGTGGCGAACGACGGGCCATCGCCCTGGCCAACCCGTCCCTCGGCGGCAAGCCGTATGCCAGCCCGACCCTGTGGGCGGCGATCCAGTACCTCATGCCCGGCGAGGACGCCCCGGAGCACCGCCACACCCAGAACGCCTTCCGCTTCGTCGTCGAGGGTGAGGGAGTGTGGACCGTCGTCGGCCAGGACCCGGTCCCGATGAGCCGCGGCGACTTCCTCCCGCAGGCCGGCTGGAACTGGCACGCCCACCACAACGCGGCGGACCAGCCGATGGCGTGGATCGACGGCCTCGACATCCCGTTCCAGTACGAGATCGAGGGCCAGTTCTTCGAGTTCGGCCGGGACGTCATCTCCGACGCCGAGCGGATCACGCCGGAGCGCTCGCGGTCGCAGCGGCTGTGGGGGCACCCCGGCATCGCGCCGGTGTCCCAGCTCGGCTCGACCCAGGGCAGCCCGCTGCTCTGCTACCGCTGGGAGCACACCGACCGGGCGCTCACCGACCAGCTCGAGCTGGAGGCCGAGGGGCACGGGGCAACGCTGGAGCGCGGCCACGCGGCGATCCGCTTCACGAACCCCACCAACGGCCTCGACGTCCTGCCGACCATCCGCACCGAGTTCCACCGGGTCGCTGCCGGCGTCGAGACCGCGCCGCGTCGGGAGACCGGGTCGTCGGTCTACCAGGTCTTCGACGGCTCGGGGACCGTCACCGTGGGCGACTTCACGTGGTCCGTCACGCGCGGCGACCTCTTCGTCGTCCCGTCGTGGCAGCCCCTGTCGATCCGGTCGGAGGCCTCGGCCTCCGACTCGGACTCCGGCGCCCTGGACCTCTTCCGGTTCAGCGACGCCCCCATCTTCGAGAAGCTCAACCTCGCCCGCAGCTCAGTCGACGCCTGACACACAGCCGCACCACCCGAAGGAACACACCATGAAGCTCGCCACCATCCGCACCGCCGACGGCGGCACCCAGGCCGTCCGCGTCGAAGGGCCGACGACCGTCGCCCTCGGCTTCCCCGACGTGGGGACGCTGCTCGCCCAGCCGAACTGGCGGGAACTGGCCACCGACGCCGCCCCGCGCGAGACGGACGGCGCAGCGGAAGCCAGCTCAGCGGCATACGCCCCGCTCGTCACCCACCCGGGCAAGATCGTCTGCGTCGGGCTCAACTACCGCAACCACATCCTCGAGATGGGACGCGACCTCCCCGAGCACCCGACGCTCTTCAGCAAGTACGCCGACACCCTCGTCGGCGCCGGGGACGACATCAAGCGCCCGGTCGAGACGGAGGAGCTCGACTGGGAGGCGGAGCTCGCCGTCGTCATCGGCGCCACGGTGCGCCGCGCCACGACCGAGCAGGCCGAGGCCGCGATCGCCGGCTTCGCCGTCCTCAACGACGTGACCTGCCGGGACTGGCAGTTCCGAACCCGCGAGTGGCTCCAGGGCAAGAACTGGGAGGCCACGACGCCCCTCGGCCCGTGGCTCGTCACCCCCGACGAGCTCCCCGGTGGGGTCCGGCCGGCGCTCGCCATCCGGAGCGAGGTCGACGGCGAGGTCATGCAGGAGGACAACACCGGTGACCTGCTCTTCGACCCGGTGGCCCTCGTGGAGTATGTCTCGACGATGATCACCCTTCGCCCGGGCGACGTCATCGCGACCGGCACGCCCGGAGGCGTGGGCCACGCCCGCAAGCCCGCCCGGTACCTCCAGGCCGGGCAGAAGCTCGTCACGGAGATCGAGGGGCTCGGCCGCTGCGAGAACGTCGTCGTCGCCGACGGGCCGGACGGGCCCCGCTGATGGCACCCCAGCCAGCGTTCTCACGCGACCTCATGGCGCGGGGAACGACGCTCTTCCGGACGGCGCTCGAGAGCGTCACCGACGAGCAGCTCGCCGGACCGACGGCACTGCCGGGCTGGACCGGCAAGCACGTCACCGCCCACGTGGCGGCGAACGCCGAGGCGCTGGCCCACCTCGTGACGTGGGCGAGGACCGGCGAGGAGACCCCGATGTACTCCTCACCGGACCAGCGCAACGCCGACATCGAGGTGGGCGCCACGCGCCCCGCCACCGAGCTGCGCGAATGGGTCCGCCGCTCGGCCGCCGACCTCGGCGCCGGCCTCGCGAGTCTCGACGAACAGCAGTGGCAGCGTGAGGTCCGCACCGCACAGGGGCGCCTCGTCCCGGCCACGGAGATCCCGTGGATGCGCACCCGCGAGGTGATGGTCCACGCCGTCGACCTCGGCGGCTCCGTGGGCTACGCCGACCTGCCCGCGGAGTTCCACGCAGCGCTCCTCGACGACATCGTCGCCAAGCGGTCGTCCGCGAGTGACGGCCCGGCGCTGCACCTGGCCCCGACCGACGACGCGCGCCGGTGGGACGTCGCCGGAGCCGGTGACGCGACCACGGTTCGTGGTCCGCTCAGCGAGCTCGCCGCCTACCTCTCCGGCCGGCTGGCCACCGGGCTCCGCGCCGACGGTGCCGCCGATGGCGACCTGCCCGACCTTTCCCGCTGGCTCTGAGCCGGCTCGCACCGAACATCGAAGGAGATGTGACATGACCCCCAACGCCCTGAGCAAGGCCACCTCCGCCGTCGACGTCCTCGTGGTCGGCGGCGGCATCGGCGGCCTCGCCGCCGCCGTCGCCCTGACCCAGAAGGGACTGCGCGTCCGCGTCCTCGAGCGCGCCGCCGAGTTCGGCGAGGTCGGCGCCGGCCTGCAGATCGCCCCCAACTGCACCCGCATCCTCGACCAGTGGGGACTCCTCGACGAGGTGAAGTCCCTCGGTGTCCTCCCGCGCAACATCGTCATGAAGGACGCGGTCGACGGGTCCGAGCTGACCCGCCTCGACCTCGCCGCCACCGAGGCGCGCTACGGCTACCCGTACATGGTCATCCACCGCAGTGACCTGCACGGCACGCTGCTCCGCGCAGCCCGGGCCGTCGGGGTCGACCTCGTCACCAACGTCGCCGTCTCGGGCTACGAACAGACCGAAGGTGGCGCGGCGGTCGTCCACGCGGAGGGCCGCGAGGAGGCCCCCGTCGTCATCGCGGCGGACGGGCTGCACTCCGTCGCCCGCCCGCTCATCTCGGACGACGAGCCGGTGAGCTCGTCGTACGTCGCCTACCGCGGAGCGGTGCCCATCGACCAGGTCGCCGCCAACGACGTGTCCACCGACGACGTCGTCGTCTATGTCGGACCGCAGCGGCACTTCGTCCAGTACGCCCTCCGGGGCGGCGAGATGTTCAACCAGGTTGCGGTCTTCGAGTCGCCCAAGGCCCTTGCCGGAGAAGAGGACTGGGGCACGCCAGATGAGCTCGACGACGCCTTCGCGGGCTCCTGCGAGCAGGTCACCAGGGGACTTCCCCTCATGTGGCGGGACCGCTGGTGGCGGATGTTCGACCGCGACCCCATCCTGAACTGGGTCACCGGCCGGGTCGCCCTCCTCGGCGACGCCGCCCACCCTCCGCTGCAGTACCTCGCCCAGGGCGCCGTGATGGCCATCGAGGACGCGTGGGTGCTCTCCGAGCACGTCGGCCGCCAGCTCGCCGCGGGCCGATCCGGCGCCGAGCTCGACTGGGACGGTGTGCTCTCCGCGTACAACGCGGTCCGCCCGGAGCACTGCCGGCGCGTGCTGACGACGGCTCGTGCGTGGGGCGAGCTCTGGCACGTCGACGGGGAGGCACGCGTGTGGCGCAACGCGGTGCTGCGCGAGCGCTCGGTCGACGACTACAGCTACGTCGACTGGCTCTACGGTCCGACGGCGCTCACGCCCGACGAGGAGGCGGACATGTTCGTCCCCGAGTCCCAGCGGCATACGGCGGGGTCTCAGACGATGCCGCCGGTCGTCGGCGCCTCTTCGCGCTCGTAGGCGGGGCGGAGCAGCTCGGTCAGGGGGCGACCTCGCACGGTCACGTCGACGGGAGGCAGCTGGTCGAGCTGCGCCGTCGTGGAGGAGCTCGGCGCGAGCGTCCGAGGGAGGCTGCCCTGCACGGAGAAGTAGCTGTCGAGCAGGTCCTCGAGCGGCGCGCCCGACGGGGCGGCATCGGCGGCGCCCGGCGGTTGGTCGGACCGTGCCGCTCTCAGGTTGTCGAGGAGCTCCTCGCGTGCCCTCCCGCGCCAGGCGAGGATCCGGAAGGGGTCGTCGTCGAAGGCCTCGGCCAACAGGTAGAACGTCGCGGCGAGGTGCTTGCAGGGCACCTCCCAGTCCGGGCACGTGCAGTCCAACGACAGGTCGCGGGCCTGGGCCGGGAACAATGACAGCCCGACCCCGCTGAAGACCTCCTCGATGTCCTCGGGCATCTCGCCGGCCAGGAGCTTGGCGAGGTACCAGGCATGTCCGGCGAGGTCACGCTCGATCGCGGCCCAGTCCGCCTTGCCGAACGCGGTGATCCCGATCCGCACCCGGTAGGGCCGCGCGCGGCTGCCCTGCACGAGGGCGGTGACGACACCGGCGTCGACGTCCACCGAGAGGACCTGGCCCTTGCGGGCGTAGGTCCGGCCGCGCTGGAGCCGGCCGCTCATACCCATGCCCTCGAGGACGGCCACGAAGCGCTCCGACCACCACTGCTGGCCAATGGCGCCGCGCTTGCTCCGGGCGACGAGGCCACCCTGGACCGCGCGCGGCCTGGATGGGGGAAAGAACCTATTCACCGACGGCCTCCTCGGACAGGGCGAAGAGGCTGCGGAGCTGATCCGTCGACAGCTCGGTCAGCCATCGCTCACCGTCGCCGACGACGAGGTTGGCCAGCGCCAGCTTCTCCTCGATCATCTGGTCGATCTTCTCCTCGAGGGTGCCGGTGCAGACGAACTTGCGGACCTGCACGCGGCGCTGCTGCCCGATTCGGTAGGCCCGGTCGGTGGCCTGGTTCTCGACGGCGGGGTTCCACCACCGGTCCAGGTGGATGACGTGGTTGGCGGCCGTGAGGTTGAGTCCGGTGCCACCGGCCTTCAGACTGAGCAGGAAGATCGGGGCGCCTCCATCGCCCTGGAACTGGGTCACCAGCTCGTCGCGCCGCTTCTTCGGCGTGCCACCGTGCAGATAGGCGACATCGGTGTCGAAGCGTGCGGACAGGTGCGGCACGAGCATCTCGGCGAACTCGGTGTACTGGGTGAAGCACAGCACGCGGTCTCCCTCGGCCAGGATCTCCTCGAGGAGCTCCTCCAGCCGAATCACCTTGCCCGAACGGCTGCCGATGGCCGACCGGTCGTGCAGCACCTGCGCCGGGTGGTTGCACACCTGCTTGAGCTTGGCCATCGCGGCCAGCACGTTGCCGCGGCGCTCGATCCCCTCGGACCCCTCGATCCGGGCCATCATGTCGTCCACGATCGTCTGGTAGAGCGAGGCCTGCTCGACCGTGAGCCGGCAGTACTCCTTCAGCTCCAGCTTCTCGGGAAGGTCGTCGATGATCGTCGGGTCCGACTTGAGCCTGCGCAGGATGTAGGGACGGGTGATCGTGCGCAACCGCTCGGCCGGCTCGGTCGCACCGTGCCGCTCCACGGGGATGGCGTAACGGGTGCGGAACGACTGCGAGGTCCCGAGCATCCCGGGATTGACGAAGTCCATGATCGACCAGAGCTCGGACAGGCGGTTCTCGACCGGGGTGCCCGTGAGGGCGACCCGGTGGCCGGCGCGCAGCCGGCGCGCAGCCCTGGCGGTCCGCGACAGGCTGTTCTTGATCGCCTGGGCCTCGTCCAGCACGACGCGATGCCAGTCATGCCCCGCCAGGTCGTCGATGTCGCGGGTGGCGGTCGCGTAGGTCGTGAGCATCAGGTCCGTCGTGGCCAACCGCTCGCTCAGCTCCGCTCCGCGCAACCGCTCGCGGCCGTGGTGGGCGTAGACCCGCAGGGCCGGAGCGAACCGGGCGGCCTCGCGCTCCCAGTTGCCGACGAGGGACATCGGGCACAGCAGGAGGGACGGACCGGCCTGCGGGTCGGCCGCGCGTTGGGTCGCCTCGAGGGCGAGCAGCTGAACCGTCTTGCCCAGGCCCATGTCGTCGGCCAGGCACGACCCGAGACCCAGTGTGGAAAGGAAGGACAACCAGGCCAGGCCACGCGCCTGGTAGGGACGGAGCGTGGCGGTGAAGGTGGCCGGGGGCTCGACGCGGGTCACCGAGTCGCCGCTGCCGCCGCCCCCGCTGCCGCCCAGGAGGTCGCCGAGCCAGCCATCAGCGGCCACCCCCGTCACGGGGAGGGGAGTGTCCACGTCGGCCGGGTGGGCTGCTGCCAGGGCCAGGACCTCGGCGACCGTCCGGACCGGAGCCGGCTCGCGCCGGAGGAACTCGAGGCCGCGTCGCAGCTGCTCGGCGTCCACCGCGACCCACTTCCCGCGGAGGCGCACGAGGGGCGCCTTGGCCTCGGACAGCGCGGCGATCTCGTCGTCGGTCAGGGACTCGTCCCCGACCGCCAGCCGCCACTGGAAGTCCACGAGTGCGTCCCGGCCGAAGGAGCCGCCGGTGACGGCGGCGTCCCGTCGCGTGCTGGCGGTGGCCTTGAGCCCGAGGCGGGATCGCTGGTCCCACCAGGCGGGCAGGAGCAGCCCGAAACCCGCCTCGTCGAGCGCGGGCGCGGCTTCCGACAGGAAGCGGTAGGTGCCGTCGGCATCCAGCTCGACTGCTTCCGGCCGGGCCTGCCGCAAGCCGGCGGACAGCGCCGGGTAGACCCGGCTGGCCCGGCCGAGCTCGCCGAGCAGCATCTCCTGTGGTCGGTCGAGCCAGCGGCGCAGGCTCCCGTCGTCGGCCCAGGCCTGGGCCGCAGGGACGATGAGGCTCGGATCCGTGGTGGACTGGAGCAGGAACTCGAGGCGCCAGCGGGTCGAGGCCGGCGACACCGCCGTCCCGTCGGCGCTGCCCTCCTCGGCCGCCCGGGCTCCCATGCCGTCATCACCGGCGACGGGTTCGATCTCGCTGAGTCGGAAGGTGGCCCGCGCCGGACCCATCCGACCGGTTGCGACCTCGGCCCACGACGCCAGCTCGAGCCCGAGCCGGTCCACCTCGGTGGGGTCGGCTTCGAAGTGGCCGTTCGGCGCGGTCAGAGCCGCCAGCCACGCCTCGGCCGTGGGCGTCTGCCGCGGTCGGCGGCCCCGGCGCGGCGGAAGGAGGTCGAGGCCCGGACCCATACCCCGACGCATTCCCACATCAGTGAAGGTCTGGACTGCGGTCACGACCAGCTCGTGCGCATCCGAGTGTGCCGGTTCCGCCCGGCAGACCGGTGGCATGGCGGCCACCAGGGCCCCGAATGCGACCACGTCCTGGCCCTGGAGGGCCGGTCGCCACAGCGCGACGGGCCGGCCGGCGTCGGTCGCCACGGCCGGGAGGACGCGACGCCGGTCGACCAGCTCCCCGGCCCAGGACGCCACGTCGGCCCAGTAGCCGACCGAGGCGCCATGACGGACGTCGGAGTCGCTGCCGCCGCGCACGTCGACACCGTCGGCCACGGCGAGCAGCCAGGCGAGCGCATCGGCGGGAGGCACATCGAGAGTGGCAACCCGCCAGGGCAGCAGCGCGGGCCGGCTGCGGGCCGCGCTGCGAGGAGTGGCGCGGACCAGCTCCGGAGAGTCGAGCGGGGACCTGGCCAGCGACGGAAGCTGCAGCACCGCCTCGCCCAGGGTGCCGGTCCCCAGACCGGCGAGGGTGTCCTCCGACGCCGCGAAGGGGTGTGGCCGGGCCGAGCGCACGGCCTGGCTCGGGCTGGTCACGGTGCGCTCGGAGTCCTCCGCCCACAGGCGGAGCCCGCGGTCCGGCGACCAGAAGCCGTGCAGCACGAGCACGCGCCGTCACCTTTCGTCGACCACTGTGGGCAGGTCGCCGCGGAGGCGGACGAGGGCGTCGCGTCCCGCGGCACGGATCAACCTAGACGACACGGCGACGCGTGGCACCGCCGGCACAGAGCCAGGAGTGGCGTGTCGCGGCTTCGACGTGGTCGACACGCCGACCCGGAGACCCTTCGAGCAGCCGTATGCCGCTGGGCCGGGTCCCAGCCCCCGCCTTCACTCGGCGGGTGGCCGGGAACCCGGCCCAGCGGCATACTCCCCCCACGAGCCCGAGGGGGCTGGGAGGGGGGCGGGACGGTCAGGGACGGGCGAAGACCTTCTCCACGAACTCGCTCAGCTGGTGCTCGTCGAGGTGCCGGGCGAGGTCGGCCTCGCTGATCATGCCGACGAGCTGGTGGTTCTCGATGACGGGCAGCCGCTTGATCTGGTCGCGGCCCATGACGTCGACGACCTCGCGGACGTCGGTCATGGCGTCGACCCAGGTGATCTCGCCCTGGGCGAGCTCCCCGGTGGTGCAGGTCGCGACGTCCTTGCCCTCGGCGAGGCACTTCACGACGATGTCGCGGTCGGTGATGATGCCGTGCAGCTTCTGGTCGTTGCCGCAGATCGGCAGCGACCCCACTCCCATGTCGCGCATCATCCGTGCTGCCTCGAGCACGGTCTGGTCCTCGCTGACGCAGGTTGCTCCCGGGTTCATGATGTCTCGGGCGGTCGTCATGGCTTCCTCCTTCATCCCTCACGGGCTGTGGTGGTGGAGGCGGCGCGTCGGCGCGTGCTGGCGATGACACCCAAGGGCGTCAGCGGCCATCCGGCACGTCGCCCACGTTCCACTCTCCTCCGGACGCCGTACCCCGACAAGATGGATCGACACACCCTGAGATCACTCGAACAGCCGCCCTCCGAGTCCGACGGCGCCAGGGCCAGATGGGCGATGATCGAGGGCAGGCGCAGAAAGGGGAGGTGGACATGGCCAGGCTCGTGTTCGGGATGAACCAGTCCTTGGACGGCTACGTCGACCACACGGCGTTCGGGCCCAGCGTCGAGCTGTTCCGCCACTTCATCGAGCAGGCCGAGACGCAGACGGGCTCTGTGTATGGCCGCGAGATGTATGAGGTCATGCGGTACTGGGACGACGACCAGGCCGAGTGGGGCGCGGACGAGCGGGCCTACGCCGCCGCGTGGCGGAATCAGCCGAAGTGGGTCGTGTCGCGCTCGCTGGCGTCGGTCGGTCCCAACGCCACGCTCGTGCCGGACGAGGTCGAGCGCGTGGTCACCGACCTGAAGGCGACCCGCGACGGAGAGATCGAGGTCGCCGGCCCGAGCCTGGCGCACAGCCTGGGCCGGCTCGGTCTGATCGACGAGTTCCGCATCTACCTGCACCCCGTGGTGCTCGGGCACGGCAAGCCCTACTTCGCCGGGCCTCGGCCGCCGCTTCGCCTCGTGGCCAGCGAGCAGGTCGCCGAGGACGTGCTGCGGCTGACCTACGTTCCCCGATGATGCCCGCCGGTGCGGATCAGCCGCGGGCACCCTTCTGGAGCTCCTCGGCGAACATGACGATGATGCCGCTCGGGCCGCGGACATAGGTCAGCTTGTAGACGTCTGCGTAGGTCGCCACGCCGCGGAGCGGGTGACAGCCGTGCCTGGCGGCGATCTCGAGGGCCTCGTCGATGTCGTCGACCGAGAAGGCCACGCGGTGCATGCCGATCTCGTTCGGTCGGGTGGGTTCGGTCTCGATCGCGTCGGGGTGGAGGTACTCGAAGAGCTCGAGGCGACCGTTGCCGTCCGGCGTCTGGAGCATGGCGATCCTGGCGTGGTTGCCGTCGAGGCCGACCGCGGTGTCGGCCCACTCCCCACTGACCGTGTCACGGCCGAGCACGGTCAGTCCCAGGTCGGTGAAGAAGGCGATCGTCGCTTCCAGGTCGCGGACGGCGATGCCGACGTTCTCGAGCTTGATGGGCATGCGTTTGACGGTACCGAGTCAGTGTCGGCTCGGGGTGGCAGGCTGGGGCTCGATGGCGACACAGGACCAGGCGAGCGACGACGTGCTCGACCGCTTCTCTCCGGCGACCGCGGCGTGGTTCCGGAGCAGTTTCCGCGCGCCCACCACCGCCCAGTCGGGTGCCTGGGATGCGATCTCGTCGGGCCACCACTGCGTCGTCGTCGCGCCGACCGGGTCCGGCAAGACGCTGTCCGCCTTCCTCTGGGCCATCGACCGGATGGCCCGGGACCCGGTGCCGGAGGATCGGCTCGCCCGGTGCCGCGTCCTCTACATCTCGCCGATGAAGGCGCTCGCGGTCGATGTCGAGCGCAACCTGCGGGCACCGCTCGTCGGGATCGGGCACGCGGCGACCCGCCTGGGCCTGCCGGTCCCGCAGATCGGCGTGTCGGTCCGGTCCGGCGACACCCCTGCGGCGGAGCGGCGCGCGTTCGCCCGGACGCCGAGCGACATCCTCATCACGACGCCGGAGTCGCTCTTCCTCATGCTCACGTCGTCGGTGCGGGAGGCGCTGCGTGGCGTCGAGACCGTCATCCTCGACGAGGTCCACGCCGTGGCCGGCACGAAGCGCGGAGCCCACTTGGCGCTCTCGCTGGAGCGGCTGGACGCGCTGCTCGAGCAGCCGGCGCAGCGGGTCGGCCTGTCGGCCACCGTGCGGCCGGTCGAGGAGGTCGCGCGATTCCTCGCCGGGGGCCGCCCGGTCGAGGTGGTCCAGCCGCCGTCCACCAAGGAGTGGGACCTCGACGTCGTCGTGCCCGTCCCCGACCTCGCGGAGCTCTCAGGGGCTCCCGCCGAGCTCTCGCCCGGCGTGCCCGACCTGTCCGGCCCGGCCGCCGGCAACGCGCCGCGCGCGTCGATCTGGCCGCACGTCGAGGAGCGGATCGCCGACCTCATCTCCGAGCACCGGTCGACGCTCGTCTTCGCCAACTCGCGACGCCTCGCCGAGCGGCTCACCGCCCGCCTCAACGAGATCTGGGAGGAACGACAGACGGAGGCGTATGCCGCTGAGCTCGCTCCCAGCGAAGGCGACGTGGGCGCGGGGCCGGCTGAGCGGCATACGGGGCCCCTGCGACCACCCGCTCAGGTGATGGCGCAGTCGGGAGCCGGCCGAGGGGCGCCCGCGGTCCTTGCGAGAGCCCACCACGGCTCGGTGAGCAAGGAGCACCGCGCCGCGATCGAGGAGGACCTCAAGGCCGGCCGGTTGCCCGCCGTCGTGGCCACGAGCAGCCTCGAGCTCGGGATCGACATGGGTCTGGTCGACCTCGTCGTCCAGGTCGAGAGCCCGCCCAGCGTGGCGAGCGGACTGCAACGGGTGGGCCGGGCGGGTCACCAGGTCGGAGCAGTGAGCAGGGGAGTCCTCTTCCCGAAGTTCCGGGGCGACCTCGTCCAGACGGCAGTCGTCGTCGAGCGGATGCGCGCGGGCGCGATCGAGAGCCTGCGCGTCCCGGCCAACCCGGTCGATGTCCTCGCCCAGCACGTCGTCGCGATGTGCGCGCTGGACGAGTGGACGGTCGACGACGTCGAGGCGCTGGTGCGGCGCACCGCGAGCTTCGCCGCGCTGCCGCGGTCCGTGCTCGAGGCGACGCTCGACATGCTCGCCGGCAAGTACCCGAGCGACGAGTTCGCCGAGCTGCGACCCCGGATCGTCTGGGACCGCGTCACCGACACGCTGACCGGGCGGCGCGGTGCGCAGCGCCTCGCCGTGACGAGCGGCGGCACCATCCCCGACCGGGGCCTCTATGCGGTCTTCCTCGCCTCCGGGGAGGGACCGGGGCGGCGGGTCGGCGAGCTCGACGAGGAGATGGTCTACGAGTCGCGCGTCGGTGACGTGTTCACCCTCGGCACGTCGTCATGGCGGATCGAGGACATCACCCACGACCGGGTCCTCGTCACGCCGGCGCCGGGGCAGGCCGGCCGCCTGCCGTTCTGGAAGGGCGACCAGCAGGGGCGGCCGGCCGAGCTGGGCCGGGCCGTGGGCGCCTTCGTCCGCGAGGTCGTCGGCCTCTCGACCGCGAAGGCCCGCGCGCGAGTCGTCGAGGCCGGGCTCGACGAGTGGGCGGCCGACAACCTGCTCGCCTACCTGTCCGAGCAGCAGGAGGCCACCGGGCACGTGCCGGACGACCGCACCATCGTGGTGGAGCGCTTCCGGGACGAGATCGGCGACTGGCGGGTCGCCGTCCTCTCGCCGTTCGGGGGGCAGGTCCACGCGCCGTGGGCACTCTGTGTCGCGGCGCGGATGCGCGAGCGCTTCGGGATCGACGTGCAGGCCATGCACGGCGACGACGGGATCGTCTTCCGGCTCCCCGACCTGGAGCTCGACGACTCCGGCGGCGCCCCCGGGCCGTCCGCGACGAGCGGCGAGATCGGGCGCCAGCTCGTCGAGCTCGTCACGCTCGAGCCGGAGGACGTCGCCGAGCTCGTGACGCAGGAGCTCGGCGGCTCCGCGCTCTTCGCGGCCCGGTTCCGCGAGTGCGCCGCCCGCGCGCTGCTGCTGCCGAGGCGTCGCCCGGACCGGCGCCAGCCGCTGTGGCAGCAGCGCCAGCGCGCCGCCCAGCTGCTCGAGGTGGCGAGCCAGTACCCGACCTTCCCCATCGTCCTCGAGACGGTCCGCGAGTGCGTCCAGGACGTCTTCGACGTGCCCGGCCTCGTCGAGCTGATGACCGACATCCGCTCCCGGGCCGTGTCGGTCGTTGACGTCGAGTCGGCCCGGCCGAGCCCCTTCGCGAAGTCGCTGGCGTTCGGCTACGTCGCCCAGTACCTCTACGAGGGCGACTCCCCGCTCGCCGAGCGGCGGGCCGCCGCGCTGGCGCTCGACCCGACCCTGCTCTCCGAGCTGCTCGGGCAGAGCGACGCCCTGGCCCTGCGCGACCTGCTCGACGCCGCGGCGGTCGCCCGGACCGAGGCAGAGCTCCAGCGGCTCACCCCCGAGCGGGCCGCCCGGGACGCGGACGACCTCGCCGACCTCGTCCGCGTCCTCGGCCCGCTGTCGACCACTGACGTCGTCGCGCGCTCCACCGAGGAGCTCGTCGCCACCGGGGTGGTCGCGGCTCTGCAGTCGCTGGAGGCGGCGCGTCGGGTCATCGCCGTCCGGGTCGCCGGTGCGGATCGGTGGGCCGCCGTCGAGGATGCCGGACGCCTCCGCGACGCCCTGGGCACGGCCCTGCCGGTGGGAGTGCCGGCGGCCTTCCTCGAGTCCGTGCCCGACCCGCTCGGTGACCTCGTGGCCCGCTTCGCGCGGACCCATGGACCCTTCACCGTGCACACGGTCGCCGAGTGGTGGGGGCTCGGTCCGGCCGTCGTCCACGACGCCCTGCGGCGCCTCGTCTCGGCCGGCCGGGTCGTCGAGGGCGAGCTCCTGCCCACGGAGAGCGGCGGTGGACACGGGGCGGAGTTCTGCGACGCCGAGGTGCTGCGGCTCCTGCGGCGACGCTCTCTTGCCGCCCTGCGCCACGAGGTGGAGCCCGTGGGCCAGGGGGACCTGGCCCGCTTCCTCCCGCAGTGGCAGGGCATCGGGAGCGGGCAGCGCGGGCGCGAAGGACTCCTGCGCGCCGTCGAGCAGCTGACCGGAGCCGTCGTCCCCGCCAGCGCCCTCGAGACCCTCGTGCTGCCGGCCCGGGTCGCCGACTACCGGCCGGCTCTCCTCGACGAGGTGATGAGCTCCGGCGAGGTCGTCTGGCGCGGCCACGGCTCGCTTCCCGGGGACGACGGCTGGGTCAGCCTGCACCTGGCCGACACGGCCCACCTCACCCTGGCGCCGCCACCGCCGACCGACCTGACCGACGCTGAGGACGCCGTCCTCGAAGCCCTGGCCGGCGGCGGTGCCTGGTTCTTCCACCCGTTGACCGAGCGGGTCCGCGCCGCCGGGGCCGACCTGCGTGACGGCGAGGTCCTCGAGGCCGTGTGGTCGCTGCTCTGGTCCGGGCGGGTCACCAACGACACCGTCGCACCGCTGCGGGCGCTGCTGTCCGGGGGACGCACCGCCCACAGACGCACCGCAACCGCCCCTCGCTCGGCCCGCTACGCCGGGCGGCGCAGCTCACTCGGCCGGCTCGGCTCGCTGCGCGGGTCGCTGTCCGCCCTGCCTCCGGAACGATCCGCACCGCCCACCGGAGTCGGTCGCTGGACGCTCCTGCCCACCCCGGAGTCCGACCCCACGGTCCGGGCGGTGACGACGGCCGAGCTGCTTCTCGACCGCTACGGGGTGCTCACCCGCGGCTCCGTGGTCTCGGAGGAGGTGCCCGGCGGGTTCGCCGCCGTCTACCGGGTGCTCGCCGCCGCGGAGGAGGCCGGCAGGGTGAGGCGGGGCTACTTCGTCGAGTCACTGGGCGCCTCACAGTTCGGGTCGACGGGCGCCGTGGACCGGCTCCGCTCCATGGGGCGGCTGGTCCCGGGAAGCCAGCCCAGCGGCATACGACCTGACTCGCCGCCCGGTGCGCTCGTGCTCGCCGCGAGCGACCCGGCCAACCCCTACGGGGCGGCCCTGGCCTGGCCCGACCGGCCGACCGACGGAGCCGCCGACCTCCCGGCCCGCAAGGGACACCAACCGGCCCGCAAGGCCGGCGCGCTCGTCGTCCTCGTCGACGGCGCGCTCGTGCTCTACGTCGAGCGAGGTGGCAAGACGATGCTGTGCTGGGCCGAGGACCCCGCGACCCTCCAGGCCGCGGCGGACGCCCTCGCCCTGGCCGTGCGCGAGGGCGCGCTCGGGCGGCTCACGGTCGAGAAGGCCGACGGCGCGCCGGTGCTCGGGTCCGACCACCCCCTCGTCGCTGCACTGTCCGAGGCCGGCTTCCACATGACCCCGAGGGGGCTGCGCCTGCGCCGGTGACCTGCTGGTGCGGCGGCCCTGCGCTCGGGGTGGCCGAGTGCGGCGAACGGGTGCCTCGCCCATGATGGACTGCACACCTGAGGCGTGGAAGGGAGAGCGACGTGCCGGAGGGTGACACCGTGTGGCGCACCGCGCACCGGCTCGACCAGGCGCTCGCCGGGCGGGAGGTCGTCGAGTCCGACCTGCGCTGGCCCACGCTCGCGACGGCCGACCTCCGCGGACGTCGCACGCTCGAGGTGGTGAGCCGCGGCAAGCACATCCTGCACCGGCTGGAGGGTGGGCTCACCCTCCACTCGCACCTGCGGATGGAGGGCCAGTGGCGGATCGAGCCGACCCCCCGCCTCAAGCCGGGCTGGCGTCGCTCTCCGCACCTGCGGGCCCTCCTCGCCACGGCCGACTGGACGGCGCTCGGGCTGCGGCTCGGCATGCTCGACCTCGTCGAGACCTCCCGGGAGGCAGACCTCGTCGGTCACCTCGGTCCGGACCTGCTCGGCGACGACTGGCACCCCGACCGCGCCGTCGACCATCTGGCCGCGTGCGCCGTGCCGATCGGCGAGGCCCTGCTCGACCAGCGCAACCTGGCCGGGCTCGGGACGCTGTGGACCGCCGAGACCCTCTTCGCGCTGCGCCTCCACCCGTGGGCGGACGCGTCCACCCTCGGCCGACCCGCGCTCGAGGAGGTCGTGGACCGGGCCCACCGGCTCATCGACGCCGGACGCCGGGACGCCGTCCAGTCGACGACGGGATCACTGGACAAGGGGGAGACCACCTACGTGCACGGCCGCAGCGGCCGCCCCTGCCGACGCTGCGGGACGACCGTGCGCGTCGCGCTCATCGGGCCGGCGACGCGGGAGCGGACGATGTTCTACTGCCCGTCCTGCCAAGGGGGTCTCGGCCCCACCGATGACGGACGGCCCCAGGCCCCGCTCGGCTCGGAGACGAGCCGGGAGACGAGCCGGGAGACGAGCCGGGAGACGAGCCGGGAGACCGGCCGGGGCCGACGGGGGCGGGGGGAGGCGGCGCGTCAGCGCTGAAGCGCCTTGAGGGACATCGGTTGCCCGCCGCTGAGCCGGGCCACCTGCGCGAGGTAGAGCTCCGCGCAGGCCAAGGCGTCGGTGAGGGCCTGGTGCGCCGCATAGCGGGGTAGTCCCAGATGGGCCCTGGCCGTGCCGAGACGCAGCGCTCCCGGGGGGAGGTCGGCTCCGCTGTGGCTGCCGAGGACCCGCGCCTGCAGCTGCATCGTGTCGACCGCCTCCATCGGCAGCGGGACGCCGTGCGTCCGCTCGCACGCCGCCACGATGAACTCCCGCTCGATGACGGCATGGTGGGCCAGCAGCACCCGTCCCCGCAGCGCGGCGGCCACCCGGTCGACCACGTCCGCGAGGGGGAGGCCACCCGCCAGGGCATCGTCGGTGATGCCGTGCACGACGGCGCTCTGGCCGACGTCGCCCTCGGCCCGGCAGAGGAGCTGGGTCGCCCCGGACAGGTCGATGACGAGGCCGTCGACCGGGACGAAGCCGACAGAGAGAATGTGGTCCGTGCGTGGGTCCAGGCCCGTCGTCTCGAGGTCGACGGCGAGCAGCGGCAGGTCCGTGACGTCGGTGCCCGCGGTCGGCTGGGGGGTGCCGAGCAGCTCGCGGACGGGTCCATCCGGGGCCTGCTCGGCCAGGCGTGATCGTCGTCGCTCCGGCCCCAGGAGCGACCGGATCACGTGACGAACCCGAGCGGGTAGCTCTGCACGACGGTCTGCTGAGCAGACCGGACGATGTGGAAGGCGTCCCTCAGGTGGCGCTTCTCGAAGCTGCTCAGCTCGTCAGGGGAGACGAAGCTGTCGGGCTCGTGGCCCTCCCGGAGCTGGCGCGCCTGGTGGACGAGCCGGACGTAGCGGATGAACTCGAAGGCGTCGTGGAGGTCGGCCGCGGTCTCGGCCGCGAGGGCTCCGGCACCGGCGGCGGCGCTGATCCGAGCCAGCGTGTTGACCTGGGGGAGGCCGCGCGAGAGCGCCTGGACCCGCGCGATCTCGACGATGGCGTGGAAGCCGCCCCGCTTGAGGTCGAGGGTGTCCTTGTGCTCCCCCTTGCGCTCGAGGACGAAGCCGCGGAAGAAGCCGAGCGGGGGCTCGTTCCGCGCGGCGTTGCGGGCCAGGTGGGCGAGGAACCGCCCGCTCTGACGAGCCGTCGCGGAGACCTGGGCCTGGAGCGGCTCCACCAGAGTGCGCTCGCCGTGGAGCAGCCGGAGGTCGAAGAAGATCGCGGACCGCAGGACCGCGTCCGGAGTCGGCTCGTTGATCCACCGGGCGAACATCCGCTTCCACTCGTGGAGGGGCCGGCGCCACTCGGGGTTGCTGGCCATGATGCCGCCGGGACACGGGGGGTAGCCGCACGCGACGAGCCCGTCGCCGACGAACGAGGCGAGCGACTCGAACCACGCGAGCTGCTCCGGCCGCACCTCGTCGGCGAGGACGAGCGCGTTGTCCTGGTCGCTGCCGGGACCCTGCTCGAGCCTCGCCTGGGACCCGAGGACGATCCAGGCGTAGGGCACCGGCGCGGGGCCGAGGAGCTGCTCGCCCATGGTCAGGAGGCGCTTCTCGATGGCGTCGCCCACGGCCGTGATGATGCGCCCGATGCCGTCGGCGGTGGCGTCCTCGTGGACGAGCTGGTCGATGATCCGGGGCAGCCGCTGGCTGAGGAGCACCAGTGCGTCGAGGTCCTTCGCCTTGGCCACGTCGCCGACGAGGTGGATCGGGTTGGCGCGCTCGAGCCGCATGAGGTCGGTGCTCGTCAGCATGCCGAGCGGCCGGTCGCCCTCCACCACCGGCATGTGGTGGATGTTGCGGGACGTCATCTGCAGGATGAGCTCCATGGCGAGGTCGTCCGGGGAGGAGGTCACCGGGTCCGGTGTCATGATGGCGCTCACCGGTCGGGTGGTCTCGAGGCCGGCGGCCAGCACCCGGGTCCGCAGGTCCCGGTCGGTGACGATGCCGGTCAGGCGCTCGCCGTCGACGACGAGCAGGGACGAGACCTGCTCGCGGGCCATCAGCTCGGCAGCCTCGCGGATGGTGGTCTCGCCGGTCGTCGTGATCGGCGCACGACGGAGCAGGTCACGCAGCCGGGTCTGGAGGATCGCGCTGTGCCGGTCCTGCTGAGGGAAGGACACCAAGGCGTGCCTGAGTCGCGCCGCTCGCTGCTCCGAGAAGAAGTCCCGGACGACGGGCTGACGGTCGGCGAGCTCGGTGAAGACGTCGGACGCCATGACGAGCAGGAGACTGTCCTCGATCGCGACGACGTCGAAGCGGGAGGGCCGTCCGCCGAGCGCGGTTGTCCCGAAACCGGTCCCCTCCCCGCCCCGTGCCACGAGGGAGCCGTTCTCGTCGGTGATCTGCACTGCGCCGGAGCGGACGACGAAGACCTCGTCGTTCCCCTTGCCCACGCTCATCAGGTGCGTGCCTCGGCGGGCGTAGCGGACCGTGAGGCGCCGGCCGAGCTGTTCCAGGTCCTCGCGTGGGACCGCCGCAAACGGGGCGTGCTCTGCGAGGAAGTCGGTGACTTCCGGGATGTCGACATCGGCCACGCCGCCATCGTCGCACCGCTGACGCCGTCACGTGGCTCAAGCAGGGCTGTCGGGGATCAGTCGCCGGACCTGGGCTGGGCGGGCCAGAACCAGCACCGCGATGTCAGGAGCAGGATCAGCTGGCTTCACGACTCAACCCGTACGCCTGAGCGGGCGTGCGCCTCAGGGCCGGGTCACCCCGAGGATGCCGAGGCACATCTCGTCGGTCGTGCCCTCGCCCCACACCACGTAGCGCTCCGGCGTCCCCTGCAGGGCGGGGAGCCGGTCCCGCCAGGACTGGTCGTGCGTGCAGGTGACGGTGATCCGGTCGCCCGGCCGCAGCTTCGTCGCCTTGACCCGGCGGGCGCCCTGGTCGTCGAAGTCCCACTCGCGGATGTCGAGCAGAGTCCGCTCGCGGGCGGTCCCGGCGTTGAGCTCGATGCGGAGGCTCGAGCCGAGCAGGTGCATGTGACCGGCCGCGGACCTGATGGTCGCCGACTCGGTCACGGTGCGGGTGCAGGACTGCACCGGTCCGGGGTCGGGGTCGAACGACCCGTGGCACAGGACCTGGAGCCCCGCCACGGTCCGCGCCGCTCGTTGGCCGAACCGTTTGGCGACGTCCCACACGGCTGCCTCACGGTCGCAGAGTGGTCCGGACCTGCCTGCACGGCAAGGGAGCTCGGCGGGTGCCGGGTAGAGCACGGTCTCCAGGGGGGACAGCCGGGACGAGGTGGAGAGGCGCAGGGCGACCGCGGTCCGGTCCGGCTTGGCGCCGTGCAGCAGGTTGTAGTGCACCTGGAGCACGAGCTGGGAGCCCTTCTCCAACGGGATGCCGAGGTCAGGGTCGAGGAGCCGCTCCCTCCCACCGGGCGCCCAGGCACCGACCCAGGTGCGTCGTCGAGGCTCGCGCCCTGCTGCTCGATGCCCGTTCCGCCGAAGCAGGTCCAGCCGTCGCCCGGCTCCTCGGCATCCTTCGCCCGGGCGAGCCGGACCTTGCCGGCCGGAACGCGGTAGAGGATGACGTGGTGGACCACGGAGGCGTCGCCGGGAACGACGTCGTAGCCCGTGACGAAGCTGTCCCGGGTCAGCTTCGGGTCGAGCAGGAAACAGCGGTAGTCATCGGTGCCGCCATGCGGCGCCCGGGGCACGTAGCCGGCGGGCATGACGACTCGTGTGAGCTTCTCGCCAGCCCGCAGCGGGGCGTCGGCGGTCTGCGGGGTCGCCGCTCCGGTCGCGGTGGTCTCGGCGACGGGTCCGGAGCCGCCGCTGGGCTCGCTCGCGCCACCGCCGGGCTCGCCCGCGTCGCACCCGGCCACGAACAGGGTGAGGGTCGCGCCCAGCGCGACGAGGAAGCGCCGTGTCCTCACGTCCGGGCCTACTGCCTGCTGACCGGGATCCGGCGCGGATCGGGGGCGCTGAGCCGCTCGGCGTTCGCCTCGGAGTCGACCAGCTCCTGCTGCGAGTCCCGCTCGGCCTCGACCCGCTCGACGTAGGCCGCCACCTCGGCCTCGATGCGGCCGGCGTCCCAGCCCAGCGCCGGCGCGACGAGCTCGGCAACGGCCCGGGCGCTGTCGACACCCCGGTGCGGGGTCTCGATCGAGATCCGCGTGCGCCGGGTGAGGACGTCGTCGAGGTGCAGCGCCGCCTCGTGGGTCGCGGCATAGACGATCTCGGCCTTGAGGTACTCCTCTGCGCCGGGGACCGGCTCGTACCGGCTCCGGTCGTCCTCGGCCAGGGCGAAGAGCTCGTGGACGAGCGAGCCGTAGCGCTCGAGCAGGTGACGGACCCGCCAGACGGGAAGCTGTTGTTTGCGGGCCAGCCGGTCGAGCTGGTTGACGAGCGCGACGTAGCCCTCCGCGCCGGACAGGGGGATGAACTCGGTGACGCTGTCGCTGACGTCTCCGCCGATGTCCTCACGGGCCGCGTCCACGGCGTCCTGGGCCATGACGCGGTACGTCGTGTACTTGCCGCCGGCGATCGAGATGAGGCCGGGCTGCGGGCGCGCCACCGCGTGCTCCCGTGAGAGCTGGGCGGTGAGGGCGGAGTCGCCGGAGAGGAGGGGACGCAGACCGGCGTAGACCCCCTGGATGTCGTCGTGGGTGAGGGGGACCTTCAGGACGGTGTTGATGTGCTCGAGGATGTAGTCGATGTCGGCGCGGGTCGCCGCGGGGTGGGCGCGGTCGAGCTCCCAGTCGGTGTCGGTCGTGCCGATGATCCAGTGGGTGCCCCACGGGATGACGAAGAGCACCGACTTCTCGGTCCGCAGGATGAGGCCCGTCTCCGAGTTGATCCGGTCGCGGGCCACGACCACGTGGACGCCCTTCGACGCGCGGACGTGGAAGTGCCCGCGGCTGCCGGCCATCTCCTGGATCTCGTCGGTCCAGACGCCGGTGCAGTTGATCACGACCGACGCGTGGACGTCCTGGCTCTCGCCCGTCTCGACGTCCTCGACGACGGCGCCGACGACCCGCTCGCCGGCCCGGAGGAGCCCTGTCACCCGGGTGGAGCTGATGACGGTGGCCCCGTAGGCCGCTGCGGTGCGGACGGTCGTCAGCGTGTGGCGGGCGTCGTCGGTCTGTGCGTCGTAGTAGAGGAGCCCGCCGGTCAGCGACTCGCGCTTGAGGGCCGGTGCCAGCCTCAGCGCACCACTTCGGGTCAGCTGCTTGTGTCGCGGCATCGAGCGCGTGCCGCCCATCGAGTCGTAGAGGGTGAGTCCGGCGGTGACGTAGGGCCGTTCCCAGCCCCGTCCGGTGAGCGGGTAGAGGAACGACACCGGGTGGACGAGGTGCGGGGCGATCGTCTTGAGGGTGAGGTCGCGCTCCCGCAGGGCCTCGCGGACGAGGTCGAAGTTCATCTGTTCGAGGTAGCGCAGTCCCCCGTGGAAGAGCTTGGAGGAGCGGGAGGACGTGCCGGACGCGAAGTCGCGCTGCTCGACGAGGGCGGTGGTGAGCCCTCTGGTGGCTGCGTCGAGGGCGACACCGGCTCCGGTGATCCCCCCGCCGACGACGAGGACGTCGAAGTGCTTGCCGGCCAGCCGCCTCCAGGCCGCCGAGCGGTAGTCCGCGTCGAGGCGCACCGGAGTCGTCATGCCCTTCCCCTCACGTCGGGTGCGGTGACGTTCCCACCCTAGCCAAGACGCTCCGCTGTCGCTGGCCGTATGCCGCTGGGCCGGCTCGGTGACGGCGCCCGGTCCCAGCCCGGCCGGCATGACGTAGGTCACACCACGCGAGATCCCTACCGCAGGGCACCTGCGAGTGCCAGCGTGGACCCCACGGGCGTGGCCCGAGGGTCGGGCCGGCCCCACGGAAGTGAGGCGTCACATGAATCGACTCGTTCGCCGGGCACTGCCGCTCGGCGTCGTGTTGGCCGTCACTGCCGTCGCCCCCGTCTACGCCGCAGGCGTCACCGGTCCCACGGGCTCCGGTGGCACCCCCGGCGCGGCCGCGGGTGCGGCGCAGGGCCCCGACGGAGAGAGCCGGTCCGGACCCCAGCGGACCGACAACCGGCTGGACCCGCTCACGAGCAACCAGCTCGAGCTGAAGCAGAAGGCCTTGGAGGCCAAGCTCAGCGGGAAGGCCAAGGGCAAGTCCTACGAGGCCGCCAGGGGCCAGTACGTCCAGCTCCAGCGCGAGGGTGAAGGCGCCCTCTGGACCGTGCTCGGCGAGTTCTCCGACCTGGAGCACAACCAGATCCCCGAGCCGGACCGCAACGAGAACAACACGACGATGTGGCGGGCCGACTTCGACCGGCAGTCCTACGTGGACCTGCTGTTCGACGACTCCAAGGGCGCCAACTCGATGCGCAACTTCTACATCGAGCAGTCCTCCAACCGCTACACCGTTCATGGCGACGTCACCGACTGGATTCCGGTGCCGGGTGAGGCCGCGACCTACGACGACGACATCGACAACCCTGCTGGTGGAAACGCGGTCTGGTACTTCCTCAAGGACTCCGTCAACGGCTGGTACGACGCGCAGGTCGCCGATGGCAAGACCCCGGCCGAGATCAACGAGTACCTGGCGACGTTCGACGTCTGGGACCGCTACGACTACAACGGCAACGGCAACTTCGACGAGCCCGACGGCTACATCGACACCTTCCAGTCGGTCCACGCCGGCGAGGGCAACGAGGCCGGTGGCGGCATCCTCGGCGACGCGGCCATCTGGAGCCACAGCTGGTATGCCTTCTACGGTGACATCGGTGACACCGGTCCCGGCTTCAACAAGCTCGGCGGCATCCAGATCGGCGACAGCGACATCTGGGTCGGCAAGTACACGATCCAGCCGGAGAACGGCGGCGTCGGCGTCTTCACGCACGAGTACGGCCACGACCTCGGCCTGCCGGACCTCTACGACACCTCAGGCGGCGAGAACGGCACCGGCTTCTGGACCCTCATGTCGTCCGGCTCGTGGATGGGCGACGGCACCGAGGACATCGGCTCGAAGTCGAGTCACATGGGCGCGTGGGAGAAGTTCCAGCTCGGCTGGCTCAACTACGACGTCGCCCGCGCAGGCGAGACGTCCAGCCACAAGCTCGGCCCGATGGAGTTCAACACCAGGCAGGCGCAGGGCCTCTTCGTCGTCCTGCCGAAGAAGGCCGTGACGGAGCAGATCGCGGAGCCCTATGCCGGTGAGAAGTTCTACTTCAGCGGCTCGGCGAACGACCTCAACAACAAGATGTACCGGACGTTCTCGCTGCCGGCGGGCGCCTCGCTCTCCGCGATGGTCAACTACGGCATCGAGGAGGGCTACGACTACGCGAGCGTCATCGCGTCCAGCGACGGCGGCACCACGTGGGCCGTCGTGCCGACGAACCTGTCCAACTCGAGCGTGAAGGCCGGGGGCATCGACGGGTTCTCGGACGGGTGGGTCGAGCTCACCGCCGACCTGTCGGCCTACTCCGGCGACGTGCTCCTCGGCTTCGGCTACAACAGCGACGGTGGCGTCAACGAGGCCGGCTTCATGGTCGACGAGATCACCGTCACCGGCTCGCCGACCGACGGTGCCGAGGCGGATGCGGGCTGGACCTTCAACGGCTTCCGCGTCACCACGGGCACCGAGTCGAAGGAGTACAGCCAGTACTACGTCGCCGAGTACCGCACCTACCGGGGCTACGACTCGACGCTGAAGACGGGCCCGTACTACTTCGGCTACCCGGCGATGCCCGACCTGGTCGACCACTTCGCCTACCAGGACGGCCTGCTCATCAACCTGTGGGACACCTCGCAGCCCGACAACAACGTCAGGCGGCACCCGGGTCAGGGTCTGCTCCTGCCGATCGACGCCCACTACCAGGCGCTCTACCGGGTCGACGACGGCGTGTGGCGCAACCGGATCCAGACGTACGACGCGACGTTCACCCTCGATCGCACGGACGGCATCCCGAACATCCACCACGACGGTGTCCTGTCGCCGGTGTCCAGCCTGCCCGCAGTGCGGACGTTCGACGACCGGACGCAGTACTGGGACGCGGCAAACCCGTGGGGCAGCGTGAAGAACCCCAACACGGGGACCCAGATCCGGATCCAGAACATCAACCGGACCGGGTTCATGCAGGTCGAGGTCCGACCCGCCAAGTAGCGGCAACGACCTGAGCACTGCAGCAGCAGAGGGCCGTCACCACCCGGTGGCGGCCCTCTCCGCCGCCCCGGGGACCCGGCCGGGCCGCGCGAGCCAGCCCAGCGGCATACGGCTGAGGTGTGGCGAGCCGGCCACGACGGGACGGGCGCTACGGTCGGCGCATGGACTACGTCGTCGCGATCGACCAAGGGACCACGAGCACGCGCGCCATGGTGTTCGACCGCGCCGGAAGCATCGTCGCGATGGACCAGCGCGAGCACCGTCAGATCTTCCCCCGGGCCGGCTGGGTCGAGCACGACCCCCTCGAGGTGTGGGAGAACACGCGGGCCGTCGTCGGGGGCGCCCTCGGCAAGGCGAACCTCGACGCGAAGCGCATCGTCGCGGTCGGCATCACCAACCAGCGCGAGACGACCGTCGTCTGGGACCGCGCCACCGGGCGGCCCGTCCACAACGCGATCGTGTGGCAGGACACGAGGACCCAGGCGATCTGTGACGAGCTCGCCGGCGCGGTCGGGCCCGACCGCTTCGCGGAGCGGACCGGGTTGCCGCTCGCGACGTACTTCGCCGGCCCCAAGATCCGCTGGATCCTCGACCACGTCGACGGCGCCCGGGACCGCGTGGAGGGGGGCGAGCTGCTCGCGGGGACGATGGACACCTGGATCCTGTGGAACCTCACCGGCGGTCCCGACGGCGGCGTCCACGTCACCGACGTGACCAACGCGAGCCGCACGCTCCTCATGGACCTGCGGACGCTCGCCTGGGACGAGGCGATCGCCGCGGAGATGCGGGTGCCCGTCGCGATGCTCCCGGAGATCCGCTCGTCGTCGGAGACGTACGGCACCTGCCAGCCGGGCATCCTGCTCGACGTGCCGGTGGCGGGGATCCTCGGCGACCAGCAGGCGGCGACCTTCGGCCAGGCGTGCCTCGAGCCCGGAATGGCCAAGAACACCTACGGCACCGGCAACTTCATGCTCCTCAACACGGGGGAGGAGATCGTGCCGTCGGCGAACGGGCTGCTGACGACGGTCTGCTACCGGCTCGGCTCGGCTGCGCCCGTCTACGCCCTCGAGGGCTCGATCGCGGTCACCGGGTCACTCGTCCAGTGGCTCCGTGACAACCTCGGCCTCATCCGCGACGCGGCCGAGGTGGAGACGCTGGCGGCATCGGTCGACGACAACGGCGGCGCCTACTTCGTCCCCGCGTTCTCGGGGCTCTTCGCGCCGCACTGGCGGCCGGACGCGCGGGGCGCGCTCGTGGGGCTGACCCGCTTCGTCAACAGGGGCCACCTCGCGCGGGCGGCCCTGGAGGCGACCGCGTTCCAGACCCGCGAGGTGCTGGACGCGATGAACGCGGACTCAGGCGTCCCGCTGACCGAGCTGCGGGTCGACGGCGGGATGGTCGTCAACGACACCCTCATGCAGTTCCAGGCCGACCTGCTCGGCGTCGACGTGGTCCGCCCGAGGGTGGCCGAGACGACGGCTCTCGGGGCGGCGTATGCCGCTGGGCTGGCGGTCGGGTACTGGTCGGGTCCCAGCGAGGTGACCGCCAACTGGGGCGAGGACCGGCGCTGGTCGCCGTCGATGGACCCGGCCGAGCGCGCGCGCCTCTACCGCAACTGGAAGAAGGCCGTGCAGCGCACCCTCGACTGGGTCGACGCCGACACCCCCTGATCGAAAGGCAATCGAAAGAGCAGTTCGCGACATGAACTCTGTCGCGAACCGCTCTTTCGATCGTTGGTCAGCTGAGGGCGGCGAGGGCCGCGTCGTAGTCCGGCTCCTGCGAGATGTCGGGCACGAGCTCGGTGTGGAGCACGGTGCCCTCCTCGTCGATGACGACGACGGACCGGGCGAGGAGGCCCCGCATCGTGCCCTCCGCGAGGGTGACCCCGTAGTCCTCGCCGAACGTCGACCGGAAGCTCGAGGCCGCGACGACGTTGTCGATGCCCTCGGCGCCGCAGAAGCGCTTGAGCGCGAAGGGCAGGTCCTCGGACGCGCAGATGACCTCGGTGTTGTCGAGGTCGCCGGCGAGCTCGTTGAAGCGGCGGACGCTCTGGGCGCAGACGCCGGTGTCGATGCTCGGGAAGATGTTGAGCACGAGCCGCGTGCCGTGCTTGAGGGGGACGTCGGTCAGGTCGGCGCCCGCGAGGACGAAGTCCGGTGCCACGTCGCCGACGGTGGGCAGGTCTCCGGTCGTCTCGACGGGGGTGCCGCGCAGTGCAGTGGTAGCCATGCGGTCGTTTCTATCCCGGTTACTCGCGAGTTGCCATTCCGTCCCGGGTCCCGGACAGCAGCAGGGGCAAACCGGGGCGTATGCCGCTGGGCTCGCCCCCACTGGCCGGTGCCGTCAGTAGGTTGGTGGGCATGACAGACACCCCCGGATCCCGATCGCTCTCGCCCGAGGAACGGCGGCGGATCATCGACATCGCCATGGAGCTCGCGCGCACCGGGCAGACCGCGGACCTGCTCGACTTCCTCGACCACGGGGTGCCCGTCGACATGACCGACGCCGACGGCAACAGCTTCCTCATGCTCGCGGCGTACCACGGGCGGGAGGAGACGGTGCTCGCCCTGCTCGCCCGGGGCGCCGACGTCGACCTGCGCAACTCCCGGGACCAGTCACCGGTCGCGGGCGCGATCTTCAAGGGGGAGGAGCCGGTCGTGCGCGCCCTCGTCGCCGCGGGGGCGGACCTGGACACGGGCACCCCGACCGCCCGCCAGGCCGCCGAGATGTTCGGGCGCACCCACCTGCTCGAGGTGGCGGAGTGACCCAGCCCGCAGCGGGTGAGACCGGAGCCGGTCGCCGTTTCCTCATCAACGTCATCGGCGCCGTCGGCCTCGTCTTCGGTTTCCTCCCGATGCTCCGGTACCTGCTCGAGCTCGAGCTCTTCGACTTCACGGTGGCGCCCTACGAGTGGCTCGAGCTCGAGGGCGCGGCCCGGCTCCTCCCGCCGGCCATCGTCCTCATCACGTGCCTCGTCGTCGCCTACCTCCTGGAGCGGGGCGTCCCCCGAGCCTGATCCGTGCGGGACGGGCGTCCTGCCGTGGTCCAATTGGGCAATGT
>Ga0209347_1002029_pt1 | contig 28633 bp, 25 predicted proteins | sample AutmiccommuBRH23_FD_187382 | JGI IMG/M metagenome (GOLD analysis project Ga0209347, IMG submission 187382) | Deep subsurface microbial communities from Mt. Terri, Switzerland - Autotrophic microbial communities BRH/23 (SPAdes) (version 2) | ecosystem: Environmental > Aquatic > Deep subsurface >...
TGACCACCGTCGCGACACCCCGACCACCCACCAGCCCCGCCCGAAGCCACCGAGCGGGGCTATTTCACGCCCAAACCATCCTCAACCGGAACGTCGCGAGCATGTGCAAGATCAATGACGCGCAACACCTTCTTCAGACGGACGCAGTAGCCACACCAAGTGGTGGTGTACATGGTCACCGCAACGGTTTGATCAGCGCTCATAAGCAATTGAACGTAGTCGACGCCGCAGTCATGCCCGCGTCGCGGGCCGCGATTGTCGGGCCGCGCTGACATGATGGTCGGCATGTCCCCAACGGCCTCGCGTGACCGGCTGCTGGGCGATCTCGACGAGGAGCAGCGCGAGGCGGTGCTCGCGGCCCGCGGGCCGGTCTGCGTGCTGGCCGGCGCCGGGACCGGGAAGACCCGCACCATCACCCGTCGGATCGCCCATCTGGTGAGCGCAGGCCACGTCGCCGCCTCCCAGGTGCTGGCCGTGACGTTCACCCAACGCGCCGCGGGGGAGATGCGCGGCCGGTTGCGTGCCCTCGGCAGCGACGAGGCCGGGACGTCCCTGGAAACGGTGCAGGCGATGACGTTCCACGCCGCGGCGCGCCGCCAGCTGGCCTACTTCTGGCCCCGCGTGGTGGGCAACACCGAGTGGCAGCTGCTGGACACCAAGTTCTCGATCGTCGCTCAGGCCGCCAACCGCAGCGGGTTGCCCACCAGCACCGACGACGTGCGCGACCTGGCCGGCGAGATCGAATGGGCCAAGGGCTCTCTGATCAGCCCGGAGGACTACGCGGCGACCGTCGCCCGGGCCGGCCGCGGCATCCCGTTCGACGCGGCCAAGGTCGCCGCGGTGTACGAGGCCTACGAGGCGCTCAAGGCCCGCCACGACGGCAGAGCGCTCCTGGATTTTGATGACCTGCTGCTGCACACCGCCGCGGCGATCGAGAACGACGCCGCGGTGGCCCAGGAGTTCCGCGACCGCTACCGCTGCTTCGTGGTCGACGAGTATCAGGACGTCACCCCGCTACAGCAGCGGGTGCTCGACGCCTGGGTGGGCGGCCGGGACGACCTCACCGTCGTCGGGGACGCCAATCAGACCATCTACTCGTTCACCGGCGCCTCACCGCGCTACCTGCTCGACTTCTCCCGGCGCTACCCCGATGCGGCGGTCGTGCGTCTGGAGCGCGACTACCGCTCTACACCGCAGGTGGTGTCGCTGGCCAACCGGGTCATCGCCGCCGCACGTGGCCGGATGGCGGGCAGCAGGCTGCACCTGGTCGGCCAGCGTCCACCCGGGCCCGAGCCGACGTTCAGCGAGTACCCCGACGAGGTTGCCGAGGCGACGGCGGTGGCACGCGGCGTCAAGAAGCTGCTCGAATCCGGTACTGCCGCTTCCGAGATCGCGGTGCTCTATCGCATCAACGCCCAGTCGGAGGCCTACGAAGAGGCGCTCACCGAGGTCGGCGTCCCGTTCCAGGTGCGCGGCGGGGAAGGCTTCTTCAGCCGCCAGGAGATCCGGCAGGCCCTGCTGGCGTTGCAGCGCACCGCTGAACGGGACGCCGCAGACACCGACGGTGCACTGCCGCAGATCGTGCGCGCCGTCCTGGAGCCGCTGGGCCTGACCGCCGAGCCGCCGGCGGGCACCCGGGTGCGGGAGCGCTGGGAGGCGCTGGCCGCGTTGGCCGAACTCGTCGACGAAGAAGTGGCGCAGCGTCCGCAACTGGACCTGCGTGCTCTGGTCACCGAGTTGCGCCAGCGCGCCGACGCCCGCCACCCCCCGGTGGTGCAGGGCGTCACGCTGGCGTCGCTGCACGCCGCCAAGGGCCTGGAGTGGGACGCGGTGTTCCTCGTCGGGCTCGCCGACGGCACGCTGCCGATCTCCCACGCACTGTCCCACGGCCCCGACAGCGAGCCGGTAGAAGAGGAGCGTCGGCTCCTGTACGTCGGGATCACAAGGGCGCGCGTGCATTTGGCGCTCAGCTGGGCGTTGGCCCGGGCTCCCGGTGGGCGGCAGGGCCGGCGCCCGTCGCGCTTCCTCAACGGCATCGCGCCGCAGTCGCAACGCGACGACGGCCCGAGCCGACCGCGGAAACCCCGCGGCCCGGCCCCGCGCTGCCGGGTCTGCAACGCGGCTCTGACCTCGCCGGCGGCGATCATGCTGCGCCGCTGCGAAGACTGCCCGTCCGATCTCGACGAACAACTCCTCGCCGAGCTCAAGGACTGGCGGCTCCGCATCTCCAAGGAGATGAGCGTGCCGGCCTACGTGGTGTTCACCGACAACACCTTGATTGCGATCGCGGAGGCGCTGCCGACCGACGACGCGGCACTGGTCGCCATCCCCGGCATCGGCGCCCGCAAGCTCGAACAGTTCGGTCCCGATGTGCTCGCGATGGTCAAAGGCCGCCAAACTTCGTAAAAATTGTGCCATACCCCCAGCTCAGAAAATCGTTTGAGGGTTTCGGCTGCTACCGTCTAACCTCAGAACACACAGACGAAGGCCATGTGCGAAAGGAGGGTGCCACGATCATGGAAAGCAATTTCCACTTCACCGGCGTAAGCGTTGCCGGCATGTCGCGGACCTTCCATGCCCCCATCGGGGCGCACCCCGCCACCGCCATTCCCGCCACCGCCGCCATTGCGGCGCCGCGTAAGCGCCGCGCCGCAGCCGGCACGACTGCCGCGTCCGTGAATCGGGGCTCCATCTAGCAGAGCCCACGAAACGCCTGAAGGCCACGGACCCGCAATCACCCGGATCCGTGGCCAGATTCGTTTCGGAAACCTTTTCGAACCGCACACCTGGTCGCAGATCCATCCAAGACAGATGGCCGAAGTTGACAAACGACCAGGAAGCAGAGGACCGGACATGTCTTCCCTGACATGTGAGAGAACGAAGCTGGCGGTGCCGTGCCGTGACGGGGACAACCCGGACCTGTGGTTCGCGGAGGACCCGCGCGATCTCGAGCAGGCCAAGGCGTTGTGCGCGGACTGCCCGATCCGGCGCGAGTGCCTGACCGCGGCGCTGGAACGCCAGGAGCCGTGGGGCGTGTGGGGCGGTGAGATCCTCGACCGGGGCACCGTGATCGCCCGCAAGCGTCCCCGTGGGCGGCCGCGCAAGGACACGAAAGACCGTGTGGCCGCATGATTCTCAGCCGACCCCGGCGCGCTACACCGCGTCGGGGTTGGCGAATCCCGGCACCATCTCCTCGGCGATGCGCCGGGTGTCGACGTGCGCGTCGAGCTGGCAGGAGATCGCGACGATCGACGCGATGACCCGCATCGGTATCGCCAGCTTCGGCGGGATGTCCATCTGGCGGGCGGCCTTGATCTGGCCGGCCGCCTTGTCGAGTTCCAGCGTCGTCATCTTCTGCAGCCACTTGCGGGTGTAGTGGAACACCGGCACCTGCAGGGGTTCGACGTACTGCTTGAGCATGTCGTCGATTTCGCGGCTCGACACCCGCTGACCCTTCTGGATGAACCCGACCTTCTCCATGGTGGGCAGCAGCTTTTCGTAGTTCTTGTCCACGCCGTAGCGCAGCAGCTGGCCCAGCTCGACGGGCCAGCCGCCGGGCATCGGGGCCACCGCGCCGAAGTCGATGACGCCCATCCGGTTTCCGGTCATCAGCATGAAGTTGCCGGGGTGAGCGTCGCCGTGGACCATCTCGAGACGCGTCGGCGCGTCGTCGCAGAACTCGAACATCCGGGTTGCCATCAGGTCGCGCTGCTGCTGGGTGCCTTCCCGGATGATCTGCGACAGCGGAATGCCGTCGATCCATTCCTGGATGACGACCTTGGGGGCGCTGGCGACCACCCGCGGCACCACGAAATTCGGGTCGCCCTCATAGGCCTTGGCGAACGCGCGCTGATTGTCGGCCTCGAGCCGGTAGTCGAGTTCCATCTCGGTGCGTTCGATCAGCTCCTTGACGACACCCTGGACGTCGGCGCCGGGGGAGAGCTGCTTGAGCACGCCGACCATCCGCTGCATCGTCTTGAGGTCCGCGCGCAGCGCTTCGTCGGCGCCGGGGTACTGGATCTTGACCGCGACCTCGCGGCCGTCGGCCCAGACGGCCTTGTGAACCTGGCCGATGCTGGCCGAGGCGATCGCCGTGTCGTCGAACGACTGGAACCGTTCGCGCCACTTGGTGCCGAGTTGCCCGTCGAGCACCCGGTGCACCTTGGGCGCGGGCAGCGGCGGGGCCTCGCGCTGGAGCTTGGTGAGCGCCTCCCGGTAGGGCTTGCCGTACTGCTCGGGGATCGCGGCTTCCATGACCGAGAGCGCCTGCCCGACCTTCATCGCGCCGCCCTTGAGTTCACCGAGCACGGTGAACAGCTGCTGGGCAGCCTTGTCCATCAGTTCGGCATTGACGTCGTCCTTGGACTTGCCGGTCAGACGCTTACCGAAGCCCAGCGCGGCTCGTCCGGCCATGCCCACAGGCAGCGACGCCAGCTTTGCGTTGCGCGCAGCGCGCCCGCGCTTGATGTCACTCACCAGTCCATCATCCATGACTGGATGGCGCTCCGACCAACTGGTTGGAAACGCGCGATGTCACCGCGTGGGCTCAGCACATGCAGTCGGGGTGTCGCGGCCATCTGCGGGCCGTGATCGCCCCGGTGGCGACATCGAATTCGAGGGTGGTGTTCATCGTGGCGGGGGCAGACGGCCGCGCAGCGCCGTCGTCGCCGGTCACCGCGCGCACGACGTGGTCGACCTCGTTGAGCGCCAGCGCGGCGGTGGCGAGGACGGTCGCCCTGTCGGCGGTGCCCACGGTCTGACACAGCTGTGCGGCGACCGCCGGCCATGCGGCGTCGCGGTCGCTGCGGTGCAGGTCGGCGCAGCGCAGGCAGCTCGTGACGCCGGGGATCACCAGTGGGCCGACCAGGCCGGCTCCGTCACGCACCCGCACCGGCAGGTGCGGCACCCCGGCGTCGTGCAGTTCACGCACCACCCGCGGGTCGGCGACCAGGTAGTCGGTCAGCACGGTGAGGTCGGCAGCGCCGGTGCACGCATGGGTTCGGCTGCTGTGGCTGACCCGCACGCCGGAGCGGTGCAGCGACGCGGTCAGCAGGTCGGTCAACGGGCCGACGCCGTGGACGCGGATCGACGCCGCACGGGCGCGTCGGGGTGCCTGACCGGTGACGACGCCGGACTCCACCAAGTGGGTGACCAGGGCCGCGACCCCGGAGGCGTCGGCGCCGTGACCGGTCGCGACCGCTTCGAGTTCGGCGATCGTCGCAGTCGACTGCAGGGCGCGCAGCACCTCGGCGAGGGCGGCTGCGGGCAGGCCCGGTGGCGGATGCACGACGACCGCACGGCGCGGATCCCAACCCACCTGGATCGTCTCGTCGGGACGGCGAAGCACCGGCCGCGACGGGCTGAGGGCATATCGCGTCATAGATCGACACTGGCACGCGCAACCGGCCTCGAGCCGAGTTATCCACAGGCCCCGCTACTGCGTGGGGCCCTCGGTTCCGTCATCTCCGCGCTCGACGTCGTCCGCCTCGGTGAGCGCCTGCTCGATGGCGCTGTCGATACCGCTGGTGTCGCCGCCGACCATCCGGTCGATGAACCCCGCGGGCTCGTCCAGGTCCGACGCGCTGGGCAACAGGTCGGGGTGCTGCCAGACCGCGTCACGCGCGTCGGCGCCGACAGCCTCGGTCAGCCGCTCCCACAGCGCCGCGGCCTCCCGCATCTTGCGGGGCCGCAGTTCCAGTCCCACCAGGGTGGCGAACGTCTGCTCGGCGGGACCGCCGGTGGCACGCCGCCGGCGCAGCATCTCGCTTAGCGCGGGCGTTCCGGGGATGCGGTCACCGAGGGCGTCGGAGACCACCGTCTGCACCCAGCCCTCGATCAGGGCCAGCATCGTCTCGAGCCGTTCCAGCGCGGCGGTCTGTTCAGGGGTGGCCTTCGGTTCGAAGATGCCCTGATTGAGCAGCTGCTCCATCTCGGTCGGATCGGTCAACGACGCGGGGTTGAATCCGCGCGCGAACTCCTCGATGCCGCTCATGTCGATCTTGGTGCCCTTGGCGAAGGCTTCCACGGTGCTGAGCAGCTGGCTGGACAGCCACGGCACATGGCTGAACAACCGGTGGTGCGCGGCCTCGCGGGCGGCCATGAACGTGACGACCTCGCTGCGCGGATGCTCGAGGCCCTCGGCGAGCGCCTCGACCGCCTCGGGCATCAGCGCCGCCACCCCCTTGGGTCCCAGCGGCAGCCCGATGTCGGTGGAGGTCAACACCTCTCGGGACAACTTGCCCAACGCCTGACCCAGTTGCGAGCCGAACGCCATGCCGCCCATCTGCGACATCATCGACAGCAGCGGGCCCGCCATCGCCTTGGCTTCCTCGGGCAGCGCCGAGGCCCACATCGTCGAGATCTGCTCGGCGACCGGATCGCACAGTCGCTTCCAGGTGTCCAGCGTGTTGTCGATCCACTCGGTCGGTGTCCACGCCACCGTCCTGGTGGTCCCGGCGGGCAACGGGGTCGCCCCGTCCAGCCAGGTCTCGGCCAGGCGTACCGCGTCGGAGATCGCGGTGCGGGTCTGGTCGGGCACCGGGGCGACGAAACCGATGGAACTCGACGCGAGCTGGCGGGCCAGGTCGTAGTTGACCGGCCCGGACGTCGATCCGCCTGCCGCCGTGCTTCCCGCACCGCTGAACATCTCACCGAGCTTGCTGAAGATCTGGCCCAGCTGCGACATGTCGAATTCGCCGCCGGCTCCGAACGCACCCCCGGAGGGGTCGCCACCGGAGCCGGGGTCTTTGCGTTTGTCACGCTCAGGGTCGTCCCCGGCGGAGAAGCCAAAAGGCGGGTCAGCCATGCCCTCAACCGTACTCACCGTGCCGCCGTCGTGCGGCGATGCGGGTCACGCTGTCAGTGAACCGCTCGTGGCGCCGCGCGGCCGCGGCATCGTCGCCGCGGAACCGTGGGGTCACAACCTCTACTGTGGGCGGCGTGAACAGGAGGATTTCCACACTGATCGTCGCGCTGGTGCCGGTGCTGGCGTTCGGCATACTGCTGACGTTGGTGGCGGTGCCCTACGTGGCGCTGGGACCCGGCCCGACGTTCGACACGCTCGGTGAGATCGACGGCAAGCAGGTCGTGGACATCGAGGGCGCCGACCTTCACCCCACCACCGGGCATCTCAACTTGACGACGGTGTCGCAGCGCGACGGTCTGACGCTGGGGCAGGCGCTGGTGTTCTGGGCCTCGGGGCGGGACCAACTGATCCCGCGCGACCTGGTGTACCCGCCCGACAAGTCGAAGGAAGAGATCGACGAGGCGAACACCACCGACTTCCGGCAGTCCGAGGACAGCGCCGAGTACGCCGCGCTGCACTATCTGAAGTACCCGATGGCCGTCACCGTGGAGAGCGTCGACCCCGAGGGTCCGTCGGAGGGCAAGCTCCAGGCGGGGGACGCGATCGACGGGGTCGACAACAAGCCGGTGGCCAACCTCGAGCAGTTCCAGGAGATCCTCAAGGGCACCAAACCGGGGGACACGCTCGTCGTCGACTACCGGCGCAAGAACGCCCCGCTCGGGACGGCCGAGATCACGCTGGGCAAGCACCCCGAACGCGACCAGGGCCTGCTCGGGGTCGGTGTGCTCGACGCGCCGTGGGCGCCGTTCACCATCGACTTCAACCTCGCCAACGTGGGCGGACCGTCGGCGGGCCTGATGTTCAGTCTCGCCGTGGTCGACAAGCTGACCACCGGCGACCTGAACGGGTCGAAGTTCGTGGCCGGTACGGGCACCATCACCGGCGACGGGAAGGTCGGCTCGATCGGCGGCATCACCCACAAGATCGTGTCGGCCAAGGAGGCAGGCGCCACCGTGTTCCTGGTGCCGGCCGACAACTGCGACGAGGCCAAGACCGCGGACGAGGACGGCATCGAACTTCTCGAGGTGCACACCCTGGAAGAGGCGATCGACTCGCTGCGAACCCTTTCCGCTGGTGGCGAACCTCCCCGCTGCTGACGCGGCGGCATCTGGTGGGTGCGTAGAGTTATGGCACCTGAGCAACTGCTGGGCATGTTCGAGACTGGAGTGATCGAGTGGGGATGCGTCCCGCGGCGAGAATGCCGAAACTGACACGACGAAGCCGGATCCTGATCGGGGTTTCCCTCGCCGCGGTGCTGTTGTTGCTCATCGGGCCCCGCTTCATCGACACCTACGTGAGCTGGCTGTGGTTCGGCGAGCTCGGCTACCGATCTGTGTTCACCACCCAGATCGTGACGCGGCTGATCATCTTCTTCGTCGTCGCGATCCTCATCGGAGCCGTCGTGTTCGCCGCGATGGCCCTTGCGTATCGCACCAGGCCGGTGTTCGTGCCGACGGCCGGTCCCGACGATCCCATCGCGGGCTACCGCACCGCGGTGATGGCGCGGCTGCGCCTAGTGGGCATCGGGGTGCCGGCGTTCATCGGCGTGCTGTCGGGCTTCGTGGCGCAGAGCTACTGGGACCGTGTTCAGCTGTTCCTGCACGGCGGCAGCTTCGGCGTCACCGATCCGCAGTTCGGCCTCGATCTGGGCTTCTACGCCTTCGATCTGCCGTTCTACCGGCTGGTGCTGTCCTATCTGCTGGTCGCCGTGTTCCTGGCTTTCGTCGCGAATCTGCTCGGCCACTACCTATTCGGTGGCATCCGGCTGGCCGGCCGCGCCGGAGCGCTGAGCCGTGCGGCCCGCATCCAGCTGATTTCGCTGGTCGGCATCTTCATACTGCTCAAGGCAGTCGCCTACTGGTTCGACCGCTACGAGTTGCTCAGCAACACCCGTGGCGGTAAGCCGTTCACCGGTGCGGGGTTCACCGACATCAACGCGGTGCTGCCAGCGAAGCTGATCCTGATGGCCATCGCGGTCATCTGCGCGGCAGCTGTCTTCTCCGCGATCTTCCTGCGCGACTTGCGGATTCCCGCGATCGGCGTGGTGCTTCTGCTGCTGTCGTCGCTGGTCATCGGTGCCGGCTGGCCGCTGGTGGTCGAGCAGATCAGCGTCCGACCCAACGCCGCGCAGAAGGAAAGCGAATACATCAGCCGAAGCATCGCCGCGACCAGGCAGGCCTATGGGATCACCGAGGAAACGGTGACCTACCGCAGCTATCCGGGCAATGCGCCTGCGACGGCACAGCAGGTGGCGGCCGACCGGGCGACCACGTCGAATATCCGGGTGCTCGACCCGAATATCGTCAGCCCGGCGTTCACCCAGTTCCAGCAGGGCAAGAACTTCTACTACTTCCCGGACCGGCTCAACATGGATCGTTATCCGGACGAGGACGGCAACCTGCGCGACTATGTGGTCGCCGCGCGTGAGCTGAATCCGGATCGGCTGATCGACAACCAGCGTGACTGGATCAACCGGCACACCGTCTTCACCCACGGCAACGGCTTCATCGCCTCGCCGGCAAACACCGTGCGCGGGGTGGCCAACGACCCGAACCAGAACGGTGGTTATCCGGAGTTCCTGTCCAGCGTCGTGGGCGCTGACGGCGAGGTGCTCTCGCCCGGACCGGCCCCGCTGGCCCAGCCGCGTATCTACTACGGCCCGGTCATTTCGAACACGCCTGCTGACTACGCGATCGTCGGTGAGAACGGGGCGCCGCGTGAATACGACTACGAAACCAACACCGACACCAGGAACTACACCTACACCGGGGCGGGCGGTGTGCCGATCGGCAACTTGATGTCGCGCAGCGTGTTCGCCGCGAAGTACGGTGAACGCAATTTCCTGTTCTCCAATGTGATCGGCGAGGACAGCAAGATCCTGTTCAACCGCGACCCGGCTGAGCGGGTGAAGGCGGTGGCGCCGTGGCTGGAGACCGACACCTCGATGTACCCGGCGATCGTCAACGAGCGGATCGTCTGGATCATCGACGGCTACACCACGCTGGACAACTATCCGTACTCGGAGCTGGTGACCCTGTCGACGGCGACCACCGATTCCACCGAGGTCGCACTGAACCGTCTGCAGCTGGACAAGCAGGTGTCCTACATCCGCAACTCGGTCAAGGCCACCGTCGACGCCTACGACGGCACCGTGACGTTGTACGCGCAGGATGAAGCGGATCCGGTGCTGCAGGCGTGGATGAAGGTCTTCCCCGACACCATCCAGCCGAAGAGTGCTATCACCCCGGAGTTGCAGGAGCATCTGCGCTACCCGGAGGATCTGTTCAAGGTGCAGCGCGCGCTGCTGGCCAAGTACCACGTCGACGACCCGGTGACGTTCTTCTCGACGTCGGACTTCTGGGACGTGCCGCTGGACCCGAACCCGACGGCCAGCAGCTACCAACCGCCGTACTACATCGTGGCCAAAGACCTTGCGCTGGAGGACCGTTCGTCGTCATTCCAGCTGACCAGCGCGATGAACCGGTTCCAGCGGGACTTCCTGGCGGCCTACATCAGCGCCAGCTCGGATCCCGATACGTACGGCAGACTCACGGTGTTGACCATCCCGGGACAGGTCAACGGCCCCAAGCTGGCGTTCAACGCGATCAGCACCGACACCGCGGTCAGCCAGGACCTCGGCGTGATCGGCCGGGACAACCAGAACCGGATCCGCTGGGGCAACTTGTTGACGCTGCCGATAGCGGAGGGCGGGTTGCTCTACGTCGCCCCTGTCTACGCGTCACCGGGTAATACCGACGCGGCATCGTCGTACCCGCGACTGATCCGCGTGGCGATGATGTACAACGACAAGATCGGTTACGGGCCGACGGTGCGGGACGCGTTGACCGACCTGTTCGGACCAGGTGCCGACGCCACCGCCACCGGGCCGGAGCCCACCGGCGCGCCCGCCGGACAGCCGCCCACGGCGCGCCCGCCGGGCAACCAGCAGCAGGCGGCGACACCGCCCGCGAACCAGCCGGGTCAGAACGCGCAGGCCCAGCCTGAGGTCCCGGCGGCGGTTCCGCCCGCAGGCCCCACCCAGCTGTCGGGTGCGAAATCCGCTGCGCTGCAGGATGTCAACGCGGCACTCGATGCGCTGCAGGAAGCCCAGCGCAGCGGTGACTTCGCACAGTACGGAGAAGCGCTGCAACGCCTCGACGACGCCGTGAGCGAGTACCAGTCGACCGAATAGTCACACCCGCCGCTGCGCTATCGGTTGCAGGTGGTCCAGGCGGCCGAGGACCTTTCCTGAGCGGCGGGGCCATTGCTCTGGGCCACGCCGCGGAGGACGATGGAGTGGTCCGGCGGCGCCGCTGGGACGCTGCCGCGGACCATGGAGGCAGAGCATGTACGCACGCAGTTCCACCATTCATGCACGGTCCTCGGCGATCGACGCCGGGATCACCTACATCCACGACAAGGTGTGGCCCGGGTTGTCCGGCCTCGACGGCTACATCGGGTTGTCATTGCTCGTGGACCGTCAGACCGGGCGTTGCATCGCGACCACGGCCTGGCAGTCCGAGGAGGCGATGAGGGACAGCCGCACGGTGACCGCCGGGTACCGGGATCACGCTGCGGAGATCCTCGGCGGCAGCCCCACCGTCGACGAGTGGGAGATCGCCGCACTGCACCGCGACCACCGCTCGGCCCCCGGTGCGTGCGTGCGGGTGACGTGGGCCCGGGTCGAGCCCGAACTGGCCGACCGCGCCATCGACGGCTACCGCCTGGCCACCATCCCCGCGCTGGAGGAGCTCGACGGATTCTGCAGCGCGAGCCTTCTGGTCGACCGCGACTCCGGCTTCGGGGTCGCGTCGGCGACCTTCGACAGCGCCGAGGCGATGAGGCACAGCCGGATCGCCATGGATGCGATAAAGGCCGCGACGATCCGCGACAGCGGTGCCGAGATCCTCGACGAATGCGAGTTCGACCTGGTGCTGGCACATCTGCGGGTGCCCGAGATGGTCTGACGGCCTGACGGCGGCCCGCCCCGCTGGCCGCTTGGATTTTCCTTGGAGCCGCGGCCAAGGTCGCCAAGTCTGGTGCGCGATGCTGTGCACCGATCACCAGACTTGGCGAACGGCTCTTCGATGACGACTCCGACCGACCTGGCGCGCGCCGACGCGCTGCACGGGTTGCGCGACCCACGTTGCGACGCCCGTGGCCCTGCCCGGGGAGCCCGGCTACGAGCGGTGCGCACCGCGGAACGTGGCGGCGCCGGTGACACCCGCTGCGGTGGTGTTGGCGACGTCGGCCGATGATGTCGCGGGCACCGTCAGGTTCGCCGCGGCACACGGCTACACGGTCACCGCCCAGGCCACCGGACACGGCGCGGTCGGTGTGGGGCCGGACACCATCCTCGTGCAGACCTCGGCGATGAAGCACTGCGCGGTGGACGTCCGCAACCGCACGGCGCGGGTCGGTGCCGGCGCGCGGTGGCAGGACGTGCTCGACGCCGCCACCCCGCACGGCCTGGCGCCGCTGTGCGGTTCGGCCCCCGGCGTCGGCGTGGTCGGGTACCTCACCGGCGGCGGATCGGCCCGCTGGTGCGGACGGTGGGGTTGTCGTCGGATCACGTGAGGGCCTTCGACGTCGTCACCGGCGAGGGCACGCTGCTGCGCGCCACCGCCGAGGAGGGCGCCGACCTGTTCTGGGGCCTGCGCGGCGGCAAGGCGACGCTGGGGATCGTCACCGCGGTCGAGATCGATCTGCTGCCGATCGCTGAATTCTACGGCGGCGCAGTGTATTTCGACGGTGCCGACACCGTCGCGGTGCTACATGCGTGGCGCGGTTGGTGCGAGGGGCTGCCGGAGACGGTCAACACGTCGATCGCGATACAGCAGTTGCCGCCGCTGCCGGGTGTTCCCGAACTGCTGGCGGGGCGGATGACGGTCGCGGTGCGCTACACCGCGGTGGGGGATCTCGCCGCCGCCGAAGCGCTTCTGGTGCCGATGCGTGCTGCCGCGACACCGGTGCTCGACACCGTCGGGGTGCTGCCGTACGCGGCGATCGGGGCGGTGCACGCCGACCCGGTCGACCCGATGCCCATCAACGAGGATCAGGCGCTGCTGTCGGAGTTGCCCGTCGAGGCGGTGGATGCGCTACTGGCGTTGGTGGGGCCGGGTTCGGGGTCACCGCAGGTGATCGTCGAGTTGCGGCTGTTGGGTGGTGCGCTGGCGCGCGAGCGGAGGCACCGCAACGCGTTCTGCCATCGCGACGCGGCGTTCTCGCTCGCGGTGATCGGTGCGCCCGTCCCGGAGATCGCGGAGATGGTGGTCGGCCATGCGTCGGCGGTGACCCGCGCGGTCGCGCCGTGGGCGACCGGCGGGCAGATGCCGAACTTCGCGCCGTCCTACGATCCGGCCCGACCGGCGCGCGTGTACAACGAGGACCCCCGGCACTGGCTGGCCGCGCTGGCTGATCGGTACGACCCGGCCCGGGTGCTGGCCACCGGCCAGGTGATCCGCGCCACGTAGTCACCCCGCGAGCTCGCGTGTCTGCACGCTGACAACCCGTACATCGTGTGCAAATGCGCGCGCTCGCGGTCCGAGAGGTGCCCTGACCAGGCGATTTGGATGCGCTGCGGCCGCATGGGTAACCTTGCGTTCAGCATCGCGGGGTGGAGCAGCTCGGTAGCTCGCTGGGCTCATAACCCAGAGGTCGCAGGTTCGAATCCTGTCCCCGCTACTAGGTAAAACGGCCCTCGGAGATCTCTCCGGGGGCCGTTTTCATGGGTCTTGAGAACGTTAGCGTGATTAGCTTTCTACCGACCCGGCTATGCCCTCTATCCTTTCTCCGCGACGATGAGCGCATAGCCCAGGAGTCCATCGGATAGGGCGCCCCGGACGATATCCACGAAATTCAGTACTCCGTCCACGTTGATGCCGGCAGCGACGATCCGTTCCTTCTGGGTCATCCGCATCAGGTGTATGCGCGCCTCGACTTGGTCGAGCATCCGCACCAGAACGGTGTCATGCGACTCGGCATGAATGGTCGACAATCCCGCGCCGTTGAGGATCGCACTATACTGGCCGACGCTTCGGGCATCGGCGACACACGCCACCCAAGCCGCCAAGGTGCTCAATTCGTCGGGGAGTCCACCGTCGCCAACGGTGACGTCGGCCAGGCCGATACGACCCCCGGGCCGCAGTATCCGCGCGAATTCCCCGGCGGCGGTCGCTTTGTCTGTGAACGTGCAGAACGCACACTCGGTGAGAATGGCATCGAAGCCGTTGTCGGGCAGCGGTATTCGCTCGGCATCGCCGACGTAGAACCGGACTCTGTCGGATAGTCCAAGGCGTTCGGACGTGCGCTGTGCCCGCTGCACGGTCGGCGCCGCGAAGTCCACGCCGTCGACGACGACGCCGTACTCGGTGGCCAGCAGCCACGCGGTGGCACCGGGTCCTGAGGCGATGTCGGCAACCCTGTGACCGGGACGCAGATTCATCAATCCTGCCAGTCTTCGGGTCAATGCCGCGCCGCCGGGATGGTACGAATCGCCGAGGAGCAGAGCGACGGCATCGGACGAGTAGACCGCTGCGCAGCAGGACTTGACGTCCTCCGGAAGGTTCATCGACGAACGGCCTTCCGACCGACGTTGGTGGAGTCGGATTCGACGGCATCAGCGCGCCCCGGATCGGCCAGTTTCGAGCCGTGCGGTGATCGGCCGAGGATGGGCTGCAGAGCTGTCGCGTTCGGGACTACGTCGGGAACCGGCACCCCGGTCATGTCGGATCGCACCTGTTCCCGGTAGCCGGCTGAGTTGTATGCGCAGAACGGGATGAGCCGACCGTCCGGTGTGATCTCCTCGACGCAGCACTTCATGAGCTGTTTGACGTTCAGGGTGTAGGGATCCTGGAAGTCCTGCACGACGATCATGAACGCGGATTCGGTGATGTTCGCAAGCGCCTCAGGCAGGTTCACCCCGCACGCGTCGGCGCAGTCCAGGGCCTGCGCGGCCCGGCTCAGGTGCTCGGCGGTGGCGTCGGTACCCATGAACGCCGATGCACTCCAAAGCCTTTCGAGGGCTGTCCGGATCTCGTAGTCGGGGACCACACGGTTGCTCACGTAATCCAGATAGTCCTCGACGTCTAGGAGTCGCGGGATCGGGACCACGTTCTCACCGTCGGTGATCAGATAGGTAACCGAGCGGCAGGTGGGGAAGCAGCACGGTACGGGGAAGAAGTCGTCGGCGCGAAACCACTCGGGTAGCTGCGCCGCGATGCCGTGGATGACGTCGGGGTTGGTCAGCCGCGTCATGGGGTCGAACTCCAGGTGCCGACCGGCGTGGGTGACAGGTTGAAACGCCACTGAACGCACGGCGGGATGCGCGATGCCGTATCGGATGATGGCGCCCAGTTCGTGGTCGTTGACGCCGCGTTCGACGGCGGCGACCAAGGTAACGGTCAAACCTGACTCGGAGCAGTTGTCCAGGGCCTGGCGTTTGATGTCGCGCAGGTCTCGTCCTCGGATGTCGAGGTGGGTCTTGGCATCGAATCCGTCGAACTGGAGGTAGATGTTGACTGGACGTCCAGGGCGGTTGCGGGCGCCGAGTTCGGCAACGAAGCGCGGGTCGGTTGCCAACCGAATCCCGTTGGTGTTGAGGTTGACTGCTTTGATCGGCCGAGCCTGTGCAGCGTCGATGAATTGCAGGATGTGCTTGTGGATCGTGGGTTCACCGCCGGAGAACATCACCACTTCAGGCTCGCCTTCGGCGTCGACGAAGGTGTCCAGCATCCGCTCACATTGTTCGAGTGTGATCGAGTAGCCATCGGCCTGGTGTCCGGAGTCGGCGAAGCAGATCGGGCAGTCCAGGTTGCAGTTGGTGTTCACTTCGATCAGACCGAGGCAGGCGTGCTGTTTGTGGTCTGGGCACAGGCCACAGTCGGAGGGGCAACCGTCGCGGACCTCGGTCTGAAATCGAAGCGGGATGGTGCCCGGTTTGTTGAACCGTAGGGAGTCCATGTACATCTGCGCGTCGCCGTAGATCAGTGCCTCGAATTCGCCGTGCTGCGGGCATCTCTTGCGCAGATAGACCTTATTGGCACGAATGTTGACCTGCGCGTCGGTGACTACTTTGCACACCGGGCAGATCGACTTGGTGTACTCCACGAACACCTCGTCACGGTCCGTCCTTCCATCGACCACGCCATTCACGCCCTTCGTTCGGTCAAGCCGTGTCCTTGGACGTCAGTGTCGACCAGCTGATACCGCTGTGGGGTGAAAAGGTCAGCGCGCTGACACCCTTGGGCCCACCGGTTTCGATCCGCGGGTGGCTGTCGGGAGTGTCATGGCGCTGACAGTCGGTGTTTCCCGATGCGGTGTTGTGGGTTGCCGCATGTGGACCAACGACTGAATGGAGCTTCGATGACAGCCGACACATTCGACGTAGTGGTGATCGGAATGGGACCTGGCGGTGAGGCCGCCGCGACGAGGTTGTCGCGCGCGGGCTTGATGGTGCTGGGCGTGGAGGGGCGTTTGGTCGGCGGCGAGTGTCCGTACTACGCGTGTGTGCCGACCAAGATGATGATTCGGGCGGCGAACACGCTGGCTGAAGCCGGCCGTGTCGGCGCCCTGGCGGGTTCAGCGGCGGTGCGCCCCGACTGGGGTCATGTGGCGGCTCGAATCCGCGCCGAGGCGACGGATAATTGGGACGACGCGGTGGCGGTTGCCCGATTCGAGAAGGCCGGTGGTCGCTTTGTGCGGGGCTGGGCCCGGCTTAGCGCTCCCGGCGAGGTCACGGTCGACACGACAACGGGTTCGCGGGTCTTTCAGGCAACGCAGGGGATCGTCCTCAATCCCGGTACGCAGCCGGCCGTACCGCCGATCCCGGGGCTTGCGGACACACCGTATTGGACCAACCGGGAGGCAGTGGCAGTCACGGAGGTCCCGTCGTCGTTGATCGTGCTCGGCGGCGGCCCGGTGGCCAGTGAATTCGCCCAGGTGTTCGCGCGGTTCGGAAGTTCGGTCACCATGCTGGTGCGCAGCCGTTTGCTGTCGCACGATGAGCCCGAGTCTGGCGAGGTTCTGAGGGAAGTTCTCGCCTCTGAGGGCGTCACCGTGCGCACCGGCGTTTCGGTGACGCGGGTGGCGCATGATGGTCGACGCTTCACCGTCCAGCTCGACGACGGCGTCGTGCACCACGCCGAGCAGCTACTGGTCGCGACGGGGCGGCGCGCGGACCTCGCGGCTCTTGGCGTGGGCAAACTCGGTATAGACGAGCAGTCGCCGACGATCGAGGTCGACGGGCGGATGCGGGCGGGCGACAGATTGTGGGCCATCGGTGACGTGACCGGTCGCGGCGCGTTCACCCACATGTCGATGTATCAGGCGGATATCGCCGCCAGCGACATCCTCGGTGCGGCGACCCGAGCGGCGAACTATCGCGCAGTACCGCGGGTGACCTTCACCGACCCGGAGGTTGGAACGGTGGGTGTCACTGAGGCGACGGCACGTGCCGGTGGGGTGTCGGTGAGGACTGGCATCACTCGCGTGCCGTCGTCGTCGCGCGGCTGGATACACAAGGCGGGCAATGACGGGTTCATCAAACTGGTTGAGGACGCCGACCGCGGTGTGCTCGTCGGCGCGACCTCGGTCGGTCCGGCCGGCGGCGAGGTGCTGGGCGCGCTGGCGGTCGCCATTCACGCCGAAGTGCCTGTAAGGACCTTGCGCGACATGATCTTCGCCTACCCGACCTTTCACGGCGCCATCGCAGCGGCACTGAAAGATCTTGGCGATCGGGCCCATTAAGCAGACACTGTCATCGTGCTTACACTCACGAGGTCGGTGCCGCCTCGGCGTGCTCGAATCGTGGCCACCAATTTGGAACACTCACCCACGGGGTCGTGAATACGGCCGCCAAATCCCCACTCAGGCCACGCCTAGCCCACCGCGGAGAGCTTTCTGGCGGTGACGCATGGCGTTCCTCGTGAGGCATTGTCGAAAGGAGGCCATGGTGGTTCACCGTCCTCACGCCGTCGCTTTCGACGTCGTCGAGACGTTGGATGTCGCTGGAGCCGTTGCGATCGAGGTTCGTCGACGTCGGGTTGCCCGAATCGGCCCTGGAGCGGTGGTTTGACCGGATGTTGCGCGATGGCATGGCGGTCACGCTGACGGGCGACTACGCGCCCTTCCCCGCCGCCGCGGAATCGGCCCTGAGCGTGATCGCGGGGAGTCGGCTCTCCGGCGAGCAGGTGCGCTACGTCCTCGATGGCCTTGCGACGCTGCCGGCGCACGACGATGCGCGCGCAGCGATGCGATTGCTTGTTGAAGCGGATGTTTCAGTGGCGTGCCTGAGCAACGGAAACCGGGACAGCACAGAGGCATTCCTGGATCGCAGTGGCCTGAGTCAGTACGTGGACCACGTCATCGGCGTCGCCGACGTACACGCGTGGAAGCCGTCACCGGCTGTGTACGAGCACGCGTTGGCCGTCATCGGGCACCCGGCCCACGACGTGGCGCTCGTCGCGGTGCACGCGTTCGACTGCCACGGCGCCCACGCCGCCGGACTGACCACCGGCTGGGCACATCGGCTCGAGCGGCACTATCCAGGCATCTTCACGCCCGCAGACGTGATCGGTGACGACCTTGTAGAGGTGGCCTCCGGCCTGATCGCGCTGCCCCGTGCCTGAATGTCGCTCTGATCTTCGACTAGACCCCAATGCCGAAGGAGAAGGATTCGTGATCACAATGCGCACGCACCTGACTATCGACCGCCCGGCGGATGCCGTCTGGGCTGTCGTCAGCGACGCTGGCAACATCTCCTGTTGGTTCCCGTCAGTACAGACGTCGGAAGCCGCCGGTGGGGAGCGGCACTGCGTCCTCGAGGGAGGGGTTCCGCTCGATGAGGAGATCGTCACCAGCGACGACGAGCTGCGTCGGTTCCAGTATCGGATCGTCGGTAGAGGAATACCCGTCGCGTTCCACCTGGGCACGATCGACGTCCTCGATCACGGGGATCGAAGCTTGGTGATCTACAGCACCGAGATCGCCCCGGATGAGGTCGCCGGCACGCTGGGCCCGGCGATCGACGACGGCCTACGCGGCTTGAAGATGTACTGCGAATCAGGAAATTGAGGCCCGGTGCACCTGTGTAGGGGTGTTGGGTTCTGCCGCTGAGCATTTGGTCGCGTCGTGTACTTCGTGGGGTCTGACCTCAGCGGGGTCTTCGCGGAGGATGCGTCGTACGCTCAGCGTGTGCGCGCCAGATGCCGAAGAACCAAATCGAGAGGATCAGAAGGAAGTAGCTCAAACCGAGAATGTCCATATGAGTGAAACACTGCTTGGTGTGTGACCCACGCAACGACTGTCAGCTTGGTGACGATACTGGCCCGCACCACAACGGCGTCGTCGAGAGCGCACGGCCTGAACGTCGGGCTGTCCGCGCATGACGGTACGCATGACGGTAATGGACGCCAAGGACGTGCATCGCGTGTTCTCCACTGTTGTGACACGTGTCTGGGTTTCGTCAGCACATCATGTGATGTAGGGCGGTCGACGATCGCTGCGGGCTCGCAGGACACTGCGCACCAGAATCCATAGGGGAGGGATGCGTGCACCGAAACGGTGCACGAGTACGCCGAGCATGGCCCCGAATACGGCGTGCGCGGCGTAGACGGTGATGTGGAATTCGGCAACGGTGACTGAGGAGAACACACCGCCGATGCCGAGAGTGCGCGGCAGGGGCCCGGCGACGAACCCGAAACCCAGCGCCAGCCCGTAGGCCGCACCGATTACCGCGCCCGCCCAGGCGCCCCGCACTGCCGGGAATCCTCCGATGAGGACGGTGAAGACCACACCGAACATCGCACCGTTCCAGAAGTGGTCGAGATATCCGATGGTGGTCGACATTGTGTTCGGCCCGAGCATGATGCGCCCGGCGAGTTTGACGCCCATGAGGGTTGGCAGGTCGCCTGGCATCGAGTGAAACACCCGGAACCCAATGATGCGTACGACTTCCAAACCGAGGGTGGCGATTATGCCTGCGACCCCTCCGAGGATGATCGCGTGCCCGAGGCGGCGAAAGCGCAGCATCGGCGCGGTGATCAGCATCAAGGCGAGCACTCCCGCGGCGGGCACGCCAATGCGAAGCACCAATGTCTGGAACTCCCAGCGCCCCGTTGCCGACACCGCGAGAAGTGCGGCCCCCGAAGCCCCGGCGGCGACGAGGACGACCCCGGTGGCGACGAGTTCGAGTCCGCTGCGGACCCTGGTTCGCCCGGAGGGGGTGGTGGCGGCGAGTACGTTCTGAGTCATTGCACCGCGTCGGTGATCATGGTGAGTGCAGACGCCATTTTCGCGCCCCCGCTGGCCAACTGGGGGTCCACAGCGCTGAACAACGGCTCGGGGTTGAAGTAGCTCACATGGGTCTTACCGTCCTGGTCCGCCCACACCAGCACCCGGATGGGCAGAACCGTGCCGATGGCGGCGGTCTGCTCAAAGAACGTCTTGCCCACTGCGGGATTGCCGACGAAGAAGGTGTGGGCGCCCCTGAGTCGCAACCCGGTGGTTTCCAGTACCCCGGCTTGGTCCAGATCGCCCAAGATCATCATCCCGTTGGTTGACACCGCCTGCTTGAGCGTGTCGACGGCGTCATCGAAGCTGCCGTTGGTGTCGACGGTGACCAGCGAGGCGTTCTGGGCGGAACCCGTTGCGCTTTGGCTGCCGGGTCCAGCGGCAGCCTGGGTGATCATCGCGGCGGCATCGGCCATCTTCTGGCCGCCTTCGCCGAAATGCGGATCGACGGCCCGAAACAGTGGACTGGGGTCGAAGTAGCTGATGCTGGTTTTGCCGGCGGTGTCTTCCCATACGTACATCTGCAAGGGTAGGACCGTGCCGATGGCGGGGTTCTGCTCGAAGAACATCTTGCCGACGGCAGGGTTACCGACGAAGAAGGTGTGGGCGCCCGTGAGTTGGAGTCCGGTGGTTCGCAGCGCTCCGGCTTGGTCCAGTTCGCCGAGGATCATCATTCCGTTCGACGACACCGCCTGTTTGAGCGCCGCGACGGTGGCGTCGAACGATTGGCTCGACGGCGTGGTCACCAGACTGGTCCGCAGCGACTGAGTGGAGTCCGGGGCAGCCGGGGAGGGCTGTGCCGGTGCCACTGTCGATGCCACCGATGGCGTAGCGGTCGTGGTCGTCGCGCCGCCGCATGCCGATAGACCGAAGGTCGCGATGGCGGCTCCGGCGGCGGTGGCTAGGAGCAGACGTCGAGAGCGAACTATGTTGGCGGTCATGGGTTTCCTTTTCATGATGGGCTGCGACGCTGTCGCAGCCCGGCGGAACACCGGTCCCACTGATTGCCAATGGCATTCGCCTGCAGTCGGTTTCGATGTTGTACAGCGTGTTCGTACTCGCTGAAGAGAATCAGTCGCCCGGCACTGTCATCGGAATGACACTGTCGAGCCCATGTCCGCGGTCCGGGAAGGTTCAGACCGGCACTCGTTGTTCTTTAGTCAACAGAACCGACTGCCGGTTCGGGAGCAGGAGGTTCGGGTGCTCGATTCGGACGGCGTGACGGCTGGGCCGATCGCCTTCGTGCTCTCCGGCGGCGGGAGTATCGGCTCGATTCAGGTTGGCATGGTGCACGCACTCTACGAGCGGGGTGTCCGGCCGGACTTCATCGTCGCATCGTCGGCAGGCGCGCTCAACGGTGCCTTCCTCGTATCACGGCCGGCGACGGTGACCACTGCGCAAGAGCTGGGCGGGATTTGGTCGGAACTCCGTTCGCGGGACGTGTTTCCGATCCGATTCAGCGTGGACGGCCTGCTCGGTATCGCCGGCAAGCGGAACCACCTGGTGAGCTCGGCGGGATTACGGAAGCTGGTGGAGCGCTGGGTCGAATTCCGAGAACTCGAGTCAGCGCCCATCCCACTTCACATCATCGCCACCGATCTGTTGAGCGGCGCCGAGGTCGTCCTGTCACATGGGTCCACCCAAGCAGCGGTTCTGGCCAGCTCCGCCATCCCCGGCGTTTTCGCCCCGGTGGAGATCGACGGCCGCGACTTCGTCGACGGCGGCGTTACCGACAACACGCCTGTCGGTCAGGCAGTCGCTCTGGGCGCATCCCGTATCTACGTGCTGCCGACCGGCTACGCATGCGGTCTGCACGATTCACCGCGCAGCGCATTGGGGGTGGCCGTGCATGCCGTGACGTTGATGATTCAGCAGCAGCTGGTGCGCGATATCCGAGCGGTGCCCGAACACGTTGGGTTGACGGTGATGCCGCCGCCGTACCCGCTGCCCGTCGCCCCGACCGACTTCTCGCACGGCAGCGCACTGACCGAGCGTGCGCTGAAGCTGAGCCGCGACTTCCTGGCACAGTCAGCCACGGGCCAAACCCATACGGTGCCGCCGGCAATGCGGGCGGCGGTCCATCTGCACACCCCGGGTGCCGGTCTCATCTCAAGGATCGGTAGCCCGCCACCATCCGCTGTACCGCACTGAGCGCCACGACGCCGGCCCACAGCAGGGCAATCTGCCATGCCACGGTGGAGAAGATCAGCCACAGGCTGTGCACGACAATGGTTTCCGCGCCCTCGGCCAGTCCGCCGAGGAAGGACAGCGACCGTCCGTCGTCGAGGGTCCTGCCTGATCTCTCGGCGATGGACGAGAAGGCGAGGAATGCGCTTCCGTTGATGTAGTAGGCCAGCAGCACGAGCAGGAACGGCCACCATGGGGCGCCGTAGGTTGCGTTGGCGCCGAAGGCGACCCCGACCACCGTCGCGCCGTAGACGAGGAAGTCGGCCGTGATGTCGAAGAAACCCCCTGCGCCCGAATCGGATTGGTCTGGGTCGCGGGATCTGCGCAACCGCGCCACCGGCCCGTCGAGTCCGTCGGCGAGGCGGGACACCAGCCACAGCGTCAGCGAAATCCACCACCACGTAGCGGCTGCCGCGGCGGCGCTGCCGAGGCCCAGGACCAGGCCTACAGTGGTGAGCCGGTCTGCGGTGAACCCGACGCGGTCGGCTCGTTCGGCGACACGGGCGAGCGGTCGTTCCAGGTGCCTACGAAGGTAGTCGTCGGACATCGGTAGGGTCGCCCTCTACTTGGTCGTCGGCCGACTCCGGCGGATCGCCGCCGACAGCGGAGCTGTTCTTGAGCCGACGAGCAGCGTATCCGGCGATGACGGTCACGATCACCACCGCGAGTACCGCGGCGGCGAAGGGCCAGGACAGCGGCGACGTTCCGTAGGCGCCCAACGCGGTGTAGCCGACCGTCCCGGGCACGATCCCAACGGCGGTGCCGAGAAGGTAGTCGCGTTGGCGGACCGCGCTCAGGCCCGCCGCGTAGTTCACCGCCATGAACGGAAACAGCGGCACCAGGCGCACCACCAGCACGGAGACCAGTCCCCGCCGTTCGAGCATGGCGTCGATCGTGGCGATGCGGGCCCACCTGATGCGTGATACCCCATCGCGGCCCAAAGACCGGGCCAGCAGAAATGCCACCCATGCGCCGAGCGTCGCGGCGAACACCACCACTGCGGCCCCGACGGCCAGGCCGAAGAGAAGCCCGCTGGCGATGGTCAGGGCGCTGGCCGGAAACGGGGTCAGGGTCGCTCCGGCATAGACGGCCACGAAGGCCACCACGCCCCAGGCTCCCGCGGCGGCCACCTGATCGCGCAGGATGGCCGGATCGGGCAGCTCGGTGGTGAGTGCCAACGTGATCCCGCCCCCGATGAGAAGGGCGAGGATCGCCGCCTTGAGTCGGTGGTCGATCCGCGTCCGCGGTGGCGCTGCGTCAGGCTCCGGTATCTGCATCACGCTCCATCGTCGTCGGTATTCACTGTGGGAAGGCTTCGAGAGCCTCGGTGTGTTCCCGTAGGGCAAGATTGCGTCAAATCTGCGCGGCCGCTCAATGGGTGGCCCGCCCGTCAGGAGGAGTTTTCGTGTTCCGTCGGCCAACGCATGGCCTATGACCATTCGGCGGCGCCTTTACTCAACGGCGTCTCTCCTGGCTGCGGTGTGCACGCTGGCCGCGTGTGCCGCCCCGGATCCCGACCCCGTTCAGGCGGCGCCGGCGTCGTGGTCCGAGATCCAGGACGAGGCCCGAGGGCAGACGGTGTCGTTGTGGATGTACGGCGGTGACGAGCAGGGCAACACTTACGTCGACGACGTCCTGGCACCGGCCGCCCAGCAGGCCGGAGTGACATTGCGCCGCGTGCCGATCGCTGACACCGGGGACGCTCTCAATCGCATCCTCGCCGAGCGTCAGGCGGGCGTCACCGACGGTGATATCGACCTGGTGTGGGTCAACGGTGACAACTTCGGGACCGGTAAACAGGCCGGCGCCTGGCTGTGCGGGTGGACGGAATCGCTGCCCAACACGGCGCTGACCGACCCCGATGACCCGTTGCTGAGCAGCGACTTCGGCACTCCCGTGGACGGGTGCGAGTCACCCTGGCACAAGGCGCAATTCACCCTCGTGTACAACGCAGAGAGAGTTTCGGACCCGCCGAACGATTTCCGTGGCGTTCTCGACTGGGCGCAGGCCAACCCAGGCCGATTCACCTACCCGGCACCGCCGGACTTCACCGGATCGGTGTTCATCCGCGAAGCGCTCGTCGCTGTCTCCGGCGGCGCCCAGAACGTCCCCCTGCAGTTTTCTCAACAGGACTATGACCGGCTTGCGCCAACCCTTTTCGAACGCCTGAACGCGCTGAAACCGTTCCTGTGGCGTGCGGGAGCAACCTATCCGCAGACGTCATCGGAGCTCAATGATCTCTACGCCGGCGGCCAGGTCGACATGACGATGACCTACGGTCCCGCGACCCTGACCGAACTGGTCGCCAACGGCACCTACCCCCCGCAGACCAAAGTCCTTCCCCTGACGGACGGGACCGTCGGAAACGCCAGCTTTCTGGCCATCCCGGCCACTTCCGGTAACAGCGCCGGGGCGCGGGTCGTCGCGAACCTGGCCCTCTCGCCTGAGCAGCAACTCGAGAAAGCCAGGCCCGAGGTGTGGGGCCAATTCACCGTCCTGGATTTGAACCGACTCTCCGCGGCGGACCGCGGCGCATTCGACGCACTGCCCGTCTCACCGGTGGTACCGCCGTACGATGTGCTCGCCCGCAACGCCCATGCGGAACTCGCCGCTGAGTGGGTGGCACCGCTCGACCAGGGATGGCGCCGAGAGGTCCTCGCAGCCGGATGAGCCGAAATCTCCCGCCGATGAGACAGGGGACGTCGAGGGAATCCGAATCCGTGGTGTCCTGGCGCGCGGCACTGTGGGTGCTTCCGGCGGTGATACCGGTGGTGGCCGTCCTCATCGGCGGCCTCGGTTCGGCGCTGTTGCAGAGCCTCGGTCTGATGCCGCTCGTGGGGGCGCCGGCGCTGACCGCCGACGCCTACCGCGCCAACGCCGGCGAGATGGCGACGTCCGCGGCGTTGTCCGTAGCGATCGCCGCCGCGGCGACATCGATAGGGGTGCTGGTCGGGGTGACCACAGCCCTGACCGCGGTAGGCGGCCGGCGAGCGGCATTGTGGGCGGGGACGGTGACCATCCCCGTTCCGCACCTGATCGGGGCCGCGACCATGGGCCTACTGCTCGCCGACTCCGGCCTGTTGGCGAGGGTGTTCGGACTGTCCGACGGCGGGTGGCCGGCCCTTGTCGGAGGCCGATGGTGGATCGCGGTCGTCCTCGAATACGCCTGGAAGGAGTCCGCGTTCATCGCTTTGGTGGTGGCGTCGGTGCTGGCCACCCGCGTCGCCGCCTATGACGAGACCGCTGCCATGCTGGGAGCATCCCGGCGTGCGCGGCTGCGGCTGGTGACATTTCCGCTGATTCGTCCCGCGGTGGTGGCCGCGGCGACCATCAGCTTCACCTACACCCTCGGCTCCTACGAGGTGGCGCTGCTGCTCGGTCGGGCCTATCCGGAACCGCTGCCGGTAATGGCGATCCGTCTGTTCACGTCGATCGACCTCGCCACCCGGCCCCAGGCAGCCGCGGCGGCCGTCGTCACCGCGGCGCTGGCGCTTCTCGCGGTGGCCGCTGCTCTGACGGTGTTGCGGCGATCGGCGATCTGGCGGTGACCGGCTCGAACCGCACAGCGATGGGACGAGCGGTGCGCGCAGTGCTGATGCTGTGGTTTCTTCTTCCTTTTGTCCCGATTCTGTTGTGGGCGTTCGCGAATCGGTGGCCGTTTCCCGATCCGCTGCCGCAGCAGTGGGGGCTGGACGGGGTTCGTAGTGGCCTCACCGCGGGCGCCCCCCACGCGTTCGTCGTCTCGACGGCGATCGGGCTCGCGGTAGCGGCCATCGCCACCCCCGCCGGTGCACTCGCGGCCCGCGCCCTGGTGTCGGGCCGGCTGCCCCTTCCGCGCCTTTCTGAAGCCGTCCTCTTCGCGCCGCTCGTCCTGCCCGCGTTCGCGGTGGCGATGGGCTTGGACGTGCTGGTCCTGCGTACCCGGGTTCCGGGTCCATTCGCCGTCGTCGCCGTGCTGTCGGTGGCCGCGATTCCCTACACCACGTACTTGATGCGAGTCGCCTTCGGCGCCTACGACAAAGGTTTCGAGGAGGAGGCCCGCACGTTGGGCGCATCCCGCGCGACGGTGTTGCTTCGGGTTCAGGTCCCGCTTCTGGCCCCGGCTCTGTCCGGTGCGGCGTTCTTGGCATTTCTCGTCGGATGGAGTGACTACGTGGTGACGCTTCTCGTCGGGGGAGGACGAGTGGTGAGCGTTCCGATCCTGGTGGGGTCGTTCGCCGCGGGTACCGGAAACAGTGCCGTCGTGGCGGCGCTGTCACTCGCGGCCGTGGTTCCGCCGTTGATCCTGCTCGTGGTGGTAGCCCGTGCCGGACGCCGAACAGAGCCCCCGACGTGAGTACCCGACTGGGGCTGCGGGACCTCACCCGCCAGCACCCGGGCCAGCCGGTGCCGGCGCTGCACGGGCTCGACGTCGACGTCGACGCCGGTGCATGTCTGGCACTGCTCGGCCCGTCGGGTTCCGGGAAGAGCACGGCGCTGAGGCTGATCGCCGGACTGGATACGCCCACCCGCGGCAGGGTGCTCCTCGACGGCAAGGATGTGACGAGCACACCAGCTGAGAAGCGCGGCATTGCGATGGTTTTCCAACGGCCGCTGCTCTTTCCGCATCTGTCGGTGATCGACAACATCGCCTTCGCCGCGCGTGCCGCGGGGCTCTCCCGCCGGGACTCCAGATCAGCGTCGCGCCGCTACCTCGAGCTGGTTCAGTTGGGCGACCTAGCGGGCCGTTCTGTCGGCGATATCTCCGGCGGGCAAGCCCAGCGGGTGGCGCTGGCGAGATCGCTTGCCGCCGAGCCCAAGGTGCTGCTCCTCGACGAACCCTTCAGTGCGCTGGACAGCGCCCTACGCGGCGACATGTACGCGCTACTGCGAACAGTCAGGAACGAACTCAATCCGACCATCGTCGTGGTGACCCACGATCAGTCCGAAGCGGCGGTGGTCGCCGATTCCATCGCGGTACTCATCGCCGGGACGCCGGAACACCACTCCGATGTGCGCACCGCATACGTGCGACCGTCGACACTGGCGGTGCACCGGTTGATGGGCGGGCTGAACGAGTTTCACGGTTGCGTCACCGCAGGGGTGCACCACTCAGGACTGGGTTCACATGAACTGCCAGCGGGCGTCAGCATGCGAGACGGACCCGCCGCGTTGGTATTTCGGCACGAGATGGTTCGCCTGACATCTGCGGCAGACTCTGCCCTCCCAGGTAAGATCACATCGCTGCAGCCGGCCGGTATCCGATGCCTGGCATGCGTGCGCGTCGGTGAATCGTCGGTGTTCGTCGAACTCGAACCACAGGTCAACCTCACCGTAGGCGCTGACGTCGGGGTCCTGCTGCCGGCCGGTGCGCTCCATGCGATCAGCACCGCGCCGTAATTCCACATAGACGGGCAGAACGTCAGTCCGTTCAGGACTTGCGAGCCACGCGACGCTCGACGACGCTGAGCTCGAACCGTTGAACCCGTTCGCTGGCAAATTGTTGGCGGCGCAGCGGTTCTCTGGCGGGAAGGCCGCCATCACACTCAGTCGGGCCGCAGCAACGGGCTCGTGATGAGCTTCGGTCTCGTCCAGGTGCCCTTTTGCGGCGAGCCAACGCGGCGACTCAAGGTATCGGCCTACGGGCGATGGCGCCGAAGCCAGCGCTGAGCACCCCGAAGAGCATCGTGTAGCGCCAACTCCAACAACTGACGCTGTAGTACGCCGCCGCCGCAGTGGTTTCTCGAGGTGAATCGCAGCAGACACTGTCATCGCGATGACAGTCTGACGGCACGCGGCGACTGGTGACCGCTTGAGTGGGGCAGAAGGGTGTCAGTGCCGAAACCTGCCTGCGAGCCGCGAATGAAGGTGAGACTGATCGGATGATTACGGTGAGCCCGCGCAGGGCCCTTGACCTAGTCTTCTCGCCGATGCCTCCACCGGCGCGGGCGGGCGGTGTCGGCCTTGCGGTGCTGCGGATCGTGGCGGGGTTGTTGTGGTTGGCCCATGTGTGGTGGAAGGTGCCTCCTGATTTCGGGGAGAGCGGCCGCACGGGGCTGTGGTTCTGGACGCACCTGGCGGTGGATCATCCGGTGTTCCCCCCGTACAGCTGGCTGGTCGAGCACCTCGTGCTGCCGAACTTCACGCCGTTCGGGTGGCTGGTCCTGGTGGTGGAGACGCTGCTGCCGGTGTTGCTGCTGACCGGAACCGCTGTTCGGCTGGCTGCGTTGATCGGCATCGGCCAGTCGTTGGCGATCGGGTTGTCGGTGGCGCAGGCGCCCAACGAATGGCCCTGGGCGTACGCGATGATGC
>Ga0209347_1002030_pt1 | contig 28611 bp, 15 predicted proteins | sample AutmiccommuBRH23_FD_187382 | JGI IMG/M metagenome (GOLD analysis project Ga0209347, IMG submission 187382) | Deep subsurface microbial communities from Mt. Terri, Switzerland - Autotrophic microbial communities BRH/23 (SPAdes) (version 2) | ecosystem: Environmental > Aquatic > Deep subsurface >...
CGCGTCCGGTCCGTTGCCGACCCCCTCGACCGGGCTTCCTGGCCGGCAGGATCCGTCGACGAGGGCGACCTGGATGAGCTCCTGCTGAGGCATGAAATCTAAAAAGCAGGGACTAGGGGCTAGGGAAAAACAAGAGCAAAAGCCCCGAGGGAGGAGACAGGACTCGTCTGTCACTTTTGGGTTGTTGCGTTTGCAGTTCCCTAGCCCCTAGCCCCGAGTCCCTGCTTTTTCCCTCGTCCCTAGCCCCTGCCTTTCTGGCCCGATCCTTGCCGGCGACCTATACTTCCTGTTGCCCAGACAATTCGCAGGGAGGTTGCCATGCTTGGCTTCGAGATCCGCTCGAGAGTGGGAAATCTTCTTCTGGCCGCCACCGGCCTTTTGTTCGTCGTTGCCGCGACGGCGATTCTGGTCTTCGCGATCGTGTCGACGTGGGGATTCGCCGGATCGGTCGATCGCATGCTGCAGCTCGTGCTTCTCGCCTGCGCGCTGTTCGGTTTCCTTCTGGCGAGATACTCGGCGAAGAGAAGCAGGGGATAGGGGCCAGGAGTCAGGGGCTAGGGACTAGGGACTAGGGACTAGGGAAAAGCAAAGCAAAAGCGGGAGGAACTCCGCTGTTGCTGTTGCAGTTCCCTAGCCCCTAGCCCCTAGCCCCTAGCCCCTAGTCCCTGCCTCTAATAAAACCCCTTGCCGCTTGCCGCCAGCTTCTCGAGCGCCGGCGCGGGCGTGAAGCGCTCGCCGTGACGGGCGGCGAGATCCTTCAGTTTCTGCGCGACGAAGCCGATGCCGATCCGGTCGGCGTAGCGCAGCAGGCCGCCCCGGAACGGCGGGAACCCGGTGCCCATGATCATCGCGAGGTCGATATCGGCCGCGGAGGCGGCGACGCCTTCGTCGAGGATTCGCGAGGCTTCGTTGATCATCACGAAAACCATCCTCTCGACCATTTCGTCAGAACTGCCTGCCCGGGGAGAGGAGACGCCGAGCAGTGAATAGATGGCCGGATCGGGGTCGGTCCGCTTTCCTTCCTTCCACTGATAGACCCCGCGGCCGTTCTTCTTGCCGTACCGCTTGTCCGCGAGCAGTCTCTCGACGAGCGGAGAGGCCGGCATGCGGTCTCCGAACGCTTCGCCCATGACCAGCGCCGCCTTTCCTGCGACGTCGATCCCCACTTCGTCGAGCAGGGCGAGCGGGCCGAGAGGCATCCCGAAGCCGACCATCGCCTTGTCGATCGACTCGATGGAGTTCCCTTCCTTGAGCAGATATCCCGCCTCGTTGAGATAGGGGCCGAGGATCCGGTTCACGATGAATCCGGGCGCGTCATTGCAGATGACGACGGTCTTCCCGAGGCGCCGCCCGAACGCGGCGATGGTGGAGACGGCCTCCTCGGAAGTGTCCTTTCCGCGGATGACCTCGAGCAGGGGCATCTTGTCGACGGGACTGAAAAAGTGCATTCCGACGACGTTCTCGCGGTGGGTCGCGGCGGCGGCGATTCGCGAGATCGGAATTGTCGATGTGTTGGTGGCGAAGATCGCTCCCGGTCTGGCCACGGACTCGAATTCCTTGAGGACCTGCTGCTTGACCTCGAGATTCTCGAGGACCGCCTCGACGACCACGTCGACCTTCTCGAATCCAGTCCAGTCGAGTGTCGAGGTGATGCTCGCGAGCCTGCGGTTCATCTCGTTCTTCGTCATCCGTCGCCGGTCGACCTTCTTCTTCCAGATCTTCGCGGCCGATTTCATTCCGGAAGCGAGCGCGTTCCAGTTGATGTCCTTGAGCCGGACCGGAATGCCGGCCTTGTCGACGATGATCTGGGCGATTCCGCCTCCCATCAGGCCGGCGCCGAGAACTCCCGCCGAGTCGACCTGACGCGGCGGCGGCCCCTCCGCCTTTTTCGCTTCCTCGATCATGAAGAAGAGCCGGACGAGATTGCTCGCCACGTCGGTCATGGCGACCTTCGCAACCTCCTGCACCTCGGCTCTCAGTCCGGCCTCGTATCCTTCACTGAAGCCTGTCTCCATCGCATCGATCGCGGCGATCGGCGCCGGATAGTGGCCGCCGGTCTTCTCGCGGACCGTGGAGCGGGCCTTGGTAAAGATGACTTTCCTGCTGAGGGGGTTCCCTTCGATGTAGAACTTGGTGCGGCTCGACTCGAGGCCCCGCTTGCGCCCCATTTTCCGGCCGAACTGCCGGGCGGCGTCGAGCAGGATCGCCGGGGCGACGACGTCGTCGACGATCCCGGTCCGCTTCGCCCTTTTCGCGTCGAGGGTCTTGCCGGTGAGGATGAGATCGAGGGCCGCGGGGATGCCGATGATGCGGGGAAGCCTCGTGGTGCCGGTCCAGGCGGGGAAGATGCCGAGCTTGGTCTCGGGAAGCCCGATCTGCGACTTCGGGCTGTCGGACATGAGGCGATAGTCGCAATTGAGAGCGAGCTCGGTGCCGCCGCCGAGACAGACGCCGTCGATGGCGGCGACGGTGACCTGGGGGATCTTCGAGAGCCGGGTGAAAACTTTCTGCCCGTGCCGGACGAAGCGGGCTGCTTCCTCGCCGGTGGAGATCGATCCGAACTCCTCGAGGTCGGCGCCGGCGATGAAAATCCCCGGCTTGGCCGAAGCGATCACCACCACGCGGACCTCGCGCATCCCTTCCAGCTCGGCCAGGATGGCGTCCAGCTGATCGAGGATCGCGCTCGAGAACTTGTTGACCTTCTCGCCCGGAAGGTCGAACCACACGACGGCCGTATCGCCTTCGGGCTCGAGGCGGAAAGCGGACGTGGTCGGAGCTTCGGTCACGGACATCGGAACCTCCCTCGAATCATTCAGCCGCGGCGCCCTCGCCCGCCTCGTCGGCGTACATGGCGTCGATCAGCGAGCGGTACTTCTTGTCGATGTTCTTTCGCTTGACCTTGAGCGAGGGAGTGATCTCGTCCTCATCGATCGAGAAATCGCGCGGAAGCAGAGTGAACTTGCGGATCTGCTCCTGCCTCCCCAGCTGGTCGTTGAAGTGGTCGATTTCCTTCTGCACGATCGCCCTGACCCTCGGGTGGGCCACCATCTCCTCGCTGGATGCGAACTCGAGGCCCATCTTCTTCGCGTCCCGCTCGAGGCGCTCGAAGTTCGGCACGATCAGCGCGGCGATGAACTTGCGGCGATCGCCCAGAAGCACCGGGGTGTTGATGTACGCCGAGGTCTTCAGCAGGTTCTCCAGAGGCTGCGGCGCGATGTTCTTGCCGTAGGCGTTGACGATGATGTCCTTCTTGCGGTCGGTGATCTTGAGGAAGCCATCCTCATCGATCAGGCCGATGTCTCCGGTGTAGAACCAGCCCTCGCTGTCGATGGCCTTCTCGGTCGCCTCGTCGTTGTTGAAATAGCCTCGCATGACGTGCGGGCCCCGAGTGAGGATCTCCCCATCCTCGGCGATCTTGACTTCCACGCCCGGAATCGGCTTGCCGACCGTTCCGATCCTCCGCGCCGCGGGCGAGTTGGCCGCGATCACCGGCGAGGTCTCGGTCAGCCCGTATCCCTCGTAGATCTCGATGCCCGCGCCGATGAAGAACGCCGCCAGCTCGGGCGAGAGCGGCGCTCCGCCGGAGATGATGAACTTGATCCGCCCGCCCAGCCGATCGACGATCTTTCGGAAGACCAGCCGGTCCGCGATCGCCGCCTTCCAGGCCAAGCCCGTCGGCATCGGCTTCTGGTCGATCACGTAAGGGAGCCTCTCCTGCGCGACACCGAGAGCCCAGCGGAAGATCTTCTGGCGCGCCGCCGGAGCCTGGGCGACCGTCTCGAGAATGCGCCCCTGCATCTTCTCGAAAAGGCGCGGCACCGCGGCGAAGTAGTGGGGCCGCACCTCCTGCATGTTGTCCGCGACTTTCGTCACATCCTCCGCGTAGGCGATCGTCGCTCCCCGGTAGAAGTAGGCAAAGTCCACCGTCCGCTCGAGGATGTGCGAGAGGGGAAGAATGTTGAGGGCGATCTCGCCGGCTCCCAGGCCGTACGGATCGATCGAGCTCACCACGTTGCTGGTCAGGTTCCCGTGCGTGAGCATCGCCCCTTTCGGGTTACCGGTCGTCCCGGACGTATAGACGATCGTCGCCAGATCGGAAGCCTTCCGCTCCTTCAGGGACTTCTCGAAGAACGCGGTGCCTTCCTCGTCCTCGACTGCCTTCCCCTGGGCGAGCGCCGCGTCGAGGGTGATCACATTCGAGGGGAGGTTGTCGGCCGGGTCCATCAGGATGATCTGCCGGATGGCCGGACAGTGGCCGCAGACCTCCTCGATCTTCGCCAGCTGGGCGGTGTTGGAAACGATGACGACCACGGCCCCGGAATCGTTCAGGATGTACTCGATCTGCCATGCAAGCAGAGTGGGATAGATCGGAACCGAGACCGCGTTGGCCGTCAGGATCGCGAAGTCGGCCTGCGACCATTCGGGGCGGTTCTCGGAGAGAATCGCGACGCGGTCGTCCTTCTTCACCCCCATCGAGCGCAAGGCCATCGAGAGGTGGCGGACGCGCCGGCCGAACTCCTCGACCGAAACTTCCTGCCAGCGGCCGCCTGACTTGTACATCTGAGCGGCGGGCCGCTCGACCTTCAGGGTCTCAAGGAAGATTTCGTTCAGAGTCTGCGTCGCCATTCCTCACCTCGTCCATCGGAGTCGTTCGGTCCCGAGAATATAGTTCACTCTCACGACCGGGCGCCAATAAGGAGCCAATGCATTGCGCGCCGGGGCCGGCTGCGTAGGGGCCGGCTGCGCCGGCCCGGCCGCCGCAGGCGGCATTCTGGGCAACGTCCGCCGGACCGCCGCAGGCTGCCCCTAGCGCGAAATCAGTCCACGCAGGATCAGCTGCGCGATCGTTTCGCTGTAACGAATGGGAGGCTCGGCTTTCTCGGAGAGGATCCAGGTGGTCATCATCTCGTCGAGCATCCCGAACAGCGCGTTCGCCACCATCTGCGGATGCGAGATCGGGCGGAACTCCCCTTTCCGCACGCCCTCCTCGAGAACTTCCGCGATCACCTGGAGGTACTCACCGAGCTCTTCCCGGGAGAAGAGGCTGATGAACTTCAGGCTCTGCCGCAACTCCACCTGGAGCACCACCGCGAGGGAACGGTCGGCGCCCACCGTCCGGAAGTGGTACTCGACGATCCTCTTGATCTTCTCCTCACCGTCGTCGACTTCGGCCAGCTCCCTCCGCAGCCCTGCGAGGAATGCCCCCGACTGCTCACGGAAAATCGAGATCAGCAGATCCTCTTTCCCCTCGAAGTAGAGGTAAATGGTTCCGTCGGCGACCCCGGCAGCCTTGGCCACGTCGGAAACCCGGGCGGTGAAATACCCGGTCCGGGCGAACACCTCCACGGCGGCGCGGAGAATCCGCTCGCGTTTGCCGGTACCGCGAAAGACATCGAGCTCGGGGCGGGAAAGAGTGTCCATAGGCGTGAATGAATGGTCATTCAATCGAGAGCGTGGGTCAAGGGCAATTGAACGGGAGGGAGGAGGGAGGGAGGGAGGACGACGATAGGACCTATAGGACGAATAGGACCTATAGGACGAGCGAGTGTCATTCGGCAGAGCTGTGGCTCGAATGAATGTCGCCCCCGCCCACCCGACTATTACTCCTATAGTCCTATCCGTCCCATAGGTCCTATTCGTCCTAGTCCTATTCGTCCTATTCGTCCTATTCGTCCTATCTGTCCTATCCGTCCTATTCTCATCCCGTGAAAAGGTCCGACGCGCGATTTCTGACAGCCTGTGCGATCGTCGCCGCCGTCTCCATCGCCATCATCGTCTGGGGATTCGAGGAGACTTTTCCGGAGGCCTCCATCGATTTTCGCGTCGATCGGGATGGCTCCCGGGAGATTGCCTCCCGATTCCTTTCGCAGCTGGGAATCGGCTCGGGCTTCGAGAAGTCGAGCTCGCAGTTCGATTGGGACAGCAGCGCCAAGGTCTTTCTCGAGCGCAGCCTCGACTCGGACCAGCTCGCGTCGACCCTCGAGAATGGCGTGGAGATCTGGTACTGGCGGCATCGCTGGTTCACGCCGCTCGAGGTAACCCAGGTCCGCGTCGACGTCACCCCTTCCGGCCGGATCGTGGCGTTCGAGCTGATCGTCCCGGAGGATGAGACGCGAGCGGCGATGGCTAGCGAGCGGGCTCACGCGCGCGCACTCGAATTTCTCGTTTCGCTGCGCGTGTCCACGGCAGATCTTCGACCCGGCCCGGTCGCGACCAGGCAGCTGCCAAACCGGGTGGACACCACTGTCACCTTCGAGTCGCTGAGCATCCGCCCGGGGGGCGCTCCCTACCGGCACGACGTCACCTTTCACGGCGACCGCCTCGCCGGATACCGGCAGTACGTCGACGTCCCCGACTCCTGGATCCGCGAGTACACGGAGCTTCGCTCGAAGAATCACGCCGCCGGGGCCGTCGACTCGATCCTCGTCCTCCTCACGGTCATGGCGGCCCTGGTCGTTTTCATCTCCCGTCTGCGCCGCGAAGACGTCGCCGTGAAATTCACCATCTCGATGGCGATCGCAGGCGGCCTTCTCGCGCTCGCCGTCTCCCTCAACTCGTGGCCCGCGGCGCTCGCGGCGTATGACACCGAGACGTCCTGGAACGCCTTCGTCAGCCAGCAGGTGATCTTCTCTCTGATCCAGGCGACCACTCTCGGCGTCTTTCTGATGGTCGTGACCGGCGCGGGGGAAGCGCTCTACCGCGAGCGGCTTCCGGGTCAGCTCGCGATGCCGCGCCTTTTCCGTCGCGAGGCGCTTCGCTCGAGGCGCGTCGTCCTCGGTCTCGTTCTCGGCTACACCCTCGTCCCCGCGTTCATCGCCTATCAGACGATCTTCTACCGGACGGCCGCGAGATTCGGCGCGTGGTCTCCGGCGGAAGTTCCCTACGACGACATTCTGAGCAGCGCCTTCCCGTGGGCGGCGGTCCTCTTCATGGGCTTCTTTCCGGCGGTCTCGGAGGAGTTTCTCTCACGCGCGTTTTCGATTCCATTCTTCGAAAAGGTGCTGCGCTCCCGCCTCACCGCCATCGTGGCGGCAGGCCTGATCTGGGGGTTCGGCCATGCCGCCTATCCGAATCAGCCCTTCTGGATTCGAGGCGTCGAAGTCGGGCTCGTCGGCATCGTCATCGGCTTCCTGATGCTGCGATTTGGCCTGCTGCCTCTCCTGGTCTGGCATTACACAGTCGATGCGGTCTACACGGCCTTGCTGCTGTTTCAATCGGGCAACGCCTACTACATCGGATCGGCCGCCCTCGCGAGCCTGGCCTTTCTCCTGCCGCTCCTCGTGGCGCTGGCCCTGGCCATCCGGCATCGAGGGTTCAGGCCGGACGAGGACCTCACCAACGCCTCGATCGGCTCGGCCCCGGTTCCGATCGCCGAGCCGCGCGTTATCCGTCGTCTCGCAGGAAGGGAGAAAGTCTCGGCCCCGAGAGTCGCCCTCGCCATTGTTCTCCTGGCGGTGGCCATCGCGGCGTGGCTCTTCCGTCCGCCGCTGATCGACGACGTCGCCGTCTGGCCGATTCCGAAACAGGAGGCCGTCACGATCGCGAAGGAGCATCTTGCGGAAACTGAAGCGGCGACTGCGGGAAAGCGCGTCGTCACGGTCGCCGGGCGAGGGTTCCGCTCCTGGAACGAAACAGCAGGAAGCGAAGAAGGAGGAACGCCGGGAGGCTACGCCCGCATCGCGGCGGAAGAGATCGTGGAAAGCAGCGGTGTGGACCGGCTGCTTTCCGCGCAGAGAGAGGACGTCGAGGCCGCGACCTGGGTCGTCCGCTTTTTCGAGCCGCGGGTCAAAGAGGAGATCCGCGTCGAAGTGGATCCGCGCAGCGGAAAAGTCGTCGGGTATCACCGCCAATTGGAAGAGCGCGCACCCGGAGCGCGGCTCTCCCGGGATGCAGCGATCGAAATGGCGCTCATCGAGATGGCGCGATACGGCCTCGATCCCGGGCGGTTCGAGCTCAAGGAGGCGATGCCCATCCAGCAGCCCGCTCGGCTCGACTGGCTTATGCATTTCGATGAAAGGGAGCCGATCGTGCCGGGAGTCGCGCGCCGGGCCAGCATCCGGATCGCCGGCTCCGAGGTCACTCAATTTGCGAAGACGGTACGGACAGCCGAAAGGCTGGTCGTCGAAGAGTCACGCCGAACTCTCGCGCAGACGATCCTCCTCGTTCTGCAGTTCGCCGGAATCCTCGGGCTCATCGCCCTTCTCGCGCACGGGTTCGTGGCGGGCGTGAAGGCGAACGGGATTCATCTCCGCTTCGGGATTCGCGCCGCGCTCATCGCTTCACCTCTCGCGCTTCTTGTCGCGCTCCTTCGCGCGCCGCGCATCGCCTCGTATTACGACACCGCCATCGCTTGGGAGACCTTCCTCATCGGAGCCGGGACCGAGCTCTTTCTCGGAGCCGCTGCGCAGCTCGCCGTAATTCTCGTCGCGGGAATCGTGATCGAGACGGTGAGTCCCGCAGCGATCTCGGCGCTCGGGCGGGAAGGCCGCGCGCGGTTCGGGCGGGCTGCGGCCGTCGCCACCGTTACCCTCGCCGCCGCGTTGGCGATCGTCACCCTCGGCATCGACCTGGCTCCCCGGCTTGCGCCGTCGGCGCTCCCGATTCCTCCGGTCTCGATTCCGGCATGGGTCGACTCTCCCTTTCCTCTGGCCGGCTTCATATGGATCGCAGTGATTGCGGGCTTCGTCGCAGCCGCTTCCGCCAGCGCAGTGGGCGCATCGATCCGCGAGGCTGGAAAGCCGGGAATCGTCCTTCTCCTCGTTGTGCTCGCCCTGGCGTGCGCGCAGGTCGACGCCTCGTCCAACGGCCCGGAGATCGCCGGATCGCTGATCCTGGCGGCCGCGCTGTCGTCGCTTGTCGTTTTCGGAGCGCGCTGGCTGCTCGGGGCCAATCCGCTTTCCTGGTCAGCGGCGCCTCTAATCGCGCTTCTCCTGCTTTCGGCAGCTCCCCTGCTGCAGTCGCAGCGTCTCGAAGGGCTCGCGCACGGCGCTGCGGCGATCGCGCTGGCGGCGGGATTCATCATCTTTCTCATTCGTCCCGGGGAGAGTTACATCAGTCGCGAGATTTCCTGAGCGATCGCTTCCGGATTCGAGAATGCAACCCCGTGAGCTCCCGGAACGAGTTTCAGATTCACGCCGAGCTCCTCGAGACGGTCCCGGTCAATCATCGGATCGCGCGCTCCTCCGAGGAATAACCCCTCGGCGGGAACCTCCGCCAGAACCTCGCGAGCAGCCCGGATGTGCCCAACGAGCCGCAGCAGCCCGGAGTCCCAGTACGCGTGGATCGCCTCGGCGAAAAGAGACCACGGCTCTCGGGTTCCGTCGAGCGCAAGCAGCAGCGGCAGACGGACGAACGGCCAGGCGCTGCGAGTCCAGATCGGCGCGATGTGAACAGCGGATCGAATCGCTGACGATCCGCTCTTGCTGATGCCGTCCACGATCAGGCAGCCGGTCGAATGTCCGGCCCACACGGCCCCCTCGATGCCGGCGTCTGCCGCCCACTGCCGGCATCGGTCGACCAGATCGGCCATGTTCTCAAACTCCGGCTCCCCACCCCGGCTGAAGCCGATCCCTGGAAGATCGGGCGCGACCGATCCTATGCCGCGAGCGTGCAAGGCTTCGGCGAGGCGCCTCAGATATCCGCTGCCGAGACCGAGGCCGTGGATCAGAACGACGTCAGCCTTACCTCCGGACGAGCGCCAGCAGATCCCGTTGCGGCACTCTCGCAGCGCCCACGAGAACGGAAGCTCCGCGGAAGCGGGCACCGGCTCACCGAGGCGCTCGACCTCGTCGAGGAATCGAAGCAGCGCGGCCTCGAACTTCCGCGGCTGATCCCACATCGCGACATGCCCGGCGCCATGCAGGATCTCCAGTCGAGCCTGCGGCATCCTCTCCCGCATCGCTTCGGCGTAGTGCGACGGAACGAGGGGATCGCTGTCGCCCCACAGGAGGAGGACCGGGGCGCGGATGGCCTCCATCGCCGGACGCGAATCGCGCAGCAGCATTCTGGCCGATGCGATCGCGATCGATGACGGCCCCGCGCGAAAAGCATCGAGGGCCAGGCGCGGCCCAAATGAAATCAGAGCTCGCGGCGGATGGACCAGAGCCTCGAGGTTCGCTCGACCGGCGGTCCGCGGCGGCACACCCGTCGAGGCGACGAGCGTCAGCGAGCGGATGCGGGATGGCGCGCGCGCGGCGAGCTCGATCGCGGTCTGCCCTCCCATCGAATGTCCGACCAGATGGACAGGCTCGGAGAAATCCCGCTCGAGCCAGCGCACGAGCAATGCAACCGCTTCATCGAACGGGAGCGGCAGCCGGGAGCCGATGAACCGCCGGTTCCGCCCGAAGCCGACCAGGTCGGGCGCGATCACGGTGTGCCGCTTCGAGAGCGCTTCGATGTTGCGGTCCCACCAGCGCGAGGAGCCCGAGAGCCCGTGAATCAGAACGACCGGCGTTCCCGAGCCCGCCGTCCGAATCCAGAATGAGTGGGGAGGAATCTCGACCCGCTGCTCGCGCATCCGTGAGGAACGTCAGCGGACGCGCCCGTGCTCCACCATCAGGCATCGGTCCTGGACCACCTTGATTCCGGCATCGGCCAGCTTCCGGGCGGCCTCGTCGTTCCGGATTCCCAGCTGGAACCAGACGGACTTCGGGCGCGCCGCGATGATGTCGCTCACGTGCGCCGGGATGTCCTGCGGCCGCCGGAAGACGTTCACCATGTCGATCTCGCGCCCCACCGCCGAGAGCGAGCGGTAGACCTTCTCACCGAGGATTTCCGTCACTTCGGGGAAGTAAACCGGCACGGGGATGATCTCGAATCCTGCCCGCTGCATGTATGCAGGGACGTAGAAGGCGGCCTTGTCGGAATGGCTTTCCGGCTTGATTCCAAGGACCGCGATCGACTTCGAGTTCCGGATGAGGTCGGCAATGCCCTCGGTCGTCTCAATCAGGTTCGAGCTCAAATCGTCCCCTTTCCCGGGCCTCCCGAACGGGTGGGCCCTTCCCGGAGCGGCTTTGCAGGAATTAAACCGCCGCTCGCGTTCATTGAATAACACAACCAATTCAAAATCGGAGAAAGCACCATGAAGCGTTTCGCGATCGCCATCGCCGCTCTCGCTCTAGGCGGAAGCACCATGCTCGAGGCTCAGGAGCCGCCGACGCGGAAGTATCTGGTCGGAGTTCGCGGCGACGCCGCTCTGAAGCAGCCGCTTCAGCAGGACTTCGGGATCCCGGAGGGCCGCTCGTTCGAGCGCTTTCAGTCAGTGGCGGGATTTGCCGCGGAGCTGACTCCGGCGGAAGCCGAGGCGCTGAAGAGCTCTCCCTCCGTGCGCTTCATCGAGCCCGACTACGAGCGGCATCTGTGGCGAACCCCGCCCACCGCGCGCGGCCGTGGGGCGACCGGAAGCGTTTCCGCTGACGTGAAGGTTCCCGGACAGCAGATTCCCTATGGAATCGACGTCGTCCAGGCGCGCCGCGTGTGGGAGTTCGGGCGCGGCGCCAGGATCAAGGTCGCGGTGGTGGACACCGGGATCGACTACACCCATCCCGATCTCGCGGACCTCTATCGTGGCGGGATCGACATCGTCAACAACGACGATGACCCCATGGACGACCACCTGCACGGAACCCACGTCGCAGGGACGATCGCGGCGATCGACAATGACATGGGCGTGGTCGGCGTGGCTCCCGAGATCGAGCTCTATGCGATCAAGGTTCTGAAGCGAAACACGGATGGCGGTGCCTCCGGCGCATCCAGCGGCGTCATCAAAGCCGTCGATTGGGCGATCGAGAACGACATTGACATCCTCAATCTCTCGCTCGGCTCCGACGAGTCGTCCATTCTCGAGCGGGAGGCCTTCCAGCGCGCTGCCGATGCGGGCATTCTCTCGATCGCGGCGTCGGGCAACAGCTACCTCGATCTCAATCGGGACGGCATCGGCTTTCCGGCGGGTTACCCCACGGTGATCGCTGTCGGCGCGATCGACGATCGCACCTCGATCGCCAGTTTCTCCCAGCGCGGCCCCCAACTCTCGCTCGTTGCCCCGGGTGTGGCGGTCGTCTCGACCCTTCCCGTCGGCTCGGCCGATCTCCCCGATGTCACGGTGGATGGAGCCGAAATCCCGACCGTCTCGCTGACGGGGAGCCCGCGCGGAACGGTCGAAGGCGACTTCTTCTTCGCGGGACTCGGTAAGACGTCCGACTTCACGTCCTCGGCGAGAGGAAAAATTGCGGTGATCAATCGCGGCGAGCTTTTTTTTCGAGACAAAGCGAGAAACGCGAAAGAAGCGGGAGCGACCGGCGTGATCATCATTAATAACCTGCCGGGATTCACCGAGTTCAACGGCACTCTCCGGCCCGTCGACCCAGCTACCGGCGGTCCGATGTTTCCAGAAGACGAGTTCTACGAGTTCCCGGTGACTGTGGGAGTGACGTTGGAAGATGGCCAGAAACTGCTGAAGACTCCGGCGGCGTCGCTCCGTGTTTCGGTCGAGGCTCACGATTACGGCAGCCTGCAGGGGACGTCGATGGCCACCCCGCACGTGAGCGGAGTGGCAGCTCTCGTCTGGTCGCTCGCTCCCGACGCGTCCGCCGAGATGGTGCGCAACGCGCTCGAGCAGGGCGCGAGGGACATCGGCGGCCCGGGCTTCGACACGGTGTTCGGATTCGGCATCGCCGACGCGTACCAGTCGGTTCGCATCCTCGCACCGGAAGTCTTCCCCGAAGTTCCCCGGCGAAGAGCCGTCAGGCGATAAGCGCGAGGCCGGGCTCGGACCATAAGACGAACAGGAGACGAATAGGACGCGGTGCCGGCCCGGCGGGGCCGTCGGTCCTATCCGTCCGGTGCGTCCTATCGTCCCCCCCGCCGTACAATATCGTCCGTGATCCGAGTCGCACTATTACGGGACGGGCAGCTCCGGCAGGGTGGAACGGAGCTGATCGAGGACTTTCAGGGCGAGAATGGCGACCGGCTCTGGGTCGACATTGAAGGGCGTGACGAGAAGGAGGCGGAGCCCCTTCTCGAGGGGCGCTTCGGATTCCACGAGCTCGCGACCGAGGACAGCTTCTCGGCGACGACGCTGCCGAAACACGACCCCTTCGCCGAGTACGACTTCTTCATCTTCCGCTCGGTCAACGTCGATCTGATCGAGCATGGCGTGCTGACCACCAAGCTGGCGGTCTTTCTGTCGACGCACTTCGTCTTCACCGTGCACGCCGACAAGCTGGCCTCGGTCGAGAGCGTCTGGCAGCGGCTCCCCCAGGACCGGCGCCTTCTCGAACAGGGAGCGGACTTTCTCCTTCACGCGATCCTCGACACGCTGATCGATCTTCACTTTCCACTGATCGAAGAAATCGAGGAGATGGTCGACGAGATCCAGGACATCATGTTCAAGTCGGCTGCCCCCGACCTGCTCGACGAACTCCTGCACATCAAGAAAGATCTCAATATCCTCCGCCGCTTCTCGCTTCCCCAGCGCGACCTGCTCAATCAGCTGAGCCGCGGCGACGCGCGCTACATCCAGAAGGACCACCTGATCTACTTCCGCGACCTCTACGACCACATGTTCCGGATCAGCGAGTCGATCGATGTCGAGCGCGATCTCGTCGCGGGAACCATGGACGCGTACCTGTCGATCGTGTCGAACCGCACGAACGACATCATGAAAGTGCTCACGGTCTTCTCCGTGATCCTGCTCCCGCTCAATCTCATCGCCGCGGTCTACGGAATGAACTTCGAGATCATGCCCGAGCTCGGGTGGCGCTACGGATATCCCTTCGCCCTCGGGCTCATGGCGCTGGTGAGCATCGCCATGCTCCTCTTCTTCGCCTCGCGCGGATGGATCTGGTCCCGCAGGGACATCAAGCGGATGCGCCGTCACGGCTACAAGGCCATCACCTGGCCGGTGCGTTTGGTACGGGTGGCCGCCAAGAAGGCCGTGAAGTGAAAAAAAGCAGGGGCTAGGGGGGCTAGGGGCCAGGGAAAAAGCAGGGGCTAGGGACTAGGGGCTAGGGACTAGGGACTAGGAAGAGCAACACCAATGTCGTAGAAAAGCGGGGCTAGGGACTAGGGGTTAGGGACCAGGAAGAGCAAACCCAACATCGGAGTCCGCGACTTCGGCCGACGTTGGTTTTGTTTTCCCTAGTCCCTAGCCCCTAGCCCCTAGCCCCTTGTTTTTCACAGCATGCTGGCGAGCGCCACGAACTTTCTTCCCTGCGACTCGGCGACGCCCTCGTACGTGATCTCGCCGTTGTAGGTGTTGACGCCTGCGGCGAGGTCGGGGCTCTCGCGCACTGCGCGCTCGAAGCCGAGTTTCGCGATCTTGCGGGTGAAGGGGAGAGTCGCGTTGGTCAGGGCGATGGTCGAAGTGCGGGGAACCGCGCCCGGCATGTTGGCCACGCAGTAGTGGATCACGTCGTCGACGACGTACACCGGGTCGGAGTGCGTGGTCGCGCGCGCGGTCTCGACGCAGCCGCCCTGGTCGATGGCGACGTCGACGATGACCGACCCCTTCTTCATCTCGCCGATCATGGCGCGGGTGACGAGTTTCGGGGCCGAGGCGCCCGGAACCAGGACGCCACCGACGAGAATGTCGGCGCGCTTTGCCGCGTCGCCGATGTGGGCGGTGTTGGAGGCGAGCGTCGCAACGCGTCCGTTGAACACGTCGTCGAGGTAGCGCAGCCGGTCAATGTTCGTGTCGAGAATGGTGACGCGGGCACCGAGGCCCACGGCCATCTTGGCCGCGTTGATGCCGACGATCCCGCCGCCGATGATGACCACGTCCGCCGGGAGCACGCCCGGAACGCCGCCGAGCAGCACTCCGCGACCTCCGTTCGGCCTCTGCAGAAAGTACGCGCCGACCTGGATCGACATCCTGCCTGCGACTTCCGACATCGGCGAGAGAAGCGGCAGCGAGCCTCCGCGGCCAGTGATGGTCTCGTACGCGATGCCCGCGATCTTCTTGTCGAGGAGCGCTTTCGTCAGGTCCGGCACGGGAGCCAGATGGAGATAGGTGAACAGGAGCTGGCCGTCCTTGAGACGCGCGAGGTCGGCCGCGATCGGCTCCTTCACCTTCACGATCATCTCGGCCGTGTCGAAGACGGCGTCGGCATCCGGAAGGACTTTCGCCCCCGCCGCCTCATACTCCTCGTCGGTGAAACCGCTGCCTTCGCCGGCTCCCTTCTGAATGAAGAGCTGGTGGCCGTCGACGACCAGATCGTGGGCACCGGAGGGGGTCATGCCCACCCGGTATTCGTTGTTCTTGATTTCGGTCGGGACTCCGATCCGCATGTCGCTCACTCCCAGGATTGAAATTCGCGGGCGCGCCTCGGGAGGCCGCCGCGAGCGGGGTCATTCTATTGCAGTGCGCGCGCGAGTGGAGCGTGATGAATGGCACCCGTGGGAGGGTTGGGACGTGGCTCAGGATTTCCAGCGCCTGTGGCAGAGGTTCTTTACCTCTGCCTGAGAGAGCTGCAAAGGTTCTGCTCCGTGGCCCGAGGCAGAGAAAGGATCCTCTGCCACTATTGCAGAGTCCGCTTGCAGCCGCCTGCCCCCGCTTGACACTCCCTCCCGCGTTGCCTATATTTGCTAGCACTCCTCGCCGGTGAGTGCTAACAGACTCGCCCGCGAGCCCGAGATCCCTCACGCGGCCGCCCAGGCCGCGGATTCACGAATCATCAAAGGAGAAAGCACCTCATGGCAACGGCAACGGCAGCTGCAACTGATCTCAAAATCCGGCCGCTCTACGATCGTATCGTCGTCCGGCGCATCGACGCCGGCGAGCAGATTCGCGGCGGAATCATCATCCCCGACACCGCCAAGGAAAAGCCCCAGGAAGCGGAAGTCATCGCCGTCGGCGAAGGTAAGTTCGACGACAACGGCAAGCGGATGAAACTCGACGTCAAGAAGGGCGACAAGGTCCTGATCGGCAAGTACTCCGGCACCGACATCAAGATCGACAACGTCGAGTACACCATCATTCGTGAGGACGAAGTCCTCGCCATCGTCGAGGGCTGACACGTCGAACGCCGCAAGGCGTCGACGGTCATCCTGAGCGAAGCGAAGGATCTCCGAATGGCAGGATCTCCCCTGAAACTCCTGCCCCCCAACATTCCGAGTCCTCCGCGCCCACTCAGGTTGACGAGCTCCACGACACTTATCGCATGTTGAGATTCTTCGTCCCGCCATGCGGGACTCAGAATGACAGGAAAAACAGGAGAGAAATAACCATGGCCAAGCAGATTACATACGGCGAAGAAGCCCGTCAGGCGATCCTTCGCGGCGTCAACAAGCTCGCCGACGCGGTCAAAGTCACCCTCGGCCCCAAGGGCCGCAACGTCGTCATCGAGCGGAAGTTCGGCTCCCCCACCATCACCAAGGACGGCGTGACCGTCGCCAAGGAGATCGAGCTCAAGGACGAGCTCGAGAACGCCGGCGCCCAGATGGTGCGCGAGGTCGCTTCCAAGACCTCCGACACCGCCGGTGACGGAACCACCACCGCCACCGTTCTGGCCCAGGCGATCTATCGCGAGGGCATCAAGAACGTGACCGCCGGCGCCAACCCGATGGACGTCAAGCGCGGCATCGAGATCGCCGTTCGCGCCGCCGTCGAGTCGATCGACAAGCTCGCCAAGCCGGTCGAGGGGAAGGACATCGCCCACATCGGAACCATCTCGGCCAACAGCGACGAGGAGATCGGCCGCATCATCGCCGAGGCGATGGACAAGGTCGGCAAGGACGGCGTCATCACCGTCGAAGAGGCCAAGGGCCTCGACACCACCCTCGAAGTCGTCGAGGGAATGCAGTTCGATCGCGGCTACCTCTCGCCGTACTTCGTGACCGACCCGGAGCGGATGGAAGCAGTTCTCGAGAACGCGCGCGTCCTTCTCTATGAGAAGAAGATCGCCTCGATGAAGGACCTTCTCCCGATCCTCGAGCAGGTCGCCAAGCAGGGCAAGCCGCTCCTGATCATCGCCGAGGACATCGAAGGGGAAGCGCTCGCCACCCTGGTCGTCAACAAGCTCCGCGGAACCCTCAACGTCTGCGCCGTCAAGGCCCCCGGCTTCGGCGATCGCCGCAAGGCGATGCTCGAGGACATTGCGATCCTCACCGGCGGCAAGCTGATCTCCGAGGACCTTGGAATCAAGCTCGAGAACGTTCAGTGGACCGACCTCGGCGAAGCCAAGCGGATCTCCATCGACAAGGACAACACCACCCTGGTCACCGACACGGACGACAAGGCCCGCAAGGAAGTTCTCGCCGGCCGCGTCAAGCAGATCCGCGCTCAGATCGAGGACACCAGCTCCGACTACGATCGTGAGAAGCTCCAGGAGCGCCTCGCGAAGCTGGTCGGCGGCGTCGCCGTGATCAAGGTCGGAGCGGTGACCGAGACCGAGATGAAAGAGAAGAAGGCCCGTGTCGAGGACGCGATGCACGCGACCAAGGCCGCGGTCGAGGAAGGCATCGTGCCGGGAGGCGGCGTCGCGCTGCTTCGCGCCACCGAGGCCGTGGACAAGGTCAAGGCCGAAGGCGACATCCAGATCGGCATCAACATCGTCAAGCGCGCTCTCGAAGAGCCGGCGCGGCAGATCGCCATCAACGCCGGACTCGAAGGCTCAGTCGTGGTCAAGGAACTGCGGGAGAAGGGCGGCAACTGGGGCCTGAACGCGCAGACCGAGAAAATCGTCGACATGCTCGCCGAGGGAATCATCGATCCGGCCAAGGTGACCAAGCAGGCGCTTCTGAACGCCTCCTCGATCGCCGGCCTGATGCTGACCACCGAGGCCGTCGTCTCCGAGATCAAGGAAGACGACAAGGGCGGCGCGGCTGCCGGCGGCGGAATGCCGGGCGGCATGGGCGGCATGTACTAAGCCACCAGACATCGGAACCACGGAAAACGGCAGGGCTCGCGCCCTGCCGTTTTTTTTCGCCATCCTGAGTGAGCGCCGCGGTGACTGAGCAATCGCGCCGCCCGTGGGCGCGAGCGGAGGAACTCGAAATGCGCGAATCGTGATGGCCGGTGCGGGGAAATCCGCTGGCGGCGGGATCCTGCAATTTTGAGTTCCTTCGGTCGCCCCCACGGACGGCGTGACGCGACCGATCCCGCGCGCTCCCTCAGGATGACCCTCGCGGTACGGAAAACCGAACGCAGTCGGCTCGCGCACCCGGGGCATGCCGATCGGGCCGTCACCATTCCGCGATCACGGTGTAAACCACTGCGATAACGGACACCTGCACTCCAAAAACAGGCGTAACCGGAGACGGATCAGTTACGGAAAAGACGACGAACCGTAACGGAAATTCGGCTTTCCGGAGCAACCCGTTGCATTCACCCCAAGACGCTCCTGTTTTCAGCTACTTAGCAAAAGCCTTCATGGCCGCTGCTTTGCCCTTGCGACCCCTCGATACCGGTTCTCCGCGCAATACGAGTGGCTTTTCATTTCGGGAGGGGGTCGACCAGAGGTCGAACACCCGCGCTACCCTCCTTCCCGGGGTGAAATGAATCGACAGGAGGCTTAGATGGTTCGTTCGTTTCCCCGTTTTCTTTCGCTCCTTCTCATTCTCACCAGCACCGCGCTCTTCGCCCAGGGCACGACCGGCGCCCTTTCGGGCACCGTGACGACCGACGGGGCACCGCTCCCGGGCGTCTCGGTTACGATCACGTCGCCGTCCCTTCAGGGATCGCGCACCGCGATCACCAACGACAACGGGCAGTATCTCTTCCCGGCTCTTCCGCCGGGAGAGTACACAGTCACCGCGACCCTGGCCGGTCTCCAGACCATCCAGCGGGCCACCGTCGTCTCCCTGGCGCAGGTGAGCCGGGTAGACATGGCGATGAGAGTCACGGCGCTGGCCGAGGCGATCACGGTCACAGCCGAAGCGCCGGCCGTGCTCGAGACGACCGGCATGGCAGCCAACTACACGGCCGCGACGGTCGATGAGCTGCCGATGGGCCGGACCCTCGGAGCGACGGCGCTCCTCTCGCCCGGTGTGACCTCAGCCTCCACTGGCAACGCCAACCAGTATCAGATCTCGGGAGCCCCGGGCTACGACAACCTGATCCTGGTCAACGGAGTGGTGGTGAACGAGAACCTCCGCGCGCAGGTTCACAACCTCTTCATCGAAGACGCGATCCAGGAGACGACGGTCCTCTCGGGCGGCGTCTCGGCGGAGTTCGGCCGGTTCACCGGCGGCGTCATCTCGGCCATCACCAAGTCGGGCGGCAACGAGTTCAGCGGATCGTTCCGCGACTCGCTGACGAATCCGAGCTGGCAGGAGAAGACCCCCTGGCCGACTCAGGCCGACAACGTGGACGAGCTCAGCGAGGTTTACGAGGCGACCCTCGGCGGATACATCCTCCGCGACCGCCTCTGGTTCTTCGCCGCCGGCCGCGACGTCGAATCAGCCACCCAGAACTTCACCAGCATCCAGAACATCCCCTACGTCTTCAGTGCCGAGGAAACTCGGTATGAAGCGAAGCTGACGGGGAAAATCACCGACAACCACAGCCTCGTCGGCAGCTACTTCGAGGTCGATCGGGTCGAGGCGAACAGCTCGTTCGGGACGATCTACGACACCCGCAGCCTCTACAACCGCGAGCTGCCGAACACGCTGATGACGTTCAACTACAGCGGCATCCTCACCCCGAACCTGCTGCTCGAGGCCTCGTACTCGGAGAAGGACTTCTCCTTCGTCGGCAGCGGCGCACCCACCAGGGACCGCGTCGAGGGGACGCTCCTGGTCGACACCTCGAACGGCAGCCGCCGTTACTGGTCGCCGACCTTCTGCGGCGTCTGCTCGGATGAAGAGCGCAACAACGATTCGCAGCTGCTGAAAGCGACTTACTACCTCAGCACCCCGTCGTTCGGCACGCACTCGATCGTCTTCGGCGTCGAGAACTTCGCCGAGACCCGCCTGGTAAACAACCACCAGTCGGGAAGCGACTTCCGCATCCTCTCGGGCACCGTGCGCGACGGCAACAACGCCGTCGTCTTCGGTCCCCACGGCGGCCCTTTCCCCATCTTCACGACGGGAACGCGCATTCAGTGGAACCCGATTCTTTTCGAGTCCCCCGGCAGCGACCTGGCGACGCAGTCGGCGTTCATCAACGACAAGTTCGACCTCAATGACCACTGGAGCTTCAACGTCGGGCTCCGCTACGACAAGAACGACGCGACCGACTCCTTCGGCAACGTCGTCTCCGATGACAGCGCCTTCAGCCCCCGTCTCGGAGCGACCTACGACATCGGCGGCGACGGCCGCAACCGCGTCACCGCGACGTGGAGCCGCTACGTCTCCAAGATCATGGACGGAAACGTCGGCGGCGCCGCCAGCCCGGCCGGCAACCCGGCCAGCATCGTCTTCCTCTATGGCGGACCGGACATCAACGTCGCCGGAACGCCGCTCGGACCCGCAGCCGCCCTCAGCGCCATGTGGGCTGCGTTCGACGCTGCGATGCCGGGTGGGCTCACCACTTCCAATTATCTCGACCACCCGTGGTTCAGCACCGCGAGCATCCCGGGTGTCTCCACCCTCTTCATCGACACCATCACCGCACCGTCGATGGATGAGTACACCCTTGGATACGGGACTGCGCTCGGCAGGACCGGTTTCGTTCGCGGCGACATCATCGTCCGCGAGTGGAACGACTTCTATCAGAATTACCTGACCCTCGAGACCGGAAAGACCCCGGACGGCCGTGGCGACGTCTCGCATATGCGAAACACCAACGAGCTGGTGCGCGAGTATGAGGGTCTTCACATCCAGGCCGGATGGCGGCCCAGCCGCTTCAACGTCGGCGGCAGCTACACCCTGGCGAGCCTCGAAGGAAACGACGAGAGCGAGGGCACCGCGACCGCGACCAGCCCGAACAACACCCTCCAGGGGTGGTACCCCGAGTATCTCGGCTACGCGCAGCGGATGCCGGTCGGCTCACTGGATGGCGACATTCGCCATCGCCTCAAGGCGTGGGTTGGATACGACATCCCCATGCCTGATCCGTTCGGACGCCTGAACGTTTCCGCCATTCACAACTACGAGAGCGGCGAAGCCTACGGCGCGGTTGGGACCATCAACGCGCGGGCGGTCGATCCGGTCGCGAATCCGGGATACACGCTCTCGCGCCTCGGAACCGCCCACACCTACTGGTTCACCGAGCGCGACGCCTTCCGTACGCCTGACTTCCATCGGACGGACCTGGCGCTCAACTACTCGTTCCCGCTGTGGCGCGTCGAGCTCTTCGCGCAGGCGGAGATGTTCAACGTTCTCGACAATGACGCGGTGACCAATCCGAGCACCACCATCCAGACCAACGCCAGCTCGACCACCGGCTGCGGTCCGGACGGCAGGACCCGCTGCACCGCGTTCAATCCCTTCAATACGACCCCCGTCGAGGGGGTTCACTGGGCCAAGCCGTCGACCTTCGGTCAGCCGACCGGGGTGGCTTCCTACCAGGAACCTCGGGAGTACCGCTTCTCGCTCGGACTCCGGTTCTGAGCTAGTCCTTCTGTAGCAACTGAGGGACGGTGGCGTGAGCCACTGTCCCTTTGTTTCGCCGTCGAAAACCCGCTTCGGTTTTACGAATCGCGTCGTGATCGATCGGACTCCGTTCGCTGACGACACGGTCCGAGCACCGTAACCATTCATCTGTTCACAGCCCCTCCACATCCGTGACCACGCCTTCACCCCAAATCGCCCCCTCGTGACCGGTCGTTAACGGAAATTCGTTTACCCCTTCCCGGACGTCTTCCCCCGGTCCAAGCATCCGCGCACGAAAAAACAACAGGTTGAAGTTACGGGCCTGTGTCGTGTTACAGAGTCATCTCAAACTGCTGACAATGAAGCGGTTACGATTCCACACCAACGGCCGCGGTCCGGTTGCGATACTGCACTGACACCCTCCAGGACGGCGCGCTGCCCTCGCGGGCGCTCCAGCCTCCCCTCGACTCACCCTTTCAGCCCCCGGGCGGACTCGGCGAGGCGGGAAGGAAGGCGGGATCGGAAGCGAGAGGGGCGCGATCGGTTACCGGAGACCGGGGGATCCGTTCCTACCCCGAGCTCCACGAGACTTAGGAGGGTACTGAATGAAGTCCGTTATCAGATTGACGTGCTTCTCGCTGGTCATCCTGCTCGCGACGACAATGGCGTTCGCGCAGGGCACCACGGGAACTCTCACCGGCACGGTCATCCACGAGGGAGTCGGACTCCCTGGTGTGACCGTGACCATCACCTCGCCGAACCTGCAGGGTTCGCGAACGACGTATACCAACGAGTCCGGGGCCTACAACTTCGGCGCACTCCCTCCGGGCGACTACACGGTCACCTTCAACATGGAGGGGATGCAGAACGTGGTGAAGACGGTCCGGGTCGGCCCGGCGCAGACGGGTCGCGCCGATGCGAACCTGGCGCTCTCGGCGGTCGCGGAATCGATCACGGTCACCGCTACCGCTCCGGCCGTCCTCGAGACGACCGAAGTCCAGACCAACATCACCTCGGAGCTGGTCGACGAGCTTCCGATCGGACGCACGCTGCTGGCGACGACCAACCTCGCCCCGGGCGTGACCACGACCGGACCGCGCAACGCGACGACGATCTCGGGCGGATTCGCCTACGACAACCTCTTCCTGGTCAACGGCGTCTCGGTCGGTGAGAACCTTCGCGGACAGCCGCACAACCTCTTCATCGAGGACGCGATCCAGGAAACGACCGTCATGACGGGCGCGGTCTCGGCCGAGTTCGGCAACTTCAGCGGCGGCGTCGTCTCGGCGATCACCAAGTCGGGCGGTAACGATTTCAGCGGTTCCTTCCGCGACTCGTTCACCAACGCCGACTGGACGGCGGACTCGCCGATCGCGGCTCCCGTGACCGACGAGCTCAACGAAGTCTACGAAGCAACCCTCGGTGGCCGCATCATCCGCGACCGCCTCTGGTTCTTCGCAGCAGGACGCATGGAGGAGCGCACGGGTACGGCAACGCTGTCCCGCACCGATCCGGCGATCACGTACGACACGGTTCGCAACGAGGACCGGATCGAGCTCAAGCTCACCGGTCAGATTACCCCGAAGCATACCCTCGTCGGCTCGTGGCTCGACGCTCCGGTCGAGCGCACCAACGATTGCCAGCTCCTCTGCTTCGACTTCAACGGACTCGACCCCAGCGTCGAGAATCCGAACGAGTTCATCACCGGACATTACAGCGGCATCCTGTCGAACAACCTCCTGGTCGAGGCGCAGTACTCGAACAAGACGTTCTCGTTCGTCGGATACGGCGGTGAAGACCCCGACCGGATCCGAGGAACCCCGATCCGCGACTTCACCACCAACGGCGGCGTCTGGAATGCTCCGTACTTCAGCGGAGTCACTCCGGAAGATCGCGACAGCGACTCGCTGGCCGCCAAGCTGACCTACTACCTCAGCACCAGCATGGGAACGCATTCGCTCACGGGCGGCGTGCAGACCTTCCACGAGACGCGCCTGGCGAACAACAGCCAGTCCGCCTCCGACTTCGTGCTCTACCTCAACAGCTACACTCCGGTGCGCACGGGCGACAACTCGGCCCTGATCACCATCGCGCCCGAAGACGGACTCGGATACTGGCCGGTTCTCCAGAGCTCGCTCGGATCCGACCTCAACACCAACGCCTTCTTCATCAACGACAAGTGGGACGTCAATCAGCACTGGTCCGTGAACGTCGGCGCTCGCTACGACGCGAACGACTCGAAGGACTCGGCCGGCAATCCGATTGCCGACGACTCCCGCATCTCCCCGCGCCTCGGCGCGACTTATGACGTCCGTGGCGACGGCGCGTTCCGCGTCAATGCCAGCTACAGCCATTACGTTTCCCGCCTGGCCGAGACCGTTGCCGGTTCCGGCTCGGTCGCGGGCACCCCGGCGCTCTTCTACTACGTCTACAACGGTCCGGAGATCGGACCGCTCCCGATGAACGAAGCCCTGGCGGCTTTCTTCGCCTGGTTCGACGCGCAGGGTGGGACCAGCCTTTCGGATCCCGACATTCTCGTCCTGAGCCGTATCCCGGGCGCGACGCTCGAGATCGAGGGCTCGCTCGAGTCGCCTTTCGTGAAGGAGTTCACGGTCGGCCTCGGCCACCAGTTCCTCGGCAGCGGATTCGTCCGGGCCGACTACGTTTCCCGCGACTGGGACGACTTCTACACCACCCGTCGCGATCTGACCACCGGGACCGCGATCTCCAATCCGGCGACCGGTGCCCGGACCGACAAGGGCTTCATCACCAACACCAACCTGTACGACCGCACCTATGACGCGGTCATCCTGCAGGGCGGATATCGCATGCTCGACAACCGCCTCAACCTCGGCCTCAACTACACCTGGTCGGAGCTCGAGGGCAACATCGAAGGCGAGACCGGCGGATCGGGACCGATCTCCGACGTCTCCTACACCTACCCCGAAGTCATCGGCTTCGAGGCCGGCAACCCGAGCGGCAAACTCCTTGGCGACCAGACCCACCGGGTCCGCGCCTGGGCCGCTTATGACCTGCCGACCCCGATCGGTAATTTCAACTTCTCCCTCCTTCAGAACTTCGAGTCCGGCACTCCGTACTCGGCGATCGGGACCATCCTGACGTCGTCCGCGAATACCGGCATCACCTATCCATCTGCCTACCTCGCTCCGCCGACCACCGCGACGTATTACTTCTCGGAGCGCGGCGAGTTCAACTGGGAAGACCAGACTTCGACCGACCTCGGCCTGAACTACTCGCTGCCGATCTGGAAGGTCGAGCTGTTCGCCCAGGCTGACGTTCTCAACCTGTTCGACGAGGACGCTCAGATTGCCGGCGACACAAGCGTGCTCACCGCGCAGAGCGCGTCGTGCAGACAGGGGCCGCTGCCAACCGACCCCCGCTGTGCGCCCTTCAACCCCTTCACCACGACTCCCATCGAGGGTGTCCACTGGAAGAAGGGACCGAACTTCGGCAACCCGACGACGGCGACCACGTTCGCGCAGCAGGGCTCCTTCCAGCTGCCGCGCACGTACCGCTTCTCACTCGGCGTCCGCTTCTGATTCGGACCTGAAGTAAGCAGTACCCGGAAGCCCCGGCCGCAAGGCCGGGGCTTTTTTGCGTCTGGAAGAGAATCCGGCGTGGCAGAGGATCCTTTCCTCTGCCCGGTGCGGCGTGGCAGAGCATCCTTTCCTCTGCCCGGTGCGTGGCAGAGCATCCTTCCCTGCTCCACCCCCATGCTTCCCGTGGGCAGAGGAAAAGATCCTCTGCCACCTCGGCGAGCGCGGCCGCACGGAAAATTCAATCAAACGGTCCGGAAAACCAACGGCTTGAACCTTTCGGGGGGTCCGATCCAGCTAACTCCAGACCTGTCAGTGACTAAGCCATTTACCGTTCTGTCACAATCTTTGCGGGTCAGTCACCAGCAGTAACGAACCCCGCACCCGAGTTCCTGGAGCCTGGGAGAGGGGGAAGTGAAAGAAACTGCTCGATTTGAAGGTCGAAGTCGCATCGCAGGAGGCAAATCCGGTAGGATGCGTCGCACTGCGGTTCTTCGGTCCGCCACAAATCAGCAACCGGATCGAAACGTGCCCCATGTCACAGTTCTCACCAACGAAGAAAGGAAAACACGTATGAAGTTTACGCGCTACTTGTCTGTCCTCGCGCTTCTTCTGCTCGTCGGCACAATGGCCTTCGCGCAGGGGACGACCGCAACCCTCGGCGGAACGGTCACCCATGATGGAGGCCCGCTGCCTGGTGTGAGCGTCACCATCTCCTCCCCCGCCCTTCAGGGCACCCGCACCACGGTCACCAACGAGAACGGCGGATACAACTTCCCCGCCCTTCCTCCGGGCGACTACACGGTCACCTTCGAAATGATGGGACTTCAGAACGTCGTGAAGACCCAGCGTGTCGGCCTCGCGACCAACGCGCGTGTGAATGCCGACATGCGGCTTTCGGCGGTCGCTGAAGCGATCACGGTCACGGCTGCAGCACCGGCCGTTCTCGAGACCAACGAGGTCCAGACCAACATCGAAGCGACTCTGATCGAGGATCTTCCGATCGGCCGTACGCTGCAGGCGACGACCAACCTCGCGCCGGGCGTCACCAACAGCGGCCCGAACGCGGGCCTGGTCATCTCGGGAGCTTACTCCTACGACAGCCTTTACCTGGTCAACGGCGCGGTCACGAACGAGAACGTTCGTGGGCAAACGCATAACCTCTTCATCGAGGACGCGATCCAGGAGACCACGGTCATGACCGGTGGAGCGATCTCCGCCGAGTATGGCCGTTTCACCGGCGGCGTGGTCACGGCGATCACCCGCTCGGGCGGCAACGAGTTCTCGGGCTCGTTCCGCGACAGCTTCACGAATCCTTCGTGGAGCGAGCAGTCCCCGTTTGGCGAGCCGGAAGGCCCGGACACCCTCAACGAGGTGTACGAAGCCACCCTCGGCGGCCGGATCATCCGCGATCGGCTGTGGTTCTTCACCGCCGGACGCTACTACGAGACCGAAGGACAGGGCCTGCTGGCCCGCAGCACGATTCCTTTCGCCACCGGCGACGAGCAGACCCGCCTCGAGCTGAAGCTCACTGGCCAGATCGCTCAGAAGCACACCCTGGTCGGCTCGTTCCTGGACATCACTCAGGACCAGACGAACAACTGCTTCATTTCCTGCCTCGAGATCTCGAACGTCGACGCCAGCCGCTCGCTGCCGAACGACTTCATGACCTTCCAGTACAACGGCATCATCACGGACAACTTCCTGATCGAAGCCAACTACTCTGAGAAGCACTTCACCTTCGAAGACAGCGGTGGCGACTTCCGCGACGAAGTGCAGGGAACCGCCGGCTATGACGGCGTCGTCACTGGCGGATTCTGGGGCGCTCCGGTCTTCTGCGGCGTCTGCGATCCTGAGACCCGCGACAACGAAGGCTACGGACTGAAGGGTACCTACTACCTTTCGACCTCCAGCCTCGGAAGCCACAACATCGTCGGTGGATACGAGAAGTTCAGCGAGTCCCGCCTGTCGAACAACTACCAGTCGGGATCGAACTTCTTCGTCAACCTCTACACCGAGCCGTGGGTTCGTACCCCGGACGGCGTCTTCCGCCCCATCTTCATGCCGGGCGACACGATCGAGCATTGGCCGGTTCTCCAGCTCTCGCTGGGCTCCGACCTGGCGACCGACTCGTTCTACGTCAATGACAAATGGGACCTCAACGATCGCCTGAGCTTCAATCTCGGCGCCCGTTATGACATCAACGACGCAGTCGATTCGGCTGGCAACACCGTGGCCGACGACTCGAACTTCAGCCCCCGTCTCGGCGTGATGTACGACTTCTTCGGCAACGGCCGGCTCCGCGGTAACGCCAGCTACAGCCGCTACGTCTCCCACATCGCCGAGACCATCAGCGGCGGCACCAGCGCTGCCGGACGTCCGGCTTACTTCGCCTGGGAATACCAGGGCCCCGCTCTGAACCAGGATCTGTCGATGGACACGCGCCAGGTCATGGCAGCGATCTTCGACTGGTTCAACAGCGTCGGCGGCATCAACAACGAAGAGCACCTTCTCGCAGTTTCCATCCCGGGCGCGACCTCGAGGCTCGAGGGATCGCTCAACACCCCGTCGGTCGACGAGTGGCAGATCGGGCTCGGCACCGAGCTCGGTTCCCGCGGATTCCTCCGCGGCGACATCATCTCCCGCGAGTGGAACGACTTCTACACCAACCGTATCGACCTGAGCACGGGCAAGACTTCGGTCGGCACCGATATGTCGGTCATCGAAAACTCCGACCTGTTCGAGCGCAAGTACGAAGCGCTTCAGATCCAGGCAGGCTACCGTCCGCACGCCCGCATCAACATCGGCGGCAATTACACTCTGTCCGAGACCACCGGCAACTCCGTCGGCGAGACCTCGGGCAGCGGCCCGGTCAGCGACACCTTCGAGCGTCCTGAGTATTTCGACTTCTCGTGGAACCGCCCGACCGGCCTTCTTCCCACCGACCAGGAGCACAAGCTCCGCGCGTGGATCACTGGTGACATCCCGACCCCGATCGGTAACTTCACCGCGTCCGTTCTCCAGCGCTTCGATTCGGGTACCCCGTACTCGCTGACCGGCGACATCTACATCCGCGACACCGACCTGGAAGCTCTCGGTGTCGGCGGCGGCGTCACGAATCCCGGCTACGCTCAGCCGCCGCGCTTCGTGACCTACTTCTTCAGCGATCGTGGCGAATTCCGTTGGGAAGACCTCACCGCGACCGACTTCTCGCTGAACTACTCCCTGCCGATCAGCGCTGTCGAGCTGTTCGTACAGGCCGAGATGTTCAACATCTTCGACGAGAGCGCACAGGTCAGCGGCGACACCGTCGTCCAGACCCGGCGCAATCGTGCCGACCTGCAGGCTTTCGATCCGTTCACCACCACGCCGGTTGAAGGCGTGCACTACGTGAAGGGCCCGAACTTCGGAACTCCGCAGTCGTCTGCTCACTATCAGGCGCCGCGGTCGTATCAGTTCTCCGTCGGTCTCCGCTTCTAATTCAGGACCCGACGTAATCAGTACCGAGCCCCGGCCGAAAGGCCGGGGCTTTTTCTTGCGCAGGAGCCGGGCCTCGTAGGGACCGGCTGCGCCGGTCCGGTCG
>Ga0209347_1002031_pt1 | contig 28607 bp, 26 predicted proteins | sample AutmiccommuBRH23_FD_187382 | JGI IMG/M metagenome (GOLD analysis project Ga0209347, IMG submission 187382) | Deep subsurface microbial communities from Mt. Terri, Switzerland - Autotrophic microbial communities BRH/23 (SPAdes) (version 2) | ecosystem: Environmental > Aquatic > Deep subsurface >...
GGAGATAAACAATGAATTCTTTCAAAGAATTGCAATAAACAAGCTTAAAAATGCAATATTTATGAACTAAAGCACTACTTTAACTGAAAAACTTGTGTAGGTATAATTTTTTCCGGGAACCAAGGTTGATTACCAATAGAACACCTTTGCCCCCGTCTACAGCTTTTACAGCCTCAAGTATCTGATCGGGAGTAGGAGAAGTAAACACCGCACCGGCTACTGCTCCGTCGAGCATACCGCGGCCGACAAAACCGCCGTGCGAAGGTTCATGGCCACTGCCGCCACCGCTTACCAGAGCGACTTTAGGAGAAGGGCTGTTTGCCCGTGTCAAAACACTGAAGCCTTTTACCCGTTTTACATATTGCGGATGAGCCAGAACGACACCCTCAAGCATTTCCTCTACAACTTGATCAGGATTGTTAATCACCTTTTTCATTACATTCTTCCCCCATTCCTTTAATCGATTCTGAATCTGTTTCAATCACGCCTGCAGATCACAATCGCTGTTCCTAATATTTCTGTCATGTATTCCACTTATTTTTAGTTTTTGCCATTAGCTCTCTATGACCCTTAGAGTATGTTCGCCTATACAGCATCTTCTTTCTTTTTCGTCCACCTCTCTCCCATAAACTTTTTATCGTCGGTATACCTGCCTATTCCCTCCTTTCGACTTGACATACTCAATAGCAAGAATCATGCCAAACCGAAAAAAGGTATGTTTTACTGGGTTGAGAGAGGGAGTCATATTTAGTTGCTTGGTAAAAAGTATCAGAATAGCTCTTGTGCCTGATACTTTTTACCAATAATCATCTTTTTTTCCCAAGTAACCGATTTTTCGAGATTATACTTTCGTGCTTTAGCGGCAACAGTTTTATGTGTAAGCCCAAGAACCTTCGCTGCCTTGTTAAAACTACCGTACTTTTTCAGTGCCATATTTATAATCGTTTTCTCATACGCATCCCAGGGCAAAATCGTTTCATCAGCAGTAAACAGCGCGGAAAAATCAGTTCCGCCAATTAATTCTTCACGTAGATAGGTGGGCAGAGCATCTACTCCAATATATGGTTCCTCAGTTAACGTAATAACGCGCTCCATAATGTTTTCCAGTTCCCGGACATTACCTGGCCACCGATACCTCATGAGCACTTCCAAAGCATCCTGTCTTAGGCCTTTTACTTTCTTGCCTAACTCGCTGCACATCTTGTTGAAAAAGTACTCAACCAATAAAGGGATATCTTCCTTACGTTCACGCAAAGGGGGTAAAATAATAGGAATGATATTTAACCGATAGTACAAATCTTCGCGGAATCCCCCGTCTAAGACCATTTTCTCCAGATCCCGGTGAGTTGCAGCAATGATTTTCACGTCAACAGAAATCATCTCCTCGCCACCAACCCGCTGAAACTCCTTTTTCTGAAGAACTCTTAGAATTTTAGCCTGCATATTTTTTTCCATATCCCCAATTTCATCAAGGAAAATTGTTCCTTTGTCAGCCAGTTCAAAATTCCCCAGTTTTCTCCTGAGAGCGCCGGTGAAAGCTCCTTTCTCATGCCCGAAGAGTTCACTTTCCAGCAAAGATACAGGTATAGCTGCGCAGTTTACACGGATGAAAGGTCCATTCACGCGCCTGCTCGCAAAATGGATCCCCTCAGCAACCAGTTCTTTGCCTGTCCCACTTTCGCCACGAATTAAAACAGTGGCATGACCTTCTGCAGCCTTGGCGGCTACAGCCAGAGCGTCCAAAACCTTCCCGCTCCTACCAATAAATTTATCAAAAGCTTTGACAGGTTTTCTAGTCCTCCTCAGCTCTTGTTCTAGGTATTCTGCCCGGGCGGTGACTTCATTGAGTTTATCCATCACAGCCTGAACTTCGGAAATTTTTTTTATTACCGAAACAACTCCAGCTAATTCACCGTCAACGATAATAGGATTTACGTTAGAAACGATTGTTTGTCCGTTTGGTTTACAGCAGATATTGCCCAATACAGGTTTACCCGTGACCAAGGCTTTGGACCTTGACCCTCTCGGCGCAAGCCGGGCTATATTTTGCCCTACCAGTTTTTCGATAGGTATTTGCGTAATCCTGAGATAAGCCGGATTAACATACGTAATATATCCTAGTTTATCAACAACGCAAATTCCGTCTTGTACAGACTCTAATATCAGATGTAACCTTTCCTTTAACTCTTTTACTTCGCGCAATTCATGCGTAATGTTTTCTAAAGAGGATATATCCTCAAAAATCGCAACTGCGCCTTTGGATTGTCCCTCGACAATGATAGGTGTACGATTCGTTATGATAACTGAGTTACTAATTACCTGACGGCAACCCAATTCGGGTACCATGGTTTTATTCACTAATGGAAGCCTGGTGTCCGGAATGCTCTCATAAACATTCTTTCCGACAACGTCAGCAGCTGCAATACCTATTATTTTTTCCGCCGCCGGATTAAAAACAGTGATTATATCATTTTCATCAATCACTAGTAATCCGTTAGCCATGCTGTTAAATACATGTTCAGCCGTAAAAGAGTTATTCTGCAGCACATTATCCACTTTGTTGATGGTATCAACATCACTAATTAAAAAGTCGCTTTCCAGGAATTCTACCATCTCTGCTATAGCTGTTTCGGCCATTTCTCCGCTACTTGATACCCACAACTCGTCGCCCGCTTTTATTCTCAATGAAACAAGGGGTATCAGACTATTAGCTAACACCTTCTCTCGGTTCTGGTAGTGGAAATATAATGAAACCTTATATTTTTCTTGAAGCTCTTGAGATTTCTGAACAACCATCGCCGCGACCCTAGTGTGGAGTCCTTTATTATGCTTTATTACAGCTTTGCTATTAACCATAGTTCAAACATCCTCTCACATGTTCAGTCTATCAGCACATTATGGCTCATTTCCGGGAAGATGTCGAGAGGATGCGGTTTTAGTCACTCCTTGGCTAAAATCATCATGCACACAACCGATATTTGAAGTTCACCGGCGTTTTAGCGACTAGGACGGTTAGCCTTTTGCCTCGTTCCGTCCGTCCAATAACCTATTTTGGTCAGCTTATCTGTCTCTCAGTTTTTCGGGCCTAGGAGATGTGCGCTATGTCGTCCCGGATGTAGTGATTGAAGAGATCGAAGGAGAATTTATTATCCTGGTTAATGACATCACCGTACCCCGATTGGGGATCAAACTTGCTTTGCGCGATATCATCTCTTCAGAAAATCCCAAAAGTCCTTATTCGGATCAGAAGCTGGCTGACCTTCTCAAGGCCAGAAATATGGAGATTTCTAGGCGTACTGTCGCCAAGTACCGCGATGAACTGGGAATTTCGGCGACGTCGGTTAGGAAACGATATTAGGGAGGGACGGAGAAGTCGCGAAACACTCGGTCAGCCGTTACGGTCGTGGGCCAAACTAAGGCTAAAGCGCTTGATGATAGCGGGCGGGGTTCCCGACGTCCATGGATGGACTAGTGTCGCTGGAGCCATGGATGGCGGGAGGGGACCATGCCTCGGTTGGCGGCTTCGCACGTCCCTGTGCTCAGCCCCGCTTTGGGTGGGAAGCGCTTGAGCCAAGTTTGGCGAGCCACTCTCGTAAAGGCTTCGCTCCGTGTTTCGCGACTTCTCTCGGAAGTCGCTGGGGCTTGGAACGTAGCTGGGGTGACGACGACCATGGATGGCAAGGTGCCGTGATGGCGAGAAGGACCACTTATAGAATTGGGTGTCTTGAAAGTGAATCAAAGGGATTGAGCTCAGAAGGGCTATCCTTCCAAGTTTGGGTAAATAAAGAAGGAGAAATAGCTAAAATTAATTGTGTAAGGGTATTGAAATAGTGGAAAAGAAAGAATATACTGATATCAGAGACATGCATTAATCTTATTGACCCTGAGATAACTTTAAATAATTATATATTAAAGGCTAGAGTATTAGAGAAGCCGAAGTTATGCTAGTAATTCGAAATGACGAATTACTAGCATACTTCGGCTTTTATTGTCGCCAAATGAGTTTGAAAATTCTGATAATAATAACCGGTTAGACCATTTTTCGTTATGGATATTGGACTAGGGAATGCCGGACGTGAGAAGGGAGGTGAGGCCAATTATGTTGGAAGATTAAGCTCTGTAAAGAAAGGAGGCGCGGGGAGTTAATATTTAACATGAGAATTGGGACATAAATTGAACTTGAACAGTTGTAAATATGTGTAATAAATAAAATTTAGGAGGAGTCTTTAGATGACAGCGAAATTCTTAGCTGAAATGATAGGTACCATGATTATACTTTTATTTGGTACTGGGGTAGTAGCAAACGTTGTATTAAGCAAGACTAAGGGGAATAACGGGGGCTTCTTTATGATTACTTTAGGCTGGGCAGTTGGAGTTCTCTTGGCAGTTTATGCCACGGGTCCAATAAGTGGAGCACACTTAAACCCAGCCGTAACGATTGGGTTAGCGTCAATTGGGCTGTTTGCTTGGGCAGAGGTTCCAACATATATTGCGGGCCAGCTCTTGGGAGCATTCATTGGCGCAGTGCTAGTTTACTTTACCTATCTGAAGCAATGGGCGGAAACGTCGGATCCAGGATTAAAATTGGCTGTCTTTAGTACGGGACCAGAAGTTCGAAGTTATCCTGCTAACGTGTTGACTGAAATCATAGGTACATTTGTCTTGGTCTTTGTAGGACTTTCTATTGGAATTTCGAAAGCTGCAGTGACTAGTGGCCTCAATCCTCTTTTATGGGGTTTCTTGGTGTGGGGACTTGGTGTATCCTTCGGGGGACCTACGGGTTATGCAATCAATCCAGCACGTGATTTAGGACCTAGAATTGCCCACTTTTTGTTACCTATTCCGGGGAAAGGATCGTCAGATTGGGCATACTCTTGGGTGCCTGTCCTAGGTCCAATAATTGGCGGCGTTTTAGGAGCTTTCCTGTACAAGATTGTCTATATGGGATAGTCAATGTTTGAACCTAAAAATAAAGGAAAAGGTGGAGTAATTTTATGAAAAAGTACGTTATGGCCCTTGATCAAGGTACTACCAGTTGCCGTGCAATCCTTTTTGACCAGGAAAGTAAGATTGTGGGAGTTACGCAAAAAGAGTTCACTCAAATTTACCCTAAGGCAGGCTGGGTCGAGCATGATGCTGAGGAAATTTGGAGCACACAATATGGAGTCATTGCAGAGCTCATTGCGAAAACAGGCATTAAAGTCGATGAGATCGCATCCATTGGGATTACTAATCAGCGTGAGACGACGGTGGTCTGGGATAAAAATACAGGTAAACCTGTGTATAACGCAATTGTGTGGCAGTGTCGCAGAACAACAGCCATTTGCGACGATTTAAAGGCTAAGGGTTATGAAGATATGGTTCGAGAAAAAACAGGTCTCGTAGTTGACGCCTATTTTTCTGGAACGAAGGTAAAGTGGATTTTAGATAATGTTGAAGGAGCTCGTGCCAAAGCTGAAAAGGGTGAGTTACTGTTTGGAACGACGGATACCTGGTTAATATGGAAACTCACCGGCGGAAAAGTACATGTTACGGATTATTCGAATGCCTCCCGAACCATGATGTTTAACATTCGCGAATTGCATTGGGATAAAGAATTGTTGAAAATGCTTGACGTACCACAAGGAATGTTGCCCGAGGTACACAATTCTAGCGAAGTCTATGGTAACACAGATGCAGGGGTATTCTTGGGTTATGAGATTCCTATCGCAGGTGTGGCTGGTGATCAGCAAGCAGCTTTGTTTGGTCAAGCGTGCTATGAGCCAGGGGATGCTAAAAATACCTATGGAACAGGTTGCTTTATGCTCATGAATACGGGTAGCAAAATACACACCTCGAGACATGGATTGGTGACCACCATTGCGTGGGGGATTGATGGCAAGGTGGAATACGCCTTAGAAGGCAGTATCTTTATTGCGGGTGCAGCGATTCAGTGGTTGCGCGACGGTCTAAAAATGATTGATGTTGCACCAGATTCCGAGTATTTTGCTAAAAAGGTCAAAGATACGGATGGAGTTTATTTTGTTCCAGCTTTTGTTGGCTTGGGTGCTCCTTATTGGGATATGCGCGCTAGGGGAGGCATTTTTGGCCTGACTCGGGGAACAACAAAATCCCATATTATTCGTGCGGCTCTGGATTCCCTAGCTTATCAAACCAAAGATGTTTTAGGTTCCATGGAGGCCGATTCTGGAATTTCCTTAAAGTCGTTGAGAGTTGACGGAGGTGCTGTAGCCAATAATTTGCTGATGCAGTTCCAAGCAGATATTCTAGGAACTCGGGTTGACAGGCCTGAAATCATTGAGACGACCGCCCTAGGAGCTGCCTACCTCGCAGGTTTAGCGGTTGGCTTTTGGAAGAGTAAAGAAGAATTAGCAAGTCGTTGGTTGCTCGATCGGCGTTTTGAGCCAGAGATGGAAGAAGAGAACAGAGCGAAACTTTATAAGGGATGGTTGAAAGCGGTCGAGCGGTCCAAAGACTGGGAAGAAGACTAAGTAGGAAGTAAGCTTTCATCGAGAAGGGCCTTGGGTAACACGATAATACGTCAGAAAATTGGGTACCCTTATAATTGCCAAGATCTTCAGGGGTGTTATAATAATTCGCAGAAAGATCGATAAATTACATCTCAAGACCAATACCGTGAAATGCTAAAGTGATCATTTACTGATCGGTGTAATCAAAGGTAGGTCTTCGGTTACACTAGGGAATGAAGGGAAGGCAAGATGAATATTAGGCAAGGCCTAGCACATGGCCGAATTCTTCCAGCAGTCAAACACATTAGTGATATTTCGCGTTTGTTGCCCTTGAGTCGTGCTTCAATTGTTATCGTTTTAGGTGGGAGTATCAACGAACTGCCGGAAATTCAGCGGGTTCGCGCGAAACATCCGGAGAAGTTAGTATTTATGCATGTGGATTTACTGGAAGGAATAGGAAGAGATGCTGAAGGAATTCGTTTTCTGAAAAAGTTTGGTTTGCATGGGATTGTCTCTGTAAAGTCTCGATTATTAAATTATGCGAAGGACAATGGTCTTTTAACTATTCAAAGGTTGTTTTTACTTGACTCTGAATCGCTGGCTACGGGTTTGAGGCAAATGGAAAAAAATTCACCAGATGCTATTGAAATTCTTCCAGCGGTCGTCCCTGAAAATGTGATTAGTGAGTTCAAAAGAGTTACGGATCGTCCGCTTCTTGGGGGAGGACTAATGCGTACGGAAAAAGATATAGAGTTGGCTCTAGCGAACGGATTTGATGGGGTGTCCGTGAGTCGGCAATCTCTCTGGAATATGACTTAGTAGGCTATTGATGGACGGGGAAAAATCATATAAGGCGGCTCGGAGAATAAGTGAAGCCACCAAAGAGGCCATTGCGAAACAACGGTTTCTTTGGTGGTTCCTAATTTCGGGCAAGGAGGTAATACAGATGCGTGAGATTGATACCCACGTTGTAGTAATTGGAGGGGGAGCGACAGGGGTTGGCATATTGCGAGATCTTAGTCTGCGTGGAATACCAGCCCTCTTGTTAGAACAAGGAGATTTGGCCCATGGGACAAGTTCACGCTTCCACGGCCTATTGCACAGTGGCGGGCGTTACGCGGTCAAAGATGATAAAGCAGCGCAAGAGTGTATCGAGGAAAATAGGATTTTGAAACATATTGCAGCACATTGCATTAAAGATACTTCGGGTTGGTTTATATATTTAAAGGGGGATGATCCAAACTATTTGCAGTTGTGGCTCAAGGGGTGCGCACAAACGGGAATAACCGTTAAGGAGATTCCTCTTGAAGAGGCGTTTCGGCTCGAACCGTTGTTGACACGACAGGCGACACGGGTTTTCGAAGTGCCAGATGCTACTGTGGATGGTTTTAAACTGCTATGGGCGAACGTGAAATCCGCAGAAAAATATGGAGGAAATTATCGAACGTACTGTAAGGTTAAGTCGCTCTGGTTAGAAAATAGGCAAGTTAAGGGAGTCTATGCGGAAGATTTCATCACCGGTGAAACGCTACTGGTCCGTAGCAAAATTGTGGTGAATGCCGCGGGGCCTTGGTCTTCTGAGATTGCGGCAATGTCTGGCTTTGACGTGCACATTCTAAAAAACAAAGGTTCTCTACTTGTGTTCAACAAGCGGTTGTTTAATCGAGTGATTAACCGTTTGCGGACACCGGGCGATGGTGAGATTTTTGTACCGCATGAAACCGTGACTATTTTTGGGACGACTTCACATAAGGTAGAATCGCCGGATGATCATAAGGTTGATGAACAAGATGTAGCGCATTTGATCGAAATGGGCCAAAACTTAGTGGAAGAGATTGAACAACACCGTATTGTTCGGGCGTTCGCCGGCATTCGCCCTTTGTATGAAAGTGTAGACGCCTCAGACCATGAAGGGCGAGGGATTAGCCGAAATTTTGTACTCATAGATCATGAAAAAATGGACGGGGTTCGCGGGCTCGTTAGTATCGTGGGTGGTAAATTAACGACGTATCGTTTGATGGCAGAGAAAGTTACCGATTGGGTTGCCGCTAAATTAGAGGTGCATACTGTATGCCGTACCGCGGAAGAACCCTTGCAAAATGAACTCCCCACAGAAGTTTGGGATAAGGCACGTCAATTATTAGGAACGATTGCTGCGGACAAGATGATGGAACGTTTAAACGAACAAGCCGGATCCGTCGTTGAGGCTATAGCTCGTCAACCACTGTTGGGACAATTTGTATGTGAATGTGAAATGGTCACTCAAGCAGAAGTTCTTCATGCCCTGCAAGATCTCGCGGTCCACTCGCTTGACGATCTTCGTCATCAGACCCGGCTGGGAATGGGGACGTGTCAAGGCGCTTATTGTACCTATCGAGCGACCCCCATGATTCAGGAGGCGTTCGGCGGTTGGGAGAGAACCGTAAAAGAATATCAAAGCCTATTGGGCGAACGTTGGCGAGGGATAACCCCAGTTCTTTGGGGCGAGCAACTTCGTGAGAGTGAATTAGCACGAGCTTTGTATTTGAACGTTCTGGATTTCAAGGCCGAAGAAAGTGAGGGATGAACGAGATGTGGGATGCCGTAGTGGTGGGGGGCGGTTTAGCCGGTTGGATAGCAGGAATTCGAGCCGCCCAACGGGGCAAAAAGGTGCTTTTAGTCACGGAAGGAGTCGGAACGCTCTTTTATTTCTCGGGGATTTTTGATTATGGAGATGTCGAGCGTTTGCGTCATTTGCCGAAACACCCCTATACCTTATTTGATTCACAGGCGATAGCTCAGGGCAAACGCTTCGTCCAAGAGATCTGTCCGGAGTATGTTGTGAATGACACACCACAGTTTGCTTTCACGGTTCTAGGAACTGTACGTCAAGGAGACCTTATGCCGCGCAGTATGGCTCTTCCGGATCGACAGGAACAAGGGGAACTCGTACTTTTAGTGCCCGAAGGATTGAAAGATTTCTTTCCGGAGATCGTGGTGGCTAACATGGCTCGAGAATTTCCAGGCTGGCAGGTGAGTGTGAAGAGGATGCAAGTGGATGCTCTTGCGGAATGGACCCGACTGGGTAAGAGTGTGTCGAGCATTGATTATGCGAATATCTGGAGGTCGGAAGAGGGTCAGAGAGCTCTCACCCACGAAATTGAAGAGATTAAAAGACAGTATTGGGAAGCAGACGGGTCGCAAGGAAAGATTATCGTGGTTCTGCCCAGTCTGGTAAGGGAGTACTTTGATGCTTCACGCACAAAATCCTATAAGAATGAATTTTCTCTACCGGTATTGGAAATGAGTTCATTTGTGCCCAGCCCACATGGTCGTTATTTCGCTGAATATCTAAAGCATATGTTTACCGATTTAGGAGGGGAATTGATGATCGGGGCTCGTGCGATATCTTTAAACGGAGAGTCAACGTCCGAAAGTCAGGCGAAGGTGTGTCAAGAAATTATGGTTCACAGTATGGGTAAATCGTTGCGTTTGAAAGGCAAGAAGTTTATCTTAGCGACAGGTGGGCTTTTAGGTGGGGGAATCAAAGTGGGTATGGCAAGAAAAACAATACGTGAAGGCGTCTTTGATCTTCCCCTATTTGTTCCGAAAGAGTGGAGTGAGCCCCAGTTCTTTGCTCCTCAGCCGTTTGCCCAGATCGGCGTAGAAACGGATGAATTTATGCGTCCCCTTAATCCCGAACGTGGGCAAGTGGTTTGGGATAATGTCCATGTCGTGGGAAGAATGCTTGCCCATTGGGATCCTTGGACCCAAAGGTGTGGCGGAGGGGTTTCGGTTACATCTGGTTACGCAGCAGCTGAATTAATTTAGTGGACAGAACATTTTAGAAAGGAAGGAGGATCCTTGACTGTGGATTCAAGAGATGAATTGGCAGCGCGATTGGATGCTTGTCAAAAATGTAATGTGTGTACTGCTCAGTGTCCAGTGGCCAAAGTTAACCCGCATTTTATTGGCCCGAAAGGGTTAGGACCGGATATGGAACGTTTTCGTATAGGTCAGATCATTCAAGGTGAAACAACTTTGGATGATTGCTCTAATTGCAAGACGTGTGAAGTGACTTGCCCATCCGGTGTCAAAATAACGGAGATGATTCTTGAAGCCCGGAGAGCTGCTAGAAAAGCACCACACAAAAACACGTTGGGTATGAAATTGCGCCTGAGAGGTTATGTTTTGGGTCGGGCGGAATATCTTGGCAAACTAGGGGTCATATGGCCGACTATGACAAACCAAGTCTTGAAGATTAAACTTGTGCGCTTGGCGCTCGATAAAGCACTGTCAATCAGCAAGAGTGGCCCTTTACCAGCCTATGGAAAGCCTCTGGAGGTGCAGGTGGACAAAGGTGGAAAAATGGGAGCAAGTGCTAGCAAACAGGTTGTTTATTTTCCAGGTTGTTATACGCGATATAACGAAGCGGATACAGGGCGGGTCATGATCAAGGTGTTAGAGCATGTTGGGTATAGAACTATAGTACCTGATTTTCACTGCTGTGGCTTACCATTAGAGGCGAACGGTCAGTTTGAGAAGGCACATAAGAACGGCCTTTATAACTTGGAGTTAATGCGACCTTATCTGGAATCGGGTATGCCGATTATTACATCCTGTACGAGCTGCGGTTTGACGCTGAAAGAGGATTATCCAAAGTTGCAGACGACATCGGCTCAGCTCATTGGAGCTCAGTCGTATGATTTATTCGAATTTCTGTGGCAACTCTCTGAAAAAGGGGAATTACCTCTTGACTTTCAGGAAGTTAAGGCGTCCTACGGTTACCATTCCCCCTGCCACTTAAAGGCACAAGGAATCGGAACACCAGCGCTGCGTATTTTGAGATTAATTCCTGGAGTGAAAATCCGCAATCTTGATGCTGGTTGTTGTGGCTTATCGGGTAGTTATGGCTTTAAAGCTGAAAAATACGACAAAGCGATGAAAATTGGGAGTACACTCTTTGAAGCGATCAATGTGGGTGCAGGACGCGGAGATTTCCAAGGAATGACGACGGAATGTGGTGTGTGTAAAGTGCAAATTCAGCACGGTACGGGAATTCCTACGGAGCATCCTGTGCGCATTTTGGCCAAGGCGTATCGTCTTATAAACTAATAATGTTATTCCTAAACGTTAAGACGCCGATTCTGGAGTCAGATATAGAAGTGCTCAAAGATGAACCTGAGGTAATTTTCAGAAAATATCAGCAATTTAGATGTTGATGAATTGATTTTCCACTGAAAACTGATAAACTAAGAAGCAAACCTATGGTAGTTAGAGGAAGTTTCCTTCTCATCCCAGAGTTACGCGCAAGACGAGGTAGGATATGAAGAAGCTTGGCGCTTAAAAGAGGAGGGTTAAAGGGCATGTTAAAGTATTTGGTATTACTTTTTGCTTATTTCCTAGGAGCCATACCGTTTGCTTATTTAGCTGGACGTATCAGACACGTGGATGTTCGTTTACAGGGAAGTGGCAACATTGGCTCAACGAATGCTTTTCGATTGTTAGGTGCTAAATATGGCTTGGCTGTGTTTGCGGGGGATACCTTGAAGGGTGTCTTAGCAACGGCACTTTGTTTAAATTTATGGGGTCCTTGGGGGGGCTTAGGCGGTGGGATATTGGCCATTATCGGACATAATTGGAATCCTTTTTTTGGATTCAAGGCGACAGGAAAGGGTGTCGCAACGGGATTTGGTGTTATTACGGTTCTAGTTCCATGGATATCCCTGGTTGCTATTGTTGTTTTTGTTCTTGTCACGCTAATAACTCGTTATGTGTCACTTGCATCCACCTTAGGGGCTGCAACGGCTGTTTTAATGTCGGTTTTTTCTCCGGTCCCTTTCGCTTACAAAGTGTTTGTTTTTGTGGGTGCTCTGCTGATTTTCGTACGACATCGCGCAAATTATAAACGTTTATTGAAGGGGATCGAGCCCAAACTAAATTACTAAGGCAGATCAGTCAATCGGATTTATTTCAGCTGATCCTGTTTTTTATTAAAATTTTTAAATTTATAAGGCATATGTCAGCCTTTATAGATCGAAAATTTATCTGAATAGGAGAGGTTGCTGAATGAATTTACCCAATCGATTGACCATAGCGCGTATCCTTTTAACGCCCTTTTTCATGGCTTTCTTGCTCTTACAATTTCCAAACGGGTATCCCATTTTTCCTCATCAGAACATTATCGCTGCTATTATTTTTATTGCAGCGTCAATAACGGATAGTCTTGATGGATATTTAGCTAGAAAACGTCATCAAGTTACTGTATTTGGCAAATTTATGGACCCTTTGGCCGATAAACTCTTGATTGCGGCCGCTTTGATTTCGCTCGTTGAATTAGGCGAAGTATCAGCGTGGATTGCATGGGTGATTTTGGGCCGAGAATTTGCTGTGACTGGGTTGAGAGCCATTTTAGCAACCGATGGCATTGTTATAAGTGCGAGTAAATGGGGAAAAGCAAAAATGGTCATACAAATTATTGCAATTTCAGAGATTTTATTACGAGATTGGCCATTTGGAAGTTTGAATATTCCCGTTGGTCAGATATTTTTATATATTGCCTTGTTGTTGACGATAATCTCTGGACTTGATTATTTTGTTAAAGCAAGACGATCATTGAAGCATTAAGCGTGTATATCGTGTATATATAGTTGAACAAGCCTTGAGAGAAAAGGAGTGTTAAGTATTTTCAATTGGGGTAAGAAAAGCAATGTTAGCAAATTCATGACTAAAGAAGATGACACTGAAGATCAAACTCTTAAAGTTCCTGAAAATAATTTAACGAAAAATATAGATATTCTTTCAATCGCAGAAACGATCGGGTTTAATGCCCATCAAGTAAGCTGGACCGTTAAGGAAAATGTGACAGCAGCCAGAGATCTAGCTAAGAGTATTAAGCAAAATCATGATGAGTTACTCAATGGATCTGCAGGGGTTGAGGAACTGGCGGGATTGGCACGACAGTTAGAAGATAATTCAAAAACTGTGGTTGATTTGGCGTACTCGCGAAAAACCGAAGCAGATGAAGGCCAAAAGGTGATGAATAAACTCAATCTCCAGTTGGAGCGAATTAGTGAAGATGTTTTAAACTATGCAGAGTCCGTCATGGTGTTAAAAAAGTTGTCGGAAAGCATTTCGGAGTTCGTCACAGAGATGACTAATATTGCGAAACAGACGAATTTATTAGCCTTAAATGCGGCAATCGAAGCAGCTAGAGCAGGCTCGGCCGGGAAAAGTTTTTCGATTGTGGCCGACGAGATTCGAAAATTAGCGGACCATAGCACGGTATCTGCTCGGCACATTCAAGGAACCGCAAACAGTATTACCGAGGGAATTCATAAGATTGCTGGTGAAGCAACGGAAAGCTCGAAAAAGATTAATGAGGTTAAGGAAAGTATCCGCCATGAACAACAAAGTATGCTTCATATTACGGATGCTTTTAAAGAGATTTCAGAGTTAAATAATGAATTATTTAGTTCTCTTACCCAGCAAGCACAAACTACTGAGGTTTTAGCAGGAGTGTTTAATTCCTTGTCCGAAGGGCTGGAGGGGATTTCTGAATTTTTGGGGACACAGGACAAAAACCATGAACATCTTGCTGGATTAGCGGATAATCTTAACTTGGATATTTACGTTTTGCAACGGCAGGCTGTGCTATTTAAGCAACCGAAGGAACTCATCTTCGGAATTAATCCGGCGTTAAGTCCAGAATCTATGAAAAAAATGTATCTGCCAGCTATAGAAAGTTTCTGTGAAAACTTGGGGTATATTCCGCGTGTGATCATTACGCCAGATTACACATCGCTTGCAGATATTCTTTTAGAGGGTATTGTGGATATTGCCTGGTTTTCTCCGCTGGCCTATGTCGACGCTGCAAACCGGGGCGCTATTATTCCCCTTGTCAGCCCAGTCGTCAATGGGAGTGCGACCTATAAGGGTTATATCATTACTAAAAAGGGCTCTGGGGTGAAATCACTCTCCGATATCAAAGGGAAGCGAATGGCTTTTGTCGATAAGAAATCAGCGTCGGGATATGCTTATCCGCAAATGATGTTGCGTCGAGAGGGAATTAATCCTGATCGGGATCTGAAGGAGACGGTTTTTCTAGGCAGTCATAATCGGGTGATCGAGTCCGTGCTAGCATCTGAAGTGGCAGTAGGGGCAACTTATTCAGAGGCGATTGAGGATGCGCAGAAACATCACTTGCCAATTGAGCAATTGATCTATTTAGCGGAGACAGAGCCTATTCCGAAAGATTGTTTAGCGGCTAATTCCCATTTTGATGAGGAAACGATTGCTCGGTTGCAGAAGGGTTTTGCCGAACTTGCCACGACTCCACGAGGACGTGATAGTTTGGCTAATTCGCCGATTAAAGGATTTGTCCCAGTAACTACAGAAGTTTATGATATTGTGAGAGAAGTGTCAAAATCGGTGGGGTAAAACACTAATCTAGTCAGTGGGTGCCTTACACTCCTAATCAGGAAAGAAGTGAAACGTTTGAAAAGAGAAATTAAGGTGCTGTGTCTTATTGATCATAATTTTGAGGACCTGGAACTTTGGTATCCAATTCTAAGGTTGATGGAGGAAGATATAGTTACGCACTTAGCCGGAGAAAAAGCAAATGAAAAGTATATAGGTAAATACGGTATCCCGGCAACATCTGAGTATTCTTTTATAGGTATAAATTACAAGGAATATAATGCTTTACTTATTCCGGGAGGGTGGGCACCGGATAAGTTAAGAAGATTTCCGGAAGTCATAGAAATTGTAAGATACATGAATGAGCAGGGTAGACCGATCGGTCATATCTGTCATGCAGGTTGGGTGCTGGTTTCTGCAGGTATCTTACAAGGCAAACAGGTAACCAGCACACGAGGGATAAAAGATGATATGATCAATGCAGGCGGAATATGGATCGATGAACCAGTTGTTGTGGATGGAAATATTATATCCAGCAGAAAGCCTTTAGATTTACCCTTTTACATGAAGGAATTCATCAAAGTTTTGATGAAAAACTAGCTTTTCTGTTGAGATACATCGAGTAAATCGAGTAAGTAATTATAATAGGATTATTAATTTGATAATGGGTTAGGAGTATGGGAGATAACCTCTGATAGGTGGTTCCAATAGGAAGTGCTTTATTAGAGGTTGTGTTTTTTATCCTAATTCAAGGTAGTGCCCGTGTGAGTAAAGTGGGATAATTAAGAGGAGGTTATTTAAATGAGTTTACGCGTAGCAATTAATGGATTTGGTAGAATTGGTCGGCTTACATTACGAGCCGCCCTAAAGCAATCCCTTCCGTTTGAAGTGGTGGCCATCAATGATTTAGGAAGTCCGGATTTATTAGCTCATTTGTTTAAGTATGATTCGGTTCACGGAATTCTCCCTAATGCAGTGGAAATTGATGCGAATACGATGATTGTCGATGGAAAACGTATTGAAATTTTAGCTGAGAGAAATCCTTTGGATTTGCCTTGGAGTAAACTGGGAGTAGATATTGTAATCGAGTCAACCGGACGTTTCACGAAGCGTGATGCCGCCGCTCAACATCTAACGGCTGGGGCCAAAAAAGTCGTCATTTCCGCTCCGGCTAAAAACGAAGATATTACTATTGTCATGGGAGTTAACGATGATAAATACGATCCGCTTAAGCACCATATTATTTCTAACGCTTCTTGTACAACAAACTGTCTTGCTCCCGTAGCCAAAGTTTTATTGGATGCTTTTGGGATTGAGCAAGGGATGATGACCACGACTCATTCAGTCACTAATGATCAACGTATTCTGGACCTGGAGCATTCGGATTGGCGCAGATCTCGAGCGGCCTATCAATCCATGATTCCGACGACCACGGGTGCAGCCAAAGCAGTTACATTGGTCATACCAGAATTAGTAGGCAAAATGAATGGACTAGCTGTCAGGGTCCCTACACCGAATGTTTCTTTGGTTGATTTTGTTGCTAATCTAACCATGTCAACAAGCAAAGAAGAAATAAACGCTACCTTACGCCAAGCGGCAGAGGGCAAATTAAAGGGATATCTGGAGTATACAGAATTACCTCTCGTTTCCCATGACTTTAATGGTAACCCGGCCAGCTCCATCGTCGATGGATTATCAACGATGATGATGGGAGAGCACATGGTTAAAGTGCTAACTTGGTATGATAATGAATGGGGTTATTCCAACCGCATTTTGGATTTAGTCAAGCTGATTGTCATGAAAGGTTTATAGCATAATAACAGTGCTGATAAGAGCGAATATTGAGGCTTTTTATTCGGGCGCTAGGGGGATGGCAAAATGGATTTTTTGAAAACCGTTATGTTAGACAAGAAAATTGGTGCAACGATTCGCAGGGTAGAGGATCTGAATGAAGCAATCCACCATCCTAATATAGGTACTATCTTTCTTTTAGGTGCAGACATTAATGTACTACCCTCCATTGTGAAAAAGGTTCACGCTGATAATAAGGTTTTACTAGTACATCTCGATATGCTGGAAGGAGCGGGTAAGGATAGAGCGGGGATACACCTACTGGCGAGAATGGGTCTGCGTGGTCTTGTTACGACCAAACCTAACTTAGTCAAATTTGCTAGAGAAGAAGGGATGGTAGTGATCCAGCGCTTGTTTGTATTGGATTCAGAGTCGGTTAAAACAGGCATTAAGATGGTATCCACTGTAAAACCGAATGCGGTTGAAATCTTACCAGCGACCGTTCCTCACTTTGTAATTCAGGAAATGAAGGAAGCTTTGGGCATACCAGTTCTCGGAGGCGGTCTATTGAGAACTGAAGAGGACGTAAGGGTTGCCTTATCAAAGGGGATAGATGCAGTATCTACAAGCTTGCGGCATTTGTGGAACATGAACTTCAATAAATAATTGTTATGGTAGATTAATAATATTCAGGTTTTTATAACGCTAATCTCCGAATTTAAGGTGGAAACCAGAACTCAGGATATTATGGATGGGATAAGGAAGGTAACTGTAAATGAGAAGGACAAAAATCATTTGTACGATTGGCCCAGCCAGCGAATCCAGAGAAAAAATCCAGCAGCTATTGACGGCAGGGATGAATGTTGCTCGATTGAATTTTTCCCATGGAACCCATGAAGAACATGGTTCGCGAATGTCTGTTTTAAAAGAGGAAGCCGCGAAGGTGGGGAAATATTTAGGGATCTTACTTGATACTAAAGGACCAGAAATCCGGACAGGTATGGTTCCGGAGTTAGGAATCACACTTACCAATGATGCAGAGTTTATTTTGGATACGAACTCTGCTCTTGGTTCTTCAGAAAGAGTAGGAATAACTTATAAAGAATTATGGCTAGACGTCGTTCCGGGGACGCATATTTTAATTGACGACGGACAGCTGGATTTGGAAGTTGTGTCGGTACAGCAAGAAGAGATTAAGACGATGGTGCGTAATGGTGGTATCTTAAAATCGCAAAAGGGAGTTAATGTTCCTGGAATTTCGATTAAATTGCCCGGTGTGACTGAAAAGGATATTGAAGATATGCGTTTCGGTGTTACCCAGGGAATAGATTTTATTGCGGCTTCCTTTACTCGTAAAGCTTCTGATATATTGGCGGTGCGGCAAATTGTTGAGGAAATGGGAGCAACGGTACAAATCATTGCTAAAATAGAAAGCCAAGAGGGAATTAAGAATCTGGATTCTATTTTGGAAGTTGTCGACGGATTGATGGTTGCGCGCGGAGACTTAGGAGTTGAGGTTCCGGTTGAAGAAGTCCCTGTTTATCAGAAAGAAATAATTCGAAAATGCAATTTACTAGGAAAGCCAGTCATTGTTGCCACCCAAATGCTTGATTCCATGATTCGACAACCTCGGCCTACGCGGGCGGAGGCTAGTGATGTGGCTAATGCCATATTGGACGGAGCGGATGCCATTATGCTGTCAGGCGAAACAGCTGCCGGACAATTTCCTGTTGAGGCAGTGCGCATGATGGATAAAATCGCCAAGCGCACGGAAACAACGCTCTTAGAAACTATGGCAACTCGCCATCCTCATCTTAATGTAGCGGAGTCCATCAGCTACGCTAGCTATAGCATCGCCCGTGACCTTAACGCGACGGCCATTTTAACTCCCACCCAATCCGGCATAACTGCGCGGATGATTTCTAAATATCGTCCCAAGGCTCTTATAGTAGCGGCTACTCCCTTTCCTGAGGTTGCTCGAAAACTCGCTTTACAGTGGGGGATTGAATCAATGGTAGTTCAGGAAAGCCCTGGAACAGATCAATTATTGTCAGTAGCAGTGACTGCTGCACTAAACAAAGACTACATTCAAACTGGGGATATTGTCGTGATTACTGCAGGGGTTCCAGTAGGTAAGGTTGGTACAACCAATATGATTAAGGTTCAGGTTGTGGGTAGTATATTGGGGAAGGGAACAGGCATAGGGAGAAAATTTTATACAGGCACCGCCCGGAAAATCCAGTTACCCGAGCAAGATACATTTAATAATGGTGATATTCTTGTCGCTAGAGCAACCGATGCCAGTTTTGTACCGCTTATTGCCCAGGCCGGTGCGTTAGTTGTCGAGGAACCCGGGCTAACTTCCCATGCCGCCGTTGTAGCTTTAGAATACGGTATTCCAACTATTATAGGGCTACCAGATACTTTGAGCAAAATTCTCGAAGGTCAAACGATTACAGTCGATGCACTAACCGGGGTTATCTATGAAGGAACCGTTAGTATTCTGTAAAACTGGTTCAATTCGGTTCCTACATCCTAGCAACGAACAATTTTTTCGGGCAGGAAAAGACAGCTTGGTGTAGAATTAGTATAAGTTGGGCTAATTGGAATAATTAATGTTCGGGGGAGTAAGAAGCTGATTTCTACGGTATACTAAGGTATATTTTTCATCTAATCCCGAACCCTGGTGTCAAAGTGAAAGGGGATTTTCCGTGTGAACAAAAAAAGTGTTAACGATGTGGAGATACGAGGAAAACGAGTCTTAGTCCGGGTAGACTTCAATGTTCCGCTAGATAAGCAAGGTCTGATAACAGATGATACTCGAATACGGGCCTCCCTGCCCACGATCAAGTATCTCGTAAAAGAAGGAGCGCGAGTCATTCTAGCGTCTCACCTGGGCCGACCTAAAGGGCAAGTGAATCCTAGTTACTCCCTAGCACCCGTCGCCAAGCATCTGAGTGAGCTGCTAGGACAAGATGTGGCCCTCGCCGAGGATTGCATAGGACATCCAGCCATGAAAGCGGTTAGCTTGCTACAGGATGGAGAGGTTCTTCTGCTGGAAAATGTCCGCTTCCATGCCGAAGAAGAGAAGAATAACCCCGATTTTGCACGAGAATTAGCGTCGTTGGCAGAGCTGTTTGTGAATGATGCCTTTGGAACCGCTCACCGTGCTCATGCGTCCACTGAAGGGGTTACGCACTATATTCCTGCTGTAGCTGGTTTACTGATGCAAAAGGAAGTTGAATTTATGGGCAACGCTTTGGAACGACCGGAACGCCCCTTTGTGGCCATTATCGGCGGAGCCAAAGTGAGCGATAAGATTGGTGTGATTGAAAATCTCCTCGATAAGGTTGACATCTTAATCATTGGGGGTGGAATGGCAAATACTTTCTTAAAAGCCCAAGGGTTTAAGGTCGGTAAATCCCTTCTTGAAGTAGAAAAAGTGGAATTGGCTAAGCAGCTTATCGAAAAGGCACAAGCAAAAGGAGTTCAGTTAGAACTGCCGATCGATGTAGTCGTTGCCCAAGCCTTTGAAGCAGATGCTGCTCATCGAACGGTGAATGTCTCGGAAATTCAAGACGGTGAGATGGCCTTAGATATTGGGGTGGCAAGTGCGGAAAGGTTTGCTACTCAGATTTCGACAGCTCGGACTGTTATCTGGAACGGCCCTATGGGTGTTTTTGAAATGGATGCCTTTGCTAAAGGAACCGAGCGGATTGCTCAGGCGGTGGCGACCTGTGGGGGGATCACGATTGTGGGAGGCGGAGATTCTGTAGCGGCCGTGGAGAAAATGAATGTCGCGGATCGCATGACCCATATTTCAACGGGGGGGGGCGCTTCTCTAGAGTTTTTAGAAGGGAAGGTGTTGCCGGGGGTTGCGGCGTTGAACGAGGCGTAACTTGGCTCGAGCGTGAGGACCGAGGACCTAGAGCGAGGCCTGGACCCGAGGCCTGAACCGAGGCCTGGCCCCCCGAGGCCCGAGGAGCGCTTTTCTGCCAAGCGTCGGCACGTTACGCCGCTGACGAGCTGGACGGTTCGCGAGCGCGTCCGAACCTTAGGGATGGATGTACGACGCTCTTTGCCATCCTTGGCACCGCGGCATCAGTCCATCACGACACCTTTGCCATCCATGGCGGTGTTCTAATCTCGAACGTCCTATTCGGGTCATGGATCAATTCCCAGCAGCGCGCTACGGAGGCGCGAAGGTCGGCACTCGTCTGGACGAGCGGCTTCACTAATGCGCTCCACTTTGCAGAAAAGCGCACCTTCTGGGTGGGCTTCGAGGGAAATGGGTGTTTGCGCTTATTTAGAAAGTGCTCTTTGGGCTTGGTGACACGGGAGAACCTCGAACCTAAGGTAAATGTGAGGCTCGAAGTAAAAGGTTAAGGTTGAGAGGTATGAATGTCGCCGTCGCGCATCGAACCTCGCGCCTTGAATAAGAAAGTGGAGGGTAAATAGAATGGCAAATCGACGACCGGTGATCGCCGGCAATTGGAAAATGTTTAAAACTGTGAGTGAAGCAGAAGACTATGCAGTGAAGTTCTTAGAAGAGGTAAAGGATGTTACTGACCTCGATATTATCTTATGTGCGCCTTTTACGGCCCTTTATCCTCTAAAGAATGAACTGGAAGAAAGCATTGTGCATATAGGTGCCCAAAACATGGCTTGGGCAGACCAAGGGGCTTATACCGGTGAAATCTCGGCTCAAATGCTGCTTGATGTTGCGTGTACATATGTGATACTTGGCCACTCAGAACGTCGAGAGATGTTTGGAGAAACGGATGAAGAGATCAATAAGAAAGTAAGTAAAGCGTTAGCTGTGGGATTAACCCCCATCGTTTGTTGTGGGGAGAATTTGAACCTTAGAGAAGAAGGAAAAGCAGTAGAGAGGGTCCAAGGGCAGGTTTCTCGTGCTCTAGCAGGCTTATCGACTGAAGATTTAAGCAAAATTATTGTCGCCTATGAACCTATCTGGGCAATTGGGACAGGGAAAACTGCCTCCAGCAAAGATGCCCAAGAAATGTGTGCTTCGATTCGTGCCACATTGACTGGCCTCATGGGACTTGCTGCTGAGAAAGTACCCATTCTCTATGGTGGAAGTGTCAAAGCAGATAACATTGCCGAGCTCATGACTGAGCCGGATGTTGATGGTGCACTCGTTGGTGGGGCAAGCTTAGATCCTGTCAGTTTTGCCAACCTCATTCTCAACGCAAATCCCATGGTTGCACGCGTGGAAGGAAAATAGCAAATGAACGTTGCCAAACCACTTCTTCTCATGATTTTAGATGGCTGGGGCCATCGTGATGCAATCGAAGGAAACGCCATCGCCCAAGCAAATTTGCCAAACTTCCGACGCTTGGAAAAAACTTACCCCCACACATTTCTCCAAGCATCAGGAGAAGCGGTGGGATTACCAGACGGTCAAATGGGAAATTCTGAAGTTGGGCATCTGAACATGGGTGCTGGGCGGGTAGTCTATCAGGAATTAACCCGAATCTTTAAAGCGATCAAAGATGATACCTTATTTACAAATCCCGTCATAATCGAAGCGATGGATCATGCTCACCTCCACAACAAGGCCTTCCACCTTGTGGGCTTACTCTCTGATGGAGGAGTTCATTCTCATATAGATCACTTGTTTGCCCTTCTGGAAATGGCAAAGAAACAAGGATTAGAAGAAGTGTATATCCACGTTATTCTTGATGGTCGCGACGTCTTGCCGCAGAGCGCCAAACTTTATATCACTCAACTGGAACAAAAAATTAGGGAACTGGGAATTGGTAAAATTGCCTCTGTAAGTGGCCGTTACTACGTAATGGACCGAGATCAACGCTGGGAACGCTTAGAAAAGGGCTACGAGGCCTTGGCTTTGGGCGAAGGAAAAAGCGCAGCTAGTGCCTTAGCAGCGCTGGAGAGTTCCTATGATCAGCGTGTGACGGATGAATTCGTGATTCCAACGGTGATTGTTGATCAGGACGAAAAACCAGTGGGTCCCATTCAAGAGGGTGACAGCGTACTCTTCTTTAACTTCCGTTCAGATCGGGCGCGGCAAATCGCTCATGCCTTCGTAGACGAAGAGGTTACAGGGTTTGAATGCCCCATCCACCCGCGAGTTCACTTTGTGTGTATGACTCAGTACGAGGATACAATCTGCGCACCAGTCGCGTTCCCGCAACAAAACCTGAAAAACACCTTGGGAGAAGTCCTTTCCCAACATGGGTTAAAACAGTTACGGATTGCAGAAACTGAAAAATACGCACATGTGACCTTCTTTTTTAATGGTGGGATTGAAGAAGCTAATCCAAATGAGGAACGAATCCTTATTCCTTCCCCAAAAGTCGCGACTTATAATCATCAGCCCGAGATGAGCGCCCCAGAATTGACCCAAACTCTCCTAGAAGAACTAAGGAAAAATACCTATGATGTGATCATCCTTAACTTTGCTAATCCGGATATGGTTGGGCATACGGGTGTCTTCGAGGCAACCGTCAAAGCGGTGGAGACGGTGGACCGATGTTTGGGTGAGATTGTTGAGGAACTCCAAAAAATGAATGGGACCCTCCTCGTTACGGCTGATCACGGGAATGCTGAGGAAAAGATAGATCCAAAGACAGAACTTCCTCTGACAGCCCACTCCACAAATTGGATTCCCTTCATTCTTGTCGATGATAGGTTTAAAGGGCAGAAGCTACGTGAGGGTGGTGCTCTGTGCGATGTTGCACCTACTCTACTTGAATTACTCAATATTCCAAAACCAGAGGAAATGACCGGAAAATCGTTAATCATGACTTAAGTTTTATACAGACCAGACAAGTATGTACTGCTTGATATGCCCAACAGCGCTTAAGTAAGTAAGTAAGTAAGTAAGGACTCCTGAAATAGGGTCTTTCTAGAATAAAGGGGGAAATTTTAATGAGCTTTATAACAGATGTTTACGCACGAGAGATCCTGGATTCTCGAGGGAATCCAACCGTAGAAGTTGATGTCGTTCTTACAGATGGAACCATAGGTCGTGCAGCTGTCCCTTCAGGCGCTTCCACTGGTGCTTTTGAAGCGGTTGAACTCAGGGACGGAGATAAAACCCGCTATATGGGCAAAGGGGTCTTGAAAGCTGTTGAAAATGTCAACCTTTTAATTAGCCCAGAAGTAGAGGGACTGAATCCTTATGACCAACCGGGGTTAGATCATTTGTTGAAGGAAATTGATGGCACTGATAATAAAGGGAAACTCGGAGCCAATGCGATTCTTGGAGTATCCATGGCGACAGCGAAAGCCGCTGCGGAATCCTTAGGCTTGCCTCTTTATCAATATTTAGGAGGGGTAAATGCCAAAGAACTTCCAGTCCCTATGATGAATATTTTAAACGGCGGCCAACATGCTGATAATAATGTGGATATTCAAGAATTTATGATCATGCCAGTTGGGGCGTCCAGTTTTGCAGAAGCGTTACGTATGGGAACAGAGGTATACCACAGTCTGAAGGCCGTCCTGAAGGAAAAATCTCTCGCTACAGCAATCGGAGATGAAGGTGGTTTTGCACCCAGCTTAGAATCTAACGAAGACGCGCTCTTGTGTATCGTTGACGCTATTCAAAGGGCAGGATATCAACCTGGTGAAGATATCGGATTGGCCCTGGATGTAGCCGCCACTGAACTTTATGAAAATGGAATGTATAACTTAGCAGGAGAAGGGGTTAAGAAGACCTCGGACGAAATGATTGATTTCTATGAGGGATTGATCAAGCGTTATCCCATTGTCTCTATAGAAGATGGCTTGGACGAAGAGGACTGGGAAGGCTGGCGCAAGATGACTGAACGTTTGGGAGATCGTGTACAGCTTGTCGGGGATGATCTGTTTGTAACGAACCCAGAACGTTTGGCTCGCGGGATCAAGGAGAAATGTGGTAACTCGATTCTTATCAAGCTTAACCAGATCGGGACCTTAACCGAGACTCTCGATGCCATCGAAATGGCCAAACGGGCAGGTTATACGTCAGTCGTCTCACATCGATCCGGCGAGACCGAAGACGTCACCTTAGCTCATGTTGCAGTTGCAGTCAATGCAGGCATGATCAAAACAGGTGCTCCAGCCCGGACCGAACGGGTTGCCAAATACAACGAATTGCTGCGCATAGAGGAAGAACTTGGGGATAGCGCAGTTTATCGTGGCCGAAAAGCGTTAGCTAGATAGGACTGGTAGATAGCCCAAGATTCAGGGATTTATTGAGTTTTAAGGGCACTTGTGCTAAAATAAAACTATTGATAATTTACAAGGTTGTAGTGATATATGACAATGGGTTATCTTAGGGGGTGAGTTATTTGCAAATTGCTTTAGTAATTCTTTTAATCCTCAGTTCATTAGGTCTGATTGCGGCTGTATTACTTCAGTCTGGAAGAAGTGCAGGATTATCTGGAGCTATTACTGGCGCTGGCGAGTCTATCTTTGGTAAAAAGAAAGGTATGGATGAATTATTCGCCAAACTCACGGGGGTTTTAGCAGGTGTCTTTTTGCTGAGTTCCTTGGGTCTAGCTATGATTGCTTAGTAAGAGAGTTCGAGTACTTCTTCAACTTATAGTATATTGTAAATAGATGATAGATTACTGCTCTTACTCTACTTTTCCGCTAATAAAGCCAAATCAAGGAGGGGCACTTCATACGAGGTGTCCTTCTGTGCTATTCTTTGTTCGATTCTAATACTTCTCTGGATAAAATGTGAAGTGCAGACTCTCTTCTATGGGATAGACCCCTCCTTCGCTAAAATAGTCTCAATGGTCGTTTTGCTGAACGATTTTACTTAATTATTGGCTACATAATAAACGAATTTCGGATATCGTACATCGTTTAAGGGGAGGATGTTCGAGTGGAACCACAAAGACGCTTGGTGGAACCCTTTTATTTTTCGGGGAATCGTGTTGGGTGCTTGCTCATTCATGGATTTTCGGGAGCTCCTTCGGAAATGCGTTGGCTGGGTGAACGGCTGGCTAAGTTTGGTTGGACGGTCCATGGAATTCGCCTTTCGGGGCACGGAACGACTCCAGAACAGATGGCAAAGACTCGCTGGGAAGACTGGGCTAAAGACGCCGAAGACGGAGTAAGAGAGCTAAGAGAGACGTGTGACACTGTAATCGGGGTTGGCCTATCTATGGGGGGATTGCTAACACTTCATTTGGCGACGCTTGGTTTGATTGACGGGATTGTTACCATGAATGCACCCATGGTGCTTGCCGATCGGAGAACTCGTTATGCTCCGCTTGTAAGACCCTTTGTAAAGTTTGTAGGAAAATTAACAGCTCCTGCGACCGGGACTGCACCAGGCCTTGAGCGCTTCGTCTATGACCGGATTCCAGTGGATGGCTTAATCTCCCTTAACCGAGGGATTCGTCAGGTGCGCAGCAAACTTTCTGCGATTACCTGCCCAGCCTTACTGATGCAAAGCAGAAAAGATTCTACAGTAAACCCAGTTAGTGTTCAAATCATTAAGAAGCAAATCCAGCACGTTAACCCAATTCTCCACTATTGGGAAAACTCCGGGCATATCCTAACTCTTGGACGGGAGCGAGAAGAGGTTGCGTTAAAGGTCCATGAATTTCTCTTGCAGTTCATGCCGCAGGAGTCAATATCTTAGTTGAGAAAGTATTCAATCATGTGAGAGGAAGCTGTGAAATGATGACACGGGAAGAAGCGTATTCAGAGTTAATCAAGTATGTAGACAATAAGAACTTATTAAAACATATGCTTTCAACAGAAATAGTCCTGATTCGTTTAGCTAAGCATTTTGATCAGGATCCAGATCTATGGGGAATGGCAGGTCTTCTGCATGACATCGATTATGAAGATACCAAAGAGCAGCCGGAGGTCCACTCTTTAAAGGGCGCAGAAATATTAGAAAGTATGGGTTTGCCACAAGAACTTGTCTATGCCGTGAAGGTTCACAATGAGCGGCATGGTTTACCGCGTATCTCCCTATTAGATAAAGCCCTTTATGCGACTGACCCGATGACAGGTCTTATCGTCGCTGGAGCTCTGATTCGACCGGACAAAAAGCTCTCGGGAGTAGATGTCCCGTTCCTACGCAAAAAGTTTGATCAAAAAGCCTTTGCCAAAGGAGCAGATCGTCAACAAATTCTCACCTGTAGTGAATTAGGACTTTCATTGGAGGAATTTCTAGGATATGGGCTTGAAGCAATGCAGGGAATTTCTATAGAGTTGGAACTTTAATTTAGTGGGAAGTTGAATTAATGGAAGTGCAGGTGGAAGTAGAAGTGGAATATATTAGTGTTGGGTTATGTAAAGTATCTAAGACATAGCTTGATACGAACAGGAAATTTATGGTATAATTAAACGCTTGGTGAAAGGAGGAGTCGTATGCCTTCGGAGGGAATTAAAATCGTTTCCGATAATCGTAAAGCGTTCCACGACTATTTTATTGAAGATAGAGTCGAGGCTGGAATCGTTCTTACCGGGACTGAAATAAAATCGATTCGTAACGGGAAGATCAACCTGAAAGATAGTTATGCACGTGTAACCAATGGCGAAGTATGGGTTCATCAAATGCATATCAGCCCTTATGAGCAGGGTAATCGGTTTAATCATGATCCACTACGGCCGCGTAAATTATTATTGCACCGTTCAGAAATTAATAAGTTAATCGGGAAAGTACAGCTTCAAGGCTTGACCCTTATTCCGACTAAGATGTATTTGAAAAAAGGGATGGCTAAGGTTGAATTAGGAGTCGGGCAAGGGAAGAAAAATTACGATAAGCGTCAGTCTCTAGCCGAAAAAGAGGGTAAACGCGATATTGAGCGAGCACTTAGAGAACGGAATAAAAACTACTAGAACGGATAAAGTCATAAATTTTAGTAATTTAGGTTTTTAATATTACTGCTTAGAAGAACTAATAAAGAACAATGGTTTTAGCGAATTTCCACTAAAATGCAGAGATACCATGGATATTCACCTATTCTTTATTCGCAAATGTGGTATACTATGCGTGTAGAAACTTTTACATGGGGGCGTTCTAGACTCGCTCGGGGAAGCGGTGGCAAAGGTTGCGCGTCGAGATTCCACCTGGTCTCGTTAAACGGTGGACCTAATAGTTAACGAAAACAATTACGCTCTAGCTGCTTAAGTGCCGCTAGCATCCTGCCTTCAGAACCTACGATGAAGAACCAGGGTGTCAATTAAGTAGGACGCTCTAATGTCAATGCTCGGAGACATTAGCTAAGATTATCGAGCTAGCCTGAACTGAATCCTGGCCTTTAGGAGTCAAGACTGGCGAAATTTAAATTAAAGGACACACGCGTAGACGCTTTTGTGGCAGCTCTTCGATACAGGGGTGCAAATCCCCTCGCCTCCGCCAATCAAACCCTCGAATATGGTGGAGATACATAACGGAAGCCTTGAGGTACATGAAGTTTGTACGACTTAAGGCTTTTTTGCATTATAGAAAGAGATTTGCGTTGAGACCTTCCTATCGTAAACCCTTTTACGACGTGTTTCTATAACTCCTTGTCAAACACGCTATAAAGTTTGATATTCACTAATTCCCCGTTCGTCTCTAGTAAAAACATACCCATTTTGGACAGCATTTTTGGAGCTCTGGCACTCCAATGTATCACGTACTTTCCCTCTCCTCTTGGAATTGACAGAATTAATGAGCCTAGTTCAAACCTAATTCCTTCTAACAAAGGCATATTATTTGGAATCGCTAAATGTTTATATAATTCATTTGCTTTAACAAAAACATCACCAAAAGTAACAGTTCCATCGCCAATTTTATTAAAGCCAGACGAATGTATTTTTAGCCTGTCATCTACCAATAATTGTAAGTGTTCAGTAAACCCTCCATCAACAAGTTAAAACCCTAATAAATGAAGACCGGAATTAATCCGGTCGGGTTAAAATATCTCGAAAGTTTTTGTTGAGGGGATAAATATAGATAGCTTTAAT